>Ga0247843_1000342_pt1 | contig 112433 bp, 105 predicted proteins | sample LaCruzMarch2017__FD_192420 | JGI IMG/M metagenome (GOLD analysis project Ga0247843, IMG submission 192420) | Freshwater microbial communities from meromictic Lake La Cruz, Castile-La Mancha, Spain - LaCruzMarch2017_8m | ecosystem: Environmental > Aquatic > Freshwater > Lake | place: Spain...
CTGTCGTCTTTCCGGCTCCATTTGGTCCAATTAGTGCACAAATCTCACCCTCGTTCACATGAAAATTGACCTGATCCAGCGCTGTAACGCCACCGAATTTAATGGTGACGTTCTTAAGTTCAAGAATCTTCTTCGACATTACATAGTCCTCTTTGCTTCAATTTTTTCCCGCTTTTTGCGTGGCAAGAGGCCATCAGGTCGTAGATTCATCATAATGATGAGTACTAATCCAAAAATAACCTGACGGGCATCGGAAATGAAGCGAATGCGCTCCGGGAGATAGGCAAGAATTGAAGCTCCAAGAACGACTCCCCAAATATTTCCGATTCCTCCGAAGACCACGCAAGCCAAGATGAGAATTGACACATCGAACTTGAACATATCTGGCGAGATAACCATTACTTTGGATGCGTAAATAACACCCGCGGCGCCCGCGACTGCAGCACCGATAACAAACGACCACAACTTATAGACCAGAGTATTAACCCCCATCAGCGCTGCGACATCCTCATCTTGACGAATTGCTTCCCACGCTCGCCCCGGGCGACGTACGGTAAATCGGCGAATCATCCAAATTACGAGCAATATCATCGCAAGGACGAGCCAGAAGAAATGTTCTGGAAACATTAAATTGAATTCAAATCCAAAAATAGTCGGAGGATTTGGAATTCCTGCAATTCCGTTGGGGCCTCCCGTGACGGACAGGTTGAGCGAGACTATTCGAACAATTTCACCAAACCCAAGAGTGATAATCGCTAAATAATCTCCTCTTAAGCGCAACGCTGGAAGTCCGAGAAGGACTCCGGAAAGCATGGCGAAGAGAATTCCGAAAGGAAGGATCTGCCATGTGTTCCACCCATGAAGAGTGGAGAGAATCGCCTGTGAGTAAGCGCCAATGGCGAAGAATGCGATGTAGCCAAGATCCAATAGACCTGACTTTCCAACTACGATGTTAAGACCAAGGGCCATGAGGACGAACATTCCCACTGGATAAACCAAGACATTTTCAAATGAAGTAATTGGAGTATTGAGAAAACTAGTGGGTCCCCACGATGGTGCGAACGGTACAAGTCCTACGAGAACAATAACAATTAGAACAAAGACAGTGCGGACAGGCCGGCTCCATCCCGCCCATATCGCCGCGCCTTTATCTCTGAGATTAAAATTATTAAGTTTCATCATCAGGTCCTCGTCTGCTGAACTGCTTCGCCGAAGAGACCGCTTGGCTTAAAAAGAAGAATGAGTACGAGTACAACGAAGACAGTAACTGCTTTCCACTGTGAGCCTAAGATTGCAGATGAGAATTGCTCGAGCATTCCAAGGGCAAGACCTCCGTAAAAAGCACCACGGATGTTTCCGATTCCGCCGAGCACTGCCGCAGTGAATGCAGCTATTCCCATATTGAAACCCACATTAAAGACGGTGTTCTCATATACGGTGGTGTAGAGAAACGCGGCAGCACCTGTGGTGAGGCCACCAATGAGGAATGTCATTGAAATGACTCGATTTATATCAATACCCATCAACTTAGCATTCTCTTCAGACATCGAAACGGCCCGAATCGCCTTCCCGAGACGGGAGCGGTTCACAAATTGATCCAGAATCACGAAGATAATGATGGGAGCAACAATCGCCAACATCGTGTCGATTCTGAAGTTGGCACCTGCAATTTCACCAAATGTCCACTTCTCAAGTAGGCGTGGGGCAGTTTGTGGCCTGGACTCAGTGAACATTCGCATGGATTCCATGAGGAAAATTGAAACTCCAATTGCAGAGATTAGAGATGCTAATCGGCTTGCCCCACGGGACCGAAGACGCCGATATGCCACAAACTCGACAAGAACTCCCAAGATGGCACAGGCAATCATTGAGCCAACGAGGGCGATGACAAGTGTGTAAACAAGTTTGAAACCGGTCAGGGGTTCTGCATTGACTGGGTGACCAAGAAAATTGATCTCGATCCAAAGAACAGCAAAAGTTCCGAGCATAAATACTTCAGAATTCGCAAAGTTAATGAGTCTCAAAACTCCATACACCATGGTGTACCCGAGCGAGACGAGTGAATAAATGAGCCCGAGTGCTAGCCCCTGTAGAGCAAGGGACCAAAACTGCGTCGTTATTACTGAAAAATTCATGTTGACCATTCTGTTGAACTACAGATGAACTATGAAACGTGACTACACCCGAATAGATATCCGGGTGTAGCCACGCATTACTTCATATTTAGAGCGAAGAATAAATTCTCAACGGATTAAGCAAGTCCGTCGTATTTAATCTTCCCATCTTTTACTAGGTAACCACCAACGTCAGCTCCACCGACGATGTCTCCATAACGGTTGAACTTAATTGATGATCCGCCTGCACCCTTGAATGTGTTGGTGTTCACGCAGAGCTGGATTGCTGAACGTGTGAGCTTGCCCTGTTCGATACAGGTAAGGAACACGCGTGCGGCGTTGTAAGCAGTTGTTGAGTAAAGTCCTGGGACCTTAACTCCGGTGATTTTTGTAAATGATGCGAGCTCATCCTTAGTAAGAAGGTTCTCGAAAGGAACATCAGCTGCAGTGAGGCGAACGCCTTCTGCTGCCTTACCTGCTAGATCTGGGAAGTCTGATGTGTTAACACCATCTCCAGCTGCAAGAATTCCTGTGTATCCACCATCGCGAAGTGCCTTGAAGAACTTTGCTGCTTCTGTGGTGTAACCACCGTAGATAACAACGTTTGCTCCTGCTGCCTTTACCTTCGCTGCAACAGATGTCCAGTCAGCAGTTCCGCGTGGAACTGAATCTGTACCCGCTACAGCGATTTTCTTAGCTGATGGCAATGCGTACTTGATAAGTCCTGCACCGTATGTTGTTTGGTCATCAACAAGATAAATCTTAGGTGAAGTTACACCCTTTGTTGCGTAACGAACTAGTGCTGGTGCCTGGAAGCCATCGTGTGCAACGACACGGTGAAAGACTGGGAATCCACGATCCGGAGCCTTTGGATCTGTTAGTGAAACAGCAGATGCTGAAGGAGCGACCATTGTGAGGCCAGCAGCCTTGTATGCAGGGAATGAGTTACGAGCTTCACCTGAACATGATGTTCCAATAACGCCGATTACTGCCTTGTTAGCTGCAACACCAGGAGCGATGTTCGCTGCAACAGTTCCGTCGCACTGTGAATCTGCCTTAATGAGCTTCACTTTTGTCTTTGGGTTGGTTGCGTTGTAAAGCGCAATTGCCCACTCTGCACCTGGATACTGATCCTGGCCGAGCTGAGCATCAGGTCCTGTTAGTGGGCCCATAAATGCAAGCGTTACTTCCTTCTTTACTGCTGCGTTCGCTGGAGCTGTTGCAACTGCACCGAATGCAAGTGTTGCAGCAGCGGCAATTGCGAAGCCGCTTACGATTTTCTTATTCATGTATTGCCTTCCTGTTTCGTCTTTCATGTGTCCCGGGACAGGGAAGTGCTAAGAGTAATGCTCAAGTAGTAGTTGAGACAAGGCGAAAGGGTGGGCATTTGCCGCATGAGTTATTACTTTTTGATTACGAAGGGTGCAAAAAGCGGGTTATTTGTCGAGGGCGGCTTCGGGTGATATCACGGCCTGGGCTACCTCTTTCATAGTCAGCCGACGGTCCATGGCCGCTCTTTGAATCCACGAAAATGCTTCAGGTTCGGAGAGATTGAGGGCTTTCATCAAGATGCCCTTTGCGCGATCGATAATTTTTCGGGTCTCGAGTCGCTCATGCAGGTCGGCGACTTCTAGCGCAAGTGATTGCATTTGGGTGTGGCGACTAATTGCTATTTCAATAGCGGGAACTAAATCACCGATGGTAAATGGTTTAACAACATAGGCCATTACTCCAGCATCGCGGGCCCGGTCAATGAGTTCGCGTTGGCTAAAAGCGGTGAGCATAAGAACTGGCGCAGTTGCAATGATTTTCTCTGCCGCCGATATGCCATCGAGAATCGGCATCTTCACATCGAGGATGGCGAGATCTGGTTGGTGTTCCAGGGCTAACGCAATGGCTTCTTCGCCGTTGCCGGCTTGGGCAATAACTTCATAACCCGCTTCTTCTAACATTTCGACCAGGTCCATGCGAATGAGCGCCTCGTCCTCGGCGACGAGGATTCGTACCGCTTTCTTTTCGCTCACTTCATTGCTCATGTGCCTCGAGTCGGATTCGAACCGACACTATGCAGTGTTTGAGACTGCCCTCTCTACCGTTGGAGTACCGAGGCTTGAACGCATATCGTATTAGAAGTTTGCAGAAAGGTGAAAAGAGTAAGAGTGTGGATTACCGGTAGGCAGGAACCACGCCGTTTACGGCATCACCCACGATGTGAACGCGCATCGCATTGGTTGAACCCGGAATTCCTGGAGGTGAGCCAGCAACGATTAATACAGTTTCGCCGATTTCAGCTCGCTTTCCGTCAATTAGCATTTTATCTGCCAGCAGAACCATTTCATCGGTGTGTTTGACCATCGGAACGAATCGCGATTCAACGCCCCACGTGAGAGCCAAGCGGTTATAGGTTCCCATCTCTGGCGTAATCGCAATAATTGGAATTACTGAACGAAGGCGTGAGATTCGGCGAGCAGAGTCACCAGATTGTGTGAAAGTTACCAAGAATTTTGCGCCAAGTGTCTCTCCTACCTCGGCTGCAGCTTTGGTAATTGCGCCACCTTTTGTGCGTGGATTGTTGGTAAGTGGACGAATACGACGAAGGCCTAGCTCTTCTGTGCGCTCAATAATGCGCGCCATTGTTTGCACAGCTTGAATTGCGAACTCACCCACGGATGTTTCACCCGAAAGCATCAGCGCATCTGCGCCATCGAGTACCGCGTTTGCGCAATCGGTGGCTTCAGCGCGAGTTGGAGAAGAGTTGTTGATCATTGAATCTAGCATCTGTGTCGCAACAATTACCGGTTTGGCAACATCACGAGAGAGTTCAACGCAACGCTTCTGCACCATTGGTACATCTTCAATTGGAAGCTCTACTCCTAGATCTCCACGAGCAACCATAATTCCATCGAAGGCGGCGATGATTTCTACTAAATTCTCTACCGCCTGTGGCTTTTCAATCTTGGCGATTACCGGAACGCGGATGCCAACTTCGTCCATAATTGCATGGACATCTTTGACATCTGCCGCATTTCGCACAAATGAAAGCGCAATGAAATCAGCTCCCGCGCGTAGCCCCCAGCGCAAATCGTTTTCATCTTTTTCAGACATCGCAGGGACCGAAACTGCAACGCCCGGCAGATTGATACCCTTGTTATTACTGACAAAGCCGGGCTGGATGCACTTTGTTACTACATCGTTTCCTTTGACCTCGATGACTTCTACTGTAACTTTTCCATCATCAATCAGAATGCGATCGCCAGCTTTGCAATCTCCTGGCAATCCCTTATAGGTAGTGCCCACGCGCTCCTTGGTGCCAACAACTTCATCGGTAGTGATAGTGAAAACATCACCACGAGAAAGCTCGTGCGGTCCATTTTCAAATCGTGCCAAGCGAATTTTAGGTCCCTGTAAATCTACAAGGACTGCTATCGCATTATTTGTTTCCTTCGCAGCAGAGCGAACCCAATCTAGCCGGCGCTGGTGCTCTTCGTAAGAACCATGAGAGAGATTAAAGCGCGCCATATTCATGCCAGCGGCAATCAACTCCCTAATTTTTTCTGGAGATTCAACTGCTGGACCTAACGTACAAACGATTTTTGCGCGGCGCATGTGATGACCTTATCTAGGTTAGTGGTGAAGTTACGGCGTCGCTGACGTGAACTTCAGGTGTAATGGTTGTTAAACCATAAGGGATCGAGTTGTTGGCTCAATCGGTGAAGGTAGTTGAGTCTCCCCCACCAAATAACGGTCCACCGCGGCTGCAGCTGCTCGCCCTTCAGCAATCGCCCAAACAATCAGTGATTGCCCGCGACCGGCATCGCCGGCTACGAAGATACCCTCTTCTGAAGATTGGAAATTCTCATCGCGTCGAATATTTCCACGATCATCGTGGTCAACTTCAAGTTGCTCGATGATGGCAGATTTCTCAGGTCCAGTGAATCCCATTGCCAGAAATACGAAGTCCGCTGGAATTTCTCTCTCGCTACCTGGAACTGGTTCAAACTTTCCATTTTCAAACTTAGTTTCCACAATCTTTAGCGCTTTAAGGTTCCCGTTCCCATCGCCGATGAACTCCTGGGTGCTTACTGAAAAGACACGATTATCCAGCTCTTCGTGTGCACTAGATACGCGATAAATCATTGGGTAGGTCGGCCAAGGCTGTGACGATGGTCGCTCCTCAGTTGGCCGCGGCATGATTTCAATCTGAGTAACGCTGGCAGCACCTTGGCGAACTGAAGTTCCTAGGCAATCCGCACCCGTATCTCCACCACCAAGAATGACGACGTGTTTTCCTGCAACATTAATTGGTGAAACTTCGATTTCACCCAGCGCTTGCTTATTTCCCCAAGGAAGAAATTCCATTGCCTGATAGATGCCCTTATTTTCGCGACCTGGAATTGGAAGGTCGCGCCATTGGGTTGCACCAATAGCAAGCACAATTGCATCGTAAGTACTGCGAAGTTGTGCGCCAGTGAGATCTACCCCGATATCTACACCGGGACGGAATCGAGTACCTTCTTGCTCCATCTGAGCAAGGCGACGATCAACGATGTGCTTCTCCATCTTAAACTCTGGAATTCCGTAGCGAAGAAGTCCGCCAATTTTATCTGCACGCTCATAGACCGCCACTGTGTGGCCGGCGCGGGTAAGTTGTTGCGCCGCCGCTAACCCTGCTGGGCCCGAACCGATAACAGCTACCGTCTTTCCAGTCAGTCTTTCCGGTGCCAGTGGCTTTACATTGTCATCATCGAAAGCTTCTTCAATCGTGCGGAGTTCAATCTGCTTAATGGTGACAGCATCACGATTAATGCCCACAACGCAAGCAGTTTCACATGGTGCCGGACAGAGGCGACCAGTGAACTCTGGGAAATTGTTTGTCACATGCAGGCGGTCGATTGCTTCTGCTTTATCCCCGCGATACATGAGGTCATTCCACTCTGGAATGAGGTTTCCTAGTGGGCAACCAGAATGACAGAAAGGAATACCGCAATCCATGCAGCGACCAGCTTGCTTCTGTAAGTGTTCCATTGACTGAGGCTCGTAGACCTCACGCCAATCTTGGATGCGAACATCAACTGGACGTCGCTTGGGAGTCTCGCGTGGAGTTGTCATAAAACCTTTTGGATCAGCCATTTGCTGCAACCTCCATTACATATTCGTCAACAGGGAGTCCTTCACGATTAGCTTTCTCGATTGCTGCCAATACGCGCGCGTAGTCACGCGGCATGATGAGTGAGATGCGTGAGACTTCAGTATCCCAATTCTTAAGAAGTGATTGTGAAATCTCAGAGCCAGTTTCAACGTGGAATGATGAAATCAGCTCGCGTAGCGCATCCTTCTGATCTGCCGGCACAGCTAACACATCTACCATCTCGGTATTTACGATTGCGGTATCGAGATCAAGCACAAATGCGCGTCCACCCGACATACCTGCGGCAATATTGCGACCCGTAGGTCCAAGAATTACCGCGGTTCCACCTGTCATGTACTCAAGTGCATGATCGCCCACACCTTCGACAATTGCGGTAGCGCCAGAGTTACGGACACAGAATCGTTCACCGGCAAGACCACGGATATAAATATCGCCGGAAGTTGCGCCATAACCAATCACGTTTCCGGAGATAACGTTCTTCTCGGACTTGAAGGTCGCTTTCTCATCCGGTCGAACAATGACGCGTCCACCTGAGATTCCCTTACCGACATAGTCATTAGCATCGCCATACATGCGAATGGTTAGGCCCTGTGGAATAAAAGCCCCAAGTGACTGACCAGCCGACCCATGCAGCGTGACATCGATGGTTCCGGCAGGAAGTCCATCGGCTCCATATCTACGGGTAATTTCTGCACCCAACATTGTGCCAACGGTTCGATTTACATTTCGGACCGGCATATCGATACGTACTGGCTCTTTGGAATCGAGGGCGGATTTTGCTAGAGCAATAAGCTTGTTATCAAGGGCTGCAGCCAAACCATGATCTTGTATTGTCGTGTTGTGTAGAGATGAATCGACATCGGGACGAACGAGGAGTGGTGAAAGATCTAGTCCGCTCGCCTTCCAGTGATCTACTGCAGCGCGGGTGTCGAGATTTTCAACATGTCCGATTGCTTCTAGTAAAGTCTTGTAACCAAGAGATGCGAGAATTTCGCGAACTTCTTCGGCGATGTATTCAAAGAATGTTTCAACGAATTCAGGCTTGCCACTGAAATTCTTACGAAGCTCAGGGTTCTGTGTCGCAATTCCAACCGGACAAGTATCTAAATGGCAGACGCGCATCATGATGCAACCAGAGACAACCAATGGCGCAGTTGCAAAACCAAATTCTTCTGCACCGAGTAACGCTGCAATCACAACATCGCGACCAGTCTTCATCTGTCCATCTGCCTGGACCACGATGCGATCACGCAAGTTGTTCAGTAGCAGAGTCTGCTGGGTTTCGGCTAGACCTAGCTCCCAGGGAGCACCAGCATGCTTAAGTGAGGTAAGAGGAGATGCACCTGTTCCACCATCGTGGCCAGAGATAAGCACGACATCAGCGTGTGCTTTGGAGACACCAGCAGCTACGGTGCCAACACCAACTTCAGCTACCAACTTCACATGAACGCGAGCATCTTTGTTGGCATTCTTTAAGTCGTGAATAAGTTGCGCCAAATCCTCGATTGAATAAATATCGTGATGCGGTGGTGGTGAAATGAGCCCCACACCTGGAGTTGAAAGACGAGCTTGCGCAATCCACGGATAGACCTTGAAGCCAGGTAGCTGTCCGCCTTCACCAGGCTTTGCACCCTGTGCCACCTTGATCTGAATATCTGTAGCGTTAATGAGGTAATTACTTGTGACACCAAAACGACCTGAAGCTACTTGTTTAATTGCACTGTTCTTGGAATCTCCGTTAGCCATTGGAAGGAAGCGCGAAGCATCTTCGCCGCCTTCACCTGTATTTGATTTACCACCTAGACGGTTCATGGCAATCGCTAAAGTTTCATGAACTTCTTGGGAGACAGAACCGTAAGACATCGCTCCCGTGGAAAAACGCTTAACAATCTCAGAAACTGGCTCGACTTCATCGACTGAAATCGGAGCACGCTGTGAGGTGTTGAAAGCGAAGAGTCCACGAAGGGTCATCAGAGTTTTACTCTGATCATTGACCTGGTCGGTGTAGCGCTTGAAGATGTCATAACGCTTATTGCGAGTTGCATGCTGAAGTGCAAATACCGTCTCTGGATTAAATAGGTGTGGCTCACCATCGCGGCGCCACTGATATTCCCCACCAACGGCAAGGCGCTTAGCGCCAGGAATTTCTCCGCCTACTGGATAGGCCAGGTGATGGCGTCTGATTGTCTCCTGCGCAATGACATCAAGGCTGACTCCACCTAAACGTGAAGTTGTTCCAACAAAGTATTCGTCAACGAGTTCTTGTCCCAGACCAATAGCTTCAAAGACCTGAGCACCGGTATAGGAAGCAATGGTTGAAATACCCATCTTCGACATCACCTTAAGCACGCCCTTTCCGAGCGCCTTAATAACGTTTGCAACTGCCTTCTCCGGAGTAATTCCAGTGATAACGCCTTGATTGACTAGATCTTCGGCTGTCTCCATTACTAAATATGGATTGACTGCAGCTGCGCCATAACCGATCAGCAGCGCAACATGGTGAACTTCACGGACATCGCCAGCTTCGACAACAAGGCCAACCTTGGTACGAGTCTTTTCGCGAATGAGGTGATGATGCACGGCAGCGGTAAGTAGAAGTGAAGGAATTGGGCAATCTTCGGCATCGCCATTGCGGTCTGAAAGTACAATGATGTGGGCGCCGTCAACGATTGCTTGTGAAACTTCCTTCTTAATCTCTTCTAACCGCTTATGAAGAGTATTTCCATCACCTGTTACTGGAAAGAGGCCGCGAACAACATATGCCTCTAGCTCTGGATAATTATCATCAGCATTAACGTGAATAATTTTTGCTAATTCATCATTATTTATCACAGGGAATGCGATAGAAATCTGACGACATGACTCAGGGCCTGGGTCTAGCAGATTGTGCTCTGGACCGATGGAGCCGCCAAGACTTGTAACCAACTCTTCCCGAATTGCATCGAGAGGTGGATTAGTAACTTGGGCGAAGAGCTGCGAGAAGTAATCAAAGAGCAGGCGCGGCTTTGCTGAAAGAGCAGCAATTGGCGTATCGGTACCCATGGAACCAAGCGCTTCTCCCCCGCCTTTGGCCATTGGAGTAACGATAATTTTAATTTCTTCTTCCGTGTAGCCAAAAGCTTTTTGACGACGAAGGACTGATTTATGCGGATAAACAATATGTTCGCGTGCTGGAAGATCAGAAAGGCGAATCATTCCGTCGGCTAACCATGCGCCATAAGGGGCGGCATCAGCTAATGAATCTTTGATTTCATCATCTTCAATAATGCGACCGGCTTCGATATCAACTAAGAACATCTTTCCTGGTTGCAGCCGGCCCTTACGAACAATCTTTTCTGCTGGAATGTCGAGAACGCCAACTTCAGATGCAAGAACAACGAGTCCATCATCTGTTACCCAGAATCGTGATGGGCGAAGTCCATTGCGATCAAGTACAGCACCAACTTGGTGACCATCTGTGAAAGTAACGCAGGCAGGACCATCCCATGGCTCCATCAGTGAGGCGTGGAATGCGTAGAAGTCGCGACGCTTCTGCGACATGGTCGCGTGGTTCTCCCACGCTTCTGGAATCATCATCAGAACTGCGTGAGGCAGTGAGCGACCACCAAGATAGAGAAGTTCTAGAACTTCATCAAATGATGCTGAGTCCGATCCTGACATTTCCACGATTGGAAAGAGTCTCGTGAGATCTTCGCCCAGGAGGTTACTTTCAAGAAGTGATTCGCGAGCTCTCATCCAATTTCTATTGCCTTTAACGGTATTGATTTCACCGTTGTGAGCAATGAATCTATATGGGTGCGCTAGCGGCCAGGATGGAAAAGTATTAGTGGAAAAACGGGAGTGAACAAGAGCTAGTGGAGAGACGACTCGTGAATCACTGAGATCTGGAAAGAATTCTTCCAATTGACCCGTTGTAAGCATTCCCTTGTAAACAATTGTTTGAGATGAAAGTGAAGGGAAATAGAGATCAAGTGCATGCTCGGCACGCTTTCGTAGCGTAAAAGCAAGACGATCGAGAATAATCCCTGATTCATTCTTGAGACCAGCCACAAATAGTTGCTCAAAACGAGGCATGACCGAGAGTGCAGTCTTTCCAAGTGATGATGAATTAATAGGTAGATCACGCCATCCAAGAACCGTGAGTCCCTCTTCTGTTGCAATCTTTGCAATCTGTGCGCGAACATCGGCGCCCTGTGCGATAAATGCAATTCCGGTTGCATAAGAACCTGCAACAGGTAGAGAGAACGAAACTTCATCTCGGTAGAAAGCATCAGGGACGCGAATTAGTATTCCGGCGCCATCTCCGCTATCAGGTTCAGCACCTGATGCACCACGATGTTCTAAATTGCGAAGTGCGGTTAGTGCTTTTTCAACAATTTCATGCGTTGCAATTTTATTAAGGGTGGCGACCATGGCAACGCCGCAAGCATCGTGTTCTTGTGCAGGATCATAAAGACCCTGAGCGACAGGGTAATTCGATGAAAGTGCCATACGTTGATGCCCCTCTGATTCTCACTATCCAAGGGACATCATTGGCCCGACTATCGTAAAAATATAGACCGAAAGCGTAGCAAGTGGGTGTCTCAGATGCCACTTAAATGTAGAAGGTGGCCAATCCCGGCCGTGATTGCCAGACCTAAGAGACCTCCAGTAAGAACTCGAACTGTTGGCTTGAGTAGCGCAGTTCCCGCAATCCGAGCACTTGCGATGCCGGTCACGATTAAGCCAGCAACTGTGAACCCGACAATGCTCCAGGCGGCTGCTCCCACGCTCGGTGCGAATGCGCCCGCAAATGGAATTAACCCACCCAGGGTGAAAGAAATTGCTGAGGCGACTGCAGCTTGAACTGGACGAGCCTTGGTATGTGTTTGCTGCCCAAGTTCATCGCGCAGGTGCGCTTCGAGCGGATCGCGATCATGCATCGCTTCAACTACTTGCATCGCTAATTCGCGAGTTAAACCTCGTTGAATGTAGATATGCACTAGCTCTTCAAATTCACCTTCCGGATCGACTGCAAGATGTTCAATTTCAATTTCTTTATCTGCTTCTTCAATATCATTTTGAGAGCGTACCGAAACGTATTCGCCAACGGCCATCGACATTGCACCAGCTGCAATCGCGGCAGCTCCTGCAGTTACAAGAAAACCTTTATCACTGGCTCGAGCAGCTGCAACACCGATCATGAGTGAAGAAGTGGAAACCAAACCATCATTTGCGCCAAGTACAGCAGCGCGCAACCAACCCGCACGATGAGAGCGGTGTTCTTGGTTTCGACGATATACATCTTCTAGCGGCATGTTAAGAGCCTACCTTGAAGGCCGAGAAAACTTTAGAAAGGCTGCACTAGCCCCGATAAAAAGTAGAGCCGCTAGATACTGATTAAGGCGGAGTCCTTCGAAAGAGGTGGAGGAGTCAATGCGTAAACCCTCAATAAAGAAGCGCCCGAAGCAATACAGGGCGATATAGAGAAGAAAAATTGATCCCGCGGGCAATCGTGTGCCTAGGAAGAGTAAGAGGAGCACAATCAATGCGCACCAGAGTGACTCGTAGAGAAATGTTGGATGAAACGTCTCGTAATCTAAGTATCCATCTTCACGAAATTGTTCTGGGATTGCCAGGGCCCATGGCGCATCAAGTGGGCGGCCATAGAGTTCTGCGTTAAACCAGTTTCCCCAGCGACCAATCACCTGCGCAAGTGCTATCCCTGGCGCCAGCGCATCGGCAAAGTAGCGGAACGAAGGGAGGTCTTGCGTGCGCGCAATCTTTTGGTAGGTCAGAAATGCAGTCAGAGTTCCTAGGGCAATTGCTCCCCAAATTCCTAACCCGCCATTCCAAATTTTGAAAGCATCGATGGCTCGACCTTCTTCGCCAAAGTAATCATTGGGCGAAGTAACTACGTGGTAAACACGTCCGCCGATAACGCCGGCGGGAACAGCCACAATCGCGACATCTGCAACGACTCCCCCAGCCTGCGGAAAGGAAGCGGTAAATCTGCGATTTCCTAACCAAATTGCAAGGGCTACCCCAGTAATAATACAGAGAGCGTAGAAATGAATTGTGAGCGGCCCAATTTCAAACGTCGAAATTGTCGGCGTAGGAATTGCGAGCCGCAAAAATTATCCGCGCTCTACAGCGGCTTTGAAGAGGGCGCGATCGTAGTACTCGTTACCGCGCTTGAGTTCATTGCCATTAATAAAGACAGTCGGTGTTGAATTTACATCTTCTTGTGCTGCAGCTGCTGCAACGTTGTTTACCCAACCGGCGTACTCTCCAGTGTTTACACACTTTTCGAAGCTTTCACTTGAGATACCAACCGAGTTACCTGCTGAAACGAGTGATTCATTTGTCCACGCGCCAGAGTTTTCCTTAGGTTGTGTCTGGTAGAGCATCTTATGCAGAGCAAGAAACTTATCTTCGTCAGCTGAGCAAGCCGCAGCATTTGCAGCTAGGACGGATTCGGTACCGATAAATGAGAGGGTGTGAAAGACGACAGTTGCTTTCTTCTCTTCGATGAGTGATTCAAGGTAATCGCCTTGGGCGGCTTCAAATTGAGCACAGACCGGGCATTGGAAATCTTCATACACGTCGATAACTGGAACTCCAGTGAGTTCGCCATTGAAAACAACGCCATAGCCACGTTCTGCTGAAACGCTGGCTGGAATTTTCGCCGATGTGTCAGTTTGCTTTGAGATAAGTGTGGGCACGAGCATGATCAAAATGACACCAACAACTACACCGATTACAAGGTTGCGCGTGAAGTTATCTTTTCCAGGCTTTGGTTTTGTGCTCATTTCATATCCCTTTTTCTATAGCTGCAGGCGGCGGCGTTTTATCAAGAGCAAATTTACTTTGTGGGTAGCGAAAAAGATAAATCCCAAGGGCCAAGAATCCCGTGTCACGCAGGAGAGGTGTGAGGTAGTTAGCAGTTCCAGGCTCAACTTGGCCTCCTCCGCCAAAGCACCCACAGTCAATGGAGAGGCCACGCGCCCATGCTTGTGAGATTCCAATGACAAAAACCACCATCAGTAAAACGCTCAATGCTGCTGTGAATCGAATGCCCGCTCCGAGAATCAGAAGGAGGCCCATGCCAATTTCAAAGAAGGGAAGAACGAGGCCGATGAAATTTGCAAGGGGAACTGGCAACATTTCGTAAGCACGCACCGCCATCTGCGACTTATCTAGCTCATCATATTTGAGGTAACCAGCAAGCAGAAGGACTCCGCCCAAAACCAGTCTGGCTAGTAGACCGAACCAAAGTTGTAGCTCTTTCATCGTCCTTCACGCACTCCTAGCGAAAGTTCTTTGGCGAGTTCCCGAACCTGAACCAATCCACTTTCTTCATCAGCAGCTTCCAGTAGTTTATTGATAAACGCTGATCCAACAATCACACCATCGGCATACGCTGCAACACCTTTTGCTTGCTCTCGCGTTGACACTCCAAGTCCGACTGCCACCGCAGTATCCGTACTCTTTCGAATTCGTGCCACGAGATCTGGGGCACCGGATGAAACACTTGCTCTCGTTCCAGTCACGCCCATCAATGAAGCTGCGTAGACAAAACCACTGCAATGACTTGTTACACGTGCTAGCCGCGCATCTTTTGTACTTGGAGCAACCACATAGATTGAATTGATTTCACTTTCTTCCACCGCCGATGCCCACGCTGCAGATTCCTCAATCGTGAGATCAGGAGTAATGACACCAGAGCCACCATTGTCCGTAATTGCTTGGGCGAATTTTTCTACTCCGTATTTTTCAATCGGATTCCAGTACGTCATGACAACTGCTGGCACACCTAAATCCGTGGCGTACTTCAGCGCTTCGAAAACCTCTTTTGCGCCGGTGCCCTGAGATAACGCTTGGTCGGCGGCAGCTTGAATAGTTGGCCCATCCATTACCGGGTCGCTGTAAGGGAATCCGATTTCAACAGCATCAACGCCACCATCAACAAATGCTTGAATTACTTTTTTGCATCCTTCTTGGGTAGGAAATCCAGCAGGGATGTAGGCAATAAGTGCTGCCCGATTCTCGCTGCGAACTGTGGAAAAAAGGTTTTCAAGCGGGGTACTCATTTAGAGCGGAATTCCAAAGTACTGCGCCGCAGTCTGTACATCTTTATCCCCACGACCCGAAAGGTTGATCAGAATGATTGCACCTGGTCCAAGTTCCTTACCTACCTGCATTGCACCCGCTAGCGCATGGGCAGTTTCAATGGCCGGAATAATTCCTTCGGTTCTAGATAAAATTGAAAAAGCTTCCATCGCTTGCGCATCTGTGATTGCGCGGTATTCGGCTCTTCCGATGTCATGAAGAAATGCGTGCTCTGGTCCAACACCTGGATAGTCAAGACCGGCAGAGATTGAATGAGATTCGATCGTCTGCCCATTTGCATCTTGTAAAACGTAGGTGCGATTTCCGTGAAGCACGCCGGGTGATCCACCGGTAATAGTGGCTGCGTGGCGACCAGTTTCTACGCCATCACCCGCTGCCTCCAAACCGATAAGTCGAACGGATTCATCTGAGATGAAGCGATGGAAAATTCCGATTGCATTCGAGCCACCACCTACGCACGCCATGACAACGTCAGGCAAACGTCCGGTTAGCGCCAAGACTTGCTCGCGAGACTCTTCACCAATGATTTTGTGAAAGTCGCGGACCATGGAAGGGAAAGGATGCGGACCGGCAACGGTGCCAAGCATGTAATGCGTCGTTTCAACGTTGGTTACCCAATCGCGCATTGCTTCATTGATTGCATCTTTAAGAGTGCGTGAACCCGATGTCACTGGAACAACTTCTGCACCTAGTAACTTCATGCGCGCGACGTTGAGAGATTGACGTCGCGTATCTTCTTCGCCCATGTAGACAACACATTCAAGGCCCATGAGTGCAGCGGCCGTTGCAGAGGCAACTCCATGTTGACCCGCGCCGGTTTCAGCAATGATGCGTTTCTTGCCCATACGCTTTGTGAGAAGTGCTTGACCCAAGACGTTATTTATTTTATGACTTCCGGTGTGGTTGAGATCTTCTCGTTTGAGAAGTATCCGCGCTCCACCTGCGCGTTCAGAGAATCGCTTCGCCTCCGTAATGATGCTTGGTCGACCTGTATAGGTGCGATGTAACTCCGCAAGTTCAGAAATAAAAGTTGGATCAGTCTGAGCAAAAATTCTTGCCGCATCTAACTCTTCAAGTGCGCCAATCAGCGCTTCTGGTACAAAGCGACCACCGTAGGGACCAAAATGCCCAGCAATCTCAGCCATGGCATTCGCCTGGATTGCGTTCTCTTGAGTTGTCGTCATACCGCCAAGACTACCGGCGACCTAGCAATTCCTGCATGGCAGAAATTGGATCCCCGGACTTTACGAGGGCTTCACCGACCAAAATCACAGAGGCGCCAGCGGCCTGTGCACCCTGAACATCGCCGCGGGTGGAAATCCCAGACTCGGCCACTCGAATAATCTCGGCTGGAATTTGCGGGATGAGGTCTGCAAAAGCCTGAGTGTCTACATCGAGTGTCTTCAGATTCCGGGAGTTGATGCCAATCATTCGGGGTGAAATCTCCATCGCACTTTCTAGCTCTTGCGCGGTGTGAACTTCAATAAGTGATGCCATGCCAAGTTCGCACGAGAGGTCATAGAAATCTTTTAGCTGTGAACGAGAGAGAGCAGCCACTATAAGCAAAACGATATCGGCTCCATGTGCCCGCGCTTCTAGGAACTGATATTCATCGACCATGAAGTCTTTTCGTAGTACCGGAATAGTGACGCGATTTCGCACCGCATCAAGATCTGCAAGTGAGCCACCGAATCTACGACGCTCGGTGAGGACGCTGACGGCAGATGCACCAGCCTCTTGATACTGCGTTGCCAAAGCAGCCGGGTCGATGATTGCAGCGAGTTCTCCTTTACTTGGAGAAGATCGTTTTACCTCTGCGATGACATTCATTTCTGATTTCGAAAGAAAGGTGTACGCATCAAGAGGTTGCGCAGCTTTTTCCATCGCTTCATGAATCTGTGACAACGGAAGACGACGCGCTGCTAAATCTTCGCGGACACCTTCAACAATGGAAGCAAGCACGCTCATGATTTTTCCTTTGTTGGGTCTTCTCCGATTGATTCGTCCGCTGTTGGGTCAATTCCTTTATCTAGTGAGCTCCATTGCGAAAGAGTGCGTGGGGCTCGCTCATATCGAGATGAAATTCTAAATTTGCGACTGAGCAAAATAGTTAGCGCCGCGACACATAAGAGTGAGATCAGAATTTTTGTCATTTCTATCTCTTCATCTCATTTGCCGCCGCAATTGCGCCCAAGACTGCTGCCGCTTTATTAAGTGTTTCATCATTTTCGGCCGCAGGATCAGAATCTGCAACAATCCCTGCGCCTGCTTGCACGTACGCCATTCCGTTGTGCACCAGGGCGGTGCGAATTGCGATACAGGTATCGATATTTCCGGTGAAATCGAAGTAACCGATTGCTCCTCCGTAGAGTGCGCGTCGAGTAGGTTCGAGCGATTCAATAATTTCCATCGCTCGTGGTTTTGGTGCACCGGATAGCGTTCCGGCTGGAAATACAGCGAAGAGTGCATCAATGGGAGATTTGTCGCTGGCGAGTTCGCCGACAACGGTAGAAACGATATGCATGACATGCGAATATCTTTCGATATGCATAAAGTCGATCACTTCAACTGATCCTGGTCGACAGACTCGCCCCAAATCATTGCGCCCAAGATCTACCAGCATCAAATGTTCCGCGCGCTCTTTCGGATCAGCTAATAACTCTTCGCCAAGGCGAAGATCTTCTTCTACTGAAGCAGAGCGTTTACGTGTGCCAGCGATGGGATGGACCATCACTTGGGTATCGGTAACTTTTACCAGCGCCTCCGGACTGGAACCAACTACGTCATAGCCTTCTTCAAATCTAAAGAGATACATATATGGGCTTGGGTTGTGCAAGCGAAGCATGCGGTAAATATCTAAGGCGTCAGCAGAAGTTGGCATGGAGAATCGCTGCGAAAGTACGATTTGGAAAGCTTCTCCTGCCCGAATTTCTTCCTTTGCAATCTCTACTTTGCTCTTGAACTCTGCTTCGCTCATATTCCGTTCAAACTGCGGTCTCTCGCGAGATGGCAGCTCTGAAACATCGCCAGCGATTGGTTTGAGCAACTGAGATTGCATGCGATCTAAACGAGATACTGCATCTAAGTAAGAATCATCTACTCGTTCGCTCGAACCATCCCAATTAATTGCATTGGCAATCAAGATAATCGTGCCATCTGAGTGGTCCATGACCACAAGATCACTTGTGAGCATAAATGAAATTTCAGGTAGAGCGATATCTCGTGCGGCGGTTTCCGGCAATTTCTCTAGCCTACGAACTGCATCGTAGCCCATGTAGCCAACGAGTCCACCGGTAAGTGTTGGTAGGCCTTCAATCTTTGGTGACTTTAAATGGGCAACGCTTTCACGCAAAGCGGTAAGCGGATCAACTCCAGTTGGAACTCCAACCGGAGGCTTACCAATCCACTGTGCTTGCCCATCTTTTTCAGTCAAAGTCGTCTGACTTGTCACGCCAATGAATGAGTAACGCGACCAGACTCCCCCGTGTTCGGCAGATTCTAATAAAAAAGTGCCAGGTTTATTTTGCGCCAACTTCTTATAAATATTGAGTGGGGTCTCACCATCAGCAAGGAGTTTTCGATAAACGGGAATAACGTTGTGGTTCCTTGCATGTTCGCGGAACTCTTCTAATTTCATGAAGAGGCGCCGATGCTCTGGTGGAAACAGGTGCGCTCTCCGGTATGACACGCAGCTCCAACTTGGTCCACGCTAATCAAGAGCGCATCTCCATCGCAATCGAGTGCAATCGAGTGAACATTCTGGAAATGACCTGATGTTTCACCTTTAACCCAGAGCTCATTGCGACTGCGTGAGAAATATGTTGCACGGCCCGTCGAAAGTGTTATCGCCAGCGACTCGGCGTTCATGTAGGCAAGCATGAGAACTTCACGGGTATTTACATCTTGGGCAATTGCCGGGATAAGTGTTGCTGGGTCCTTTAGGAGCGCAAGAATTTCAGGTGAAAGGTCAGCGCTCATATGCCTATTCTGCCTTACGCAGTCGCAGCGTTGCGCACGGAATAATTGTGAGCAGCGAGATATTTCTTGACATCCCCAATTCGATGCACGCCAAAGTGAAAGACGCTGGCCGCGAGTAAGGCGTCGGCGCCGGCATCGAGAGCGGCGCTAAAATCTTCCAGCGCTCCTGCCCCGCCGCTAGCAATCAGTGGAACTTTTGCCACTTCTCGAACTGCTTTAATCATTCCGATGTCATAGCCAGCCCGGGTTCCATCTGCATCCATTGAGTTGAGCAGGATTTCGCCAACGCCAAGCGCGCATGCTTTCTCAACCCAGGCCAGCGCATCAATACCGGCGCTCTGGCGCCCACCGTGCGTTGTTACTTCAAAGCCAGATTCAGTTCGCGCCCGACGGGCATCAATTGAGATTACTAAAACTTGAGAACCAAATCGATCAGCAATATCAGCAATCAGTTCCGGTCTGGCGATAGCTGCAGTATTTATACTGACTTTATCTGCCCCTGCACGTAAGAGCCGATCCACATCTTCTACCGTACGAATGCCGCCACCAACAGTGAGCGGAATGAAAACTTGTTCTGCCGTGCGACGCACAACATCGAGTGTTGTCTCGCGCCCAGCAACACTGGCAGAGATATCTAGAAAGGTAAGTTCGTCAGCGCCTTCTTTGTTATACAAAGCAGCCATTTCGACCGGATTGCCAGCATCAACGAGATCAGTGAAGTTAACGCCCTTTACAACTCGACCGTCAGTGACATCAAGACAAGGAATTATTCGAACTGAAAGGCTCATGCTTGGGTCTGTGCAATCGCTTGCTGAAGAGTGAAGGCACCTGCATATAAAGCTTTACCAACTATCGCACCCTCTACGCCAATTGAATGTAAAGCCGAGAGCGCGGCGATATCCGCAAGCGAAGATATTCCACCGGATGCAACTACCGGCTTCTTAGTAACTGCACATACCTCTTTGAGTAAATTGATATTCGGTCCTTGAAGTGTTCCATCTTTGGTCACATCGGTCACGACATATCGCGCACATCCATCGCGTTCTAATCGCTCAATAGTTTCAAAAAGATCGCCACCTTCTTTGGTCCACCCTCGCGCTGCCAGCACATGTCCTCGAACATCAAGGCCCACTGCAATGCGATCGCCGTGTTCAGAAATTATCCGCGCGGTCCACTCTGGATTTTCTAGCGCCGCAGTTCCGAGGTTGACGCGAGTACAACCAGTTGCAAGTGCTCTAGCAAGTGATTCATCGTCACGAATTCCACCGGAAAGCTCCACCTTGATATCAAGCTTGCCCACAACTTCGGCTAGAAGTGCACTGTTCTCTCCCCGCCCAAAAGCTGCATCGAGGTCGACTAGGTGAAGCCATTCGGCGCCGGCCGCTTGGAACTCGAGAGCGACTTCCAGCGGATTGCCGTACGCAGTTTCAGCGCTGAGCTCGCCTTGCACAAGTCTGACTGCGCGGCCATCTTTAACATCTACTGCTGGAAGTAGCTCTAAATATTTCGATTGCGTCATAGCGTCTGGGTCCAATTCTTAATCAGTTGTAAACCTGCGTCAGCAGATTTTTCAGGGTGAAATTGGGTAGCCGTAAGTGCTCCATCTTCAACTGCAGCTATGAAATCTTCATTGTGGTGTGCAAAAGATGGCATCGCACCCACTTTCTTCTTAGCAGCGTATGAATGTACAAAGTAGAAAGATTGATCTTCAATACCCGCGAAAATCACACTACCTGGCGCAGAGCGAACCGTATTCCAGCCCATATGAGGCAAAATTGGCGCATTGAGTTTTTCAACCGTTGCATCCCACATGCCGACGCCAGCGTGTTCGCCATGTTCAATTCCACGAGAAAAAAGAATTTGCATTCCAACACAGATCCCCAGCGTTGGTCGCTTGGCAACGAACCGTTCCCACACTAACTGATCTCCACGCACCTTAATGAGCCCCTGCATGCAAGCGGAAAATGCCCCAACACCTGGAACCACAAGCCCTTCGGCGTTGAGCGCAAGATCGTAATCAGAGGTAATAACTACCTCTTTGCCTGATGTTTCAAAAGCACGTTGGGCCGAGCGGAGATTTCCAGATCCGTAATCAAGAATTGCAATCACGAATTTAGAGTGAGCCTTTTGTTGACGGTATTCCTGAAACTCGTGAATCAAGTGCAACTGCATCACGCAAGGCGCGAGCGACCGCTTTAAATTGCGCTTCAAAGACGTGGTGGGCGTTGCGGCCTTCGAGTACTCGAACATGAAGCGCAATTCGCGCCTCTGCCACGATGGATTCCCAGATGTGCTTACCGAGAGTTGTATCGAAGGTGCCAATGAGTTCAACAATTTCAGGTTGGCGGTGGACTAAGTAAGGACGCCCCGATAAATCCACTGCCGCTTGCACAAGAACTTCATCAAGTGGAACCATGGCATCGCCAAAGCGACGAATGCCGGCTTTATCGCCTAACGCCTCGCGCAGTGCCTGACCAAATGCAAGTGAAGTATCTTCAACTGTGTGGTGTGAATCGACATCAACATCGCCGGTTGTCTTCACGGTGAGATTAAATCCTGAGTGTTTTCCTAGTTGTGAAAGCATATGGTCAAAGAATGGGACGCCGGTATCGACCGAGATTTCGCCAGAGCCATCGAGGTTGATCTCTACAAGAACACTAGATTCCTTGGTTGTGCGTTCGACGCGAGCTATTCTCATATTTCCACTCCTAGACATTGCGTTAACGAATCAATAAACTTTTTGTTCTCGGCTTCATTGCCAATAGTGACTCTTAAGTAACCCAATAATCCCACATCTCGAATCAAAACTCCGCGATCAAGGAGTGCTTGCCAGAGATCTGCCGAAGACTGCGCAAATCCAGTAAAGAGAAGAAAGTTGGCACTGCTTGGAAGAACGGTGAGCCCTAAATCTTCCAACTCTTGCACCATCTGAATGCGAGAAGTGCGGAGCTGGGCCACCGTTCCCAACAACTCTGCTTTGAAATCGAGGGCGACCTCAGCGGCAGCTTGAGTCAGAGAACTGAGGTGATAAGGCAGGCGAACAAGGAACATGGCATCGATGACAGCTGGATGTGCGATCAGATATCCCACACGTGCGCCAGCGAATGCAAAGGCCTTACTCATCGTACGGATAACAACAATGTGCGGATACTTCTCAATCAAGGTGATTGCAGAAGTCTCATCCGAGAACTCAGCATAAGCCTCATCAACCACCAGTAGCCCTGGGGTATTTATGGCCAACTTCTCAATTTCGGCAAGGGTAATTGCAGAGCCGGTTGGGTTATTAGGGGTGGTTATAAATGTCAGTGATGGTTTGGAGCTTTGAATTTGCGCAATTGCACTATCGACATCGAGTGAGTAGTCGGAACGGCGGGAGCCATTTGTCCACGCAACCTGACATACCCGCGCAATCAGCGGGTGCATGGAATAGGAAGGAGTGAATCCAATAGCTGATCCTGCCCCGAAGGCAAGAAAGAGCGATTGAATAATCTCGTTGCTTCCATTCGCAACCCAGATATTTCCAGATTTCATAGTTGTCGCAGATAGTTCATTCACAAAATCTGCCAACTTGCTGCGTAGTGCAACTGCATCACGATCTGGATATCGATTGAGATCGCTTGCAACCACCGCAATTTTCGCTGCTATTGCTTGAGCCAGTGCAGATGAGGGTGCAAAAGGATTTTCATTTGTATTCATGATTGCTTCGGCTGGAAGTTGTGGTGCCCCGTAGGGTGAAAGCTCACGCAAATTTCCCCGCAGTGGCAACCATGATGGCCAATCTTGACCTGCCAGATTCTGATGCGTCATAAATTTTCCATTCGAGCACTCATCGCTTCGCCGTGAGCTGGTAAATCTTCGGCTTCGGCAAGTGTGATCACCGTTGGCGCAATCTCGGTAAATGCCTTCTGGTCGTATTCAATGAAGTGCAATCCACGCAAGAATGTCTGTACCGAGAGCCCGCTGCTATGGCATGCGCATCCGCCAGTGGGCAATACGTGGTTAGAACCAGCTGAGTAGTCACCAAGTGAAACTGGCGAGAACCGACCAATAAAGACAGCCCCCGCGTTACGAATTTTGCTAGCGTCGGCCGATGAGTTTTTGGTTTGAATCTCTAAGTGCTCAGCGGCATACGCGTTAACGACATCCAAACCTTGTTCGATGGAGTCAACAAGCGCGATGGCAGACTGAATGCCCGAGAGGGCGATGCGAATGCGCTCTGCATGTTTTGTCTTAGCCACGCGGAGTTCTAACTCAGTGCGAACATCTGCGGCTAACTTTTCGGAGGTAGTCACTAAGACTGCAGCTGCAATAACATCGTGTTCTGCCTGGCTGATGAGATCTGCCGCTACATCCGAAGCTAGCGCGCTCTCGTCCGCCAAGATTGCAATCTCGGTCGGGCCCGCCTCAGAATCAATTCCGATAACTCCACGCAACGCACGTTTTGCCGCTGCTACATAAATGTTCCCTGGACCGGTAACTAAGTCAGCTTTTGCGCAGAGGTTTTTCATTCCATACCCGAAGAGTGCAATCGCTTGTGCACCACCAACTGCATACACCTCGGTAACTCCAAGAAGTGCGCAGGTGGCGAGAATTGTTGGGTGCGGTAATCCACCAAACTCTTTCTGTGGTGGTGAGGCAACAGCAATACTAGACACTTTCGCTATCTGTGCTGGAATTACATTCATCAAGACGCTACTTGGGTAGACCGCTCGACCACCCGGTACGTAGAGCCCGACGCGATCGACTGGAATCCATTTCTCAGTAACAACTCCACCGTCAACAACTGTGGTCTTGGTTTCGTTTCGAATTTGATCTGTATGCACCATGCGAATTCGAGCAGCCGATACTTCCAATGCGGTCCGTATCGCCGGATCAAGTTGCGCTAGCGCATCCTCGAGTGCGGCTTTCGGAACTCGAATAGCAGGCGGGGTTACTCCGTCAAACTCTTGGGCAAGGGCGACCAGATCGGATTCATTTCCTTCGCGAACGCGTTTTAAAATCGGTTCGATGGCAATCATCGCTTGCGCGACATCAAGGGTGGCACGCGGCAGCAACGCTTGATAGCCGGCCTTATCAAGAGATTGTCCACGGAGATCAACGGTCCGAATCACGGCGCCAGTCTACTTTGATAGATCACGGGTTCGAGACGCGATTATGTAAGAGTTAAATACGTACGAGGCACTCTGGCCCCAGAATCGCTTTGAGGTCAGCGCTCAAACTTGGTGATGATGTTACTAGTGCGTCAATTTTGAGTGTCGTTGTCTTGGCCTGATCTACAACGTGCAAATGGACTTCACGCTTTCCCGGGTGAGAGCGCAGAATCTCTTTAATCCGTTCGACAATCGGTGGAGTTACTTGCGTCGCGGGTAACGAAATTAGCAATGGACCTATAGGAGCTCCAGAAATATCAGGCATCTTCATTTCAAGTGCGGTAAATCTCACCTGTTCATCTGTCCGCGCGAAGCGACCTTTCACAACTACCACGCGATCTTCGGTGAGCGAGAGGGCGTACTGGTTGTATGTATTCGAGAAGAAGAGAACTTCAATAGCTCCCTCCAGATCTTCCACATTTACCACAGCCCACGAAGCTCCTTGGCGGGAAACTTTTCGTTGAATTCCGGTAATGAGTCCACCAATCGTGACAATTCCATCTGGTGGGCTCTCATCAAGTAACTCGCTAATGGTCATATCGGTATGTGAACGTAGAACGTGTTCAACCCCGAGCAGTGGATGATCTGAGACGTAGAGTCCTAGCATCTCGCGTTCGAATGTCAGCAGTGTAGATTTATCCCATTCAGTTGCCGGAATTTCGATATCTATTCCCGCAACTTCTGAGATTGAATCACCGCCAAAGAGATCAAATTGACCAATTGCTTCTGCGCGCTTACTTTCAATAACAGAGTCGATTGCTTCTAGATGAATGGCCATTAAACCTTTGCGCGGATGACCAAGTGAGTCGAAGGCACCCGCCTTGATTAAAGATTCGATTGTCTTCTTGTTGCAGACATTGGCATCGACCTTAGCCAGGAAGTCACCAAATGAAGCGAATGCCCCCTTCGACGTGCGAGCACTTTTTACGGAGGCAACAACTCCTTCGCCAACGTTTCTGATTGCCGCTAACCCGAATCGAATATCGGTTCCACGAGGCGTGTACTCGGCATCAGATTCATTGACATCAGGTGGCAAGACTTTGATTCCCATGCGTCGGCACTCAGATAAGTAGAGCGCTGACTTATCTTTATCATCACGCACACTGGTGAGCAGCGCCGCCATATATTCGGTCGGAAAGTTTGCCTTGAGGTAGGCGGTCCAGAATGAAACAACACCGTAACCAGCACTGTGCGCTCGGTTGAAAGCGTAGTCAGAGAAGGGAATCAAAACTTCCCAGAGCCGCTTGATTGCCGCTTCCGAGAATCCATTGGATTTCATTCCAGCTTCAAATGGAATGTACTCCTTATCTAGAATTTCTTTATTCTTCTTACCCATTGCTTTACGCAGAAGATCTGCACGACCAAGAGTGAACCCTGCTACCTTCTGGGCAATTGCCATTACTTGCTCTTGATACACAATCAAGCCATAGGTGTCGCCAAGAATTTCCTGAAGCGGAAGTGATAACTCGGGATGAATTGGTTCGACCGGTTTTCGTGCATTTTTTCGGTCAGCGTAGTTGTTATGTGCATTCTCGCCCATAGGTCCCGGGCGATAGAGCGCAATCACAGCAGAGATATCAGCAAATGAATCAGGAGCCATGCTGCGAAGAAGTGCACGCATCGGGCCACCATCGAGTTGGAAGACACCTAAGGTATCGCCACGTGAAAGTAGCTCGAATGTCTTCAGATCATGAAGCGGTAAATCTTCTAGCACTACATCAATATTTTGATTTGCCTTGATATTAAGTAAGGCATCATCTAAAACCGACAGGTTGCGCAGCCCCAAGAAGTCCATTTTCAATAGCCCAGTTGATTCGCAGGCTCCCATATCGAATTGAGTAATGATGGCGCCATCTGCCTCGCGGCGGTGAATCGGGATTACATCTAAGAGCGGCTCCCGCGAGAGAATTACGCCGGCCGCGTGCACGCCCCATTGGCGTTTGAGACCCTCTAAACCTTTCGCAAGATCAACAACTCGCTTGGAATCAGGATCAGATTCATAGAGTTGTCTGAACTCCCCCGCTTCCCCGTAGCGCGAATCTTTACTATCAAATACACCTGAGAGCGTGATGTCTTTACCCATCACCGATGGCGGCAGCGCCTTCGTAAGTTTTTCACCGATGGCATAAGGATATCCAAGAACGCGGGTTGAATCTTTAAGCGACTGCTTTGATTTAATGGTGCCGTAGGTAATGATCTGAGCAACGCGGTCTTCGCCATACTTCTCGGTGGCGTAGCGAATCATTTCTGAGCGACGACGTTCATCGAAGTCCAGATCGATATCAGGCATGGAGATACGTTCTGGGTTTAGGAATCGCTCAAATAGAAGTCCATGCTCAATGGGATCTAGTCCGGTAATTCCTAGGGCGTAAGCCACGAGTGAACCCGCTGCAGAACCGCGGCCAGGGCCTACTCGAATGCCAACTTTCTTTGCATGTGCAACGAGATCTGCGACAACCAGGAAGTATCCGGGAAATCCCATCTTGATCATGACATCTAATTCGTAGTTCAAGCGCGTCAGGTGCTCGGGAGTAGCCTTGCCCTTCATCCGCTCTTGCAGACCAATTTCCGCTTCCTTACGTAGCCACGAATCTTCGGTCTCCCCTTGCGGCACAGTAAATGCTGGCAGGAGATTTTCATCTTCACGTAATTTCACATTGCAGCGCTCTGCAATCAGCAGTGTGTTGTCACACGCATCTGGAATCTCTTTAAATAATTCGCGCATCTGTGCCGGTGTCTTGAGATAGAACTCATCATTATCAAATTTGAAACGCTTGGGATCGGCCAGAGTCGAACCCGATTGCACACACAAAAGCGCTTCGTGCGCTGCCGCATCTTCATGAAAGGTGTAGTGCAAATCGTTCGTTGCTAGCAATGGCAACTTTAGTTCTTTACCAAGCTTGAGTAAGTCTGCTTTGACGCGAGTTTCGATATCGATGTGGTGATCCATAACCTCTAGGAAGAAGTTATTAGCACCGAAAATATCTCGATAATCACTTGCCGCACGTAACGCCTCTTTGTAATTCCCCATGCGTAATCGAGTTTGAATTTCGCCACCTGGACACCCAGTCGTTGCTATGAGTCCGTCTGCATGACGGGAGATGAGCTCACGATCCATGCGAGGCTTGTAGTAATAACCCTCTAGCGATGCCAGAGATGAAAGCTTGAATAAATTTGCAAGTCCCTGATTATTTTCAGCCAAAATAGTCATGTGGGTATAAGCACCGCCACCAGAGACATCATCTTCTCCGCCGCCGGCCCACTGCACGCGTTTCTTATCAAATCGTGACTCAGGTGCAACGTAGGCTTCAATACCAATAATGGGTTTGACGCCGGCTTTTGTTGCTTGTTTATAGAAATCAAAGGCACCAAATACATTGCCGTGATCTGTCATTGCAATTGCGGGCATTTCTTGCCGTGCTACCTCATTAACAAGATCGCCTACGCGCGCGGCACCGTCGAGCATCGAGTATTCGGTATGCACATGAAGATGTACAAACGAGTCTTTCGTCGATGCCCGTGAAGCTGAAAAATCTTCAGATGACATGGTGGCGCAACATTAGCGCCTAAGGAAGAACTGCCTCGGATAGCAACGCCAAAGAGGCTTGCAGGTCTGGTGGGTATGGCGCACGTAACTCAAGGTGTGCTCCAGTGGTGGGGTGGTTAAAGCGGAGTTCTAAAGCGTGAAGCCAAGGTCGAGACATCTTTAATTTTTTACCAAGGACTGGATCGGCTCCATATGTTGTATCTCCCACCAGCGGGTGGTTAAGGGCGGAGAAGTGAACTCTAATTTGGTGGGTGCGTCCGGTCTCTAACTCTACTTTCACCAGCGAAACAGAACTGTAGTACTCAATGACTTCGTAGTGAGTAATGCTCTCTTTACCAGTGGCAACTACTGCAAAGCGGTGGTCTTCTTTTGGATGCCTATCAATCGGTGCATCAATTGTTCCTGAGGATGGATCCATATGTCCTTGAACAAGTGCGTGATAAGTTTTTTCAACATCGTGATCGCGAAACATTTCTTTCAACTTCAGATAGGCAGCATCGGTCTTTGCAATGATCATTAAGCCAGATGTGCCAGCATCGAGGCGGTGCACTACGCCAGCACGTTCGGCCGGCCCGGAAGTTGAAATTGTGTAGCCAGCTGCCATCAGCGCGCCAACAACTGTTGGGCCCATCCAGCCGGGACTTGGGTGGGCGGCGCATCCCACGGGCTTATCAATCACAACAATGTCATCATCGTTGTAAATAACGGTTAGGCCAGCAAGTGGGGTAAGTGGGATGGGATCTTGGTTTACTGCCGCAGGCAAGAGAACTTCAATGACCTGCCCAGCGGTAACTCGATCTGATTTCTGCATCGCATGTCCATCAGAATTAATGTCACCGTCTTCGAGAAGTTTTACAACAGCGGTGCGGGAAAGTCCAAGGACTCGGGTCAGAGCGCTGTCAATCCGTTCACCTGCTACGCCTTCAGGCACACTCAGTGTTCTTAATTCGCGACTCATATGTGACTACCTTACCGGGGTAACAGGTGGAATGTTCCTTACGCTCAACGTGAAGGCGATTGCGGCTGCAACCACGATTGCGCAGTCAGCAAGGTTGAACACCGGCCAATTTGGAATTTGTATCCAATCGATAACGTGTCCACTTAAATATGAAGGCGCTCTGAATACTCGATCGCTCAGATTTCCAAGCACTCCCCCTAGAAGTAATCCGGCGGTGAGTTGCCAGCCTCGTGAGGTGATAACGCGAGCAAAGTAGATTACGGTCGACGCTACGGCACCGGAGAAAATCGTAAAGAGGATGGTTAGTCCACCAGCTAATCCAAATGCCGCTCCGGAATTTTTCACCAGCGTCAACTGAAGTAACGAACCAATTAATTGTTGTGGCGACTGCTCCAGGGTTGATATCGCCCATTGCTTTGTGAAGAAATCAAAAAGCCAGACAATGAAAGCGGTGAGAAGAATTCGGCGCACTTTAGCGCCGCTCTTCCTTCTGCTTGCAGATCATGCACAGTGTTGCGCGCGGGAAAACCTGCAGTCGAGCTTTACCAATTGGAGATCCGCAATCTTCGCAGAGACCATAAGTCTTATTCTCAATTCGCTCTAAAGCTCGTTCGGTTTGTAAGACCATGTCACGAGCGTTAATGACCAGCGACATCTCGTGCTCGCGTTCAAAAGTTTTAGTTCCAGAATCTGCTTGATCATCTCCGGCGCCTTCACCTGAATCTGAGATGAGTTCATTCATTTCAGCTTCAACTGTTGCCAGTTCTTTTCGAAGGCGCTCAAGATCTTTTGAGATTTCAGTCTTAACACTCTTGAGTTCTGCCGCAGTCCATGGCGCTTCACCTGCAGCAGCAAGAACAGGTGTAGGTGCGGCCTTAATGGGCTTGAGCGGAGCAATTTTCTTTCCACTTTTTTCTGGGCGTGGTGGTGGAGGCATGACCAGGCGGCGTTCTTCGACGACAGGTGCGGCAGTAGGTGCCATCACTGTTGCTACCGAAACTGTCTGCGATTTCTCATCTACCGTCAGAGTTGTCTTACCAATTTTTGATGGGAATGGCCGTCCTGGGGCTTTCTTAACCGCTGCAGATTTCTTCGCTGGCGCCTTTTTAACGGGAGCTTTCTTCGCAGGAGCTTTCTTGGCAACGGCCTTTTTGGCTGCGGCTTTTTTCGCTGGCGCTTTCTTGGCAGGAGCCTTCTTCGCCGCCGCCTTTTTGGCTACCGGCTTTTTGGTCGCCAGTTTTTTAGCTGCAGACTTGGATACTTTTTTACCTGGCACGCCGCGCACCTTATGCGTTTTTCTCCGCGTAACCAACTTTGCCACGCATGGTTTAGACTTTCCCAAGTAAGAACTTGCTGGAAAAAGTGCGTTGAAGAGGCCATCACCTCGGGAGCACGCTGGAAGATTCGCTCACCGGGCGAGGTAGAACCAGCGAAAGCAATGAAATAAAGAGGTACTCGCCACAACAAGTGGCCAGTACAAGGCGGGTGGTACCGCGAGCTGCGCGCAGCTCGTCCCTCCAAGAGTTCAGTAACTTCTTGGGGGTTTTTTTATGTCATCACCATTTCGCGCTATCGCCGCTCAGATCGACCTGCCCGCTATGGAGCACTCGATTCTGAATTTCTGGCGCGAAAATGAGATTTTCGAAAAGAGCACCCAGTCGCGCGCCGGTCAAGTGCCTTGGACTTTTTATGAAGGCCCACCAACAGCGAACGGAGCGCCTGGAACGCACCATATTGAGGCGCGGGTATTTAAAGATGTCTTTCCTCGTTATCAAACAATGAAAGGAAAGTACGTCACCCGAAAAGCAGGATGGGATTGTCACGGTTTACCTGTTGAAATTGCGGTGGAGAAAGAACTCGGATTCTCTGGAAAAGGTGACATCGAAAAATACGGGATTGCGCAATTTAACGACAAGTGTCGTGAATCTGTTACTCGCCACGTAGGTGCATTTACCGAAATGACAGAGCGAATGGGTTTCTGGGTCGATTTCGAACAGGCTTATTGGACGATGGCACCGGAATATGTGGAATCCGTCTGGTGGAGTTTGAAGGAGATTTGGAAGAAGGGTCTGCTCGTACAAGATCATCGAGTTGCCCCGTACTGTCCGCGATGCGGAACCGGATTATCTGACCACGAACTTTCACAGGGGTATGAAACTGTCGTTGATCCTTCTGTCTACGTCAGATTCCCTGTTACATCCGGTGAGTTAGCCGAACTCAAGGCATCGCTACTTGTCTGGACAACTACTCCGTGGACCCTGGTCTCAAATACTGCAATCGCTGTACATCCAGAAGTCGATTACGTCGTAGTCAAAACTACCGTTGATGAAGTCAGCGAAGTGTTGGTGGTTGCACAGCCGCTGCTATCGGCGGTGGCCGGAGAACATGAAATTCTGAAGACACTCAAGGGTGCGGCGTTAGAGCGCACCACGTATGCACGGCCATTTTCCTATATCGATATTCCTGATTCACATTTCGTTGTGTTGGCAACGTATGTCACCACCGAAGATGGAACTGGTCTCGTGCACCAATCCCCTGCTTTTGGCGCCGATGACTTGTTGGTCTGTCGCTCTTATGGCTTACCAGTGGTAAATCCGATTGCACCCGATGGAACTTTCTTGCCCGATGTTCCAGTTGTCGGCGGACTTTTCTTTAAAGATGCCGATAAGCCTTTGGTAAAGGAACTCAAAGTCAGCGGCGCTTTGTATAAGCACCAGCCATACGAGCACGAGTACCCACACTGCTGGCGCTGTCATACCGCGCTTATTTATTACGCGCAGCCATCTTGGTATATCCGCACGACCTCGATTAAAGATGAACTCATCCGCGAGAATGCGAAAACTGATTGGCACCCAGAAACTATCAAGACCGGGCGATATGGCGACTGGTTGAATAACAATATCGATTGGGCACTTTCAAGAAATCGATACTGGGGAACCCCGCTCCCAATCTGGCGTTGCGAAAACAAGCATGACATCTGTGTTGATTCTTTGGCCGAATTAGGCCAACTCGCAGGCCAAGAGCTAAGCAATCTAGATCCGCATCGCCCCTTTGTCGATGATATTTCCTTTGCTTGCGCACAATGTGGTTCAATCATGAATCGCGTGCCAGAAGTAATCGACTGTTGGTATGACTCAGGTGCGATGCCGTTTGCACAATGGGGTTATCCGCACAAGCCCGGGTCGGAGGCGAAATTTAAAGCAGCCTACCCGGCTGACTTTATCTGCGAAGCAATTGATCAGACCCGCGGTTGGTTTTACACCCTGATGACAATTGGAACCCTAGTCTTTGATGAGAGTTCATATAAGAGCGTTCTCTGTCTTGGCCATATCCTCGATAAAGATGGCCGCAAGATGAGTAAGCATGTGGGAAATGTGCTCGAACCTATCTCACTGATGGATCAACATGGAGCTGATGCAGTTCGCTGGTACATGTTGGCTGCCGGTTCACCATGGTCAGCCCGCAGAGTCGGACATGATGCAATTTCGGATGTTGTTCGAAAGACACTTCTTACTTATTGGAACACAGTCTCTTTCCACGCGCTTTATGCGCAGGCATCACACTTTGATCTGTCGCAGAGCCCGGTGATCAAAGATCGAACTCTGATGGATAGGTGGATTCTGAGCGAACTCAACGCCCTGGTATCCGAAGTCGATACTGCTTATAACGACTTTGATTCGCAGAACGCTGGCAAAGTTCTGGCTCGCTTTATTGATGATCTCTCAAATTGGTATGTCCGCAGATCTCGTCGTCGTTTCTGGGATGGCGATGCTGCAGCCCTTGCCACTTTACATGAGTGTCTAATTACCCTCACCCAGTTAATGGCGCCCATGGTGCCATTTATCACCGAACAGGTTTGGCAAGAGCTAGTGCGAGTTGCAGATACACAGGCGTTATCATCCGTGCACCTGACAGATTTCCCAGTATCGGATTCCGCACTGATAAATCTCGCGCTTAACTCCCATGTTGCAATGACGCGTCGCGTTGTCGAACTGGGTCGCGCTGCGCGCGCTGAATCTGGAATCAAAATTCGCCAACCATTACAACGTGCCCTGATTTCAGCACAAGGCTGGGCTGGGCTTCCCGCAGATATGAAGGAACAAATCTCTGATGAACTCAATGTGCTTGATTTGGAAGATATCGCTGACGCCGATGGCGATCTAGTAGATATTTCAGTCAAGGCTAACTTCAAATCCTTGGGCGCTAAATATGGAAAAGCAGTGCAAGAAGTCGCCAAACTAATTAGTGCAGCTGATGCAACTGCACTTGTTAAGCAGTTAAGAGCTACCGGGGCTGCCGACGTTGGTCAGTTTGGACTCGAATTAGATGACTTGGTGATTACTGAAGTTCCAAAGAGTGGCTGGATGGTCGCGAGCCACGATGGTGAGAGCGTCGCGCTCGATCTCGCACTAAGCCCCGAACTCGTCGCTGCTGGTCACGTACGCGAAGTAATTCGGCTTATTCAAGAGCGTCGAAAGAGTGACGGTTTCGATATCTCTGACCGAATCAATGTTAGATGGAATGCACCAGCAGAACTAGTGCCAACCATTGCCGCAAATGCCGCTCATATTTCAGAGGAAGTTCTCGCCCTATCCATGACCGAAGATTCAACCGTTACTCACATCGAGAGTGAACTTGGCGTTAATGTAACTCTGAGTAAAGCGTAATCGCTAGCGATTAACTACAAAACGGTAACAATTACCCGTTCCAGCAGGCTTAACGCAATTAGGATCACGATAAAGGATAGATCTAGTGCAACTGAGCCCACCCGAAGTGGCGGCACAAAGCGCTGCACAAATTTCATCGGCGGATCTGTAACTGAGTAAATCACTTCAAAGATGGAGGAGAGAAATGGTGCTGGGCGCCAGTCTCGCTTAAACATTCTGACGTAATCAATGATGATTCTTGCGAAGAGGGCAAGTTTAAACAAACCAATTACTTGTAGGAGTAATCCACTAATCATTGCTCTGGCTCAGCTCTGATTGAAGAAGGTGGCTTGCGCTGCAGTTTTATCTTCATTGCTGACACTTACATTTGCTGGTGAGAGCAAGAAAACTTTTAGGCTGATTCGCTCGATGCGCCCGTGGAGGCCGAAGACAAGTCCACTTGCAAAATCAACGAGGCGCTTGCGCTCGCTCTCCTCCATGTCATCAAGATTGATGATGACTGGGTTGCCTTCGCGGTAATACTCGCCGACTTTTCGCGCTTCTGAATATGAGCGAGGTTGAAGAGTAATGATGTTGTAATTTGAAGCAGGCTCTTCAATCATCGCCGGCTGGGTTGCGCTCTGCGCAACGCCATGCCAGCCAAGCACGGTAACTCCAGTACGTTCGCGTTGTGGACGTGCGCTAACTGGTCGCGCTGGAGTTTCTGCGATGGCGCCCTCTTGCTCGGTATCCACCAGGCCAAGAAAACCCATCATTTTATTAAGTGCTGACATGAGACTAGGTTACCCGTGGGTCGGACGCTGACCGAGGATTTGGCTACCGACCCGAATATGTGTCGCACCACAATCGATAGCGATTTCAAAGTCACCCGACATTCCCGCAGAGAGTGATTTCGCTGCCGGAAATTCGACCTGAAAGTTCTTGTGAATCTCGGCTACTTGGGTAAAGCCAATTCGGGGCTCGACACCAAGCGGAAGAACGCACATCAAACCCACCAAATTTAACTTTGGCAAGCTTTCCAGATGTTGGCCCAGCGCCGGTAACTGTTCGGCAGGTAACCCTCCGCGAGCAGGATCGCCGTCAAGTGAAAGTTGCAGAAAAACATCAATTGAGTTTTCCGCAACAGAATTCAGTTTTGTGGCATGCGATGCGTTATCGAGGGAATGAATGACAGCTGCCCACTGTGCAATATCGCGTAATTTTCGACTCTGAATTTCTCCCTGAAAGTGCCAGCGACCGCTCACGATTGCCGACTTTTCGAGCCCTTCTTCATTTCGATTCTCGCCAAAATCTGAAACACCTAGCTCCTGCAGTATCTGCACATCACTAGCGGGATAGGTTTTAGTGACAACTATCAGTGTGACATCCGGTCGAGAAATTCTTGATTGCACCGCAGCGAGACTCTGAGCAATCTCTTCACGTCGACTCATAGCCAGACCAGCCCCGCTTGTCTTCCAGTAACGCCATCACGGCGATAAGAGAAGAGTTCGTTATCTTCTACTGTGCATTTATCTTCTCGCACGACGGGAATTCCTTCCGTACTTAATAATTCAGTGAGCGCTGCGGGTAAATCAAGCGCTGGTTTTCCTTGCGCGCTCTGGGAAGCCGCGACCGGATGTGCGAGTGTTACTTCAGTGAATATCTCTGCTGAAACTTCGTAGCAGGTACCACATATTGCCGGTCCGATAATTGCTTGGATGTCACTTGCTCCCATCGCGCGCATAACCTCAAGTACGCGCACCGTGACTCCGTTGATGAGCCCTTTTCTTCCAACATGCACGGCAGCCACAGATTGCGGTGAGTGCAGAAGTAAAGGGATGCAGTCGGCCACTTGGACTGCCAGGGTAATTCCAGCAATCCCCGTAACTAGCGCATCTGCAACTGGATCTACCTCGCTTAAAGCTTCCACCACCACGACTCGATCTCCATGAACTTGTGACATAAATGCGACCGGTCCAAATTCTTGCGCCAGCCGCGCTCGATTACTGGAAACATCGGCTGAGTTATCCCCTACATGAAATCCAAGGTTGAAAGATGCAAAAGCACCGGTGCTTGAACCACCGGTGCGATTGGTAAAACGGTAATTCATAACTTCTACTTCATAAAATCTGGTACATCAATCTCATCTTCAGAAACGAGGTCTTCAAAGGTGACTCGCTTTCTAGGCGCTGATGAGTCAAGATCGAGCGCTACCGATAACGGATCATTTGTTGGGATCGGATCAGCTACTCCACCCAAAGTCGCAGCATTGATAACCGGCATTTGCACCTTCTTCGGTTCGCCACCAGCAAAACCAGCTGCAATAACAGTTACTCGAACCTCGTCTCCTAGTGCATCATCAATAGTGGTTCCAAAGATGATTCGTGCATCTGGATGCGCCGCGCTCTGTACCAATTCACACGCTTCATTGATCTCAAAGAGACCGAGATCTGAGCCTCCTGCGACCGAAAGAAGTACGCCCATTGCACCATCTATCGAAGCCTCAAGAAGTGGGCTCGAGATTGCTAACTCTGCCGCACGTGTTGCCCGATTTTCGCCCCGAGCCGAACCGATTCCCATCAGCGCTGAACCAGCATCAGTCATTACTGTTTTAACATCAGCGAAGTCAAGATTAATCAGACCAGGCTGCGTGATGATCTCAGTTATTCCTTGCACGCCAGATAAGAGAACTTGATCAGCGCTCTTAAATGCATCTACGGCAGTAATAGATCTATCAGAGATTGCAAGGAGTCGATCATTGGGAATAACAATCAAAGTGTCTACTTGTTCCCGAAGTAATTCAATTCCCTCATCGGCTTGACGCGAACGAATCTTTCCTTCAAATGAAAATGGCTTTGTGACCACACCAATGGTGAGCGCTCCTAAATCGCGCGCAATTTTTGCAACGATCGGCGCACCACCTGTTCCGGTGCCGCCACCTTCTCCGGCAGTAACAAAAACCATATCGGCGCCACGAAGAATTTCTTCAATTTCTTCAGTGTGGTCGATCGCTGCTTGTCGACCTTTTTCTGGAGCAGCGCCTGCTCCTAATCCTTTTGTAGATGCACGACCGATGTCGAGTTTTACATCTGCATCGCTCATTAATAAATGTTGTGCATCAGTATTGATCGCGATGAACTCAACGCCTTTTAACCCGACATCAATCATTCGGTTAATTGCATTTACTCCGCCGCCGCCGATTCCGACAACCTTGATGACAGCTAAGTAATTCTGTGGTGCAGCCACGTGAGTCCCCCTTGCGAACTGTAAACCTCGACTTGAGACTTACATTTCTTCTCTTTATCTTTGCGCTGAAGGTATGGGCTTCGGTACTAGTAATCAAAGACCGCCACGAACTATTTTCTCAACTACACATTGATATATCTAGCGCTGATTCACTGCGAGATTAATTCTTCCTTGCAGTTATTTAACTATCGGTGCATGCGGTGCTGATAGATCTACTCGTCGAATATTTTGATTCTCTGGAAGTTTCAGAAGAGCGGTTAAGACTTCTATCTTTAACTCACTGTTTTCAGCGCTCCCCCACTTCACTCGAAGTTCGCGCCCTTGCTGCAGAAATTGGATTGAGAAGTTGGATTGATTGTGCGCTGTCAATGAAATTACCTTGCTACGAAATGGCTCGGGCAGAGTCCGGAAGAGTGATATCGCATCGACCCCGAGGGAGGCCTTCGACGCTGATACGTAGGGAAGATCTGCCGAGGTGAAGCCGGGGAGAAGAAATATTGTGCCGCTGGTATCGATGGTCTTGCCGGCAAAGTACGCCCTTGGAGTGCGAGGTTCGATGGTAATTCGTACATCTCCCGCAATCCAATTTCGAGATACCTGCACATCTTTAATCCAAGTGAATTGACTCAGCCGCTGTGCAATAGCTCTCGGTTCGATTCGAGCTAATTTCTCGCCAACTTCTACCCCAGATGAGGCAAGAATTAGTTTCTTGGAATCAGAGTTGGGCGCACCGGAGATGACAATACTGCTGGCGGTAAACACTGAAGACCAAGCGAATAGATAGATGAGTCCGGCGAAGGTTAAGAGCAACGCGCCAGTTGCAATCGAAAATTTGGTAATCCTAGGCAAAGCGTTTATTCAACCCTTCGGCGATTATGGGGGCGAGTGAATTCACATCTCCGGCTCCTAAGGTAATGATGACATCGCCCGGATTAGCCAGTTCGATAATCCGTTCTGCAGCAAGGGCAAAATTCGGAATGAAATGTCCGCGTTGCATCTTCTCTGCAATTAACTCCGCCGAAATTCCAGGAATAGGCTTCTCGCTGGCTGCATAAATTTCCAACAGCGTTACATCATCGGCCTTATCCAGCGAAATCGCGAAATCATCAAGGAAAGCCTGCGTTCGTGAATATCTATGTGGCTGGAAGATGACAAGCACTCGACCTTCGCCAGCATATCTGCGCGCGGCCGCTAGCGTTACTGAGATTTCTGTTGGGTGATGTCCGTAATCATCAATAACTCTGATGCCATGTTCAGTTGCGACCAGTTCAAAACGACGTCCTGCGCCTCGGAAGCTGTGAAGCCCAGCGAGAAGCTGATGAATAGGTTCTCCCAAACTTAAACCCATCGCAATACAGGCTGCTGCATTGAGAATATTGTGATGGCCCGGAACTTGTAGCTCCAGGGTTCCCACTGCCCGACCATGCCAAAGGATTCGGGCACGCGAACCCATCGGCAACAGCGTGATCTGGTCGATACGAAGGTCGGAGCCTTCACTTTCCCCGTAAGAGACAGTTGTAAATGGGTGTGGCGCTTCGCCGAGATTTTTAGACCCACTGTCGTCAGCGCAATAGATAAGGAAACCGTCGGCGGAAATAGTCGATGCGAATTTTGCGAAGACCTCCGTGACCTCCTCGGGGGTATGAAAAAAGTCCACATGATCATGTTCAATATTGGTCACAATCGCTGCTAACGGTTTGTACTCAACAAATGAACCGTCAGATTCATCTGCTTCGGCGACAAAGTATTCACCCGTGCCTCGATGCGCATTTGAGCCCGACGCTGTAATAGTTCCACCGATGGCAAAGGAAGGATCTGAGCCACAGGCCTGCAGTGCAACAGTGAGCATGGAAGAGGTAGTAGTTTTTCCGTGCGTGCCGGCAACTGCAATGCTCTTCGAACCGTTCATAAGTAAAGCTAGCGCCTGCGCGCGAGTAAGGATTGGAATTGAGCGTTCTACTGCATATGACATCTCAGGATTTGCCGCAGAAATTGCCGTTGAGTAAATAACGACATCGGCATCTGCCACATTTTCAGCCGCATGATGCGAATAGACGGTTGCACCTAGCGCTTGCAGCGCGGTGAGAACCGATGAAGATTTTGAGTCAGAACCAGTGACATGAATGCCATCTGAGAGTGCAATTCGCGCAAGGCCACTCATGCCAGATCCACCAATTCCGATGAAGTGGATTTTCTTGCCGCGCAGGGATTGCATTTACTTGCCTCCCGATAAGACAAACTCCATAAGTGAGGCAATCTTAGCGGCCGCTTGCATATCTTTATCCGAGCCCGCAAGTGGAGCCTGCGCGCTTTTGGCGAGCAAGCGGTCGAGATTCTTAATGAGCCACTCAGAATCAAATCTAGATTGATCTTTAATTTCGGCGCGTCCACTATCGACTAGCTCTGCTGCATTTAATTTCTGCTCTCCATTACCGACCGGCAGCGGAATGAAAAGAGCAAACTTACCTAGCGTGTTTACTTCGGCGCAGGTAACGGCGCCACTACGAGAAATAATGAGATCCGCAGCGAGATACGCGCTGGCCATATCCGAGATGTATGCGCGAACTTGGTAGTTCACATCGGATTCACCCAGCTCGTGTGAACTTCCTGCACCATGCAAAATTTGAATTCCTGCCGCAGTCAGCTCTGCCCTGGCTTGCGTGATAACTGCGTTAATTGCAGCCGATCCTTGTGAGCCTCCAAAAATAAAGAGCAGCGGTTTCTTTGCATCAAAACCAAGCGCAGTCTTCGCCTGGGCCCGCGCACTAGCCCAATCTGCGGTGGCGTGAGAATAAGCGCCAGCAATATTTTCCTTTAGGGGTAAGCCGGCGATGAGAGCGTCTGTAAATGAACCTGAGGCAACTGGGTAGGCAACAGCTATGTTCTTGGAAAAGAGTGCACCTAAGCGATTAGCGATACCTGGTTTGGCGTTTGCTTCATGAATAACTACGGGAACTCGAAGCAAAAAAGCAGCAAGGTATGCCGGAGCCGATACATATCCCCCGAATCCAACTAGGAGGTTGGCCCCGCGAAGATGGCTCATGGATTGGAGCACAGATCGCACGAGCGTAAACGGAGCAAGGAGCAGGGTTGGTGAAAGAGAGCGCGCGATGCGCACTTTAGTAATGAGCAGTAAGTTAAAACCGGCTTCAGGAATTAATTTGCTTTCTAGCCCGGCGGCAGTACCTAGAAAATCTAATTGATCCTGTGGGTGGCTAAGTCTCCATTGGCGCGCTACCGCAATCGCTGGTTCGATGTGGCCGGCAGTGCCTCCCCCGGCGAAGAGAATTCGACTCACTTCTGCTGCTTCTTTACTAATTCTCTGCGCACTTCTGGATCGCGCAGCGCCGCACCTGCCACGAAACCAAGGGCGGAGATTGTGGCGACAAGCGCTGATCCGCCATATGAAACTAATGGAAGTGTTACGCCAACGACCGGAAGAACGCTTGTCGCAGAACCGATATTGAGAAACGATTGCACTGCTATCCAGATACCGATTCCGGCGCAGGCAAATCGGGTCATCGGATCTTGAGCTCGCAAACCAATTCTAAATATCGAGTAGATCAAGATCGCAATCAGGATAAGCACACCCAAGGTTCCAACTAATCCAAGTTCTTCGCCGATGACTGAAAAGATGAAATCTGTATGTGCTTCCGGAAGATTGCCCCATTTCTGACGACTGCCACCAAGTCCAACTCCGAACAGCCCCCCACTAGCTAGACCCAGCAGGCTATGCGCCGGTTGCCAGCCCAGGTCTTTGTAATCTTCCGGTGCAAATGGATCTAGAAAGACTAAAAATCGCTGCATTCGATAGGAAGATGTCACTACTAGAGTTGCAAATACAAGTGCTCCGATTGCACAAATTGTGCCGAAGAGACGCAATCTAATTCCAGAGACGAAGAGCAGACCAGCCAAGATAACTGCAATCACCGAAGCGGTGCCTAAATCTCTGCCCAACATGACTAAGAAGAGGATGAAACTGAAAGCGGGCGCAATCAATCTAAGTACATGAGTATCAAATTTGCCACTTATTTCGCGGCGAGAAAGCTGATGACTCGCCCATAGGATCATAAAGAATTTGGCAAATTCGCTCGGTTGCACATCAAAATATTTGAGGTCAATCCAGTTCGTGTTTCCATTTACCGTCTTTCCAACCCCTGGAATGAGCAGAACGCAAAGAATCGCGATTGAGAAGATGAAGCCATACTTCCCGACCGTTTCCCATTTCTTCATGCCAAGCCTTGCCAGATATGCGGCTAGCGGCAGCGCTAAAAGTAAGAATACGAATTGACGGATAACGATGCTCAGCGCTGTTCCGCGGGTATCTAAAGAATGAATCGATGATGCAGAGAAGACCATAATCAAACCCAAGAAACTGAGCGCGCCAGCACTTACCAAAAGCATGTAGAAATGATTGATTGGCTTCGCTAGAAAGCGCTGCTCAGATTTAGTTTCCATTTTCTACAACTTTCCTAACTGCCTGTGCAAATCTGTCACCACGATCTGCATAGGAAAGAAATTGATCCATTGATGCACACGCAGGCGCAAGAAGCACTGTGTCGCCCGGCTTCGACTTCGCCTGTGCGGTTTTGACCACTAACTCCATCAACGAGTTACTGGCTGCACCGACGAGATAATCTTGCGGTGCATCAATCATGATGATTTCAATCTGGGGCGCCCGGGCGCGTAACTCTGCCGCAATTAACTCGCGATCTGTGCCAATCAAGATTGCAATACGTACCCGGTTCTTTAATCGCTCGACAAGTTCTCCCATGGTTGCGCCCTTAGCTAAACCGCCAGCTACCCAGATGACTGAGAGGGCAGACATCACCGAGGCTCCGGCTGCATGCGAATTAGTTGCCTTCGAATCGTTAATCCACGTCACTTGGTCTTTTTCTAAAACAGTTTCGATCCGATGTCGCCCTGGTTTAAATGTTCTAATCGCTTCGCGAATCTGCTCGTGATTCACGCCAGCCGTTCTCGCCAACCCGGCGGCGGCCAGTGCGTTAGAAACGTTATGAGGAACGGTAGGAAGTACTTCAACGAGTTCGCAGAACATCGCGGCTTCTTGCGCATCTGCCACAAACGCACGATCAATCAGTAGCTCTTCTACGATCCCAATTTCTCCAGGTGCTGGAGTGTCAAGTGAGAAGAAGATTTTTCTTCCCTGCCAATGAGAAGTTCCTTTCACTACATTCGCATCATCACCGTTGAGAATTGCGGTATTGCTCTTCTCCAGGAGCGAAAATTTGGCTTCTGCGTAGGCATCAAATGTTCCGTGCCAATCAAGGTGATCTTCGGCAATATTAAGAATGGCACAGGAAATGAAATGGGACTCTTCCAACCAGTGAAGCTGAAATGATGAAAGTTCTAGCACTAAATACTCGTATTTTTCAGGCGATTCCACGGCTTCAATTACTGTCGTTCCGACATTTCCGCACGCCAGTGCAGTGGCTCCTGATGCGCGAATCATGTGCGCAGTGAGTTCTACGGTTGAAGTTTTTCCATTAGTTCCGGTCAATCCAATCCATTTTTGAGCGGGGTTCTTGATGCTCCAAGCGAAATCAATCTCATTGATTACTGCAATTGAGTGAGTGCGAGCAGAGACGATAAGTGGGTGATCCTCGCGCCAGCCGGGAGATGTCAGTAGTAAATCGAACTCTGTGATGTCCACCTCGGCTGATGCAATGACCTGAAAATCTGCAACTTCCGGAATTTTGTCATCTGTAATTGTGACAAGAGCACCCCGTTTGCTCAGCGCCCGCGCGGCGGCAGTACCAGTCACACCCGCGCCAGCTACCAGGATGCGTTTTTCGGATAACTCGGTATAGGAATTGATAGGCATAGTGACCTTGGAATCAACCAGCAACCCATTGGGTGTAGAACAGTCCTAACCCCAACGCGACACTCAGCCCAGCGATAATCCAGAACCGCAGCACAATGGTGACTTCTCCCCAACCCAGCAATTCAAAGTGGTGTTGCAGTGGAGCCATTTTAAATAGACGTTTTCCGCCAGTTGCCTTGAAGTAGAGAACTTGCAGCGCTACTGAAAGGGTAATGATTACAAAGAGTCCACCAAGTGGAATCAAGAGCAGCTCTACGCGAAGTGAGGCAGCAAGACCAGCTAGCGCACCACCGAGTGCCAGCGACCCGGTATCTCCCATAAAAATCTTCGCAGGTGAAGCATTCCACCAAAGAAATCCAGTGCATGCACCCGCGAAGGCGGCGGCAAGGACAGCAAGATCCAAGGGGTCACGAACGTTGTAGCAATTAGAGGTCGGCGCAACAGCGCAACTTTGTCCAAACTCCCAGACTCCAATGAGCACAAAGGCAAGAAATGTCATCACAGAGGCACCAGTAGCAAGACCATCAAGGCCATCGGTGAGATTGACGCCATTGCTGGTCGCGGTAACCATAAAGGCAATCCAAATAACTACAAGAACTGGACCTAGCGAAATACTGGTATCTCGAAGTGTGGAGAGATTGAGCGAGATAGGAGTAAGTCCATCTTTATCTGGAAAGTGAGTTCCAAGGTATCCAAATATTGATGCAAAGAATACTTGTCCAAAAATCTTCTGCTTTCCCGAAATTCCGGCTGAGTTTTGTCGCGAGACTTTCATGTAGTCATCAAGGAAACCAACGAATCCAAGCGCTATCACGAGGCCGAGAATGAGAACCGCTGAGGCTGAGATACTGCTTCCCAGTACAAGGTGCGCTAGGAGATAAGAAATTAGCGCAGCGAAGATAATGATGATGCCACCCATTGTGGGAGTTCCACGCTTTGTATGGTGGGTAGTCGGACCATCATCTCGAATGATCTGTCCATACCCGCGTTTTGCCAGCGCCTTTATAAGTACTGGTGTTCCAAAGAGTGAGAAGAATAGAGCCAGGGCGCCGGCGGCCAGAATTAATCTCATTCCTCGACCACCCCCTCACTCCATTGCGCAGCGATAGCTTCCGCTAACTCTTCGAGCTTCTCAGAACGAGAAGCTTTGACTAGGACAACATCGCCCCGATTAATGTTGCGCGCAATCTCGCGTGCATCATCTTTGCTCTCGCATCGGAAAAAGGTAGTGCTCGAGCCAGCTACGTGAGAGCTCGCATACTCAGGGGCACCTATGCAAACCACATTATCGATTCCTAGTTCAGAGGCAAGGGTGCCAATAGCAGCGTGGTCAGATTGGGATGACTCGCCGAGTTCCTGCATCTTTCCCATGAATGCCCACGACTCTCCACCGCGTTCTTGCGCAAAGAGGGCTAACGTCTGAAGGGCTGCCACCATCGCTTCTGGGCTTGCGTTATAGGCATCATTGATGAGCAGTAGGTGCGGAAGTTCAATTATTTCCATTCGCCATTTTGCGCCGGATTCTGCAGTTGATAAACCGCTCGCAATCTGATCGAGTGATAACCCAAGTTCTGTTGCAATTGCTGCGACCGCAAGCGCGTTTGCAACTTGATGTAGCCCCACGATGCGTAACCCAACGGCGGTTCTACCGTCGGGAGTGACCAAGTCGAAGTGAGCGCGACCTTCTCGAAATTCGATATCGGTCGCGCGAATCTGGCAGATATTGCTCTCGCCGAAAAATACATTCTTTCCGGCATGTAAATCGGCCATCTTTGGTGTGAACTCATCATATGTTCCTAGAATTGCAACCGCACTGGGTGCTAATGATGAAATCATTTCAGACTTAGTGCGGGCAATAGCTGTAAGCGAACCAAATTCACCGATATGTGCGGAGCCAACTTTGAGAACGACTCCAATGTCTGGCACCGCAATAGCTGCTAACTTTGCAATATCTCCTGCGTGGCGCGCTCCCATTTCGACAATACAAAAGCGAGTCGTTTCCGTGCACTCTAATAGTGAAATAGGCATTCCTAGATCATTATTGTAATTTCCAGATGGCGCTACCGTAGGTGCAACATTGGAGAGCACTGATGTGAGTAACTCCTTAGTCGTGGTTTTTCCTTGTGATCCAGTAATCCCTACTACCGCCAGACCTGACAACTGCGATCGAACGTAGTGAGCTAATCTTCCCAACGCAACAGTGACATCTTCGACAATTATGTGAGACCCGGGAACTTGCTTACTTCCGAGAGTGAGAACAGCGCCATGAGCTTGCGCATCGGCTGCAAAATCATGTCCGTCCAGATGCTCCCCTTGAATCGCAAGAAAGATTGACCCGATTACTGCCTTTTTGGAATTGAGTACAGGTGCCTTAGTTACCGTGACATCATCCCCATGGAGTTTTCCGCCGACGATATCTGCAATTTCTGAAGCGAGAATTGAAATCATTTTTTCGCCTCTATCGCAAGCGCTAATTTTATTCGGTCATCAAATGGGGTAATCACGCCAGCGATTTCCTGTCCGCTTTCATGACCCTTGCCCAGTATCAAAACTGTATCTCCATCAGCTGCGAGATTTACTGCGTATGAAATTGCATCGGTGCGATCTACCATGATTTTTGAGGGTAAATCGACGCTCACATTCTGAGTCATCTGCTGCAAGATCTCCATCGGATCTTCATTGCGTGGATTATCACTTGTAAAAATTGCTATATCGCTGCCACCTGCTAAAGCCTCCCCCATGAAATTGCGCTTGGAAGAATCACGATCGCCACCACAACCTAAAACAGCAATTATTCGACCTGATGTAAATTCGCGCGCTGCAGCGAGTACGTTCGATACTGCATCAGGTGAGTGGGCAAAATCGACAAGTGCGGTGAACTTCTGCCCCAATGAAACTGGGTCTAGTCGCCCCGGTGCCCCTGTAAGGGTGGGAATGAGTGCGGCGATATCGATGGGATCAATTCCGGATTCATGTGCAATCGCAACAGCCATCAACAAATTATCCAAGTTGTATCGCCCAAGTAAAGTCGACTTGCTCTCAATCAGAATTCCACCGGTACCTCGAATGCTTAATTCAACGCCCGAGGGCAGGGGATGAATCTGCGAAAAATGCCACTGCGCCGAAGAATTACTTCGTGACAGTGTGACAAATGGGATTTCGCATTCCGCGGCGAGTCTTGCACCATACTCATTATCAATATTGATAAATCCTAGGTCAGCATATTCATAGCGAAATAGCTTTGCCTTGGCCTTGAAATAGGACTCCATATCTTGGTGAAAATCAAGATGATCTTGAGACAGGTTGGTAAATCCAGCAATCGCAAAATGCGAGCCCTGCACGCGAGTCAGAGATAGTGCGTGACTTGAAACTTCCATGACGAGATGACGCATATGTCTTTCGCGCATCACGGCGGCAATTGATTGCAGCTCCGGTGCTTCCGGGGTTGTTCTCGCACTCTTCAGCACTTCCGAACCAATTCTGGTATCAATGGTGCCAATCAAGCCGGTAGCTCGACCTGCAGCTTCGAAGAGTTGATAGAGCAAGGTTGATACTGTCGTCTTGCCATTGGTTCCGGTGATTCCAATAGCGCCCAAATCTCGAGTGGGATCTTTATACAGAGCCGAAGCAATTACCGCTCCGGCATGGCGTACATCCTTTACCACGAGTGTCGGTACGTCTGCAGAGTGTGCTGCGCCTGCTGAATCTGTAACAACCGCAACTGCGCCACGAGCCACAGCTGAGGCAATAAATTCAGCACCATGAACTTTTGCACCGGGAATTGCTAGAAATAAATCTCCCGAGATTGCTTCCACATCACTATGGACTAGTCCCGTGATTTCAATATTCCTAAATGACGTACTCTCGGCTGAGAGATTTTCAGCGCTTACAAGTTGCGCTACCTCGTGCAGATTGAGGGAGAAATTTGCAAGCGGACGAATCATGGGGTTTTCCTCGCAATCTGCGTGACTCGCGCTCGTGCCAGCTCAGCTTTGGTCAGCGCAACTGGTAGCACTTTTGTTCCGGTAGGTGCGACGTGTTCTGATTTCAGAACGAATGACATTACTTTCTTAAACACTGGCCCACCGAGTGATCCACCAAAGTGTCCATTCTTCGGGTCTTGCAAGGTCACACTAATTACATAACGGGGCGCATCGGCGGGAGCGAATCCAATAAATGACGCCGTGTAGCCACTGTAACGTCCGGTTCTTTCATCGTATCGATTTGCAGTGCCTGTCTTTCCAGCAACGCGATATCCAGGAATCGCCGCGCTCGGAGCTGTACCGTGCGATGACACAACGCTCTCCATCATGATGCGTAATTTAACTGCTGTATCTTCGCTAATCACTCGAGTCGAACTTCTATTTGCAGCTGGCGTGAAATGTCCGGATGCATCACTTGTTCCAGAAATAACTGTTGGCGAAACTCGAACTCCATTGTTTGCAATTGTGGCAAAGACGCTGGTGGCCTGCATGGCGGTCAAGGAATATCCTTGCCCGAAAGCAACTGTTGGCGCCGTTGTTCTGGACCAATCTGAAACTGGACGCAAGATTCCACTTGATTCACCAGGTAAGCCAGAGCCAGTTTTTGATCCAATTCCGAATTTCCGCAAGTAGTCATAGAGCGTCTCATTACTCATCGTCTCGCCCACTTGAATCGTTCCGGTATTGCTAGAAACGGCGAGAATTCCCGATGTGGTTAAGTGCTGAATTGGATGCTTGTCATGGTCGTGAAATGCCTCACCACCGCGCTTAATCATGTAGGGGACAGTAAAGACCGTGGTTGGTGAAACGGTTTTTTCTTCTAACGCCGCCGCCATAGTCATTACCTTGCCAGTTGATCCGGGTTCATAGACATCTTGCACCGATGGATTTCGCATCAATGAGAGATCCACATTCTTGGTGTTATTTGGATTAAATGTTGGAGCAGTTGCGTGAGCCACGATTTCGCCTGTCTTTGGATTCATCACAATAACAGTGCCATTTGATGCCGCTGAATCTTTGACCGCGGTAGCGATTGCTTCTGCTGCAACCCATTGCACATCGCGATTAATTGTGAGGCGGATATTGGTTCCAGATTTAGCCGCGACGAGTTCTTGCTGCGAGCCGGGAATTTCGGCTCCAGCTCCGCGAGCAAAGGAGTAGCGCCCATCGGTACCAGTGATTATTGAGTTCAGACCAGATTCAAGACCCGAAGCTCCAATTCCATCAGCACGTACAAATCCAATAAGTGAAGAGACTAGAGAGCCCGATGGATACTCACGAATGAAGACGCGTTCTGGGAAAAAGCCGATGATTCGCTGATCAAGTTCTCTACTCGCAAGCGTTTTGTTGAATTCATAGAGCGCCTCAGTGAGTTCATCCCACATGGCTGGACGAGCATGTTTTAGAACTACTGAATACTTTCGAGTTCCAGTAATGCTTGTCTCGATTTCTTCTGCAGGCAGTTTTAAAATCGGAGCGACAAAGGCGGCAACGCGGGCCGGATCTGTAATCTGAGTTTGATCAACCACAATATTGATAGCAGATACGCTGCGCGCAAAACCAACCCCATTAACATCGGTGATTTCACCACGTGGGGCTGGAATCACTCTGGTGGATTGCATCTCATTGGCAGCCTTTGCTTGATAAACGCTGGCTTGAACTACCTGCACTCGAACAAGCTGAACAGCAAGCAGCATAAGAAGACCGAAGATAACAGTCACTAAAATTGCTATCCGAGAATGAGCAAGCCGTAGATTACCCATTTGTCACTCCCGGGGCAGGCGTGAGATTGAGAAACACTGGCGTTTCTGATGGGAGCATTCCTAGACTTAAGGCAGCGGCGGCAAGTTTTTCGGGCGCCGCATATGAATCAATGGAACGATTGATTGCATCGCGTTGATCTGCAACTTGCTTCGCTTCATACTTGAGATTCGAGAGCGTAAAGGCATCTTGGGCCAATAAAGTGTTTACTCCAAGGAGAGCAAGAAATCCAACCAAACTTACAATTGTCAGAAATTTCGCAAAGTATTTCTGGGTTGCACGGGTTCCACTGTTTACGTCAGGAAAAAGGCCCAGAATCACTTCCGCTGTTCGCTCAGAAACTGGTTTACGATTCTTAATCGGAGTGCGCGAAGGCAACAATGCGCGGGCAGATGCGAGTGACATTACGCTGCCACCCTTTCAATTGCACGCAGACGAACAGAGGCAGAACGAGGGTTGCTCGCCAACTCTTGCTCTGATGGGGTTTCACTCGAACGGAAGACAAGTGAAAACTTTGCCGCATATTCAGGAAGCTCGATTGGAAGATTGCGCGGGCTCTTGGAAGTCGAAGCTTCTGTAAAAATCTCTTTAACGATGCGATCTTCGAGCGATTGGAAAGACATAACTACCAGGCGCCCTCCGACCATTAACAAATCAAGGGCATCAGGCAGTGCCCGCGAAATCGCACCAAGTTCGTCATTGGCTTCAATACGAAGGGCCTGGAAGGTGCGCTTAGCTGGGTTTCCACCCGTACGACGAGTGGCGGCGGGAATACTCTCTTTTACTAAAGTGGCGAGTTCGGTCGTCGAATTCAGAGGCGCCTTGGCACGGGCCTTCACTATGTTTTCGACGATGCGAGTTGCAAACTTTTCTTCTCCGTAGCTTCGAAGAATCTGTACCAGCTTTCCTGGCTCATAAGTATTTACAATTTCAGATGCGGTAATTCCTTGGCTGCGATCCATGCGCATATCAAGGGGGGCATCCTGCGAGTATGAAAATCCGCGTTCTGTTTCATCGAGTTGCATCGATGAAACACCGAGATCGAAAAGTGCTCCATTTATATTTTTGTAGCCAAACTCTTTAGCAACAGTAGAAATTTGGTCAAAGACGCAGTGTGCAGTTTTGACGCGATCTGCATATGGGGTAAGTCTTTCTTGCGCACGCCCAAGCGCATTTTCATCGCGATCAATACCGATCACGGTGAGGTTTTCAAATCTTGCCAGAAGGGCTTCAGAATGTCCGCCTAGTCCTAACGTGGCATCGATTACTACTGGATTCTCAGAATGGGCGATTGCGGGTGCAAGAAGATCAACGCATCGATCGCGCATCACAGATATGTGTGCCATCTTCTCCCCCGTTCTATCTCCTCTGCTTAGCTGTACAAGCGCTCACTTCTGGTCACCGCCGGCCGACGGATCTATTTCGATAGCGACGCCGGGGAAGGGACGTCGCTGCCGACCCAACTGGTAAGGAGAGGTCGGCGGTGGCCACAAATGAGCGCTCTATTTAGTTTTTTTACTTATTTAGTTATAAATGTTTTTTGCTGATGTTTTAAAAAAGTCCCGGAAAAACTTCTTCAGAAACATCAGCAAAACTCTTTTCGCGATCTGCGAGATATTCATTCCAGGCAGCGCTATCCCAAATTTCAACGCGGGTATTTGCACCGATTACGACACACTCTTTTTCAAGTCCCGCATATGTGCGAAGTCCTTGTGGGATAGTCACGCGCCCTTGGCGATCAGGAATTTCATCGTGTGCCCCGGCAAACATCACGCGCTGGTAATCGCGAGCGCTCTTTGCAGTTACTGGTGCTTGGCGCAAAGTTTCTGTAATCGTTGCGAATTCAGTTGCTGGAAATACGTAGAGGCAACGCTCTTGACCTTTTGTGATGACAAGGCCGGATGAGAGCTCTTCGCGGAATTTGGCGGGAAGGATGAGGCGGCCTTTTTCATCAAGGCGCGGTTCATGAGTACCGAGAAACATCCCTTTGAACCCCTTCCCCAAGTGGTCTGAGCGTGAATTCCCCGCTCAATTCCCCACTTTACACCACTTTCCTCCTTTTTTCACCACTTTCTGCCATTCTTTTCCCTCGCCCTCCCCTAGCTACCCCGGGGCGAAAAAGGGCGTGAAAAAGCCCCGACCATATGGCCAGGGCTGATCTAAATGAGCGCGTTACTTAGATATCGCGCTGATCCCAACGCTCATCTAGCCGCTGTGAGAGAGATTTACGTGAGGATTTAGTACGTGGAGCGCCTTTTGTGAGCGTACCAAGAGAGCGAATCAGGGTCAGGACCCCGCTTAAAGAGATCAGGAAGCCGACTACCCCTGCCGGAGTTGTCTTAGAAACCAGACCGCCGAGGATTACAGCAAGGCCGATCAGGACAAGGAAGATAGCTATAAGTAGACGTGGCTTTGTGGCCGTCATTGTGGAGCCAGATAACTTTGATTCTAGCCCCGGGTCGTCAGTAACCAGGGCAGCTTCCATCTCGGCTAGTAAGCGGCGCTCGCGATCAGATAAAGACATACTCACACTGTAGAACACTTCTTTTTCTTACGCCAGTTAGACCTATTCGTCGTCGGAATTACCGGAAATGAGCCGACCTGGACGCACGCTGCCACGGCCAAAGCGGGCCTTGGCCTTATCGATAGCGGTATCGGCATCACGCCAGCCGCGATCTCGGGCTCCGAGTTCGAGTTGCACCGGTGCCTCCGCCAGCAGATTACTTAGTGATACCCCGACTAAACGAATACGGGCACCCTCGTTACGCAGCGCTAGATATAACTTTTTAACTATCTCGTATGTTTCTTGGGTGCTATCAATTCCAATGGGAAGCGTCTTGGCTCGGCTCAGCGTTGTGAAATCTGCAAACTTAATCTTCATAGTGATTGTCTTAGCAAATAAACCCCGCTCTCGAAGACGAGCTGTTGCTTTTTCTGACATACGCAGGAGTTCGGCCAAAATTTCTTCCGGGTTATCGATGTCACGCGAAAATGTTTCTTCATTGCCAATACTCTTCTCTGGTTCATCTGGAATCACATTGCGGTAATCGCGCCCCCATGCAAGTTCATAAAGTGATTCACCCGTGGCATCACCTAGTGCGCGAATAAGTGTTGAACGCGGAGTGTTAGCGATATCCGCAACAGTGTGCAGTCCAAGACGATCAAGTGATTCAGCCGTTTTGGGACCTACTCCCCACAACGCGCGTACCGGAAGTGGATGCAGGAATTCAAGGATTCGATCGGATTTTATCTCCAGCATGCCATTGGGTTTACAGTGTTGGGATGCCAGCTTGGCAATAAATTTAGATTGCGCGATTCCTACCGAACAGGTAATCCCTTCTTCTTGCTCCACTTGTTCGCGGATTTTGGTAGCAATCGCGCGGCCATCACCAAATAATTTCTGTGATCCTGTTACATCAAGAAATGCTTCGTCGAGTGATATCGGTTCTACAAGGGGTGTAAATGAGTTAAAGATCGTCATGACCCGCTCTGAAATTTCGGCATAACGGTGATGTTCAGGTGCGATAAAGATTGCATGTGGGGCCATACGTTTTGCCCGTCCTACTGGCATGGCGGCGCGAATACCGAATTTACGGGCTTCATAGTTTGCTGAGAGAACTACACCGCGCACACCAGCACCCACAACAAGTGCCTTACCTTTATATTGTGGGTTATCAAGCTCGGCGACAGATGCATAGAAAGCATCCATATCTACATGCAAGATTGTTGCTTGCTGCAGTTCTTCGCTCATATCGCCACACTATCTCTTTGGGCTCCTTGGGCGCGCCATTTTTCGTAGGCCAGGCTTAAGTCCCATACCGCTGTTGCTCGTATTGATATTCCTCGTGCACCCGTGCGTCGAGTTTCTCCGCGCACTAAGAGCAGCGATGTCGAATACAAGGTCGATGCATGGTCGACTTGAGCATCAGGAAAGAAGGTGGAGTCACTGCAGCCATAGCCATCATCTAAGGTAAGAAAGATAACGCGGCGACCAGAGCGCACTGGTGGAGTTTGCAAAGCGACTTTAACGCCAGCTACAAGTACCGAGGATTTTGAACGTAGCGAAAGTAGATCTGATGATTTTACGGCGCCGATTGCATTAAGAAATGGCGCGTAGAAGCTGAGCATATGTTCGGTGACATCCATGCCGAGATGTTTAATCTCGCTCCGAACTTTCTCAGCCGAGTTCATCGGTGCAAGACCACTGCTTTCCAGTGCAGGGGGTGCGAAACCAAAGGTGAGTTGCGCGCCCGGAAGATGCGCCACAGGTGATTTCTGTAGCTCAGTAAAGTGCAGCAAAAGGTCGCGTTGATTAGTGTGCACAGAATCAAAAGCTCCGGTGAGAATAAGATTTTCAATTACTGGAGTTGCTGCCCCAGATCTGCGATAAAAATCGGCGAGATCGAGATAGGGCTGACCAGCAATAATGGATGTGATCTCTTTCGCAGAAATGCCAGCGACGGTGGCGAAAGCGATACGGATTGCATCACCATCGAGGGTGCGCTCAACGTGATACTCAGCAGCTGATTTATTGATATCAAGCGGTGCGATACCAACACCCAGTTGGCGCACTTCATCGAGCATCAATCGCTTGGGGTACATGCCGGGGTCGTGCGTTAACACCCCAGCCATAAATGCAGCTGGGTGATGGGTTTTAAGCCAGGCTGATTGATATGTAGGTAGGGCAAAAGCTGCAGCATGCGCTTTACAGAAACCAAAGGATGCAAAAGCACGCAGTACATCCCAGATTTCAGTGATCACTTTTAACTCGTAGCCGCGTTCGGTTGCAGCAGGAAAGAACCAATCGCAGACTTCTTGTTGACCGGCCTTATTCCCCAGCGCTCTGCGTTTTTCATCAGCTGCCGCAAGTGAGATACCTGTCATGACCGAGATTATTGAAATCACTTGTTCGTGAAAGACCACAACGCCTTCGGTTTCAGAGAGTATGGGGAGCAAGTCCGGGTGAATGATTTGCGCCGGAGTAAAGCCATGTCTGGCCTCAAGAAATGGACGGATCATGTCGCTCTTTACCGGCCCTGGTCGAAAGAGTGAGATATCGATAATTAGATCGCTAAAGGTGCGTGGTTCTAACTTGCCCACAAGTTCGCGCTGTCCGGGGCTCTCTACTTGAAAGATACCTAACGTGCGCGTTGATTGAATGAGGTTATAAGTATCGGCATCATCGAGTGGCACGGCATCGATATCAATTTCGGTATCTTCAATTCGTTTAATTTCATGCACTGCATGTGCGATAGCTGATTGCATCCGTACACCCAAGATATCGAGCTTAAGTAAACCAATATCTTCCACATCATCTTTATCAAATTCGACCATGGGAAAACCGCCAGCATTAAGTTGTATGGGTGCCCGATCAAGGAAAGATGCATCGGATAAGACCATCGCGCACGGATGCATTGCAAGATGTCGCGGCAGACCATCGAGGCGGCCAGCTAGTGCAATCGTCGCCCGAGTTAAAGGCGCCGATGTATTCATGCTCTTTAACTCAGGTAGCGAGTTCAACGCGGCATCGATATTGCCGGCGCGAATATGTGGCATCGACTTTGCCAATAGATCAATCTCCATCGCCGGCATGCCTAGCGCTGCACCCGCATCGCGAATTGCATGGCGGGCACGATAGGTATCGACCATGGCAACTGTGGCGCAACGAGAAAGAGCGCCCGGCTTACTCCAATCTTGAGCGCCATAACGTGTAAAGACCATTTCATAAATTTCAAGTCGTCTTGCAGATTCAACATCGATATCGATATCAGGTAGTGCTCGGCGCAGCGGTGAACAGAAACGCTCCATAAGTAACCCATATTGCATGGGGTCAACGCCAGAGATTCCAAGTAGGTGGCAGATCAATGAACCGGCACCGCTGCCACGTGCTGCGACGCGAATATCGGCAGCGCGCGCCATATCGGTGATATCTGCAACAGTAAGAAAGTAAGACTCGTATCCAAGAGTTGCAACAGTTGCGAGTTCATCATCAAGGCGTGCCCGCGCTTTGGCAATCGTTGCGCCATCGTTATAGCGCCAGTTAATGCCTGCTTCAGAGCGAGTGCGTAGCAATGTGCGCATGCCGGCAGGTGAATCAGCGCCAACAACGTGGGCTTCCGGCAGATGAATGGCACCTAAACCAATATCGCGATGCGGTGATAAGACTGCGCGTTCGGCCCATTGACGTGTTGTCTTTAATAATAAACGTGGCGTGCGCTCACCAGCAGCGCGTGCGATTTCAGTAGCGAGAGAGATCATTTCATCGCTATTTTTTAAATAAGCTTCTGCGTTTCGACGTTCGACGTTACGTGGGTGCAGTGGCACTAATTGGCGAGCGCAATCTAAGACATCGGCAACTGGTCCATCGGCGCGATCGCGCATACGTACAGCATTGGTGATGACTGCATCAATATCGTTATCGCGAGCAAAGATCAGCGAGCGCGCAGCATGTGCGGTAGAGCGCGGCCCATTACCAGCCACCAGGTGTGAAACACATTCGATGGCATGGTCGGCAAAGAGATCGCGAGTCTGGTTAAAGATGTTAAGTGCGACATCAGAGCGATGCGTTGCAATCGCCTGCGATACCGGAGATTCGGGGCCATGAAGTAGGTGCAGATTAGATGTGTGTTGACTAAATTTTTCAAGGAGCTCAAGTGTCAGTACTGGCTTTCGACTATCGGTATTCATGTGTATGCCAGTCATCAAGCGGACCAAGCTAGACCAGCCGCTATCGCTATGTGCCAAAATTGTTAGGCGCGGCAAAAGACCCGATGTATCGCCAAGATAGATTGGCAGGTTGATTCCGATAATCGGTGCAATGCCATGAGCTACACACGCCTTAGTAAAACGAATTGCGCCAGCTAGTCCATCGCGATCTGTTAGTGCCAGCGCCGGCATCTCGAATTCAGATGCGCGGGCAACAAGATCGCGTGGTTGAGTAGTGCCATATTTAAATGAATAGGCACTTGCTGTGCGTAAGTGAATAAAGCTCATGTTAGATAGCTCTAATAATCCATTGACCTGTTGTCTCATCACGTTCGAGTTGGAAGGTTGTCAGCGCGCCAATCGGCGCCGCCTCTACCGTCCAGAGCGCACGTGCTTGATCATCGGGGCGAAACTTTCCGTCGCTAATGCGATTCCACCATCCGCCTGCCTCGCACCATCTAGATAAGACTGTATGAATACGAAAACGTTTACCTTTAAAGGTGAATTCGATGGGCGTGAGTCCGCCATCAGATACGACCTCGTGTGGCCTTACTACTTCTGCTGCCATTTTTTACTACTTCCCCTGATACTTGTGGATATTCGAACAGATGTTCGAAAAGTAGTCCAGAGCTCTGACAAGGGCAAGCGGCGCCTAGATTGAGGGTAAATCAGCCCGGGTTGCTGACAGGATGGGGCTATGGAAATCCTTGGCGCCCTCATTGCTGGCTCATTCATCGGCGCAGTTCTAGGTTTTGTTGGCGCAGGTGGAGCAATGCTCTCTGTGCCAATCCTGATCTACGGCTTTGGCTTTGACCCAAACGAAGCAACCACGGCTGCAATCGCAGTGGTTTTTCTAGCAGCAGCTTCCGGTGTCATTCCGAAAGCACTTAAGAAGCAGGTGCTCTATCGCGATGCTTTGGTTATCTGGGCAATCGGATTAATTACCAATCTCGGCTTCTCATCGATTGCAGATCAATTACCTGATGCATTTATTACCACCGGTTTTGCCGCCGTGCTCGTCGTTGCCGGTGCTTCTATGTTGCGCCCACCAAAATTTGAAGAGCATAAGCGCATGCCCATACCAGTGCTGATTGTGATGTCGCTGGTTATTGGTTCCATTACCGGACTCTTTGGAATTGGCGGCGGATTTATAGCGCTACCAGTGCTGGTGCTCTTCTTTGGAACACCTCAGGTTGTTGCTGCTGGAACTTCACTTCTTATTATCTGTATTAACTCACTGACCGCATTCTTGGGCCGCCCAGATCAGTGGAATGATGTTCAGTGGCACGTCCCCATTTTTATTGGAGCCACCGCCATTGTTGTTGCCCAAGTTGCATCATCACAAGCTCACCGGACAGACCCTAAAATCTTGCGCGCATCCTTCGCCTACCTACTCTTTGCAATTTCACTCTTTACAGTTGTAGAGACTTGGATTTAATTAAGTTCGCGCACCTTGATGTACTTCGATTGATGCCCTGCCACGAAGAAGAGCAGGACCGGAAATGCAAAGGCGACAGGAAGTGATGTTGCTTCTGCAATTCCACCCATCAAGGTAGGGCCGGCAAAGTATGCAGCGATAGCAATCAATCCAATTCTTGCGAGACCCACAGAAGGTGCAACTCCAGGTATAGATGCAGCTGCTAAGTTAAATGCCGGGAAGAATGGTCCGATACCGATTCCTGCCGCTGCAAAACCGATGCAGACAATAACCAAGCCCCAAGTTTGATGCGACGCCGAAAGTGGAATGCCCACGGCAAGACAAGCGCCCCACACCGTGCCACCGATATATCCACCGTACTTCACTGTATTGACATAGCCCCATCGTTCAAAAGATTTATCTCCCAGCAAGCGACTTGCAATCATCGCGAGTGAGAAAGTTGTTGCAGCTGCTGCATTCAGCCCTTTGCCGATTCCCATATGGTCTTGCAGAAGGATTCCGCTCCACTCGTAGGATCCACCTTCGGGGATAAGGGCGGACATCAAGCCAATGCCGAGCGCCCATAAAATCAAGGATTCTTTACCAAAGAGCGGCACTTTAGATTCAGTTACTTCATCTGGCTCACCTAGATGCCCATCGAGATCTGCCCGCAATAAGAATTGGTTCGAAACAAGATAAGCAATAAAGGTAAATCCTGCAATCATCCATAAGTTTGTTTGCGGAGAGACAAGGTTTGCAATTAATCCTCCGATGAGCGTTGCACCAAATGCTCCTACCGACCAGAGGCCATGAAAGGTAGACATCCAGCGTCCATTAGTATGTTTTTCAACTGCAACAGCTTGCGCATTAATTGCAATATCCATAAAAGCCACGTTAAAGCCAGTAATAAACATTCCGACCAAGAGCACTGCAACGCTATCTGCAGCACCCATGATGGCAACACCAATAGGAAGTAAGACACCGGAAATTTGAATAACCAACTTCGATGAGTGCATATGAACTAATCGCCCAGAAATCTGCGCACCTGGAATTGCCCCTAAGGTGCTTCCAAGTAGGACTAATCCAAATTGTCCATCGCTTAACCCCAATGAATCCTTAATCTCTGGAATTCGTGGAACCCAGGCCAGGCCTGCAAAACCAAGTAAGAAGAATGCGGCCCACAGGGAGTTACGTGCGCGAATTCCACGTTGGTAGATACTCAGTGATGCCGAGGACATTTGGCGACGATATCTCATAAAGTTCGCATATGGATGGAATTCTGGAGAAGGCTGCTGTGAAACGGTTCCAAGCAGCGGCCACACTTCTTGGCATCACAGGTCAGGTCAATGTCTTGGCAGAAAGCGCCCGCACTGCAGTCGATGCCGCAAATAGTTTAGGAATCGAAGTGGGACAAATTGCTTCGTCGCTTATCTTCAAGCTTCCATCGGGCAATCCGCTCTTAATTATCACCAGCGGTCGCCATCGCGTAGACATTGATCTCGTTGCCAAGAACCTTGGAATTGCTGAACTCGGTCGCGCTGATGCTAACTATGTAAAGGAAGTCTCTGGGTATTCAGTCGGAGGCGTGAGCCCGTTAGGGTGGATTTCAAAGCCAGAAATAATCCTTATTGATGAAGCACTCAACGATTACGAAGTTGTCTGGGCTGCATCAGGACATCCTCACGCTGTCTACCCGACAACATATGCTGAATTGATTCAATGCACTGCTGCGCAACCAATGACTGTCGGAGATTAAACGAGTAACTCCGCAAGCAACTTCTCTACTCGGGCCTTTATGTCATCGCGAATAACTCGAACGGACTCAATTCCCTGTCCGGCGGGATCATCAAGAACCCAATCCTCGTAACGCTTTCCTGGATAGAAGGGGCAAACATCTCCACAGCCCATGGTGATAACGGCATCAGATTCTTGCACTGCCTCTGTCGTTAACACTTTAGGTGTGTTGTTGGCGATATCGATGCCAACCTCTGCCATCGCTTCAACTGCTACCGGGTTGATGGAATCTTTCGGCGCCGAACCGGCAGAGAGAACTTCGACGCGGCCCGCACCAAGTTCACGCATAAACCCTGCGGCCATCTGGGAACGACCTGCGTTGTGAACACAGACAAAGAGAACGGTTGGTTTGCTCATTTATTTTCCTGACTTTGACTTAGTAGTGAGTGCTATAAATCCAAGATAACCAAGTACTCCGCCGACGATTTCGGCGAGTACAAATAGTGGCGCTGACTTCGGTGCTATTCCGGAAAAGGTATCGGAGAAGATACGTCCAAAGACGGCAGCCGGGTTGGCAAAAGATGTGGAAGATGTGAAGAAGTAAGCAGCTCCGATCCAGGCAGCAACCAGCCGGGCGATCTTCTTATCTTCCTTCTGCTTTAAGGCCAAATGAATAATCAAGATCAAACCAGCGGTGGCTACAACTTCACCGAGCAGCAAGTTTGCACCTACGCGCTCTTTCTGTGAGATGTAGATGGCCGAAAAATCGAACATGAGATTGGCAACCATGGCTCCGATGGTAGCCCCTGCTAATTGCGCAATGACGTATAGCGAAAACTCTGCAGCCTTAATTTTCTTGGTAAAGAAATCAACACCGGTCACAATTGGGTTGAAATGGGCTCCGCTTATTGGGCCAAGCAAGGTAATGAGGATGTAGAGGACAAAGACAGTTGCAATTGTGTTGATCAGCAACTGGATTCCAATATCGCTGCTGAGCGAAGTTGCCATAGCACCCGAACCTACGACGGTGGCAATTAAGGTCGCGGTTCCTAAAAACTCACTGGCTAACTTTCTGCGCAACATCTTGCTGGGTATCCTTTGCCTATGAGCAGCACAGTGACCAAAATTGAGAAGGTTACTGTTGCCTACTTCTTTACCGTCGGGGCCAAGAGTATTCCCTTCGCCTTTACGAGTATGGCAATCCACGCAGTTCGCGCGCGATTGTTCACAGGGATTTCATTTGCGAAGCTACTTGGAACCGGAAGTGGCGAGACTTTTACGCCTAGCGATGCCAATCTCAACCGCTGGGGATTGGTCGTCGTAATTAGTAAAGACCAGTTACCTGCCTTTGATCAATCTTCGATAATCCGCGGGTGGCGCCGTAGATCAACTTCAGAGTTTCGCGCGGTGCTGGCCCCGCTTTCCTCGCATGGTTTGTGGGCGAGAAAAAACCCTTTTGATTTCACCGCACCTCTAGTAAATCCTGATGCAAAAATTGCAGCGATCACGCGCGCTCGAATTAAGTGGAGCAAGAACTTCATCTTTTGGAAATCAGTGCCACCGGTAGTCACAGATTTACATCAATCCCCTGGATTTATCGCAGCAATCGGAATCGGAGAAGCACCGATTGGATTACAGGGCACTTTCTCGCTCTGGGAATCAGCAGCTGCCCTGCGAGATTTTGCCTATAAGGGCGCCGCACACCAGAAGGCGATAGCGCAGACAAAAGAGATTGATTGGTATGCCGAAGAACTCTTTGCCCGCTTTGAAGTCGTTGAACTTCGCGGTGAGATTTCTTCAGAAAGACCTAAGTAGGGCAGACTTCACCTATGTCAATCCGCCATTACAACCCACGTCGCAGACGCCGTGGCGGAATTTCACCGAAGGCACGTAACGTCCTTTATGCCCTAGTTGCTCTCTTTATTGCACTGCAAATTTCTTATCCACTCATCGGGGGCGAAGCACTTCGAATTGTCACAATCGCAACAATCTATGTTGGCGCACTCGCGATGATTATGCACGGGCATCTCTCTTATGGCTTTAAATATTCCTCCCGGTATGTACCAACAGTATTTCTATTTGGGCTCGGTATTGAAACTCTTGGAGTGCACACCGGATGGCCATTTGGAAGCTACACCTACGATTCATCACTAGGCATCGCACTCTTTGAGGTTCCGTTTGTTGTTCCTTTTGCCTGGCTGATGATGGTGCACCCAGCTCTTATGGCTGCGCGCCGTGTTACAACCAACTGGGTATTTCTCTACGGTGGGGCGCTGCTCATGGCCTGGGATTTATTCCTTGACCCACTGATGGTTGGTGCTGGACGTTGGACGTGGGAAGTCCCGGGTGCACATGTGCCGTTTACGCCCGATGTCCCGCTATCAAATGCATTCGGGTGGTTGCTCTCGGGCTTGGTAATTACTGCGCTTTTACATCTGATTTTGCCGCGCGAGCGTCGCAAAGAGAGCGCTTCACTTGCCGCCGTCGATGCCCTTCTCATCTGGACATTGGTGGGAGGCTTTATTGGCAATTTGTTCTTCTTTGATCGCCCTGGTTTGGCTATCTTTGCCACTCTTGTCTTGGGGGCAATCCTGACTCCGTATTTCTTCTCCAGCTGGCTCAGCAATAAAGATTAAGCACTGATGCAATTCTCGCTCTTTGCCATCTGTTACCTCATCTTACTTATCGCACTAGTTAACTTCTTTACTATTCGCACTCCCCGGAATAGTTCGAAAATTTCTAAATCCGTGACTGTTTTACTGCCTATGCGCAATGAACAAGACAACGTCACAGATTGCATTGCTGAACTTATGGCACAAATTAATCTTCACAACTTGCAGGTAATAATTATTGACGATCAATCAACGGATAACACCGCTGAAGTTCTTGCAAAATCCATTGGCAATGACCCTCGATTCACAGTCATTAACTCCAACGGTCCCCGGGCAGGCTGGCTCGGCAAAGTCTCGGCACTGCAAGCTGGCTTTGCGAAAAGTACGGGTGAGATTGTCATTTGTCTCGATGCCGATGTGCGCTTAAAGCCCGATGCCATTGTGCGTGCCGTAAATCAACTCGATGATCTTGCTTTAGATTTTAGCTCTCCATACCCTCATCAAATCGCAAACACTTTGAGCGAGAAATTGATCCAACCGCTGCTGCATTGGTCCTGGATGAGCACGGTCGTACTGCGACTTGCCGAAAAGTTTCCGCGCAGAAGCACGGCAGTTGCCAATGGACAATTCTTTCTTATTCGATTCAGTTCACTTGCCGCCATCGATGGTTTCACTTCCGTGGCCCATCACATCCTCGATGATGTCGAACTTGCCCGCTCTTTGATTGCTGCTGGGTTTAAAGGAGTAGTCACTGAAGGATCAGAAATTGCACACACCCGTATGTACGCGAACTTCGATGAAATCCGGCAGGGTTATGGCAAATCTCTCCACAAAGCATTTGGTGGAATTTTAGGTTCCATAATTGCGATCCTCTTTATTGCAGTAACCGGAATCGCACCATTGCTGCTGGCACTCGATGGATATTTTCTCGGCTGGATTGCCTTCTTCTGTATCGCATTTACCAGGGCGCTGAGCGCAGTACGTTCTCGTGCAAATCCTCTCTACGCGCTTTTGCACCCAATTTCTGCCGCACTACTGATTTATCTCATCGCATACTCTTGGGTTAAGCGCGGAAAAATTCAGTGGAAAGGTCGCACCGTATGACCGGACACGTAGGCAAGGTTAAGAACCCAGAACGTATCGCAGTTGTTGGAGCTGGCATTGGTGGTTTGTGTACTGCCGCCCGTCTTGCAAAAGCTGGTCATAACGTCACACTCTTTGAAGCAGCTAATCGCACTGGCGGAAAATGTCGAACCGAGTGGATTGGCCGTTACGCATTTGATACCGGCCCATCACTTTTTACACTGCCTGCGGTATACCGAGACTTCTTCCAACGCACTGGCGAAGTGATGGGCCGCGTTCTAGAAATTGAAGAGGTAAGTCCTTCATTTGATTACCGCTTCCACGATGGGAAATCTGTGAAGTTTGCCAACCTTTCGCGGAAGAAAACTCTGAGCGCAATTTCAGATTCACTGGGTGAGGCTGCTGCCCGCGAATGGGATGAGCTCATGCTGCAAGCAGAAGCAATGTGGGATGTTTCGCGTGGGCCATTTATTGAATCCGAATTGAAATCTCCGCTATCGCTCTTGAAAAGACCAAGGTTGATGCGTGATGTAAAGATCATCGCACCGTGGAAATCCTTGCGTGGAATCGGAATTCAAAACCCGTACTTAGCCAAAATTATGGATCGCTATGCGACCTATAGCGGTTCCGATCCGCGGGTGGCGCCGGCCGTACTTTCCACTATCGCATTTGTAGAAGAGGCCTTTGGAGCTTGGCATATCAAAGGTGGCGTTGGCACGTTGTCGGAAAAGATTACTGAACGCTGTGAAAAACTTGGCGTGACGATTCGCCTCAACACCTGGGTTGATGAAATTACAACCAAGGCTGGCGCGGTTACCGGAGTGGTTGTGCAAGGCCATCACGAAGAATTTGATCGAGTCGTTGCAAATGCCGATGCTCAATTTGTCTATAACAACCTCATGGCTCCCACCAATAAGGTGATGAAAGTCCGCAAACAATTAGCAAAGTCCGAACCTTCACTTGCCGGATTTTCACTGCTCTTAGGGCTCAAGCCAAGTAAGTCAGAGCCGCTTGCGCACCACACCATTCTTTTTCCGGAAAATTATGATCTCGAATTTGAATCCGTCTTCACCACGAAGACACCAGTAGAAAAACCAACTATCTACATCTGTGCTCCACGCGATCCGCTCATGGTTAAAGATGCTAATCACGAGGCTTGGTTTGTCTTAGTTAATGCCCCGCGCCATGACTTCGCTGGCAATGGTTTTGATTGGAGTAATCTGGAGTTTAAGCAGCGCTACGCCAACTCAATTATCGATCAGATTGAGGCGGCCGGTATTCCAATCCGGGAACGACTTGAGGTTCTTGAAATTCGCACTCCGCTAGATTTACAAGAGAGCGTTAATGCACCCGGTGGTTCTATCTATGGAAGTTCCAGCAATGGCGCACGTTCGGCATTTTCCCGAGCCAAGAATCGCTCTCCCATTAAAGGTCTCTATCTGGTTGGGGGTTCAGCCCATCCGGGCGGCGGGTTGCCATTAGTGGGTTTAAGCGCCGAGATTGTGGCAAATGCGATTCTGGATTAGGACAGAGTCTTTTTAGCAACTTTCATTACCTGAATAAAACTAAACAACAATAGAATTACAAACACATATGAAAAATAAGTTACACCCGGTATACCTAGAATAAAAATAATCAACACCAATGCAAGAAATATTGCCCGCACTGGACGCTCGGTTGCAGTCACAACTCCAATTTCAAAGTGGCCAAGGGATGCTAGGCGCGCCCGGGCATATTCTTGAGTAGCTGCAATGGTCCACATCAGAATTGCCGCCCACGCAGGAATTCCCACAGTCCAACCAAAGTAGAGCCAACACGCTTCGGAGATGCGATCAGCAATGGAATCAAGAACTGCGCCCCACTTGCTTTCTCGTCGCTGAACTATGGCAACGCTGCCATCGATGCCATCGAAGAAGAGAGAGACCACAAGGAGCAGTAGCGCCGCTGGTGCGCTAGTTGAAAAAGCCATCGCAACAGCTGTGAGTAGTCCCAACAAGGTAAGAAAATTCGGCGTGAACCTAAGTGCAGTACACACTCTCGCTACTTGATAAGAGAAGGTGAGCCAGCCCGCAACTGCACCTTTTATCGCTGCTCCCCCGTGAATCTCGCTCCAGCGATCTTTAAATTCTTGCTCAGTTAGCGCTGTCATCGGACATCTTTTATCTGTGAGTAAATTTCGCGGGTAGCCGTTGAAGTATTCATCGTATAGAAATGCAGTCCCGGTGCTCCACTTGCAAGAAGTTTGTGACATAGATCAGTAGCAATTTCTACACCGACTTTACGTACATCATCTGGATTATTTTCCACGGCCGCAAAGCGTTGAGAGATTGCTGCCGGAATTGGAGTGCCACTTAACTCGGCCATACGATTGAGCTGCTTTACATTAGTAACCGGCAAGATTCCCGGAATGATAGGAAGAGTAGAACCTTTAGCAGCTAACTTATCAACCAGCATCTTCCATTTTTCAACTTCAAAGAAGAATTGGGTTGTTGCAAATGTTGCACCCCGTCGCTGCTTTTCAAGCAGGACTTCAATATCTTTATCGAAATTGCTATTGGAACCTGGGTGGCCGTCTGGGAATGCGGCTACGCCGATTGTGAATCCACCGAAATCTGCAGCCAGTTCCACCAGTTCATCTGCATAATTAAGTCCACCATCTGTACTCACCCACGGTGCACGTGGTCCACCGGTTGGATCTCCACGAAGTGCCAGAATGCTAGTGATTCCCGCATCCCGATACTTTCCTAGGATTTCGATCAGTTCGGTACGTGTAGAACCGACACATGTTAAATGTGCAACGGTCGGAATGCCTGTGCGCGCAGTAATCTCAGAGGTAATGCGAATCGTGCGGTCTCTAGTAGTCCCACCCGCACCATAGGTGACAGAGATAAAGTCCGGGGAGATTGATTCAAGTTGTGACATGGCCGACCAGAGTCGTTCTTCGCCCGCAACATCCTTAGGCGGGAAAAATTCAAAGGAGTAGGTAACTCCGCTTCCAACACCGCGTTTCTCCACTGCCTCAGAGTATCGTTGCGCCGTGGATAAAGAGCTCACTTTAAGCGTCGATAGCGTGCGTCTTGCGGTTAAAGAAGAGCTCACTCACTATCTTGCCGAGCAACGCGATTACCTCACAAGCATTGCATCCGAGTTGATGCCGGTCTGCGATGCACTTGAAGATTACCTACTTGAAGGTGGCAAGCGACTTCGCCCGCTCTTTGCATATGCCGGATATGTGGCAGCTGGAGCTACTCCAAGCAGAGCAGATATTCGCGCGATGGCAAGCCTAGAACTCCTGCAAGCATGCGCCCTTATTCATGATGACCTGATGGATGGTTCAGATACCCGCCGCGGAAAGCCGGCAATACATCGCCACTTTGAATCACTTCACCGAGAAGGCTCGATGGCCGGCGTGCCAAAACAATTCGGCGCCGCAGCTGCGGTCTTGCTCGGTGACTTAGCTTTGGTCTGGTCTGATCACATGTTACATAATTCCGGTTTAGCTCACGAAAGTTTGATGGCGGCGCTACTCGTGCACGATGAAATGCGAATCGAATTAATGGCCGGCCAATACTTAGATGTGCGAGAAGCTGGTGAGAAAGAATTTAGCGTAGAACGTTCATTGCGCATTGCTCGTTACAAATCTGGGAAATACACCATCGAACGCCCACTGCATCTTGGCGCTGTCATCGCCCGGCCGGCAAAGAGCGCTCATGCTGAGTTGGTTAGCGTGCTCTCTGCTTACGGGCTCCCCCTTGGTGAGGCCTTTCAATTACGCGATGATTTATTAGGAATATTTGGTGATCCAGCTGTTACCGGAAAGCCTGCCGGGGATGATCTGCGTGAGGGCAAACGCACCGTGCTCATGGCTATGACACTTGAAAAAGCCAGCACTTCCATGCGGGCAGAGTTGCTGCGTGACCTAGGAAACCCAACTCTCACCGTGCAGCGGGTCGAGGAGTTGCGTACCATCATCACTGAAACTGGCGCCGTTGCAGATGTAGAAAAACTCATTGAAGAATTGGCAGCAGAATCAAAGACCGCAGCTCAATCATCTGCCATTGCCGCAGATGCCCAACCTTTCCTATTGGCGCTAGCCGATAGCGCTACCCGCAGGAGTCACTAATGGTTGCACGTGTAAAAGGCCCTACCGATCACGTTGTTGTAGTCGGTGCAGGTTTAGCTGGCCTCAGCGCAGCGATGCGTTTAGCTGGAGCGGGTCGAAAAGTTACCGTTATTGAACGTGAATCAGTACCAGGTGGACGTAACGGACTGCTGAAGAAAGATGGGTACTCATTTGATACTGGGCCTTCTGTCTTGACAATGCCATCTCTGATTCAAGATGCCTTCTCATGCGTTGGTGAAGATATGAAAGATTGGCTCGAACTGATGCCGCTCTCTCCTTTATATCGCGCTTTCTACGATGATGGGTCGCAAATTGATGTGCATGCAAATACTGCGCAGATGGAGGAAGAGATTCGCACCAAAATCTCTGCCGAAGAAGCTCTGGGTTACCGCAAGTATGTAGATTTTGTGACCAAGTTATACAAATATGAGATGAATGACTTCATCGATCGAAATATTGATTCACCACTCAACTTACTCACTCCGAATTTGGCGCGACTTATCGCACTCGGAGGCTTTAGACACCTGCAACCAAAGGTGAATCAATTCCTTAAAGATCCGCGCCTACAAAAGGTCTACTCATTCCAAGCAATGTACGCCGGTGTTAGCCCACAGCAAGCGTTGGCAATTTACGCAGTTATTGCATATATGGATTCAGTCAATGGCGTCTTCTTCCCGAAGGGCGGAATGCATGCTGTGCCTAGAGCACTTGCCGCTGCCGCCACCAAGCATGGCGTTGAATTTAAGTACAACACATCAGTTACCGGACTCGAGAAGAGCAATGGTCGCGTCAATGCAGTATTAACCGATACCGGCGAGCGAATCGCATGCGATGTCGTTGTCATGAATCCTGACTTGCCGGTGGTCTGGCGTGACTTGCTCGGTAAAACTCCATGGAATATCAAGCGACTTAAGTACTCGCCATCATGTGTGACCTTGCTTGTTGGTTCTTCCAAGAAATATGACCATATCGCCCACCACAATATTCACTTCGGAAAATCTTGGGATGGCGTCTTTGATGAATTGATTAAAAAGAAGCAGTTGATGTCTGATCCATCTGTGCTTGTCACCGTGCCATCTCATGACGATCCAAGCTTGGCCCCTGCTGGCAAGCAGTCTTACTACGTTCTATTCCCAACTCCTAACTTGAGCGCAGATATTGATTGGACCAAGCAGGCCGGGCCATATCGCGATTCCATGATTAAGACTTTAGAAGAGCGTGGATATACCGGCTTCGGCGATGCGATTGAAACCGAAGTCATGACAACTCCACTTGATTGGAAGAACCAAGGAATGGAGCAGGGTGCACCTTTCGCCAGTGCGCACACCTTCTTCCAGACCGGTCCATTTAGGCCGCGCAACATTGCTGCCGGTTTTGAAAATGTTGTCTTTGCTGGAAGTGGAACGCAACCTGGCGTTGGAGTTCCGATGGTGCTCATCTCAGGTCGCTTAGCGGCAGAACGTATTGTGGGTCCGGTCAAGTAAATGGATGCGTTGCTCCAGGAGTCTTACCTTGAATGTAAGCGCCTTAACTCGCTGCATGGCAAGACGTACTACCTAGCAACTCTGCTATTACCAAAAAGTAAGCGCCCCTACGTGCATGCCCTCTATGGCTTCGCTCGATATGCAGATGAAATTGTTGATGATCTTGCATCCACGCTTTCACCGCAAGAAAAAGCTGATGCACTGCGAAGTTGGAGTACAGGGGTGCTCAACGACTTGCAAGAGGGCCGCAGCACAGATCACATCGGCAGAGCGCTGGTAGATACAGTCAATAAGTTTGCTATCCCCCATAAGCATTTTGTGGATTTCTTGCACTCGATGGAGATGGACCTGACGGTAACCGAATATCAGAGATATGAAGATCTACTTGAGTACGTTTATGGTTCGGCAGCGGTCATAGGCCTGCAAATGGTTCCTATCCTGGGCTACTCCGATGAGCGCGCATTTGAGGCAGCACAGAAGTTAGGAATCGCCTTCCAATTAGCAAACTTCATCCGTGACGTAGGTGAAGATCTTGACCGAGGTCGCGTCTACTTACCGCTGCAAGAACTTGCTCAATTCGGAGTCGACCGAGCGATGTTAGAACGCAGGGTCTTAACACCAGAGATTGTCGCCGCACTTAAGTTTCAGATAGCACGGGTTCGCCAATTACAGAGTGAATCCGAAATTGGAATTGGGTATTTAGCTAAAGAATCCCGCCCATGTATTTCGGCGGCGAGTGAGCTCTACTGCGGCATCGTTGATGAAGTAGAGGCGATCGGTTACGACATTTTCAATAAGCGCGCCAAAACCTCAACAGCTCGCCGCGCCAAAGTCGCCGGACTGGCTTATCTGCGCGCAATTTCGGCGCGAATTCGCTAGAGTTTTCACACACGGGAGCCACAGTGGCTGAGAGGACTTCATTGAAGTCGACCGTCTGACTGGTCCGGTAATGCGGATCTAGAAATGGCAGGTGCATTTTGTTATCAATCTTTTTCACAGCCTGGGGCTATGACGTTTCCTATCTTGAATTTGTTGCTTCCCTAGTTTCATTTATCGGTGTCGCACTCGGAATTACTGGAAAGCGAATTACTTGGCCTTGGTGGGCTGCGAGCAGCGTTTTATATGGCATCTTCTTTCTGGAATACAAACTCTATGCCAGTGCTGCGCTGCAAATAGTTTTTGTAGTAGCTGCCGTTATTGGTTGGTACGGCTGGGGGCCGACGGGGGCAAAACCAGGGCCAGTGAAGAATTCGTATCGCAGCTACATCTTGGCGGCGATTTTAATTTCTACGCTAGCACTTGGACCGCTACTAAAATATATGGGAGCCGCTTCGACCTACGTTGATGCAATTCTCTTCTTCGGAAGTTTGGCAGCTCAGTTACTCATGGTCTATCAGAAATACGAGAGTTGGGTACTCTGGCTCGTCGTTGATATCGGATATGTCGCGCTCTACGCCTCACAAGGGTTACTCTTTACAACGCTGCTCTATGTACTCTTTACGGCCATGGCAGCACTGGGATGGAGCAGTTGGTATGGAGCTCACCGCCGCGCTACTAGATCTCTGTAAGGATGTAACTCAGCCCGTCATTGCAATCGATGGACCGGCAGGTGCTGGCAAGACCACGCTGGCTCAGAATTTGGCACTCGCTTGTGCATCCTCGCTTTCAAACACTGTCATCCATATGGATGATCTCTACGATGGTTGGGATAACGCACTTAATGAAGACTTTTCATCAGTATTAGCAAATATTGTGAGTCAACATAAGAGTTCGAAGAATATTTCTTTTTCACGCTATGACTGGCACGAGCAAAAATTCGCAGAACCGCATGAACTCCCCCACTCTGAGTTGTTAATCCTGGAAGGTGTCGGAAGCGGTCAGAGCGCCATTCGTTCGGCGCTATCGGCTTTGATCTGGATAGATATCAGTGCCCCAGAAGGGTTAGCCAGAGTAATTTCTCGCGATGGTGATTCCATTCGGAATCAGATGGAGAAGTGGCTCACACTGCAAGAGCAACACTTTCGCACGGAGGGTACTCAGAACGCATCGGATTTCGTGCTCACTACATAGAATTTGATATATGTCTGACCTGACCGGCGAACTCATTGATGGGCGATATCAACTCATCCGCCAGCTGGCCAGCGGCGGTATGGCAAGCATTTATGAGTCGGTAGACACCCGCCTGGATCGTAAAGTTGCTGTGAAAATCATGCACTCACACCTTGCCCAAGATGAACAATTTGTAGAACGATTTATTCGCGAGGCAAAAGCGGCGGCATCACTTTCGCACCCAAATATCGTTGCCGTGCAGGATCAAGGCTGGAACCAGAATGGCACACCAGCGGTCTTCTTGGTGATGGAACTTATTGAAGGTCATACCCTTCGCGAGTATCTCAACGAGCGCGGGAATCTATCCATCGCTGACGGAATCACTTTCTTAGCTCCAGTTCTCAGCGCTCTCGCCGCTGCGCACAAAATCGGGATCGTGCACCGAGATATCAAGCCCGAAAATATTTTGATCTCTAAAGAAGGAAGGATCAAGATTGCAGATTTTGGATTAGCAAAGGGTCCGCTCTTGGGATCAACTATGACTGCTGAATCAAGCGTTGTCCTCGGTAGCGTCTCCTATCTATCACCAGAGCAGGTTCAACGAGGTGTTGCAGATGCACGCAGTGATGTCTATTCAGTAGGAATCACTGCTTTTGAAATGTTTACTGGAAGCAAACCTTTTGAAGGTGATGCGCCAATCCAAGTCGCCTATATGCATGTAAATAATCGCGTGCCGAGAATTAGTACCTTAATGAAAAGCGTTCCGCCAGCATTAGATGACTTGATCTACCGCGCGACGAGTGCAAATCCTGATGAGCGGCCACGAGATGCTGGGCTATTTTACGAAGAGCTCAATGCGCTTAACCCAAAGAAGAATCAGCTCAGCCTAGAGCTAGATATTCCAATCGCACCAATGCGCCCTAAGAAAGAGGCAAGGTCGCTACGCAAAAGAGTGAAGGAGTTAACCGCTGCCATTCCAGTTCCTAAGGCGCAGGAGACCACCGCTCAGATAGAGAAGCGAAAAAAGATAAGTAAGCGAGTAAAAAGAAATCGATTTATTGCACTTGGTTTAGCTGTCGCCCTTGGCGTATTCGGTTGGTATGCCCTGATTGGGCCCGGATCGCGCGTGGTGGTTCCCTCAACTGTCGGTGCTACCCAGGAAGAAGTGCAGGCAGCGCTCAACCCACTTGGACTTACCTTTGCAATCTCGGAAAATCGATTCAGTGAGGATATTGCGCAAGGTCGCGTCATTGCATCATCGCCGCAAGCTGGTGGGCGGATAGATCAAGGCGGAACAGTCAACCTTGTTATCTCAAAAGGCCCCGAGCGTTATGTAATTCCGATGTTAACTGGCTTAACGCCACAGGCTGCGGCTAATCTGATTGGTAAGTTGCCGCTGGCGAAGCCAGTCAATATTGAAGAATTCAGTACAACAATTCCTAAGGGATACGTCATTGATTCAACGCCAGCATCTGGCGCAAAGGTAAAGCGTGGCACTGCCATTACGATTCGAGTCTCTAAAGGAGTTGAGCAAATTGCACTCGCATCCTATGTTGGCAAGAGTTCTGATCAAGCACTCAATGAATTATCGGAAGCCGGATTTGCAGTGTCATCAGAGTTTGGATATAGCGAGATGCGACTTGCCGGCGAGGTAATTTCTCAGAAACCGGCCGGCGGACAGAGCGTGAATAAGGGTTCAGTAATTGAACTACTGGTCTCTAAGGGATCTGAATTTGCCTATATCCCTAATGTCTTTTCGATTGAAGAAGCAAAAGCTGTACAAACATTAAAAGACCTCGGTGTGAAAGTTGTCGTGAAGAAAATTGGTAAGAAAGCGGTAAAGAAAGTCACTGCTGTCTCGCCCAAGGTCGGCACTAAGGTCAAACGTGGCAGTACCGTGACCATCACAGTAGGGTGAGCCGGTGAAGAAACCTCGGATCGGCGCCCACACTCCCACTTCTGGCGGAATGGCGAAACGGTCTATCGCCTACGCCGAACTCACTGGTGCGGAAGCGATTCAAGTATTTACCTCTAATCCACGTGGTTGGGCTATGCCTGAGACTAATCATGAGGCTGATGCCCTCTTCCGAGAGAAAGCTGCGGCGCTTGATATCGAAACCTATGTGCATGCGCCATTTCTTATTAATCTTGGTTCTCCGACAGAAGGCACATATAGAAACTCGTTGGCATCAACTGAATATTCGCTCAAGCGCGCCAAAGAAATTGGCGCTCTAGGTGTCGTGGTGCATACCGGTTCTGCTGTCAATGAAGATTTTATTGAGAAGGCCTGGAAGCAGATAAATAAAGGAATGATGCCAATTCTAGAAGCGCTCTCAGATGATGCACCCTATCTACTGCTTGAACCTACGGCAGGCCAGGGCCAATCGCTGGTGAAGCGCATTGAAGATCTCGAAAACTATTTAAAGGCACTCGAGTATCACCCGAAAGTTGGTATCTGCCTTGATACCTGCCACGTCTTTGCCGCCGGTCATGACATTGCTAAAAAAGGTGGCATGAAAGAGACGCTCGATCTCTTAGTTGAGGTAGCTGGCGCCGAACGTATTCAACTGATTCACGCCAATGACTCAATGGATGTGTGTGGGGCGCTAAAGGATCGCCACCAAAATATTGGCGAAGGATTTATCGGCGTCGATCCCTTTAAAGAATTGCTCAAGCACCCAGCTGTTGCCAATGCACCTTTGATTCTTGAGACTCCCGGAATGGAACCTGAACACGGCGCTGAGATTGCGCTACTTAAGAAGTTGCGTGGATGAGTTCTTCGCACGCGCTAAAAATGCGGCTCGCACCATGGGCGCTGCTCCTAGTCTCGGCATCCTGGGGCCTCGCCTTCGTAGTCATGAAAGATGCCATCGAACGCCAGAGCGTTAACAGCTTTCTTTTCTCCCGCTTTCTCATCGCCGTAATCGCGATGTTTTTACTTAAGCCCTCCGTTATCAAATCAATTAATCAGGAAGTTCTACGGAAAGGTTTTATTGCTGGGCTTTTCTTGGCATCAGGCTACATTTTGCAGACGCTCGGTTTAGCACTTACCGGCGCTGCAATCACTGGATTTATCACCGGACTCTACGTTGTGGCAACTCCACTATTGGCAGCCATTATTTTGCGAGAGAAAGTTACAGCTTTTACTTGGGCCTGCGTAGCCGTGGCTACCGTGGGTCTAGCGCTGCTCTCACTTAATGGATGGAGTCTTGGTTATGGTGAATTCTTAGTTTTCCTGTGCGCTATTGGCTTTGCGGCTCACATCATCGCGCTGAGCAAGTGGAGCAGTGGGCTTGATGTTTATGCCATGACTATTGTGCAACTAGCAACGTGTGCACTTGCAACCGGTACCATCTCATTTATTCAAGGGTATGAAGCACCGCCAGATCGCAATGGTTGGTATGTTGTTCTATTTACTGCTGTTATCTGTACCGCCGTCGCCTTTGTTGTGCAGACGTGGTCGCAGGCTCACATGTCAGCTACTAAAGTTGCCGTCATCTTGACGATGGAAGTTGTCTTCGCTGCCCTCTTCGCCATAATTTTCGGAGGCGAGACGCTCTCACTTCGAGCGCTATTTGGAGGAGTTTTAGTGCTCGTTGCCATGTTTATGATTGTCCTTAAGGAGGCATAGCAATGGCAATCGATCTACGTTCCGATACCGTCACTCAACCTGGCGCCGCTATGCGCGCTGCCATGGCTGCAGCCCCGGTCGGTGATGATGTCTATGGCGATGATCCCACTGTTAATTCATTAGAAGAACGAGTTGCGGCACTCTTTGGACACGAAGCAGGTCTGTTTAGTCCAACTGGTTCACTTGCAAATCAACTTGCTATTCGCACACTGGTGAAACCTGGCGAAGAGTTGTTAACTGAAACAAGTTCACATATTGTGCGCGCTGAATTAGGAGCTGCCGCCACATTTAGCGGAATTACTACTCGTACCTGGCAAGCTCCACATGGAGTGCTTCGCGCCGAAGATCCACTTGCAATCGCTCATGAAAATGCGGGGCCATATTTAGTCTCAACAACTGCAATAGCAGTTGAGAACACGCACAACTTCGGTGGGGGAACGATCCAATCAATCGATGAGATTGCTGCTCTTTCTGGCGCTGCACGTGCCCGTGGAATCGCCATGCACCTCGATGGCGCCCGCATCTGGAATGCTCACGTTGCATCTGGGGTTTCGCTCATCGAGTACGGAAAACACTTTGACACCATTAGCGTCTGTCTCTCAAAAGGCTTGGGAGCTCCGATTGGTTCACTCATGCTCTCGACTAAGGCACGTGTGGCAGAGGCACGCATCTGGCGTAAACGCTATGGCGCGGGTATGCGACAAGTGGGAATCATTGCCGCGGCTGGGCATTACGCGCTAGATAACAATATTCCTCGGCTCGCGCAAGATCATGTGAAGGCAAAGAAGATTGCGCAAGCTATGCACGCCCTTGACTCATCGCTAGTGCATCCTGAAAACGTGCATACAAATATTGTTGGACTCGATCTGGTTGCAATTGGCCTTACCGCAGCAGAGCTGAATAAGCGTTGCCGCGAAGCCGGTTTATGGATTAGCGCACTGGGTCCGCACTATGCCCGCCTAGTGACTCATATGGATGTCAGTGACGAGCAGTGCGATGAGGCCGTTGCAATATTACAACGCGCCCTCGTGTCGAAGTAGCCACTCTTTCTTACTTAAACCATAGGCATAGTTTCCGAGTGCTCCACCGGTCTTAACAATTCGGTGGCACGGAACAACCAAGACGATGGCATTCTTTGCACAAGAACTTCCAGCAGCGCGTATCGCGGCCGGACTTCCAGCGCGATCTGCCAGTTCGGCGTAAGAGATGACTTTCCCAGGGCGAATTTTCTTCATCGCCTTCCATGCTTCTTGTGAAAAATGAGCCCCAGGTTGGCGTACCTGAATTGCGTTTAACGCAGTGATGTCGCCCTCGAAATAGTCGCAGAGTAAATCAGTAATCACAGGAATTTTTTTCACTTGCGAAGTTTCACGTTCAGAATCTGCTTGACTCAAACTCGCTTTTAGCGCTTTCACGCTCGATAAATTTGCAGCTAGCAAAACATGCTCATCTGCAATCAGATTGAGCGTTCCAATCGGAGTTTCTAAGGTGGAGAGAAGCAACGTCACCTTGGCTAAGTTAGCGGTCGCGCAACATTTCAGCAACCAAAAATGAAAGCTCGAGCGACTGTGAGTGGTTTAAGCGTGGGTCACACGCTGTCTCATAGCGGGATTCAAGATCCTTCTCCGAGACCTCATTGCCGCCGCCGAGGCACTCAGTGACATCGTCGCCGGTGAGTTCAATATGAATTCCACCTGGATGGGTGCCAAGCTTCTTATGCACCTCAAAGAATCCCCGTACTTCATCGAGCACATCTTCAAAGTTACGAGTCTTGTAACCATTCTTTGATTCAAAGGTATTGCCATGCATCGGATCGCAGACCCAGAGCACCTGCGCGCCGCTTTTCGTAACGCCATCTACAAGTGCTGGCAGCACTTCTCGAATTGTCTTTGCGCCCATTCGAGTAATGAAAGTGATTCGCCCTGGTTCATTCTCGGGATTGAGCTTTGCAATCAGAGCTAGCGCGTCTTCAACCGTTGATTTTGGTCCTAACTTAATTCCGATTGGGTTGCGCACCTTCGATGCAAAGTCCACGTGTGCCCCATCGAGTTGGCGAGTGCGTTCACCAATCCAGATGAAATGTCCAGAAACGTCGTAAGGTAGTTCTGTCCGTGAATCAATGCGCGTAAGCGCCTTCTCGTATTCAATGATTAGGGCTTCATGGCTGGCATAGAAATCAACCGCTTTAAATTGCTCTGGGTCAACGCCAGCTGAAGCCATGAATGAGAGTGCGCGGCCAATCTCAGTAGCCATTTGTTCGTACTTTTCACCAAACTTTGAATCGCGGATAAAGCCCTTATTCCATTCGTGCACTTGGCGCAGATCGGCAAAACCGCCACGAGTAAATGCTCGAACCAGGTTCAGGGTTGCAGCCGAGGTGTTGTACACGCGAACTAAACGCTGCGGATCAGGGGTGCGAGCACTTTCGGTAAATTCAATATCGTTAACTGCGTCCCCGCGGTAGGCCGGAAGGGTGATCTCGCCGCGAGTTTCCAGATCATTAGAACGTGGCTTCGCAAACTGGCCGGCCATTCGACCGACTTTGATAACAGGCAAACTGGAGTAGTACTGCAAGACAGCAGCCATCTGCAAGATTGTCTTAATGCGATTACGAATTGAATCTGCAGTAGCCGATGAAAATGTTTCAGCACAATCTCCACCTTGCAACCAGAATGCACGACCTGCAGCCGCCTCTGCAATTTTTGCCTTGAGGTCATCACATTCACCTGCAAAGACAAGTGGCGGTAACGCTTTGAGATCAGCGACTGCTTTCGCAAGCGGAGCACCATCTTTACCGCCCGGCCAATTAGGTTGCTGCGCTGCAACTAGGGTCGAGTCGAAAAGGTTACCCAGCTGCGAGGAAGAATTCATGGTCATAATGGTAGAGCGTTCAATTGCAATCTCGGAGCGAGATTAGCCAAAGAACGAAGTGATCTCCTCGTATCGCTCGATTGGAACAGTTTTTAGTACATCGGTAGCCGAAGCCAGCGGCACGCGAGCAATCTTTGTTCCGTGTAGCGCCATCATCTTTCCAAAATCGCCGTCATGGACAGCCGTGATGGCTTCAAGTCCAAATCGAGAACTGAGAACTCGGTCAAATGCTGAAGGAGTTCCGCCGCGCTGGATATGGCCCAGCACTGTGCAGCGAGTTTGATATCCAGTCTTGGTCTCAATCTCCTTAGCGAGCCAATCGCCAATTCCGGAGAGCTGAACGTGGCCGAATGCATCGAGTGGTTGGTCTTTGGTAATCATGTCGCCGTCTTGCGGAATCGCACCCTCGGCAATAACAATGATGGGAGCAGTCCCTGTTTCAAAACGTGACTTCACATATTCACAGACCTTCTCGACTGAGAACTTTACTTCTGGAATCAAGATGCATGCGGCATCTCCTGCGATACCTGAATGCAGCGCAATCCAACCTGCGTGACGACCCATAACTTCAACGATGAGCGGGCGGTGATGTGATTCAGCAGTTGTATGTAGTCGATCGATAGCCTCCATGGCAATGTTGACCGAGGTATCGAAACCAAATGTGAAATCTGTATTGTTTAGATCGTTATCAATCGTCTTCGGAACGCCGATTACCTTTACGCCCAAGGCATCAAGCTTTGTTGCGACACCTAGCGTGTCCTCGCCACCAATTGCGATGAGAACATCAATTCCTTGATCGGCAAGGTTCTGCTTAATGCGCTCTACGCCATTTTCAATTTTAAATGGGTTGGTGCGAGATGAACCAAGAATTGTTCCGCCCTTTGCCAAGATTGGCTTCACAGTCGCTAAATCAAGCGGCATTGTCATGGCCTCAAGTGGACCCTTCCAGCCATCGCGAAATCCTACGAACTCATATCCATACTCTTTAATTCCCTTTGTTACAACTCCACGAATTACGCCGTTTAGTCCTGGGCAATCTCCACCACCAGTAAGAATTCCAATACGCATGACATGCTCCAAAATCATCTGTTATTTCAAGTAAGAAAAGGTTAAATGGTAGTCATCATTGACTGGCACAGTCTAACCTTTCACCTGTGCCAATGGCGCCATGGCTCTGAACTTACCGCTTAGTAGGCACAGATGCGCCGGCAGGTACCCAGGCCAGTAGAGAGGGCAGTTAATAAATGTCGCGTCGCGGCTGGTTCCTCTTTGTACTAGTTGGATTCTTATGGGGTATTCCATATCTGTTTATTAAGGTTGCAGTGGATCCCGATAACGGATTTACCCCAGCGATTGTTGTCTTTCTTCGAACTGCAATAGGTGCAGCCATTTTGATTCCCATTGCCATCAAACAGAAGGCGCTGATGCCAGCAATTCGAGGGATCAAATATGTCGCACCATATGCGCTCTTAGAAATGATTGGCCCTTGGATACTTATCGGCACCGCAGAACAAAAGATTTCCTCCGGGCTGGCAGGATTACTTATTGCTTCGGTTCCAATCTGGGCAACCATCTTTGCTTCGATGCGTGGCGATAAGACTGTCTGGCATCGCACTCGACTAATGGGAATCCTCCTCGGATTTATCGGCTTAGTTGCAGTTGTAGGAATTGAAAGCATCAAAGGTGGAGCTGACGCGCTCTCAATATTCATGGTGTTGATTGCTGCAGTTGGATACTCATACGCTGTGATGATGGTGCAGACAGCACTGCCAGGAGTTTCTGGAATTGCAATCAACGGAGTTGCGATGGCGATTTCTGCTCTCTTCTATCTTCCATTCACCGTGGTGCAATGGCCTGCACACGAGATTTCAATGGGGGCAATCAACTCTGTAATCGGTCTCGGCGTACTTTCTACTGGAGCGGCATTTGTAGCCTTCTTTACTCTTACCGCCATTATCGGTGTGGCTCGCGCATCACTGGTGACGTATCTCAATACGGCTTTCGCAGTTGTGCTCGGTGTCATTATTCTTAATGAACCCTTCACAACCGGGATGGCACTCGGGCTTCCTTTAGTTTTGATTGGTTCTTACTTCGCGAGCCGGAAGCGAGCAACGGCGTAGTTGACGCCATACTGTGACAATGCTGGAAGCGCTCTTTCTCGGATTAGTTCAGGGTTTAACTGAATTCATTCCAGTCTCCTCCAGTGCGCATCTACGCATCGTTGGTGAATTCTTGCCCAATGCCTCAGACCCTGGGGCGGCATTTACGGCAATCTCCCAGATTGGTACCGAGCTGGCAGTGCTGCTCTACTTTAGAAAAGATATCGCGCGAATTATCCGCGCTTGGGTAACTCGTGATGGTTCACCGGAGGCTCGACTAGGAACACTCATCATTATCGGTTCGCTCCCAATCGCAATTCTTGGATATCTCGGACAGGATTACATCACCAACCATTTCCGTTCACTCTGGGTGGTAGCTATCTCGTTAATTCTCTTCGGACTGATCCTGGGTTACGCCGACCATATTGGTAAGCGTGAGAAATCATTGGAATCACTTAACGCTAAAGATGGTTTGGCATACGGATTCGCTCAATCACTTGCACTTATTCCGGGTGTATCTCGTTCTGGTGCAACGATCGCGCTCGGTCGTTTTCTTGGATATAAACGGGAAGCGGCGCTTCGTTACTCATTCTTACTAGCAATTCCCGCTGTTTTCGGCAGTGGATTCTATGAACTGAAAGCGGCAATCTCGGATTCAACTGTCTCGGTCTATTCCATGCCAGAAATTCTCGCCGCCACAGTCATTGCCTTTATCGTTGGATACAGCGTTATTGCTTGGTTGATGAAATTTATTACCACTAAAAACTTCACACCATTTGTGATTTATCGCGTGGTTCTCGGTACTGCTCTTCTGGTTGCCTTAGCAACTGGCGCTCTTAGCGCTCAGTAAAACCAAGTCGTTCTAGCAACTTTGGATCGCGCTGCCACTCTTTCGAGACTTTTACATGTAGCCCAAGAAATATCCGGGCCCCAAGTTCGCGCTCAATATCTTTTCGCGAACGCATTCCAATATCTTTCAGTCGCTCACCTTGGTGGCCCAGAATGATGCCAGTCTGGGAATCTCGTTCAACGTGAATAGTCGCGTGAATATCGAAAAATGGACGACTGCCCTTCTCTTCCCGCTCTGACATCTCATCGATTGTGACCATGATCGAGTGTGGCAACTCTTCTCGCGCATCGCGCATCGCTGCCTCGCGAATAAGTTCACAGATAAGCTGCTCAATTCCTTGATCGCTTTTCATATCTTCTGGATAGAAAGCTGGCCCCGCCGGCAGGTTCTTACCAATGAGCTCTTCGAGTAAATCAATCTGTTCATGAATTGCCGCAGAGATAGGAATGATTTCATCCCAGGTAAATCCGTTGGCAAGTGCAGAGATACCTAAAAGTCGAGTGGCAATGTTCTTCTTTGAAACTAAATCTGTTTTGGTCACCAATGCAAACTTTTTTGCCCGTGGATGCTTGGCAATCTCTGCTGCGATGAACTCATCTCCGGCCCCAGAAGTTTCATCAGCAGGTAGACACATCATCACGATATCTACCGAATCCATACTCTCACTGACTACCGCATTGAGGCGATGGCCCAGCAGCGTCTTTGGTTTATGCACGCCAGGAGTGTCTACGAGAACGGCTTGAAATTCGGGGTTGTTAATAATTCCTCGAATTGCATGACGCGTGGTGTTTGGGTGAGGAGAAGTAATTGCAATCTTGCTACCGACTAGTGCGTTAATAAGAGTCGATTTTCCGGTGTTTGGGCGGCCGACGATTGCGACAAAGCCCGAACGGAATTCACTCATGCGCATATTCTCTCACTACCTACGCGCATTACCTAAAGGGCTGAAATTAGCTCCATTGCATCGGCGACGGATGTCACCAATTCAGCGGCACGTTCACCAATAAGTCGATGACATCCTTCTGATGATGGCGAAGTGATTGCTCCAGGGATTGCCATCACAGGTCGCATTAACTCTGCCGCATCACGTGCTGTGCGAAGTGATCCACTTCTAAATGCTGCTTCAACCACCAGTGTGCTTAAAGAGAGTGCTGCGATTAGACGATTGCGAGTAAGAAATCTATGCGGCATGGCTACAACACCTGGCATTACTTCACTAACGATTGCGCCGTTTTCACAGATTTCATCGAAGAGTCGAGCATTACCGGCTGGATATTGCACATCGATACCCGATGCAATTACCGCAATCGTTCTTCCTTCTGCAACGAGTGCTCCGCGGTGAGCGGCGGTATCTATTCCATAGGCTCCCCCGCTTATGATGTCCCACTCACGATCGACAAATCCAGCAGCAAAATCTCCTGCTAATCGCACACCATACGGAGTTGGATTTCGTGTTCCCACAATCGCAAGTGATGGATTGTTGAGAATTGAGATATCACCTTTAACAATCAAGGCAAACGGCGGCGATTGAAGTTCATTGACTCGTATCGGCCAATTTTCATCTTCAGGTGTGAGAAATACGGCCGAGCACTGAGTAATTGAATTTAGCGCTTGGGCAGAATCAAAATCTTTCAGCTTGGTGATTAATTGAGCGTACTTGACTGTGTCATACCTACCACTGACTAACCGGTCAAAGACTAGATCTATCCCTTTCTCTGCAACTTCTCGGGCCCAAAATGGAGCTGCTGGTTCAATATTTGCAAAGAGTGCCAGGCGTTTATTCATATCTCCGATCCTTCGCGAAGTGAAAATGAGCGTTGCACATCGGCTAGAAGTGGAATGTTTCTTCCGGCAAGGTCGGCTAGCGTCCAGGAAAGGCGGAGAACTTTATGCATCCCCCGTGCAGTGATTCGCTCGTGGTCAAGTTCATCGTGTAAAAAATTCATAGCCTCGCGCTCAGGCCGATAACTCGTTCTTAATTCACGACTCGGAATCTGAGAATTCAAATGCCAGTTTTGGCTCTTAAATCTCTCCGCAGCAACTGCGCGTGCTGCAATTACACGTTCACGAATCACTTCACTACTTTCACCTAGTTCGGTTGCCGCCATTTCCACTCGTGAAACTGGGTCGACTTGCACCCGCATATCGATGCGATCCATCAATGGGCCAGAAAGTCGGCCGAGATAACGACGTACCGAGAGCGAAGAGCATTGGCATCCGCGTCCCTTGCCGCTGAATTTCCCACATGGACATGGATTAGCTGCCAGCACCAAGAGGAACTCTGCCGGAAAAGTAATATTGCCGACGCTGCGCGTTATTGTGATCGTTCCTGATTCCAGCGGTTGACGTAGTGAATCAAGGACACCCGATGCGCACTCTGGCGCCTCATCAATAAATAGAACACCATTATGGGCCAAACTGCATGCACCTGGCTTTATTACATGCGAACCGCCGCCAACAATAGAAACGCGGGAGGCGGTGTGATGTGGGGAAATAATTGGTGCAAGTAGTGACATCGGAGATCGTGTACCCAAGGCTCCGGAAATCGAATGCACCGCAGTTACCTCTAGCGCCTGATCAATTGTCAGCGCCGGCATTATGGATGGGATTCGTGAAGCAATCATTGTTTTTCCGGCGCCTGGTGGCCCAATCAGCAGCAAATGATGTCCACCAGTAGCGGCGACCTCAGCCGCAAAGCGCGCTTTGCTCTGACCTGCAACATCTTGGAAATCTAGATAGCTATCGCGCTCTGTGTTTTCTAAATCTAACTCTTGAAGTTCTGGCGTGACCCCCGTACGCATCCATTGCAACACATTATGCAAATTCTCGAATGTGAGTATCTGCATTTGCGGCATCAGCAGCGCCTCTGCCCGATTACTCATGGGAATAACTGCTCGAGTTATCCCGGCCTGATAAGCGGCAATCAGCGCCGGTAGAACTCCGCGTACCGAACGAATTTTTCCGTCGAGTGCTAACTCTCCTAGAACCACAGTGGCGTCAAGCGGTTCTTGCGGGATAACCTGATGTGCAATCAAAATGCCCAATGCAATCGAGAGATCAAAACTAGATCCACTCTTGGGAAGCCAGGCAGGTGACATAGATACAGTCACTTTTCGATTAGGCCAGATTTCATCGCAATTTGTTATGGCCGCGCGAACTCGATCGCGTGATTCTTGTAGCGCAGCATCAGGCAAGCCCAGAAGTGAATACATCGGAATTCCATCAGAGATATCTACTTCGATTTCAACGATACTTCCGGAAATTCCAAGTAGGGCTACGCTCTTGGTGAAGCCAATACTCACAGAATGTTTCCACGGTACTCAAGTGTGTGACTACCATCTGAGGCGAGCAGAATGGCCACAACATCAATTGCGTAATCACAGCCCAGGCAGCCATGTGTAGCCAGCCACGCAAGTGCTAACCGTTGCATGCGATGAGCCTTATCCCGATTGATTGCTTCGAATGGATGGCCAAAGGCAAGTGAGCTTCGAGTCTTGACCTCGATGAAGTGGAAAATTCCTTCAGCACTTAGTGAAATTAAGTCGACTTCACCCTCACGGATTCGCCAATTTCTATCGAGGATTTCATCTCCTCTTTTTTCTATGTACTCCGCCGCCTTTGATTCGCCGAAGGCACCAGTGCGCTGCTTGGGACCAGGTCGTTTTAACTTTGTGGGCATGTGCGCAGGGTAGATAAGGCGCAAGTAAATATTTGAGGGAAGTTGTGTTGCTGTGTAAAACTATTTAATCAGTGCCGCAATATTTGAAAAGGATCTGCGATGTTCTACACATGGCCCATGTTCTGCCAGGGCTGCGGTATGAGATGCTGTGATATAGCCCTTATGGCCGGCAAAACCATACTGTGGATATTTCTTATCTAGTTCAATCATCTCGCGGTCTCTAGTAACTTTGGCAATAATGGAAGCAGCGCTTATCGCTGTTACGACTTGGTCGCCTTTCCACACCGCCACATTAGGAATTGCTAGTCCTTCGATGGCATAGCCATCAGTTAGAACATAAGCCGGTTCAATGGTGAGCCCTTTAACTGCCCGCCGCATGCCGTCGAGATTTGCGGCGTGAACACCACGTTCATCAATCTCTTCAACTGAAACTCGAATGATGGAGACACTGGCTGCCATCTTCATGATGACTTCAAATAACTCTTCCCGCTTCTTCTCGGAAATCTCTTTTGAGTCTCGCACACCCGCTAACTCTGGCGCAGCTAAATCATTCAAGACCACTGCGGCAATCACTAGTGGTCCAGCACAGGGACCACGACCTGCTTCATCAACGCCGGCGATAGGAGAAATACCAGAAGCTAGAAGTAGCTCCTCAATCGCCTTCATTGGGCTGTGCTACTTAATCGGGTCGTGAGATGAAATGATGCCAATGTTTTTAAGTGGCCAAATGATCGCATAGGCACGACCAGTTATTCTGGAGACCGGAATAAATCCATTATTGACATCATCTTGGTGGTATCGAGAATCAGCAGATGCTGATCGATGATCGCCCATTACCCAAATCTTGCCTTCGGGAACAGTGACGTTAAATTTCATCTCGCTCGGTTTATTTCCAGCGAAAATGTATGGCTCATCTGCAACTTTTCCATTGATTGTCAGCTTGCCACTCTTGGTGCAACAGATAACATCATCTCCAGCCACACCAATTACCCGCTTGACCAAGTACTGCTTTGCTGGGTTAGGTAGTACCCCAACTAACACAAGGCCATCTTTAATTGTGGAAACAATCTTGTTTTCATCGCCAACAAAAGGTTCAGGTAACCAATTTGCAGGATCCCGAAAGACCACAACATCGCCACGGTTTATCTTCTTTGAGATAAATGGAAGTTTATTCACGGCTACGCGATCTTGAATCTGAAGCGTGTTCTCCATCGAACCCGAAGGGATAAAGAAGAACTGCACAAGCAGGGTTTTAATCAGAAGTGAGACAGCGAGCGCAACGATTACGAGAATCGGGAACTCACGAAGGACTGAGCCCTTACGTGACATGAGAGTGAAGTTACTCGGCAGGCTTTTCTTCAACTGTGTCCGAAGTGACATCAGAGCTTGCTTCGTCCGAGGTTCCAGCTTCGCTTGTTACTTCAGTGTCAGAAGTTGCATCAGAGCTTGCTGCGTCCGAGGTTCCAGCTTCGCTTGTTACTTCAGCAATTTGTTCTGTAACGACAACTTCCTCAACAACTGGGGTTTCAACCACAGCTGCAACCGGAGTCGAAAGAATTCCATCGCCGTAGCCTTCAATGCCATCGCGCTTTTCACGAATCTTTGCTGCCTTACCGCGTAGGTCGCGTAGGTAGTAAAGCTTGGCGCGACGTACATCGCCCTTCTTTACAAGTTCAATCTTTTCAATTACTGGGGTGTGAACTGGGAAGGTGCGCTCTACGCCAACGCCATATGAAACTTTACGGATTGTGAAAGTCTCGCGGACTCCATCGCCCTGGCGACCAATAACGATTCCTTGGAATACCTGAAGACGTGACTTGTTGCCTTCGATAACACGAACGTGGATCTTAAGCTCATCGCCGGCACGGAACTGTGGAATGTCCTTGCGGAGTGAGGCAGCATCTACAACGTCGAGAATGTTCATCTTTTGGTCCTGTTCATTACCTAATTAAGTAAGCACGGGTATAGCCGTGCAGACTGCGTATCTTGCCACAGAAGGGGCCTTGAGCGTAAATCGGGTCTCTGCCCCCGCTCATTACGCGGAAAAGCCGAGGGCTGCAACCAATTGCTGGTGCAGGTGCGGACCGGCCGCCATGGAGATTTGCTGGGGCACCTGACCGTATTGAGCAAATGTTGCACCTGCTTCGCGGGCAACTAATCCACCAGCTGACCAGTCCCATTCCTTTAACCCTGCTTCGTAGAAGGCATCGAGGGCGCCCATCGCAACATGACAGAGATCAACAGCGGCAGCACCAGCACGCCGAATATCGCGAGCGATGGGAATAAGTCTTGATACATCTTCAACCTGCTTTATGCGATGTGCAACATCGTATTGAAAACCGGTAGCAATCAAGGCGCGATTTAATTCGACTGGGTCATTGCAACGAATTGCATGTCCGTTAACGAATGCACCCCCGCCAAGGGTTGCCCACCATGTTGAATTAATTGTGGGGGCTGTAACTACACCAACAATTACCCCGTTTTTATCCTTTGCTGCGATAGAAACATTCCAGCCGGGAAGACCGTAGAAATAATTGACGGTGCCATCGAGAGGATCAATAACCCAAGTGATTCCCGAACTGCCTTCGACTGCGGCGCCTTCCTCAGCGATGATTCCATCGTCAGGTCGGGCAGCGAGCAGTGACTGCACGATAAATTTCTCAGCCTTGATATCCATTTGGGTAGCGATATCGATTGCCGTTGATTTGGATTCAATTTCAAATGCCAGCGGACGATCCATCAGGAGCGCACCGGCTTCGGCGCCGACTTTCTGGGCCAGTGCCAACAATTCCGAATACATACTCGCATCTTAGAGGGTCTATCTCTACAGAAAGTGCTCCCCTATCGGTTATTCTCACTCCATGACTGAGCTTCGCCTAACCGGGAAATCTGAGGATGGAAATCATCTCGCCCTCGTTGATAACGAAGGTGCAGAGTTCTCACTTCGCATTAGCGACACTCTACGGGCCACAGTTAATCAACCGCGACTAACCTCGGTACCGACAGTTGATTCTGTTGAGACCATGTCGGTAAAAGAGATTCAGCGACGACTGCGTGCAGGTGAAAGCTTTGATCAGGTTGCGCGAGACGGTCGAATCACAGTCGAAAAAGTTGAACGCTTCTCTGGTCCCATCATGCAAGAGCGCGAATACATTCTTGACCGTGCCCGAGAGTTAGTGATGCGTAAGGATATCTATCGCGTCGAAATGACTTTTGCCGATGTTGTGATTGCCAAACTAGCACCGCGTGGCGTCGATACAGATGAGATTTCCTGGAACACCTGGCGACTTCTAGATGGCACCTGGCACATTGAACTTTCCTACCCAAATCGCGATGGCAATGGTCTGGCGACATGGAACTTTGATTTAGCTCGTCGCGCACTCGATGCCAGCGATGCCAACGGGGCTTGGCTCATCGATGAAGATGCTCCGGTCCAACAGATGACTTCTGGCATCATCCACTCTGAACCAACACATCCTTCTCGTATCGCAGAAATTCTTGATGCACCTGTTATTGAAAAAGCGCCCGAAAGAGTTGAAGCTCCGCGCCTGGCAGTCATTCGCGAAACCCCAACTTCTGCTGATGCCCAAGATGGAATTACTGCTCGGGCAAAAGTTCCTTCATGGGATGAAATTATGTTTGGCCAAAAATCTGAAGAGAACCCAGAAGATAATTAAGTAACAACCTTAGTAAGTAGCGGCACCGAACTCTCGATATCTGAATCTCCACCATGATGGCCGACCATCTCCCCCTCTTTATCTGCGCGCATCGGATCAAGTAAGACCAGGCCGTCCTGGGCTATCGCAATCACATCTCCAGCTCGCTCTGCCGCAGCTTGCGAAACATCTAAACCAAAGAGTCCTGAGGCAATTGCCGTTGCCCGAGAATGCAGCGTTACTTTCTTACCAAAGAATTCATCCCACCTGGCAATTACTTCATTAACAGCCTGCTGTGAATCAGCCTGCTCCCCTAGGTACAAATGTCGAGCTCGAGGTTCGCCCGCAATAACTGAAATATCTGTCAGTAACTGGTTGTCTTGGCCGAGCACAACTTTCTCGCCCACGTTAATCATTCCGTGATCGGCTGTGACCCAGATTCGGGTTCCGCGCGGTACCTGCTCAATGAGTAGCGCCACCAGTTGATCAATACTTGTTAGCGCAGCTAGCCATTTTTCTGAGCCCACTCCATCTGAGTGACCTGCGGAATCAAGATCATTTACATACAGGTAGACAAATGATGGAGTTGATTTCAGCGCATCGATAGTTTCACTAAGTAAATCTGAAGTGATATTTGCGCCCTTGTAATGCGCCCCGCGAAAAACAGCGCGCGTAAAACCAGAGTTTTCATATCGTTTAGCTGCCACGTGTGTAGTTCTAATTCCAGCTGCCATCCCTCGTTCAAAGAGAGTGGGAACTGGCTGCCAAATAACTGGGTCAACTCTTTCATCCCATTTAAGAGTGTTCAGTAATCGTCCCCCACTGCGCGGAACTTGAACTGTATATCCAAGCATTCCATGAGTGCCTGGCATTTCTCCGGTCATCAGAGTTGCCAGACTTGTTGCTGTTGTAGATGGAAATGATGTGTGCACTGTTCCGTGCGCAACAAGTGCGGCCAGCGTTGGTGCGGCAGTTGCGTAGGTACTTAAAACATCTGCGCCAAAACCATCGATGAGAAAGAGGAGTTCGCGTCCGGATGGCGATGAACCAACGCCAATTGCATCGTCTGCCGTCTCAAGTCCTAATGAAGAAAAGATGGAAGGCATGATTTGCGACAAGTGCACCGCGATATCTTCTCATGAGTGCCAATTCATCGCTTCCGAGGGCGTGTAGGTACCAAGAATTGGTGCAATGCCTTGGCAGAATACGCGCCATGGCAACGAAGAAGGCAGCAGCTCCAAAGAAGTCGGCAAAGGTCGCAGGACCAAAGCCTGGAGAATTCCCAGGCAAGATCGTCGATATTGATGTCTCTTCTGAAATGTCTGAATCATTTCTTGAGTATGCATACTCTGTTATTTACTCGCGTGCCCTACCTGATGCGCGCGATGGATTAAAACCTGTTCACCGCCGCATTCTGCATCAGATGGCCGATATGGGTCTTCGCCCAGAGCGCGGACATGTGAAGAGCGCTCGTGTTGTCGGTGAAGTTATGGGTAAGTTGCACCCGCACGGTGACTCTGCAATTTATGACGCACTCGTTCGCATGGCGCAATCGTTCTCAATGCAGCTGCCGCTCATTGATGGCCACGGAAACTTTGGTTCACTCGATGCCGGTCCCGCTGCAATGCGTTATACCGAGGCGCGTTTAGCTCCCACCGCGATGGCTATGGTTGCTGAAGCAGATGAGAACACCGTGGATTTCGGACCAAACTACGACGGCCAATTAGCTGAACCGCTAGTGCTTCCCGCGGCATTTCCGAACTTGCTGGTTAACGGCGGTTCTGGAATTGCAGTAGGTATGGCTACTAATATGGCGCCACACAATTTGGGCGAAGTTATTGCCGCTACAAAATTCCTCATTGATAATCCAAAAGCAACGCTGAATCAATTGATGAAGCATGTCCCGGCACCAGATTTCCCAACCGGCGGCGAAATCGTTGGCCTGGAAGGCGTTCGCGAAGCCTACGCCACCGGCAAGGGCTCCTTTAAGGTGCGCGCCACAACTGAGCTTTCTAAAGTCACCTCTCGCAAAATGGGAATCGTTATCAAGGAGTTGCCATTTAATATCGGCCCCGAGAAAGTTGTCGAGCGAATTGCCGACCTTGCCAAAGCGAAGAAGATTCAAGGCATCTCCGACATCATCGACCTTACCGATGGCCAGACCGGCACCAACGTTGTCATTGAACTCAAAAATGGTTTTGAACCGGAAGATGTTCTGGAAAAGCTCTACAAGCTAACGCCGATGGAGGATGCCTTTGCAATTAACGCAGTAGCGCTGGTTAAAGGCAAGCCACAAACACTTGGCCTCAAAGAGCTGTTGCAGGTCTTTATTGATCACCGCATCGAAGTTGTCCGTCGTCGTTCCGAATTCCGGAAAGCAAAGGCAGAGGACAGACTTTCACTTGTTGATGGCCTGCTTAAAGCAATCCTCGATATCGATAAGGTCATCAAAATTATCCGTGGCAGTGATGATGCCCCAGCTGCTAAAGATGCACTAATTAAGGGTTTCAAACTCAACGAAGAGCAAGCCACCTACATTCTCGATATGCCGCTTCGTCGCCTGACCAAGATGAGCAAATTAGAGCTCGAAACTGAATCCAAAGAACTCAAAGCAATCATTGCTGCTCTGGTTACGCTGCTCAAAAGCGAAGATGCCATCCGCAAGCAAGTTTCAGATGAACTGACCGCGGCGAGCAAATCTTTCGCTACTCCGCGCCGTACTCGAATCGGTAAAGAGTAAATTATTTAGGTCGAATTACTGCTGTACCTTTTTCATGGCTTAGAAATACAAGTCCGTGATTTGGCATAGCAGTCGCGAACTTCTGCGCAAGCTCTTTCTCGCCATCGCGCCCCGCATCATCGAGTACGACAATCGCCTTTGGGCTGAGCTTTTTAATTAACTCAGCCAGCGCTGGGTGACGCGCCTGGCCATCTTCGGTCGCTGGCGGGCCATCAATAAAGAGCAGATCTATCTCTGCCAGATTGATGATTGCAGAAGTGTCATACCAAGTTACGCCAGAGGCATGTGGAGTTAGTGGTGCTACGCGCAAATCAACGTTAGTGACTTTATGGTTATCAAGTAGCTGCCGAGTCTTGGCTGCATACTCTGGTGAATTATCAATACTAATTACGCGTGCGTGCGGAGCGCTCTTGGCCAGCACTAGCGTGGAAACGCCAGATCCTAAATCTACGATTGTGCGAACTTCAGAGTTGCGTGCGTTTTCGACCAAAGTAAGTAGAACATCCGGGGAAGCGGCCCAGCCACGAGTTGGTGGAATTGGTGCATCAAGATTTAGCAAATGGGTTAACTGCGTGTAGTACTCACTCTGTCGATAATCCTCGCGGGTAGAGATTTTCAATTCTCTTGTATTTTTTCGAGTTTGCTTCTCACTTTCAACGAGTTTCGTGAGATTGGCACTGAACTTCCTGCTCAATCGAATCTGATATCCAAGAAGTACTAGGGCTACCAATACGAGCGCAAGGAGCGTGAGGTTAAACATGGGTCCGAGTGTAGGGGGCGCGAATTGGCAAGGTAAATACTGTGGGAAGATACGCCCAAATGATTGCAACAACTGCTCTTGAACTTCGCGCCGGCGCGCGCCTTTTGGTCTCGGGAGTCACAGTACGTATCAACAATGGCGATCGCATCGGATTCGTCGGGCGTAATGGTGCCGGGAAATCAACCTTGGCGAAGGTATTAGCTGGTGAAACTCTGCCTGCAGGTGGCGGCGTTCAGCGCACTGGAAAAATTGGTTACCTTCCACAAGATCCACGCACAGGTGAAGATCAAGGGACCGTGCTCGACCGAATTTTATCCGCACGCGATTTAGACCAAATCGCTGCTCGTATGGCGCAAGTAGAACACGAGATGTCTACTACTGAAGGCGCCGAACTTGAAAAAGCACTCGAGCGTTACACCCGAGTAGATGCCGAATTCAGCGCCGCCGGCGGATATGCCGCAACTGCTGAAGCGGAAGCGATTGCGCACTCCCTTGGCGTATCAGAGGCAGTTTTTGATAATCAACTTGACACACTTTCTGGTGGTCAACGCCGACGTATCGAACTTGCGCGCATTCTCTTCTCTGGCGCTGAAACACTTCTGCTCGATGAGCCGACAAACCACTTAGATGCTGATTCGATTATCTGGCTTCGAAACTACCTCGTTAACTACGCAGGTGGACTCGTAATCATCTCGCACGATGTGAACTTGATAGAAACAGTAGTCAATAAAGTCTTCTACATAGATGGCAATAGAAACGTTATCGATGTCTATAACCTAGGCTGGAAGCAGTACCTCTTGCAGCGCGAACAAGATGAACACCGCCGCAAGAAAGAGCGCGCCAACGCTGAGAAGAAAGCTGAAATCTTGCAGAAGCAGGGCGAGAAGATGCGCGCCAAAGCTTCTAAGGCAACTGCCGCCCAAGGCATGTTACGTAGAGCAGAAAAACTTCGCTCCTCACTCGATGATGTGCGCGTTAAAGATAAGGTTGCAAAACTTCGCTTCCCTACACCGGCCCCGTGTGGCAAGACTCCCCTGTCAGGTGAAGAACTTTCAAAGAACTACGGCTCACTTGAAATCTTTACCGATGTCTCTTGCGTTATCGATAAGGGCTCTCGCGTTGTAATCCTTGGTCTCAACGGTGCCGGAAAGACAACTCTTCTCAAGATTCTGGCTAACCAACTTGAATCCGATACTGGAAAAGTTGAACATGGACACGGCCTCAAACTTGGGTACTACGCCCAGGAACATGAAATGCTCGACTTCGAGCGAACTATTCTGGAAAACATGATGTCCTCTAAAGATGACCTTCGCGAACCAGAAGCGCGTAACGTGCTTGGTTCATTCCTCTTTGTAGGTGATGACGTACATAAGCCGGTAAAGGTGCTTTCAGGTGGAGAACGAACTCGTCTAGCCCTAGCAACTCTTGTTGTATCTGCGGCGAATGTTCTCTTGCTCGATGAGCCTACAAATAACTTAGATCCAGCATCACGTGAAGAGATCCTTGGCGCACTCGGTGAATATCAAGGCGCTGTCATCATGGTCTCTCACGATGAAGGCGCTGTTCAAGCGCTTAAGCCAGAGCGAGTGATCTTGCTGCCTGATGGCGATGAAGATATCTGGAAAGACGAATACTTCGACCTAGTAAGTATTGATTAACTGCCACCAGCTAAGGCAGATTGTGGGTTGTGCGGGACTCTCGAGAGTTTGGGCTCTTCAATACACTTGACTGAGAAAGGCTTGCTGGTACTTTGAGTTATGCGCAAAGTTGCTATAGCTCTTTTGATGATAAGTGCGTTGATTTTCTCTTCGGCGCCTTTCTCTCAGGCCGGATTTAATGCGCCAGTTAATCTCGATAATCCAAGAGTGGTACCAATCTTTGGGCAGGATGGGGCCTCAGAAGTTAGGTTGATGGCCAACTGGAGTGGATTCTTGTATTCATCACGCATTGTTCTTAGCGCTGCACATTCCCATTACCGTTTTGATAACAATGGTAATCGCATTTTGCAAGAGTCCCCGTTTATCACCGTAGGTAAGCCGAACTCTTCTGCAAAAAATACTGAAGGTAGAGCGAAGGTTGTTAAAACATTTGTTGCAGACTTCACGCAATCTGGAAACGACTTCATTGTTCTTGTATTGGATAGAGATTTAGTTACCCTTCCTCCAGCAAATCTGCTGACCTCAGAAATTGAGGCTGAATTAGTCAACGCTCGAGCAGAGGTAGATTTCCATGGATACGGTGAGTATCGAGATCGTTGCGCTCCTGGTGAGAAGAATCCTTGCAAGAAAGATTGGAATAATCCGAACCAAAGGACTAGTGAGCTTCCAAGAATCACAAAAATGAATCTCGCTCCTCTCTCTGATTCATATTTTCCGTGGATCACAGGAAACCAACGAACCGAAATACGAGAGACGATTATTTCAAATCCTCAAGGTTGCCCTGGTGATTCAGGTGGACCAATCACAACCGTATACAAAGGCGGCTTACTTTATCTAGGTCAGGGCCTGGCCGGCGCGAATGTTTATGCCTGTGGTGCTGGCGACTCAAAATCAAAGGAAAATACTCTGGATTCATTTGGCTGGTTCTCACCAGTGTTTAAGCATCTTGATTTGTTAAAAGAGGCAGAGGCATATGTGGCCCAGCAAATTACAGTTAACAAGAGTGCGACCAGTAAGCCAACTACTTCAATTACCTGCGTAAAAGGCAAGCTGACCAAGAAAATTACTTCCTTAAAGCCGAAGTGCCCCGCTGGTTACAAGAAGAAGTCCTAGATGATTGGGTGCATTCGCTAATTAAGCGTCGATCTGTTCGCGATCAATTTCAGCCGTTGCAATAAATTCTTTACGTGGTGCAACATCTGATCCCATAAGAAGTTCAAACATCTTCTCGGCAGCTTCTGCATCTGGCACAGTAATTCTGCGTAGCGTGCGAGCATCTGGATCCATAGTGGTCTCACGCAATTGATCTGCATCCATCTCACCGAGACCCTTGTAGCGCTGAATCGGTTCTTTCCAGCGCTTGCCGCTCTTCTTTAAGTCAGCAGTAACGCGCTTCATCTCATCATCTGAATAGGTGTAGATGTACTCACCCTTCTTGCCGCCAACGCCCATTGTTTCAATGCGGTGCAGTGGTGGAATTGCGGCAAAGACGCGGCCAGCATCGAGCATGGGGCGCATGTAGCGATACATCAAAGTTAGAAGTAGACAGCGGATATGTGCGCCATCAACGTCCGCATCCGACATCAAAATTACGCGGCCATAACGGGCTTCATCGAGTTCGAAGGACTTTCCTGAACCAGCACCAATTACCTGAATGATTGATCCGCACTCTTTATCATCGAGCATCTGCGATAGCGAAGCTTTCTGAACATTTAGAATCTTGCCGCGGATAGGCAAAATGGCTTGGAATTCAGAGTTACGCGCCGCTTTGGTCGTTCCTAGCGCCGAGTCACCCTCAACGATAAAGAGTTCAGTACGTGTGACATCTTCGGAGCGGCAATCTGAAAGCTTGGTTGGAAGCGATGATGATTCCAGTGCATTCTTTCGACGTTGAATATCTTTATGAGCACGAGCGCTGATACGGGTTCGTGATGCTCCGGCAATCTTCTCCATAATCAACTTCCCGTTGGCCTTATCAATACGACGAGTGGTTGCGAAGAATTCCTTTAACTTATCGGCAACGACAGCTGAAACAATCTTGGTCGCAGCCGCAGTTCCAAGTACTTCTTTGGTCTGGCCCTCAAACTGTGGTTCGGACATTCGCACTGTGACAACTGCGGTGAGGCCTTCCATGACGTCATCTTTAATAACATCGGCTTCGTACTTCTTTAGAATTCCGGCGCTGCGCATCGCTTCGTTAAAGGCTTTCGTAATCGCGCGTTCGAAGCCAAGTACGTGCGAGCCACCTTTAGGTGTAGAAATAATATTTACAAATGAGCGAAGCGTGGTATCGAAGCCTTCGCCCCACTTCATCGCAATATCGACTTCCATATCGCGCTCAACATCTGTTGAAACCATATGGCCCTTGTCATCAAGAACCGGGACAGTCTCCTGATAATGCCCAGTGCCGTAGATGCGAATAACTTCACCTACCGGTGCATCAGGCTGCAAGAAATCGCAGTACTCAGAGATTCCACCCTTATGGAAGAAGGTCTGGGAGGTCTTCTCTTTCTTGCGGTTGTCATTTACCGTAATGGAGAGGCCTGGAACGAGGAATGAAGTTTGGCGAGCACGAGCGTAGACATCGTCAAGATCAAGCTCGGCATCCTTTAGGAAGATTTGGCGATCTGACCACCATTTGATGCGCGTACCCGTTACCTTGGCTGAAACTTTCCCAATGGTGCGCAGCCCTGATTGCGGTGTGAACTCTGCTTTTGGTCCATCGCCATCGAAGATTCCGGCAACGCCGCGTTTAAATGACATCCAATAAATCTTGCCGTTACGATCAACTTCGGCATCAAGACGCTCGGCCAATGCGTTGACAACAGATGCGCCCACACCGTGGAGACCACCGGAGGCGGCATAGGAACCACCACCGAACTTTCCACCAGCATGGAGTTTGGTCAAGACAACTTCAACGCCGGTCAGACCGGTCTTTGGTTCTTTATCTACTGGAATTCCACGACCATCATCATGGACTTCAACGGAACCATCGGATTCAAGATTAATTTCAATTTTCTTACAGTGCCCGGCTAGGGATTCATCTACTGAGTTATCAATAATTTCCCAGAGACAGTGCTGCAGCCCGCGTGAGTCCGTGGAACCGATATACATTCCGGGGCGTTTGCGAACAGCGTCGAGACCCTCAAGGACAGCGAGGTCTTTTGCGGTATAGCTATCTTTAGAATCCACCTCAGGGGTAAAGTTCAATTCGTCAGCCACGGTGGCAAAGGTTAGCCGGCGAATGGTTATCACCCACGTAAGCGCGCCGAAATATCTCAAATATTGATAATTGGGGTGAGATATCCCCCAATAATCGATGATTATGCGCTCAGATTGCTAAAAATTTACATAATTGGAATCAATATCTCCTGCGGGGAATAAAGAGAACTGGCATGATGTTCCATCGAAGTACAAGAACTTCCCACAGTTAACTCAAGACTAAGCGAAATGGAGAGCGCGATGACCGAGCAAGTAATCCTCGAATCCACACCTCTAAATGCCCTCGATCGATGCGATCGTTGTGGTGCACAAGCTTATGTGCGTGCAACTCTGCTTAACGGTGGCGAGCTCATGTTCTGTGCCCATCACGGCAAGGAATACGCTGAAAAGCTGAAGGCAGTAGCTGCCGCGATTCAAGATGAGTCAGAGAAGTTGGTAGAAGTTAAGTAAGTATTCTTACAGAAAAAGCCCCGGTGCGATTGCATCGGGGCTTTTTCTGTGACTTGAACTCTTAATCGAGATAGTCGCGTAGCGATTGCGAACGCGATGGATGGCGCAGCTTAGACATCGTCTTTGATTCAATCTGGCGGATACGTTCGCGGGTTACCCCATGAACCTTGCCAATCTCATCGAGCGTCTTTGGCTGACCATCTGTAAGTCCGTAGCGAGCCTTGATTACATCTGCCTCACGGTTGGTCAGGCCACCAAGGACCTGCATCAACTGCTCCTGCAAGATTGTGAAGGTGACAGATTCTTCTGGCTTAACGGCTTCAGAATCTTCAATGAGATCACCGAATTCAGAGTCTCCTTCTTCACCAAGCGGTGTGTGAAGTGAAATTGGCTCGCGGCCGTACTTCTGAACTTCTACAACTTTTTCTGGTGTCATATCGAGCTCTTTCGCGAGCTCTTCTGGTGTCGGTTCGCGTCCTAAATCTTGCAGCATCTGTCGCTGCACACGAGCCAACTTATTGATGACTTCAACCATGTGAACTGGAATACGAATTGTACGGGCCTGATCTGCCATCGCACGTGTGATTGCCTGGCGAATCCACCATGTTGCATAGGTCGAGAACTTGTAACCCTTTGTGTAGTCGAACTTCTCGACTGCGCGGATAAGGCCGAGGTTTCCTTCTTGGATAAGGTCAAGGAAGAGCATTCCGCGACCGGTGTAACGCTTTGCGAGTGAGACCACGAGGCGAAGATTTGCTTCGAGCAAGTGATTCTTGGCGCGCTTACCATCTTCGACAATCCACTCGAGTTCGCGCTTCATTTTCTTTTCAAGTTTCTTGGTGTGCTTCAACGCTTCTTCGGCAAAGAGTCCTGCCTCAACGCGCGTTGCAAGTTCTACTTCAAGTTCAGCATTAAGCAGTGCTACGCGACCGATTTGCTTGAGGTAATCCTTAACTGGATCTGCGGTAGCACCAGCTGTAAGAACGGTCTGTTCTGGTGGAAGGCGCTTGATTTCAATCTGAATAAATCGAGCTTGCTCGTTAAAGAAGTACTGCAAATCTTCTAGGTTCTTTAAGTGGCCCTGGTTAACGGCCTCGGCAATGAGTTTCGCAGACTTCTCGTTGAAGGTGCTCATCGCAAACTGCTGTTGAATCTGCTTGAACGTAAGCGCCTTCGCCTCAGCCTGATCGATATTGTTCTTTGGTGGAAGTTCTACACCCTGAATCTTGCCATTGATTGCCTCAAGCACAAGATTTACATTCTTCAAATCTTTCTTATGCTTCTCGCGCTCGTTCTTATCTTCTTCTTCATCATCTGCATCAGAATCCAGCAGGGTAAATGATCCCGCTTCGTTCTTGGTCTCATCTGAAAGAGTTACAACGCGTGGCTGATCCTTGCCATCTGCTTCAGCATCGACGATTTCAGATGCTTCGGCAATCAAAGTCTCGACATCTTCAAGTTCAACTTCTTCAACAACGATTTCATTGCCATCTTCATCAAGGACCACTGCTACCTTCGCAGACTTTTCACCTTCGGCCTTGGCTTCTTCTTTTGGAGCAATGAGAGCTAGTTGTGCCTTGGAAAGAATTCGACTTGGGGCACCTAGGCCCGCTTTGCGCGCCTTCTCGGTTGCCTCTGGAATTACCACATCAAGTGCGCGAGCTTCAAGTGCTAGCGGCATAAATTCTTTCTTTACCGCCTTGCGATAATTATCGATTCCACTTGCAGCAAGAGATTCAATGATCTCTTTCTGGCGCGCGATGGCGTGCTTTAGGTCAACAAGTTGTTGAACGTCTTTGGCAGTGAGATCTTTCTTCAACTCAATCTTCGCTGGCTTTACTGGCTTTGCCGCAACCTTCTTAGCAACAGCCTTCTTGGCAACAGCCTTCTTGGCAACAGCTTTCTTGGCAACAGCCTTCTTGGCAACAGCTTTCTTAGCGGGCGCTGCTTTTTTAGCGACAGCTTTCTTAGCCGGGGCAGCCTTTTTCGCAGCTACCTTCTTTGCCGGAGCTGCCTTCTTGCTCTTTGCCTTGTTTTTGAGCGCACTAAATACAGCCACAATTGTCCTTTTGGTTTTTCTTCGAACTGCTCGAAGTAATACCTATATTGTACCCGCAACATGCAAGGCGTGCCGAATCGCATCGCCCATCGCTTCACTTTCCACCAGAAATCCGTCGTGGCCGAAGTCAGAGCTGATGACAATAGGTGGCTGCGCGGTAGGAACTAGCTCCGAAATCTCAACCTGAAGTCGAGGGACGAAGAGGCGGTCGGTATCGATAGAGACGACTACCACTGGAATTTTGATGCTGGCGAGCGCCTTGGCCACCCCGCCACGATCTCGGCCGATATCGTGCGAATTCATGGCATCGGTTAGCGCGATATAGGTGTTGGCATCAAATCGCTTCGCCAACTTATTGGCCTGGTGGTCCAGGTAGGACTGAACCGCATAGCGTCCAGTGTCATCGCCTTGTAATTGGCGGCCAAAGCGAACATCCATCTCGGATTCGGTGCGATAAGTAAGGTGGGCAATTCGGCGCGCAATGCCCATGCCATCGACCGGGCCGCGTTCTTGCTCGTAATAATCGCCACCATTGAAGTGGTGGTCAGATTTAATCGCTTGAATCTGTACTGAAAAGGTTCCAATTTGATCGCCGGTGGCAACCGCTGATGATCCAATCGTGCAAATCGCGCCCACGCGTTCTGGAAGTTGCACTGCCCATTCAAGTGATCGCATTCCGCCTAGCGATGGACCAATTGCAAGAACATACTTATCGATTCCGATGGCATCGCTAAAGGCAATCTCGGCGTTGACCATGTCACGAATAGTGATGATGGGAAAGCGCGAGCCATATCGTTTTCCATCAGGAGCAATACTTGACGGACCAGTTGAACCTTGACAGCCACCGATGACGTTGGGGCAGATAATAAAATATTTATCGGTATCAAATGGCAATCCTGGGCCAACCATCTGCGGCCACCACCCTGGAACATCAGACCAACCAGTCATGGCGTGGTTAACTAAAATTGCATTTGATTTATCGGAATTGAGCGTTCCCCAACTTTGATAAGCAATAGTGATATCTGGCAGCGTCTCGCCATTTTCAAGCAGAAGCGAACCAATCGGCAGAAATTTACGCTCGCCGGGATGATCGCCTTCAAGCCACGCACCGGTGACGTTGTAGTTGGGTTCTCTGCTCATCGTTAAATCCTTCACGCACTTGCAGATGTGAAATCTGCCTGGTCGTCACCCGGAGCACCCCACCGCGGTGGAGGGTTGCCGTCTAGTAAGCCGGGGCTATCAACTAGAACTCGTGACCGGTGCAAATATTACCCGAAAATTGCGGCTACCACTTTGGGGTGCAGATCCATTCGCATGGTTGTAAAGGATTGCGCCGGCCAGCCCGCGGTAAAGACACGTCGCAGCAAGAGCGCCAGCGAATAGCGCGGGTCATCTGCCACTGCACGATCTAGCGCCTTATGCGCCAGGGCACCTTCACCGCGTTCATATGCGATGGCGGCAAAGACCGAAGCAATCGGTGCCACATAGCCAAGGGGTGCGATTACTAATAAATCTCGCCACATCGTCCAATAAAAATCTTCCGTCTCTGGGCTATGGCTTCCGAGAGCGAAATCGCGAACTTGGATATCACTCATGCGCCCAATGACTCGAGCAGTTAACTCCCGATTTTCGCCTCCCCGACTGGCCTGATATTCACCAGCTAAATCAATGACGGCAGTGGCGCCATCTCGTTGCAAGTTGTTAACTTCTTTTGCATCAGGGGCAACGAAAAATTGATTGACTTCACTACACCAATCTTCAGCCGTTGACGTAGGAAGGGTCGAAATTGATTCAATCAGTTGATTAACAGAGGCAAATGGCATCAGGTGTCCAGCAATCACATGCTCTGCGGCAATCCTTGATGAATCAATTTCAGGAACTGGGCTTCCTTCTGGTGGGCAACAACTGGAATCGAGACAGAGCAGTGAGCGGAAGCGATTGTTCTGCACAACGAGTGATTCCTTAATCTCAATACCGGCGCGCATCAAAGCCGCACTTGCATTGATTAATACTGACTCCCCAAGCTGGCAATCTTGTGGTGTGTAGGCAACTAATAGCGCAGCATCGGCTTTCTCACGAGTGAGGTGAGCGGCCAATAAGTCATAACCTTCAGCTGCAATATCAACGGGTAGGTCTACTCGCATCGCCATTCCAACTGAACCCTGATTATCAGAATCTGATGAGAGGGCAACTAAGACTAAGGAGTTACTTGGGTGATAGCCGATCAGAAACGGAATTGCAGCAAGAAGATCGTGCGGAGATGTCAGGGTAGTCATGGAAGAAACCTTTCTTAGCGAGGAAATGAAACGGGTGGGGTAAAGCGAGTAGGTGCAGCAACGACTGTGATTGGCAGAACGGAGACTGATTCGATCTTTCCTGGAATTCGCGTGGTTACACCTTGGACGGTGAACTGACCATCCCAACTAGTAACAAGTTGGATGAGGTAATGGCCCGGGTTGGAATAGGTATGTTGGATTTCGCCATCTGGAAATGGCGCTCCGGCTTTGCGGGTAACAAAGAAGATGCCATCGCCGTAATGCCAAATGAATGTGGGTTTAAGTGAAACCTCAACTACTTCCCCGACAATCTGAATTTTCTTGGTAACAATTGTTGGAATATCGGACCAGAAAAAGACCGGAACTTTTATCAGTGGTGAAAATGAAGGTGAGTATGCGATTCCGGCAGTTGGCAGAATTTCAATTAATTTATCACTCAGCGATGTTGCAGTCGGAGCAACCGTTGGCCGCACCCGTTTTTGAACTACTGGTTTTTTAGTAGCGGTAACGACCTTCGGCTTTGCAATCCCCGTTGCACTCGGTTTTGGTGTGGGGCTCTTTCGGACCACCGGTTTTCGCGTCTTACTTGGCGCCGGTGCTACTACTGCCTGCTGCGCCGGACCGGTGCCTTTACGACCTTCAATAACAATTTTGCCATCCTGGGTATAAACATCGATACATGCTTTTTCGATGCACTCTTGCCCATGTGCAGGTACGGCGATGGTGGTCAATAGGAGTGCGAATATGAGAATTCTCTTCATGCGCGGGAGATTAAATCGCTACGCCTTACCAAAACCATTGAAATGTGCCGCTTGTGGATAGATATGAGAAAGTAGGCACATGGCTGCGCGCGATGGAGATGGCTGGATCGAATGTGCCTGTGGCTCAAAACATTGGGGCATCCATGGCGCAGCTGGGCTATTGCTAGTACGAGACGGTTCTATTTTTTTGCAACATCGCGCACCGTGGGTGCATAACGGTGACACTTGGGGAATTCCAGGCGGTGCCCGAGATTCGCACGAAACAATTATTGAAGGCGCTATCCGAGAAGCGGTCGAAGAGACCGGCATTAATCCAGCAGATGTAGAACCGGTCCATACATTTACCGATGACCACAATGGTTGGAGTTACTCCACAATTATTGCCCGGGCAAATGAGAAGTTAGAAGGTCACGAACTTAACGATGAATCTTTTGAAGTTCGTTGGGTGAAATTTCAAGACGTGACGCGCATGCCGCTGCATCCAAGCTTTGCCAAAAGCTGGCCGTTATTGCGCCAATGTATCGATGATCTGATCACACCACGTTAAAGAATTTTTATCGATATGAGCGATTACCAAAATTGTCTTCCCCTTTTCTCGAAGCCCTTGCAAGAGCGCGATGATGCGAGCCTTGCTCGCCACATCTTGCGCCGATAGCGGTTCATCAAATAAATAGATCGGAGTATCTCTGATCAGCGCCCGGGCAATCTCGATTCGCTGCGCTTCTCCCCCAGATAACGTCGTCACGCTCTGGTTTTCAAATCTCTTCATATCCAGCGCCTGCACAACGGCCTCTACCTGAAGTAACTCTTGCGGACCTTGCCCCATTTCGATGAGTTCGCGAGTGGAGTACGAGAGCCAGTAATTTCTGTTCTGCAGAACTACGCTCCGAAGTTTGGCCTGCTCGAGTACCGAAATATCTTTTAGATTGCGACCATCGATACTTATTTCACCTGCGTTAACGGGAAGATCGCCAGCGATTGCACTGAGCAGCGTGCTCTTACCGCTGCCATTAGGGCCAATAATTGCCGTGATCTTCCCTGGTTCGATTCTCGCGCTGAAATCAGTAATCACACTCTTTGCGCCGCGAGCAATGGATACCTTCTCTATATTAACTAGCGCCATACATCACCACTTTTCTTCAAGGTGGCAATCAAGATTGGTGCGCCAATGAGTGATGTCAGCAATCCAATCGGTAGCTCAAAAGGGGGAATGAGAGCACGCGCTGCGGTATCTGCAATCAGAAGAATCAGTGCGCCAACGAGCCCTGAGTAAATGACAAGGACCCGATTGCGAGGTCCACCTAAGTACCGCGCGATATGCGGGGCCGCCAGTGCCAGAAATGCAATAGCGCCAACGCTGGAGACGGTAACGGCAACGAGTACGGCCAAGATGGCAAATGCTTTAAAGCGAACGCGTTGTGCGTTATGGCCAATGTGGCGAACCGATGCATCACCCAATGAGAGTAAATCTAGAGTGGGCGCACTCTTCCACGCAATGACTGCACCGATGATGAGCACGGGTGCGAGCACATACAAAGTCTTGTTAGTAACGAGTGAGAGCGAACCAAATGACCAGAATGAGATGGAGCGCGCATCTGGCCGATTAACAGCTGAAAGTGTGAGTCCGACAATCGCGCTGAGAATTGCGGAAACGCCTATACCGATTGTGATGAGTTGCAGTGCAGAACGGGCAAGTGAGAATGTGAGCAGCGTTGCCGCCATTGCACCTACTGCCGCGCAGATGACCGCACCAATCGAGCCGATGGTTACAACGTTGGTGAGTACGCCGAGCAAAACACCCAGCGCTGCGCCAGCTGATGTTCCGAGTATCGCCGGATCTGCTAGCGGGTTATTGGTTGAACTCTGGGCAAGTGAACCTGCAATACCTAACGCAGCACCTACCAGAATTGCAGCTCCCACCCGAGGTGCGCGAATCTGCCAGATGATTTGGTGTGAAGCACTCTCGGGGTTAAGCCACGGATTAAAGAGATAACGAAATAGCTCGCTGACATCGGTGGCACCAAGTGAGAGCGCGGCAATAGCCACGATCGGAAGCAAGAAGATAAGCGGGAGTGCCTTTTTCATTTCTTCATCGCCTTGTTCATGGCGGCATCTAACTTCTTCAACAAATCAGGGGTGCGCGGGCCAAAAGATAAAAGGAGTGAATCATCTACCGCGATCACTCTCTTATTCTTGCCAGCTTCAGTCTGTGCAATTCCAGGAAGTTCAACGAGTCCAGCTACCCCGCCCACCGATTGCAACCCTTTACTCATCACCAGAATGACATCGGGGTTAAGTGAAGCCACTAGTTCACTTGTCATTGCATTAAATGGATTGGCCAGACTGGCTGCACCAATATCTTCGGCGCCAATTGCTGAAATCAAGGAGTCAGCACCCGATCCTTTTCCGCCAATTAAATAGATGGAACTTCCGCCCCGTAAGTAGAGAAAGAGGGCGCGGGTCTTGTTGGGTGAATTGGAAAATTCAGCGAGCGAAGTTTTCATGCTCTTATTCAGCGCCACACCAGTTGCCGGAGTGCCAATTGCCGCTGCAATTGCACTTACCTTTGCCGGAATTTCGGCTAAGGACCAAGCCTCTGGCGTTGTCACAACTCGAATTCCGGCAGTTGCTAGCGCATCGAGTGCGCTCTTGGGACCGCTGGATTTATCAATAATTACCAGATCTGGAGATAGCGCAATAATTTTTTCAGCCACTACCTGATGGCCGGAAGTCACTATCGGAACGCTCTTGAGATCTTCATCAGTACTTGCAATATCACGCCCAATAAGAATTGATTTAAAGCCCATCGCCGAGATGATCTCGCCAGCACCATTGGCAAGTGCAACAACTCGCTTGGCACTGCTTTCTTCACTACTTATAACAGTGCTTACCTGCGCCGTTGAAATCGCAATCGCGTTGGATTGCGCCGAACTACAGCCAGTAAGTAAGAGTGCGGCCGAGGTGATTATGGCGACAGTTAGCGCCGCCATTTTGCCTCGTTTACTCATGGATGCATCATCTCAAATATCTTGCCGACAATGTGGGCGCCTGCCGTCGGAAAAATTCATTAACCTCCTTCTCTATTATTTCCACTATGCGCAGACGTTTTCTCATGATTGTGGCGATCATAATTGCCGCCTCTTCTGCGCTCACTCCGGTCATGGCGGCAACAACTGTGGTCGGTGGCAATGCTCAGAAATTAACGGCAGCTACGACGAAGGTGAAGAGTGGCCAAGAAATCCTGGTTTCAGGTCAGGGCTTTGATGAAACTGTTGGAATCTATCTTGCCTACTGCCTGATGCCGAAGAAAGGTCAACCGCCAACACCGTGTGGTGGTGGAGTTAACAAAGAGGGCATTGGTGATGCCTCGTATTGGATATCTTCGAATGCGCCTTCATATGCAACTGGGTTAGCAATCCCCTTTACACCCGGTGGTCGCTTTACGGAAAAAGTTCGAGTGCTTAAGAAAATTGGCAAGCACGACTGCAGCAAAGTTAAATGCGCTATCACCGTGCGATCTGATCATCTACATGAAGGCGATCGCACCAATGATTTGTTTATCCCTGTCACATTTAAGAAGTAAGTCATCACTTCAAAATCTAACAAAAGAAACTAGGAGAAAAATGTTCACATCACGTAAGCAGGTTGCGATAGCACTAGTAGTACTCGGATTAGTAGCACCGGTTGGCTTATCCGCGCCAGCCCAGGCTGAGACATTTGTTTTTTCAAGTGCGCCGTTGACTAACCTTGACCCGGCTGGGGCCACAATCAATGGTGGTTTTACCAAGTTTCCAACAAAAGCCGGCATGTACATTCAACAGTGCATCGCACCAGTGGGTACAGCGCGTCCAGCGACATGTGATGATATAAATCAACTCTGGGTAAGCACCACCGGCGAGCAAGGCTCAATCAGCTCAACTGGCCCAATTGCAATGAAGGTATCTGCGTCAATTATCGGTAGAGGCGTAACTGTTGATTGCACCACGACACAATGTGGGCTCTTCTTCCGCCTTGATCGCACAGCGGGTACTGACACTTCAGAAGATAAGTTCTTGCCAATTTCATTTCGAGCAGGTGTAGCAGCTCCAGTTCTAGCAGCAGATGAAATCACTGTCACTCTCAATGGAACTCCATTGGTTCGCAACGTGCCAAGTAACTTGGCCTACCGCGCAGATGCCAAAATTGTGGCCTCGGCAAAATCAGGATTAGCAATCACCTTTCGATCACTGACACCAGATTGTTCCTATGCAGATGGTGTGCTCACGGCGCTGAAAGGTGCCGGCCAGTGTGCACTTGCCTATTCGACCGTCGGAAATGCAACCACTGCAGCGGCATCCGGTAACTTCCCATTTATTCTCACTCCAGGGACTCAGAAGATTGCCGCCATGCCAAAATCTCTCAAAGTCGGTGCGAGTAAATCACTTCCAAAGTCTTCTAACTTTGGCGAAGTAATTGAATACAAGAGTTCATCTAAGGCATGTTCAGTTAAGGGAAATGTTCTTAAGGCTATTAAGCGCGGAACATGTACCGTGGAATTTCACGCCGCCGAAAAAGCGGGCTTGTGGCAGATGAACCACGGCTCAGTAAAGATTGCGATTAAGTAACTTACTCATCGACAGTTGAGGCAAGCCGGCGAAGTGATTCGCGGACCACTGCCCCATCACTGGTGCGCCACAGTGGTGGCATTGAGTTCAAGAGCGTGCTGCCGTAGCGCTTTGTCACAATTCTGGAATCCAGGATTGCGACAACGCCGCGATCATCGATACTGCGAATCAAGCGGCCAGTTCCTTGTGCCAACAACAGGGCTGCGCGCGGAACTGATACCTGCATAAATCCACTGCCACCTGAGGCATCAGCCATCGAAGAGCGCGCTGACATAACGGGTTCATCAGGGCGAGGAAATGGAATGCGATCGATGGCCACCAAGATGCAAGAATTTCCTGGAACATCGACGCCTTGCCAGAGCGACATAGTGCCGAGCAAAATCGAAGTTTCATCTTTTGCAAAACGTTCTACAAGTGGCCCCACGGCATCGCCACGCTTTTGGGTGATGATGGTAATTGGTAGGTCCACTAATACTTGACGCAAATGAGCATCGGCTGCCTCAACCCCGCGCCAAGAACTAAAGAGCGCCAAGGTGCGACCGCCGGCGGCATCAATGAGTTCGCCAAGTTCTTCCAGTACTTCTTTACTTGGACCATCGCGTCCTGGCTCGGGAAGATGTTTAGGTAGATAGAGCACTCCTTGATTAGCGAAATCAAATGGTGACCCAACATCGAGCATCTGCACATTAGCTGGGTCGATATCTCCGCTTTCGGTCTCAACTTCGGTATCAGTGCCCACCACAAAGCCAATACTTCGTGCCATAGCATCAAAATTATTTCCCACTGTCAGTGTTGCTGAAGTAGCAATCACTGGCGTCTTAGTGAGTAAATTACTGCGCAGCACATGCGAGACCGATAACGGCGCTAAATGCAGCGTCGAAAAAGTTGGCTCATACCAAAGTACGTGTTCATTGCCCATCTTCAGTAATTTGCCGGCAGTTGTTGCAATTTCTTGCACCGCACCCTTAACGCGCGCCCGCTCGGCATTTGCATCTGGATCAATAATTTCATCATCGGCGGTTAGTACTTGCACAAAAGCAGTGGCGCTCTCTTTCAACTTACGGATAGGGGCTTCCAACATACTTGGAATATCTTCCAGGCGACCTTGCGAATTGAAATCACTCTTCACGCTCTCGCCGTAATCAGCCATCGCATCATGGAAGGAATCAGCAGCCTTGGTCAGCGCATCACTTGGTTTGCCGGGTGAATACTTTCGCGCCATGGCAGCTGCTCGCTGCACTCGCCCAGAAGTAAGTTCTTCGGTTACCGCTTGAGTTGTGCGATCCATAAATTCGTGGGCTTCATCCAAAATTACCGCATCACGTTCTGGCAAGATTGGATGCGAATCAACAATTTCAATTGCAAGCAGAGTGTGGTTAGTAACGACTACATCCGCCTCTTGCGCCTTAGCTTTCGCCTTCGCTGCAAAGCATTGTGCGCCCAAGGCGCAGACATCGGCTCCTACACATTCGCGCCCCGATAAAGAATTTGCCGCCCACACTCTGCGATCTACTTCCGGTGCATCATCTCGGTCACCTGAAACACCCGGGGTCTTGGCCCAAGCAATTAACCGCTTTGCATCTTTTTCTAAGTATGAGGATTCAAGAACTAACTCGCCATCAGGGTCAGCATCATCGGCATTCATTTTCTGTAGACACACATAGTTGCCCACACCTTTATAAATTCCATATGTGATCGGGCGACCCAAGGCTTTTTCAAGCGCTGGCACAACTGCCGGGAGATCGCGTTCTACTAACTGTCGTTGTAGCGCCAGCGTTGCAGTTGCTACCAATACTTTTCTCCCATGAACTAGCGCCGGCACAATGTAAGCAAGTGATTTTCCGGTGCCGGTACCGGCTTGCACCATGAGGTGGTGTCTATCGGTTAGTGCATTTGCAACCGCTTCTGCCATTTCAATTTGGCCCTCGCGAGTTGCTCCCCCGATTGCCTCCACGGCAGCATCGAGTGCTTTTCGCACCTGCGCCGATAGTTCACTCATGGCCCGAACTCTATCCGGCTGCAGGATTTACGCTTCAATTAACACTACGAAGTAGATATAGTTCTGCACAATTAGATAGATCCGCGTAAAAAGCCGAGGAGCGAATAGTGACGAAGATTTGGACGCAATGGAGTGATCTCACGATTCCTGCTGGCATGACGCACTTATCCACTGATGGTTTTGTTCCATCGGCATCGCAACTAGATGAGATTGAATTCTACGTACCGAGCTACATGGGTGGAATTAAGACTATTGAAATCATTCCGCAGATGAAAAACCTAAAGGTTGTGCACTACAACCAAGCTGGGTATGAAGATATCTTGCCCCACATTCCAGAGGGAGTGACCCTCTGTAACGGATCTGGGCTACATGATGTTTCAACTTCTGAGTTAGCAATCGGGCTAACAATCGCAGCACGCCGCGGATTTGCCGAGTTTATGGATAACCAGAAGAAGGGCGTCTGGCATCGCACCAGAAAGCCAGCACTTGCCGATGCCCACGTCGGAATCGTTGGATATGGACATATTGGCAAGCGCATCGCATCGTTACTAGAAATGTTTGAGACAACAGTGACCGCCTTTACTCGAAGCGGCAGCGATGGATCGGTCAAGATTTCAGAATTCGATGAGTACCTCCCAAAACTTGATGTCATTATTTTGATTTTGCCGTTGACCGCAGAATCAAAGCACTTTATGAGCGCAGCTCGCCTAAAGAAGTTGAAGGATGGCGCCACCTTGGTCAACGTCGCGCGCGGTGCAATCGTTGATACCGATGCACTGGTTGCCGAGCTTCACACCGGACGAATCACTGCCGGGTTAGATGTAACAGATCCAGAACCGCTACCAGCCGGCCACCCACTCTGGTCTGCCCCGAACGTCATTATTTCGCCACACGTCGGCGGCGATAGCGGGGCTTTTGAGCCGCGCGCGCGCAAGATGGTGCAGGAGCAGTTATCGCGAATAGCAAAGAATGAGCCACTCGCGAATCACATTAAAGGTCCGAATTAAACCTTCTCGTTTGAACCAGCTTTAATCGCAACAACTACTTGAATCGCAGCCAGGGCGATGATGAAGTAGAGCGCGCGATCCCAATTTCCAGTCAGGTCAAAGAGTCGGCCAAGCACAATCGGTGAGGCTGTCGCCATGACATACCCAACTGATTGCATCATGATCGAAAGTGATTTGGTCTTTGCCGCATCAGCTGCGCGAAAGACAACCAGGAAGAGCGCGATTGAGAATGTTACATAGACGCCGATGTTTCCCAGGATTACCCAGACCCAGAGACGCATTCCGGTATCTACTGAAATTGCGAAGTAGGAAGCCGCCAAGAAGATTGAGAAAACAATCAAGACGACGCGGAAATCTTTTCGCTTTGCGGCAAAGTGTGGAACAGCCAAGCTTAAGAGTGATCCCACCAGCGTTGCTACTGCAACAAGAATTCCAGCATCGACCAAAGAGAAGCCTTTAGTTAACAAGATAGTTGGCAACCAAGTAGCTGATGCGTAGTGAATCATGTTCAGTAATCCGAACAAGATTGTGATTGACCAAGCAGAGCTGCTCTTAAATAGTGGGTTTGCCCAGAAACTTTCCTTACTCTCGACAACATCAGAAACTGAAGAGCTAGGAATCTTGATCCACCACCAGAGCGCAGTGAGTGCACCAATAATGAACCAAGGGAGCATTGCTAGACGCCAGGTGTAGGAAGATGCCTCTGCAAGTGGGGCGGTGATTGCAAGTGAGATTGCGGCGCAAGATCCCATAACAGATGCATAAATTCCAGTGAGAAGTCCGGCATTTGAGGTGCCATTTTCCTTAACCCAGACCGGCAGCATGTAGTTAAGCACTGCAACTGAGATACCTAGCGTGATTGAGAAGATCAAAATTGAGGCAATATCAAATGTTGTTCTGAGGAATAGTGAAAGCGTAAGAAGTGTGATTGCGTAAGAGATGATGCGATTGGTATTTCCCAAGCGACTGATACTGCGCATCAGGATTGCAGATAGTGAGAAGCAGAGCAGCGGGGTTGCCGCCAAAATAGATTCAGTAAAAACACTGATTCCATACTCTTCTTTAAGGATTGGCAGCAATGGTCCGATTAAAATCAGGCCAGCTCTCATATTCGATGAAATTGCGAATATTGGTAGACCCTGCTTCAAAGAATTTTTCATGCGGTGAAACTAACAGCCACCGACCGTAAAGTGAAGCGTTTAAGCGAGTTTTATTTGCCTTTTGCCATGCGGAAGAAGTAGTTGATGATGAAGCCAGCTACATAACCGAGGGCGCTATTTACAACAATGGTTGTCAGGTAGATGCTCGGCCAAAAGAGGGTAAAGAGCAGTGCAATGAGCGCTCCAAACCAACCGAATTTCGCCGCCGCACGATGTCTTGAGATTGTCTTCTTAGCCATAAGAAAATCATAATCGAAAATCTCCGATATCGGTAGATTCTCAGCTTCAGGAGATGGTTGAGATACGAATGCTGTGGTCACCACTCTTGGAAAAGATATTGACCGACTTTTCGCCGTCGAGAATGCGGAAAAGCGTTTCCGAATGCGTATTCACCCAAGCGCCTGGGTAATCCCAACTGGTGAGTAGAGGCCATGGATCGGGCTGCACCCGAGATTCAAAGAGAGTTACGACATCGGCTTCAAACTCTTCGGTAAGAAACTCGGCGATGACTCTCAGATCGTGAGAAATTATCTCGGCATTTATTACATCTCTCGTGGGTAGTGAGGCGGTCTTGCGAGTGTGATGAACTTTGCGCCGGAGTTCGCTCAGGGCATCGGCGCTGAGGAGACTGATAACCCTCACCTCCATGAGACACCCCCATCCCTGACTATAAATTTGAGTGGACTCTACAACAGCTTTGCCCGGAAGGGGCGGGTTGAGTTGCACTATTTGAAAAGCATGTAATATCCACCCATGCCTGCAACGTCGCTGGTGTATCCGTTCACTTTCGGAGATCGCTCAATGGCAGATCTCCTCGGTGGCAAGGGTGCCAATTTATCCGAAATGACACGGATGGGTCTTCCGGTACCACCGGGATTTACCATCACCACCCAAGCGTGCCGAGAATTTTTGGCATCGGGAATCATGCCAGCATCACTCTCCGGCGAGATTGACAGCTCACTAGCCGAACTTGAGAAAGCGCTCGATAAAAAGTTTGGCAATCCAAAGAATCCACTCTTAGTTTCAGTTCGCTCTGGTGCAAAATTTTCTATGCCAGGCATGATGGAGACAGTTCTCAATGTCGGCATGACACCAGAAGTTGCACAAGCAATGGCCGAACAAACTGGCGATGGCGAATTCGCTTGGGACTCATACCGCCGCTTCATTGATATGTACGGGCGCATCGTCTGCGACGTTCCACCGGCAGATTTCAAGAAAATTGAAGCTCGAATTTTGGAATCACACTCAGTTGATAGCGTCCAAAAGTTAAAAGTTGATGGGCTAAAAGCACTGTCACAGGCTCTCATTAGAGAGATTGAGGCTCAGACAGGAAAAGACTTTCCTACTGATCCACGTCAGCACCTCATTAGCTCAGTTGAAGCTGTCTTTCACTCCTGGAATTCTGAACGTGCTCAAATTTACCGCCAGCGTGAGCGCATCCCTTCTGATTTAGGTACTGCGGTAAATATTCAATCAATGGTCTTTGGAAATCTCAGCGATGATTCTGGAACTGGCGTTGCCTTTACTAGAAATCCAGCAACTGGTGAAAACGGAAGCTACGGTGATTACCTCAACCGCGCCCAAGGTGAAGATGTTGTCGCGGGTATTCGCAACACCATGACACTCGTTGAAATGAACGAACGCGAACCAAAAGCTTTTGCCGAACTTGAGCGGGTAATGAGTCTGCTCGAAAATCACTACCGAGATCTATGCGATATTGAATTTACCGTTGAACGCGGAAAGCTCTGGATTTTGCAAACTCGTGTTGGTAAGCGCACCGCAGAGGCAGCCTTCCGCGTAGCTCTGCAACTTGTCGATGAAGGCAAGATCACCATGGACGAGGCGCTCTCTCGAATCTCCGGTGAGCAGTTAGGCCACCTAATGTTCCCGCAGTTTGATCTTTCAGGGCAGGTAACCGAGATAGCCCGCGGTATCCCAGCTTCAGCAGGAGCTGCTGTCGGTGAGGTCGTCTTTGACTCTCGCAAAGCATTTGATCTAGCGCGCGCCGGCCACAAGGTAATTCTTGTTCGTCGCGAGACTAGTCCCGATGACTTAGTCGGAATGGTTGCCTCTGAAGGAATTCTCACCAGCCGTGGCGGAAAGACATCGCACGCAGCTGTTGTCGCTCGCGGAATGGGTAAGACGGCTATTTGTGGAACAGAGAGCATCTCGGTTGATGAACGTGCAAATTTATTTACCGTCGGCTCCCGCACCGTGTACGAGGGTGAAGTTATCTCTATCGATGGCACAAGTGGCATCGTCTATCTTGGTGCACTTCCAACTATTGCCTCCCCCGTTACTGCATACCTCGAGGGCAAGCTCGATGCTAACTCTGCCCAAGCAACAGCAGTTGTAAAGGCAGTCGATCGCATCTTGCAACATGCAGATGCTTCACGAGTTCTGCGTGTGCGCACCAATGCCGATACTCCAGAAGATGCAATTCGTGCCCGCATCCTTGGCGCAGAAGGCGTAGGACTCTGCCGCACTGAACATATGTTCCTTGGCCCACGCCGAACATATGTAGAAAGCCTGATTTTGGCTGAGAATGAAGAGGCGCAGCGCGGAATCATCGCCGAAATGGAGCCGCTACAACGCGGAGATTTCGTCGGCATCATGATGGCAATGTCTGGTCTGCCGGTAACAATCCGCCTGCTCGATCCACCACTGCATGAATTTTTGCCAAATATCGCCGAGCTCAGTGCCGAGATGGCACGTGCTGAAGCGTTGGGTGAAGAGATCACTCCACGTCAGCACGCCGTCTTTGCAGCCGTTAAGCGTCTACATGAATCTAATCCAATGCTCGGTCTTCGCGGCGTGCGTCTTGGGATTTTGATTCCTGAACTATTTAAGATGCAGGTTCGCGCACTTGTGCACGCCTGCCTTGAGGTACGTAAGTTGGGCCACAATCCGGTGCCAGAGATTATGGTTCCCCTTGTCGCAACCCAGCGAGAATTACTGCACCTGCGCAAGACGCTAGAAGAAGAGATTGCCCATACTCTTACCGGAACTGGTCAACACTTCGATATTCCAATAGGAAGCATGATTGAGACACCTCGTGCGGCTATGACTGCCGGCAAGATTGCCGACTATGCCGACTTCTTCTCCTTTGGTACAAATGATTTAACTCAGATGACTTGGGCCTTTAGCCGTGACGATGTTGAGTCCAGCTTCTTACCGCGCTATTTGGACCTAGAGCTACTTCCATTTAATCCATTTGAATCACTTGATCAAGATGGAGTTGGGCTGCTGGTGCGT
>Ga0247843_1000343_pt1 | contig 111927 bp, 95 predicted proteins | sample LaCruzMarch2017__FD_192420 | JGI IMG/M metagenome (GOLD analysis project Ga0247843, IMG submission 192420) | Freshwater microbial communities from meromictic Lake La Cruz, Castile-La Mancha, Spain - LaCruzMarch2017_8m | ecosystem: Environmental > Aquatic > Freshwater > Lake | place: Spain...
GACGATACCCACCTGCACCACCTCCCGCGCATCGTGCTTACTCCCCACAAACGGGACTTCGGCACCCTGCGGCTCCTGCTGGATGCAATCAATGGTGCGGAGATCCGAGGCTAGCGCGCTCCTGGCCGCCATTCCGCGTTGTTCGGCGGGCACAAGAGCGCTGCGGGCAGGATTCTTTGTTCAGGCAGGCGATCGGCAGTCAGAGGCAGCCGCTAGAGGGGGAGGTCGGCAGTCATAGACAGCCGCTACAGGGGGAGGTCGGCGGTCAGAGGCAGCCGCTACAGGGGAGGTCGGCAGTCATAGACAGCCGCTACAGGGGAGATCGGCAGTCAGAGACAGCCGCTACAGGGGGAGGTCGGCAGTCATAGACAGCCGCTGCAGGGGAGATCGGCAGTCATAGACAGCCGCTACAGGGGAGATCGGCAGTCATAGACAGCCGCTACAGGGGGCGGTCGGCGGTCATAGACAGCCGCTACAGGGGAGGTCAAAAGCGTTCCGCTTTTGGTGTTAGACTTTCACGGGCGTGCGGTTGGTGTCGGATTGGATACAGGCGTCGAGGATTTTTTGGATTTCCGCTCCACGAGCGAAGTCGGGATGGCCGGGTTGGCCCGAGCGGATGGCGGAGATGAAGCGTTGGTAGGTCGTGGGGACAGGGGGTGCCTTGATCGTTCGCCAGTGGGCTTTGTCGATATCCTGCCCGAGGCAGACCTCGAGTTCGTTGTAGGATTTATCGAGATCGATCCGGAGAGCGCCTTGGGTGCCGTGGATGCGAAGAGAAAGTGTGTTTGCGTATCCGGTCGCCCAGCGGGTGGTATGGACGACCCCGAGCGCGCCGTTGGCGAACTCGACTTGCATCGTGGCCGAATCATTGGCATCCAGCGAATACGCGCCCAGCCGACGGCCTTTGATTTTTGTGAACGTCTTGAGGCGGGCTTGAACGGAGCGCACGGGTCCGACGGGGTAGGAGGCAAAGTCCAGGATGTGGACACCGATATCGCCGAGCACGCCGGCGCTGCCATGCTTGGTGGAGAGTCGCCAGAGCCAAGCGGGATTGGTTTTCCAGTCGCCCCATATTTTGGTTGGCAGCCAACTTTGGAGGTAGCTTGCCTCGACGTGGACGATCTCGCCGAGGGTTCCTTCGCGAACCAGGTCGGCAGCTTTCTGGAGAGCGGCGGAGTTGCGGTAGGTGAAGTTGACCATGTTGATGACCCCTGCCCTCTTCGCCGCACGGACCATGCGCAAGGCATCGGCGTGGTTGGTTGCGAGCGGTTTTTCGCAAAAGATGTGTCGCCGTGCGGCAAGCACTTCGAGGGAGAGCGGAGCATGCTGGCTATCGGGAGTGACGTTGGAGACGGCATCCACGACGGCCCCGCGAAGCATCGCTTTGAGATCCGTAAAAACTTCGGCCTTGGGGGCGTGGCGGGAGGCAAAATCCCGCGCACGCTGTGGATCGACATCGCAGACGGCGGAGATCTCGACGCCGCGGATTTTTAGAAACTCCTCGGCGTGGGCGTTGGCCATGCCGCCTGTGCCGACGATGGCGAGGCGAACGGGGCTGGCTGATTGGGAGCGCGGGGATTGTTCCATGGAGGTAAAAATTCAGCGGTGGCCAAGGGCGGAGCGTTCGTCCGCTTCGGGATCGATCGGGAGGGGCTCGAGAGCGGGAGAGTTGGGGCAGGCATCGCGAAGGCAGACTGTGGGTCGCGCCCAGTGAACGGCGTTGGCAATGACACGCTGGACTTCGGGTTGATGGTAGGTGGGGTAGGTTTCATGCCCTGGGCGAAAATAGAAAACCCGTCCATTGCCGCGCTGCCATGTGGCCCCGCTGCGGAACACCTCGCCGCCGGTGAACCAGGAGATAAAAATCAATTCGTCCGGGGCCGGGATTCCAAACGGTTCGCCATACATCTCCTCGGCGGGAATTTCAAAATATTCGGGAATGCCGGCAGCGATCGGGTGGTGGGGAGCCACGGTCCATACGCGTTCCTTGTCGGTGGACTCGCGCCACTTGAGCGAGCAGGTTGTGCCCATGAGGCTTTTAAAGATTTTGGAGTAGTGGCCGGAGTGCAGCACGATGAGGCCCATGCCCTCGAGAACGCGGCGCTTCACCAACTCCACGGCTTCATCGGAGACCTCTGCGTGAGCCATGTGTCCCCACCAGAGGAGCACGTCGGTGGCCTCAAGCTTGTCGGCGGGGAGTCCTTGGCTGGGCTGATCCAGCCAGGCCGTGGAGACATCGAGGCGCGCGTCATTTTTTAAAAAATCCGCAATCGTGGTGTGCATACCGTCTGGGTAGATGCGGGCGACTTTCGGATTTTTCTTTTCGTGGCGGAACTCTCCCCAGACGAGGGTTCGGATTTTATTGGTCATGGGCGGCGGGTTTTAGAGATGGGTGGCTTGGCGCTGACGATAACCGGCCGCGTAGGCCTCGAACACGAGACGGATCTGATCGCGCACGCGGCGGAATTCCTCCAAGACGGCGGCCTCGTCTCCAGTGGCCCGGGCGGGGTCGTCAAACCCCCAGTGGTAGCGGTGCGCTTGGCTTGGAAAGACCGGGCAAGCCTGATCCGCATTGCCGCAGACCGTGATGACGGTGTCGATATTCCGAGTCAGGAAGGTATTCATGTGCTTCGAGGCATGTTGGGAAATGTCGATGCCGATCTCCGCCAGCACGGCGATCGCCTTGGGATGCACGGAGCCTGTGGGAGCGGAGCCCGCGCTGGCGACGTCGAAGAGATCTCCGGCTGCGTGGCGGAGAATGCCCTCCGCCATATGGCTGCGACACGAGTTGCCCGTGCAAAGGATGAGAATTGCGGGCCGCATCCTTAACAGCACCCGCAGCCTGTGCCGCAGGATTCGCCTCCGGAGGATGCGGAGCCCTTCTGCATGATTCCATAGCCGCCGAGAATGACGCGGCGAATGGGCTCGCCAGTCACGGGATGCGTTGTGAGCGCGTCCTCGGCCATGCTCTGGCGGATCTCGTGGAAGGTCGTCTCACCGCCCTCCACAGTGGGGATGGACTCATAAACGTAGGTGGTCATATTTTCGGGTTGTGTTGGGTGTTGGAAAGAATGAGGGCCTGGAGGCCGAGGGGTCCGACAGGCTCGACTGTGGACCATGGGACAAGAAAAACATCGCGCATTTGGGTGTCCAGAATTTCCTGAATGTAGCGGGTCTCGTTGAGTCCCCGCGCGGCGAGGAGGGGATCCGTGGTGCCGGTGGCGGCAAGGCTCTGGTTGATAATCCACGCGCAAGGGTGGATGCCGGCGCGCTGCAAGTCCGCTTGCAATGCGAAAGCTTCGTGGACGGGAGTGGCCTCCGGAACGGTAATGAGGAGAATGCGTGTGAACTCTGGATCGCGCAGGCGCGGGAGAAGACGTTCGACATCGTCGGGGTGTTTAACGGAGCGGCTCTGGCGGGCCAGTTCACGATGGTGGCTCTGGGTGGCGTCGAGGAGCAGCAAGGTATGGCCAGTGGGTGCGGTGTCGAGCACGACAAACCCCTCCTCGCCTTGCGCCACAGTGCGGGCGAAGGCTCGAAAAACAGCGATCTCCATGGTGCAGGGCGAGCGGAGATCCTCCTCCAGCAAGGCCAGACTCCCGGCGTCCATGCCCGCGCCCTTCGTCGCCATCACCTCCTCGACGTAGGCGAGTGTCTCCGCCTTGGGATCGATGCGGTCGATCTGGAGGCCCTCGAAGTGCGTGCCGAGCGCGTCGGTCAAATGTGCGGCGGGATCCGTCGTGGAGAGGCGGACTGTGGCGCCACGGGCGTGGAGAGCGAGGGCCAGAGCGGAGGCGAGGGTTGTTTTACCGACCCCTCCCTTGCCCATGGTCAGAATCACGCCGTGTCCTGTGGCGAGGAGTTTGTCGACGAGGGCGTCGAGACCGGGAAGGCTTTTGGGGAGGGGCTGGGGTGCGGACTCCGCTGAAAAAAACCTCCGCAAGGCATCGAGTCCCACCAAGTTCGTTGGGAGCAGCGGCGCGCGAAAAAACGGCAGGGAGGAGATGAAGTCCACCTCGGCAGCGACGGCCTCGTCTTGGCGTTGCATCCAGGCGGAGGCCACGGGATCGGCGTTGGAAGCTGCCTCGAACCACCCGTTGATGGCAAGGGACTGGTTGCGAACGCCCATGTCCGCGAGTTCGCCCGCTGTGCGTCGGGCCTCTCTGAGAGCGGAGGATTGGGCGCGGCTCACGAGCACCACGGAGGTCTGAGCGGCATCTTTGAGAACATCGACCGCCTGCTCGTAGATGCGTCTCTGTTTCTCAAGACCAGCGAGCGGACCCAGACAGGAGTTGCCGCTCCGGGTCTGACCAAGAAAACCCGTCCAAGCCTGCGAGAGAGCCATGAGGCGGAGCGTGTGCCCGGTCGGCGCGGTATCGAATACGATGTGAGTGAAGGCCGATGCCCCCTCGCCTGCGAGGTAGCCGGCGAATTCGTCGAACGAGGCGATCTCCATCGTGCAAGCTCCGGAGAGCTGCTCCTCGATCTCCTTGAGGACGGGCTCCGGCAAGAGTCCGCGCATGGGACCGACGACGCGCTCTCGATAATCCGCAGCCACCTCCTCGGGGTCGATATTCAGAGCGAAGAGCCCATCGGTGCCGGGCACCGGGCGGGCCATGCGGCCGAGTTCCAAGCCCAGCACCTCATCGAGGTTTGAGGCCGGATCGGTGCTCACGAGGAGGGTCTTTTTTCCAGATTCCGCCAGAGCGAGAGCGGTTGCGCAGGCGAGGGAGGTTTTGCCAACGCCGCCCTTGCCGGTGAAGAAGAAATAGCGGGTGGCGTGCCCGAGCAATGCGGAGAGGGGGCGGTGAAGAAGGGCACTCATGGCTCGGCGGGGCCGTTCTCGATGGCCCGGCGAACCAAGTCCGCGCGTTCCTCCGGGGTCTCTGGATAGCGGCCTTGGAACTCAAGGTTGCCATCCACAAAAAGCAGTGGCAGGGCAGCGGTGCCCTGCTTTTCAAGAAGTGCGCGAACGACCGTGTTCTTTGCAAAGGCGATGGGTTGTTGCGAGAGATTGAAGCGCTCGACTTGGACGCCGGCCGCTTGGATGCGCGAAAGCATCCCGGCGACTTTAGGAAGAAGGGGGTCGATATCTGGCCCGCAGACCCCGGTGGAGCAGCACATGACAGGGTCGTAGAGAGTGAGAGATTTCATGGCATGAAGTTCAGGCGGCAGAGGCTTTCTGAAAACGCGTGTTGGCGGAGGGGCGTCTACTGGGGTTCGCGGCGGTCTTCGGCACCATCTTCGAAGCGGGTGTATTCCTCCAGGAACGTGAGGGGGACGTCGCCTGTGGGGCCGTTGCGTTGTTTGGCGATGATGAGGGTGGCCTTGCCGGCAGCCTCCTTTTTGGCCTCGTCGTCCTCGGCGTAGTATTTCTCGCGGATGAGGAGGCCGACGACGTCGGCGTCTTGTTCGATGGTTCCGGATTCGCGAAGGTCGCTGAGGCGGGGGCGGCCTTTGCTGTCGCCGGTGCGTTGCTCAGGATTCCGGTTCAGCTGGGCGAGGACGATGACTGGGAGTTTGAGTTCCTTGGCGAGGGCTTTGATGCCGTAGGAGATTTCTTGAATTTCGATCTGGCGGTTGTCTTGGGCGCGACGGGAGTTTGAGCGGAGGAGCTGGAGGTAATCGATGACGATGAGTTCGATTTTCTCACGGTTGCGAAGGCGGCGGGCTTTGGCGCGAAGTTCGAGAATGCTGAGGCCGGCTGTGTCATCGACAAAAATCTTGGCCTTGGCGAGTTGGCCGGCCATGGCGGTGAGATGGGTCATCTCGCGGGTTCCGATGAACCCTTCGCGGAGTTTGGTCCCGTTGATGCGGGCGCGGGAGCAGAGGAGGCGCTGCACGAGTTGCTGCGCGCTCATTTCCAAGCTGAAGACGGCCACGGGCCTGCCGCCCTCGATGGCGACATTTTCGGCGATGTTCATGGCCAAAGCGGTCTTCCCCATCGAGGGTCGCGCCGCGATGACGAACATCTCGCCCTCGTGCATGCCATTGGTCATGCGGTCGAGTTCGTGAAATCCGGTCGAGAGGCCGGTGATGCTGCCGCGAGTGGCGGCGAGTTTTTCAATACCGTCGATGGCGTCGTTGACCATCTCCTTCATGGTCGGGAGCGAGGTGCGGAAGCGTTCTTCGCCAATTTCCAGGACGCGGGCTTCGACTTCGTCGAGCAGGATTTTCACATCGCCCTGCTCCTCGTGCGCGCGGGCGACATACTCCGTGCAGGTCGAGATCATCTGGCGGAGAAGGAATTTCTCCTTGATGATTTCTCTGTAGTAGTCGGCGTTTGCGGCCGTCGGGACGAAAGTGAAAAGCTCGGTGACGGCTCCGGCTCCGCCCACCTCCTCGAGCATGCGGCGGTCCTCGAGCGTCTGGGTGAGCGCGATGAGATCGATCGGGCGGCCGGCATTCCGCATTTCCACGAGAAGGTCGAAGATTTTCTGGTGTGCGGGGAGATGGAAATGCTTCGACTCCATCTGGGCCATGCAGTCATCGAGCACGGTGGCAGAGTGAAGGATCGAGCCGATCAAGCCTTTTTCCGCATCGATGCTCTGGGGGAGCGGTCGGTGGGCGTCGGGCAGGTAGGCCGCAGCCCGTTGTTGGTAATCGGGCTTCTTGTTGCGACGACCCCTCCCCTCCCCTGCGCCGTTGGGCTGGGAGGAATGGCCGTTGTTTTTTTCAGCACCTGGTTCGGGCATGGATGTCCAAGGAAAAGTAAAAGGTCTCTTTGCGGGGGGTGGAAGGGCGGTTAAAAAACTAACCGCCCATGGGATATTTTTCCAGAGGAAGGGTCGGAACCAAGCCTGAGGAAAATCAGCCTTCGGTGGTCACCTTGCGGCGGTATTTCCTCTCTGGCGCAGCGTCCGTGCGGTCATCGGCGACGGGTGCTGGCGCGTTGACCTTGACCTGCAGCTTGAGGGTCGCTGTGACGTCGGGATGGAGCTTGACGCTCACGGAATGCTCACCGCTTTCCTTGATGGCTTTCTCGAGATCGACCGCGTGCTTGGGAAGATCCGCAAGCTTGAGGTCGGCCACGAGGCGATCGTGAATATCCTTGGATGTCACGGAGCCGAAGGCCTTCCCTGTTGCGCCGGCGTCCAGCGTGAAGGTGAGGGAGAGTTTATTGATCTTGGAGGCGATTTCCTCTGCGGCGGTCACCTCGCGGGCCTCACGCTCGGCGCGTTTGGCTTTAAGGTGGTTAATTTGGCGAAGGGAGCCCGAGGTGATTTCGAGGGCCTTGCCATGCGGAAGCAAGAAATTGCGTGCGAAGCCGCGGCGGACTTTGACGATGTCGGCTTCAGCGCCAAGTTTAGGAATATTCGCGGTAAGGATTACTTCGGTGTGTGCCATAAAACAGTTTTGAGTGCGGGTGGTGAAGGCTACAAGTCGCTCGATGGATGTCAAGGCACGAGTGGAGGATTTTGCGGGTGCCTGCTCCCGAGGGATAATTGTCCAGCAGCGGCTTGTTTACTAGGCGCCCGGAGCGTGTCGAGCATGGCCAAACAAACCGAATTCTTCGCCTTCCGAGGCGTGAGCATGCAGTGCACAGGCCTTCTCTCGCCGAACGGAACAACGCAGAAAACCGTAATCGCTGCGGGACGCGACGACTCGGTGATCCGTCAGCACGGGGAAAATCCCTCCAGCTATTTCTCGTGACTTTCTGAGTCTCGCATCTGGTTTCGAGCGATTGATCGGATTCACTCACCACTTGTTGGGTCAACTGTGAGGAGGTAGTCTCACAGGATGCGCGCGCATTTTTTATTACTGATCATGCTGGCAGTCGGCTCAGCTTCGGCATTCGCTGATTCCTACATATCGCAATATCAGGGAAATCGAATTTATGCGTGGGACGGAGAATATCTCTCCAAATACCAGGGCAATCGACTTTACCAATGGGATGGAGAATACCTGAGCGTGTATCAAGGCAACCGACTCTTTGAACGCGATGGCCGATATATCTCGGAATATCAGGGAAGCCGGATTCTCGAAATCGACGGGGAATTCATCACGAGATACCAAGGGAGTCGACTCTTTCAATGGGACGGCGAGTATCTTTCCCGCTACCAAGGAAACCGGATTTTCGAGGTGAATGGATCGGTGCCTGTGGTGATCCTCGCTCTCCTTGCGGCGGGCTATCTCTAGCCCTCGATTGCGCCTTGGGTTTCCTCCTTCGGCGCATCGGCCGCGCTGAATTCCCGCCCGATGATTTTGAGCATCACGGCTGCGAGGATCGGCATGGATTCGCAGTCCCAGAGGCGGCCCAGCCTTTGTCCGCGCAGTGGCGGTAGACTTCGTAGGCCGAGTATCCGGCGTCGATGAAGACGAGATTCGGGTAGATGGTGAAGCGCTCGTGAAGGGATTTTCCATCCTCGGAGGTGAAGAGGCGTTCGTTCCAGAGAAGGCGGGAGGATGCGCTCGCGGCTGGGCGAATGTGCGGGCGACGAGGCAGCGGATTTGATCTTCGGGCAGAGCAGCGGAAAAAAACGGACGTGTTTTGTTGCGATGGAATTTCCCGGCCTGCAACGGGAGCGAGGCGGAGAGCGGTCGGGCGGTTAATGACTCCAGCCAATCCGGGGAATACCTGAAGCGCACGGACCCGGAGGTGTGCTGCTCCAAATGGCCGACAAGAGAACTTCCAAGAAAAAGATCCAAGGCGCGGGAGGCCATCTTACTTGTTCCGCAGTTGGATGGTGGTGCTGAGGCCAAGGCTTTCTGAAACCTATAATGTGCGGCCGAGTTGGCAGGTTTCCTTGCCGTTTTCCAGGTCGCTGATGAATCGCAATCCGGTGCTCGCAACCAAGGCCAGATCGGCTTGTTTCATGCTAGGGGATTTTGCAGTCATTCGACGGAATCTGTGACGGGATTGCTGGGTCGGTCATAGAAGAATTCCCGATCGAAAAAAGATCTGGCGAAATCAAGCTGTCGGCTGGTCCGGGAACTTGTTGCGAGGCATGAAGAATCCGTTTTTGGAGCTGTAGGGCGTGTTCATGAGCGAGTCGGTGATCTCCGACCAGTTGATCGATCCGCGGCTCTCGAGGTGCATGATCGCCGTGAGTCCCGAGCATCGCTTGGCGTCGTTCATGTAGCCGATGAGTGTGCGGTTGGTTCTGCGGGTGACGATGATTTCCTGGTTTTCGTGGTCGAAGGGCTTGTCGAACGCGAGGTAACTCCCGGCCATAAAGATGATCAGGAGTTGGAGGAATTCCTCGTAGGTGCCGCAACCCTCGATGGGAATGAGAAGAGGCCACTGCGAGGCGTCGTGCATGACGAGCACCATGCGCGCCCTACCCTGGACCTTGAGGATGTCGGCGCTCCAGGAGTCGGCGCGGCCCGTTTGCAGAACGGGCATGTTCGAAAAGCTCAAGGGGGCGCGGAGCTTCTTGGCGAGAGCGGCAGAGAGGTGGAGGATCATCGGCGCTTTGGCTTTTCTTGGATCACCAAGAGGAGCGCGTTGAGTCCGAATCCGCGCGGCATGTTGCGGGCGATTTCCCAATTTTGGAGAGTGCGCACCGAGATGCCGAGGTTCTTGGCGGCGGCGTGTTGGGTGAAGCCGCGGCGTTCCCGCCAAGCTTGGAGTTTCTTTGCGAAAAATTCGCGCGTCATGGCGTCTACTACGCGACAAGCGCAATCATTGGTCAAGAATTGACACGGGGTCTGGCAGCGTGACCGTCCATTGCTCCCACACGGCGCTTGTGATTCCGAACAATCTGCGTCCCAATCCCGAAGAACCCGAACCGTCATAGCGCCCACCAGATTCAGATTCTGGCCGCAGTTATTCAAGAGCAGGGCTGGCGTGCTCCGATGACAGTGAGCAAGCGCAGCGGGCTGTTCGTGCGGGTGGGCTCAAAATATTTTCAAAAATAGTTCCCCTCCCCCAGCGGTTGTCCTATCGGCTGTGCGAGGATACCCGCAGCATGATCACCAAAATTCTATCGATCCTCCCGTCACATCAAAACACCAACCAACAAAGCCAAACTATGAAGACAAAAACCATCCTCCTCGCGGCGTCCATTACCCTTCCGATCATTTGTTCAAGAGCCTCTGCGCAGGTTTGCGGCAACGGCATCTTCCTCGGCCAACTCAGCACGAATCCCTACGTCGCCGATTCCACGGCAAATAAGTTCGGAGAGTTTGGCAGTCCCTACTCGTCGGCCAGCATTCACAATTCCTTCGGTCCTTTCGGCAATCCCTATGCGGCTACCAGCGTGTCGAACCCCTACGCCACCGAAGCCCCAAAGATCATCGCCGCCGACGGGCAGTATCTCGGCCGCTTAAGCGCGAATCCCTACGACCCTGATTCTGTTTCGAACCCCTACGGCACATACGGCAGTCCGTATTCCCCCACGAGTATCAACAACCCCTACAGCCAATATGGAAGCCCCTACTCGCCGATCAGCCCGAACAATCCCTATGCCACAGAGGCACCCATCCTGTGCGGCGACGACGAATGAAAAACGAAACACCCTCGCGCGACCTTTCCCGTTTTTTGGAAGCCCAGTCCGGCGTCTACGAAACCGCCTTGGACGAACTCCACTCCGGGCGCAAAGAGAGCCATTGGATGTGGTTTGTTTTCCCCCAACTCGCCGGACTCGGTGCGAGCGAGATGGCGCGACGCTATGCGATATCCTCCTTGGCTGAGGCCAAGGCATATCTCGCGCATCCGGTTCTCGGGGATCGCCTGCGCGAATGCACCCGCGCCGTTTTGGATTCCGGGGAAAATGTCTCCACGATTTTTCCGTATCCCGACGATCTGAAATTCTGCTCGTGCGCAACGCTCTTCGCGGCAGCCTCGGAAGGCCTCGAACCATTTACCGAAGCCCTTCGGCGGCTTTTTGAAGGCCACCCCGACCACGAAACCCTCAAGCTCCTCGAGACCTCCGCGCCGCCCCTTTCCAATCCCCCGACGAATCCCATTGCCCATGCCGCCAGAGCCGATGAAAATCCTCCGCCATGCGTGACGCTCCAAACCCCTCCAATATGACGCCCGACCCTCTGGAAACCCCCGCCATGTCCGCTGTTTCCTTCCACTCCATTCTTTTCTAGCTCTGATGGGCTTCTCTTACCGAAAATCCGTGAACCTCGGGCCGTTCAGAGTGAATCTGAGCAAGTCTGGTGTTGGCTATTCAGTCGGTGGCCGCGGATTCCGTGTTGGCACTACCTCCCAAGGCCGCAAATACACATCCTTCAGCATTCCCGGCACGGGAGTCGGCTACCGCAAATCCGGCTCAGGTTGCCTCATCCTCCTCGCCAGCATTCCTTCCGGAATCGCGCTCGGCCGCTTGCTTGTCCCCGCTTGAATGACTCGTAACTACTCAGGTGGCCCTCATCACCGTTTTTTCTAAAAAAACCGGAAGCTTTTTAGCTGAACTCACTTTGAGAAAGATTCTATTTTGCATCTATGGCAAGCGTCATGCTCATACAGGGGAGGGAACTCAACACTTCGGATATCGAAGGGATTTGCGGACTCCTCCGAGTGGAGCAGCACACGGTTGAGTCGCGAGTTGTGTGCGCTCTGGGATTGGCGCAACGCAGCGGACCGTCCCAAGGACATGGCGGCACACACTCTGCTGCTCAAGCTCGAGCGGGCCGACTGCATCGCGTTGCCCGCTCGGCGGAGGCCCTCCCAATGCGCGCCGCAATCTCCACATTGCGCCCGTCCCTGCCCCGGAGGAACCCATCAGCGGCGCGTCACGCAATCTCCACCCCTTGGGCGCGACCATCCTCTTTGAACTGTGAGCGCGGTAATCCTCCAGGTTCGGCGCAGCCGCCCTGCCAAGCAGAACGCGATCTTTGTGGGACAGCGAATTTTCCCACTCCTCGTAGGCGATCAAGTAAGCCGTATTCTGCTTCGAGCAATGCTCACCGTAGGACGCTTCGCCCCTGTGCGAGCCAATCACAACACGTCCCCCACGCCTTGCAAAAATACCAGATTCCCTGCCCGGTGTTACAGTCGAGTTACACTCGACCCTTAAGTCATTGACTATAAGGGAGCGGATGGGGGGGGATTCGAACCCCCGATACCTTTCGGTATACACGCTTTCCAGGCGTGCGCAATCGACCACTCTGCCACCCATCCTTGGCGAAGAGGAAATGTTTACCCGAGTGTGGGGCGATTGACAATCGCCGTGTGTGAAAATCTCGGGGTGGTGGTGGATTTCCGTGGGCGGCTGAAAACAAGAAACCTGCCGGTCGGCACTGGCGGGCGCTTGGCGGGCGACGGGCCTTGCTGGCGGCAGGATTTTGTTTTTGAGATGGAATGGACTTCAGGGCCGGCTTCGCGAGGTCGGGCGGCGTTGGAGAGGGGGTATCTCAGTAGGACTTGGCCCAGACGACGCGCTGGCGGCTTGGTTGGCCGCTGAAGGGGCAGGTGCCGGGTTCGGGGGTGTCGTCGAAGGGGATGCAGCGGATGGTGACTTTGAGGTCGTTTTTTATTTGTTCCTCGATGGCGGGGCTACCGTTCCAGTGGGTGAGCGCAAAGCCACCGTGGATCTCGGGTTTGGCGGGATTTTTTGGGGTGAAGAATGTGTAGAAATCCTCTTTGGTGTCGATCTGGAGGGTGTTGGCGTCGCGGAATTCGGTGGCACGCTGGAGGAGGTTGGACTGAATGTCGTCGAGTGTCGCGATGATGCCTTGGGAAATCTCGGCGAGGGGGGTGAAGGCTTTGTCCTTGTGGGAGCGGTCGCGGCGGGCGATGGCGGCGGTTCCTTGGGCGAGGTCGCGGGGGCCGATTTCGATGCGGACGGGAACGCCTTTTTTGATCCATTCCCAATTCTTGACGCCGCCTCCGAAGTCGCGGGAGTCGACGTCGACACCGAGTGGCGCGCCGTGGTAGGAAACTGCGCGGAGCGAGGTGGCGAGGGCCTCGGCGGCTTCGAGGATGGCATCTTTGCTGTCTTCTTTGGGGGTGATTGGCACGATGACGATGTGCGTTGCGGCGATGCGTGGAGGAACGACGAGTCCGTCGTCGTCGGAGTGCATCATGATGAGTGTGCCGACAAGGCGGGTGCTCACACCCCAACTGGTGGTCCAGGCGTGTTCGAGTTGGCCCTCGCGGGATTGGAACTGGATGCCGGCGGCTTTGGAAAAATTCTGGCCGAGGAAGTGCGATGTTCCGGCTTGGATGGCTTTGCGATCCTGGACCATGGCCTCGATGCAGTAGGTTTGCACGGCGCCTGGAAAGCGCTCGCCTTCGCTTTTCTCACCGGTCAAGACGGGGACGGCGAGGAAGTCGCGGGCGAAGGTCTCGTAAACGCGGAGCATCTTCATTGTTTCGATGACGGCTTCCTTTTGTGTTTCGTGGGCGGTGTGGCCTTCCTGCCAGAGGAATTCCGCAGTGCGGAGGAAGAGGCGGGGACGCATTTCCCAGCGAACGACATTGGCCCACTGGTTGAGGAGGATGGGAAGATCGCGCCAGGATTTGACCCAGCGGGCGTAGGCGGCTCCGATGATTGTTTCGGATGTGGGCCTGATGACGAGGGGTTCGGCGAGTTCTCCGGCGGGCACGAGTTTGCCGTCGCGGGTTTCCAGGCGGTGGTGGGTGACGACCGCGCATTCCTTGGCGAAGCCTTCGACATGGGCGGCTTCTTTTTCAAGGTAGCTGAGGGGAATGAAGAGCGGGAAGTAGGCGTTGCGGTGGCCGGTGGCTTTGAACATGCCGTCGAGCACCGCCTGCATGCGCTCCCAGAGGGCATAGCCCGTGGGCTTGATCACCATGCATCCGCGGACTTCGGAGTTCTCTGCGAGGTCCGCAGCGCGGATGACTTGCTGATACCATTCCGGAAAATCCTCATCCCGTCTCGGTGAGACGGCCGTTTGTTGTTTCTCGCTCATGAGCGGGAAATCATTGCGGGCGGGAGGATCGGGTAAAGTTCTTTCTTCGGGCTTTTAGGAATTCGGGCTCAGGATGGCGTCGAAGCGCGTCGCGGTGTTGGAGTAGAAGGGATACTGCCCGTGGGGGGCGTGCGAGGGTCTGTATCTCCACTGTTTGTAGCTCCAGAGCCAGAGGGCGGGGTTTTTACGAATCGCGGGTTCCATGACGTCCCAGCAGGCTTGGGCGATCTGTTGGTGCGTTGCCCCTTCGGACAAGGCCAGAGGGGGGTGATAGACGATGCGAAAGAGTCCATCGGGTTCGGGAAAAATCTGGCTGGGGACGAGCCTGGCCCCGCCGCGTTCGGCCAGGATGCCTGCCATCGGACTGGTTGATGTCCACAATCCAAAGCAGCGGATGGCGACGGCTCCGTGCTTGGGATTGATGCTGAGGTCCGAGGCGGCGCCGACTTTACCGCCGGTGCGCAGGAGTTTGATCATGCGGATGAGGGCGCGCGACGGGGGGATGACGATGTGACCGCCTTGGGCGCGGAGGCGATCGAAAATCGGGCCGATGTGGGGATTTTTAAAGGTCTGCGTGATGACGAGGCCGGGTGTGACGGCGAAGGAACTACCGAGACTGAGCCACTCGAAATTCGAGGTGTGGGAGAGGAAGTAAACGCCCGGGGAGTCTTTGCTGGCATGGATCGGGTGGTTATCGAGCCCATCGACTCGGATGTAATTCCGGTAGTTTTCCTGGGTTAAATTGGGGGACCAGAAGAGGCACAGCATGGTGCGTGCGAAGTTCTGAAACGACTGGAGGGCGATGCGGGAGCGGGCAGACGCATCGTAAGCGTCCCCGAAAGCGGCGCGGAGGTTGTCGATGGCCACTGCCCGGCTGCGCGCGTCGAGATGGTAGACAATGAAGCCTAGGGCTCTTGCGATGGGATGGAGGAATTTGTAGGGCAGGCGGGGGACCAGTGCGGCGACGAGCGAGAGGCCGACGAACTCGAGATAATGGCGGAGACGCTTCATGCGAAGACGAGCTGGATGGAGGGTCTGGCGAAGCGGTCGGGTTGAGTTTCGGAAGCGGTCTGGCTGTCGGGATTCATTGAAGAAGCGGGCGATGGCGTCGCGGGGCCAAGCGCGCGGCAGACTACAGGGTCGCGGTGTGTGGCGCAAACCTGGAGGTGCCGGTGGCTCCTGGGAAGGCGGGGACTAACGGGAGGCGATGACATCCTCGCTGATGACTTTGCCGGTGGCCTCGGGTTCTTTGGACGGCTCGGGCACTGGCTTGGCGGATGGGACGTTCGGGCTGACGCGCCAGAAGAGAGGTTGGAATTTTTCCCAATTGGAAAGAATCTCCGCGGCGCGCGGGCTTGCTGTGAGTGTGTGGTGTTTCTGGATGAGTTCTCGCAACTGCGCGATGTGGTGGGGGGCGGCGAGGCGGGCGAGCGAGATGAGTGAGGGGTTGTAGAAGCGTTGGAAGCGGTCGTCCAGATCGAGGATGTAGGCGGTGCCGCCTGTCATGCCGGCTCCAAAGTTTTTACCTGTGTGGCCGAGAATGACGACGGCTCCATTGGTCATGTATTCACAACCATGGTCCCCCACCCCTTCGACGACGGCTGTGCCGCCCGAGTTGCGCACGCAGAAGCGTTCGCCCGCGCGGCCATTGGCGAAGAGGCTGCCCCCGGTGGCGCCATACATGACGGTGTTGCCGAGGATCATGGCTTGGTGTGGTGCGAAGAGGGAGCCCGGTTCGGGACGAATGACGATCTCTCCTCCGCTCATGGATTTTCCGACATAGTCGTTGGCTTCGCCGGTGAGGATGAGACGCAGGCCTGGGGAGAGGAAGGCGCCGAGGCTCTGCCCAGCGCTGCCGGAGAGGTTGAGTTCGACGGTTCCATCGGCGATGCCGTCGCCTCCCCACTGGTAGGCGATCTCGCCGGAGACTTGGGTGCCTACGGAGCGGTTGGTGTTGGCGACTTCGTAGGAGAGAGAGATCGGGCGGCAGTCGGTGATGGCATCGCGCGCGTCTTGGAGGACGGTCTCGTCGAGTGTCTGGTCTTCGATGGCGTCGTTGCGGAGGCGTGTGGCATGGCGCACGGCAGTGGGATCGTCGGCAGCGACGTTTAGAAGGAGACGGGAGAGGTCGAGGGTATTGGCTTTGGGGTGGCCGGGAATCTCTCGCTGGCGGAGGCATTCGACGCGGCCGACCATCTCATTGATCGAGCGGAAGCCGAGGCGGGCCATGATTTCGCGGACTTCTGTGGCAACGCCGTTGAAGAATGCGACGACATTTTCCGGGCGGCCTTTGAATTTAGCGCGGAGGCGGTCGTCGAGTGTGGCGACTCCGACCGGGCAGGTATTGAGATGACACTGGCGAACGTAGACGCAGCCTAGGGCGATGAGTGCGGTGGTGCCGAAGTTGAACTCCTCGGCGCCGAGCAGGGCGGCGTAAACGATGTCTTCGCCGGTGCGCATGCCTCCGTCGGTGCGGAGGGTGACGCGATTGCGGAGGCCGTTGAGCATGAGAACCTGGTGCGCTTCGGCGACGCCGAGTTCCCAGGGCCCGCCTGCATTTTTGATGGAACTGAGGGGGGATGCGCCTGTGCCGCCTTCATGGCCGCTCACGAGAATGATGTCGGCGTGGGCTTTGGCGACCCCTGCGGCGATGGTGCCGACCCCTGCTGTCGAGACGAGTTTGACGCAGATGCGGGCGCGGGGGTTGACCTGTTTGAGGTCGTAGATGAGCTGTGCGAGATCCTCGATGGAGTAGATATCGTGGTGTGGCGGGGGCGAGATGAGAGTGACGCCCTGGACGGAATGGCGGAGCTTGGCGATGTAGGCGCTCACTTTGTGACCGGGAAGTTGGCCGCCCTCGCCGGGCTTGGCGCCTTGGGCCATCTTGATTTCGATTTCCTTCGCGCTGGCGAGGTAGGCGGCGGAAACGCCAAAGCGACCGGAGGCGATCTGTTTGATCGCGCTATTTGCCCAATCGCCATTGTCGCGGCGTTTGAAGCGCTCGGGATCCTCACCCCCCTCGCCGCTGTTGGATTTGCCGCCGATACGGTTCATGGCGATGGCGAGGCTTTCATGGGCCTCGGGGCTGAGTGCGCCGAGAGACATCCCCGCGGTGGTGAAACGGCAGCGGATATCTTCGATGGGCTCGACCTCATCCAGCGGGACCGGGCCGCCCGGCATGGGAAGCATCTCGAGAAGGTTGCGGAGCACGAGGGGGGAATTGGCTAGGACGGCATCGACGTATTTTTTGTAATCCTCCGCCTTTCCGGCTTTGTCGGTTCCTTTGATTCCCACGTAGGCGTGGAAACTTTGGAGCACGGGGGGAGTGATGGCGTGCACCTCACCCCCGCGCCGGAAGCGGTAGTAGCCGGGGTCCGCGAGTTTGCCGGCCTCCACGGGTGTGGTCTCGGAGTAGGCCGTGGCATGGCGGGCGAGGCTCTCTGCGGCGATCTCGCGGAAGCCGATGCCTTCGATCTGGGACGGGGTTCCGTGGAAGCAATCGGCGACGAGCGGGGAGGCAAGGCCGATGGCTTCGAAGATTTGAGCGCCGCGGTAGCTGTTTACGACGGAGATTCCCATCTTGGACATGATCTTGAGGAGGCCGGCTTCCAAGGCCTTGCGGTAGTTCAGGGCGGATTTCGCAAAATCGCGCGGTGTGTGATCACGCTCCAGAATCTCGCGAATGGTATCAAAGGCGAGCCAGGGGTTGATGGCGGCGGCGCCATAGCCGATGAGGCAGGCGATGTGGTGCACGTCTCGCGCCTCGCCGGTCTCGCACACGATCCCGGCCCTCATGCGTTTGCCGACGCGGATGAGGTGGTGGTGGACAGCCCCTACGGCGAGGAGCATGGGAACGGGGATTTTCTCATGATCCAGCCCGCGGTCGCTGAGGATGAGAATGCGGGTGCCGGAGTCGATGGATCTCTCGGCCTCGGCGCAGATCCGCTTGAGGGCTGGTTCCAAGCCGGCTTCGCCCTGGTCAAGGCACCAGAGAGTGGAGATGGTGTCCGCTTTGTGTTCGCCGCCGAGGGCTTGGAGGGACGCCAACTCGGCATCCAAAAGAATCGGCGACTCGATGCTGACTAGGCAAGCGTGTTCGGGCGTTTCGGAGAGCAGATTTTTGCGCCAACCAAGCACGGTGAAGAGGCTCATCACCAGTTTCTCTCGGATGGGATCGATGGGGGGGTTGGTGACTTGGGCGAAGATCTGCTTGAAGTAGGTGTAAAGCAGGCGTGGCTTGAGCGAGAGCACGGCCAGTGGCGTGTCGTCGCCCATCGAGCCGACGGCCTCTGCGCCATCGCGGAGCATTGGCTTGAGGATCATTTCGACTTCCTCGGAGGAGTAACCGAAGGCGACCTGGCGTTGCGTGAGGGTGAGGGTGTCCAAGGCGTCGGCAGGCTCGGGGATGGAGGCCTCTTCGAGTTGGGGGATGCGCACGAGATTCTGTGCGAGCCACTGTCCGTAGGGTTTTCTCGTGGCGAGGGAGTTTTTTATATCCGCATCGCGGAGGAGTTTTCCGGCAGAGGTGTCGATGGCGATCATCTCACCCGGGGCGAGGCGCCCTTTCTCGATGATTTCGAGTTGGTCGAGGCCCGAGCCGCCGACTTCGGAGGCCATCACGAAGACGCCATCCTCCGTGATGTTGAAGCGAGCGGGACGGAGTCCGTTGCGATCCAGGCAGGCCCCGACGGTGAGACCGTCGGTGAAGACAAGTGCGGCCGGGCCATCCCAAGGTTCGCAGAAGCAACGGTGGTATTCGTAGAACGCACAGACTTCCGCGGCGAGGTCGGGGTCGCTGCGATAGGCTGGAGGGACGAGCATGGTGACAGCGTGGAGAAGGCTGCGACCGCTCATGGCAAGGACTTCGAGGGCATTGTCCAGGCTGGCGGAATCCGAGCCACCGGGCTGGATGATGGGCTTGAGGAGGTCGATGTCCGCGCCCCAGAAGTCGGCCTTCAATTCCGCTTCGCGGGCATGCATCCAATTGCGGTTGCCACGAATGGTGTTGATCTCGCCGTTGTGGGCCATCATGCGGAACGGATGGGCAAGCGGCCATGTGGGGAAGGTATTTGTGCTGTAGCGCTGGTGAAAGAGAGCTATGGCCGTCTCGTAGTCGGGATTGCACAGGTCGGGATAGAATTTTTCAAGTGATGCGGAGACCAACAGACCTTTGTAAACAATCGTGCGGTGCGAGAATGACGGGATGTAAAAGCCCTTGATCCCATCCGCTGCGGCACGGTCCTCGATCTCGTTGCGCGCAAGAAAAAGCCGCCGTTCATAATCCTCGGCCCCCATCCCGGCGGGGCGCCCAACAAGCACTTGCTCGATGAGGGGCATGGTGAGTTGCGCCTTTTCGCCCAACACCTGCGAATTAATGGGCACCTCGCGCCACCCAAAAACAAAAAGCCCCCTCTTGGCCAGGACTTCTTCCGTGATCGCCTTGGCTCTGGCGGACTCGTAGTCGTTGCCCTGCGGCAGAAACATGACGCCTACGCCAAGGTCTGTCGGGTTGTAGAGGGTGTGCCCGAGTTTCCGGACCTCCGCAGCGAAGATCTTGTGCGGAATCTGGGTCGTGACGCCTGCCCCGTCGCCGGTCTTCGCATCGGCATCCAACGCACCCCGGTGCATGAGGCTGCGGAGCGAGCGCAGCGCGGTGTCCAGAATATCCTTCGAGCGAATGCCGCTGATCTGGGCGACAAAACCAACGCCGCAGGCGTCATGTTCCATCTCGGGGTTGTAGAGGCCGGTGGGATTGAGGGATGGCAGGGCGTGGTTCATGGAAGAGGAATCATTGCAGCAAGAACCGCGCCACCAAGGCGGTTTTGCAGGATTTTTAGGAATACACAACCGCCCCGCATGGTAAATTCCTTGGAGGAGAAAGCCCCGAGGAGCCGGTATCAGCGCGCGTAGCGGAGGATTGCCTCCTCCTTGAGGACCCCGATGTAGGGCAGGTTGCGGTATTGCTCGTTGTAGTCGAGTCCGTAGCCGACGACGAATTCGTTGGGGATGTCGAAACCGATATAATCGGCCTCCACCGGGCAGTCGCGCTGCACGCTTTTACGCAGAAGAACACAGGAGCGGATGGTGAGCGCACCGGATTCGGCGACCATTTTCTGCTTGATCGCCTGGAGGGTCAGTCCGCTGTCGAGGATGTCGTCGATGAGCAAAACATGACGCCCTCTCACATCCGCAATTGTGCTCTGCCTGAAATTGATCTGCCCCTTGGACTTCGTGCCGTGGTAGCTCGAGACGCTCCAGGAGTCGAGTTGCAGTGGCAATGGCACCCGTCGCAGGAGATCGGCCATGAAGATGAAGCTGCCATTCAGAATGGAAACGACGGTCAATTCCTTGTCCGCGTAGTCCTCTGTAATTTGGTGGGCCATCTCATCCAGACGGCTGAGGATGGTGGACTCGTGGTAAAGCACGCGGGCGATGTCAGTGACCATGGGAGGGAGTTCATATCGGCCCACGGCGCGGAAGCAAGCGCTATCGAAGAATACCGAGTGATCGCAAGCCTCCGGCCTCCAGCGCAAAGATCTCGCGGCTCACCGGATAGTTGGATCCGAGATATCCATTGATGATTGACTCGGCCATCTGCAGGTGGGCGTCGTCCTGCTTCGAAAAAACCAGCACCTGATTGCGGTGAGGCATCGCCACCAGCAAGTCGGGACCGAGCGTGGCACGGAATGATGCGGCGAACTCCGGCGCAAGCACGCAAGAGGCTGTGAGGGGATCATCCGATTCGAGGACCGCGTAACGGATCACATTTTTCTTGTTGCGGATGAATTGCGGCTTCAGTCGGGCCAAAACGGCGGAGGCTGTTTTCATTGCCTCGGCATGGATTTGCTCGAACGTCATGTGAACGGTCTTCTTCTCCTCGCGCGTGAGAGGAGCGATCTCGCCGTTGTGGGACCTTGCCACGGCGAGGATCGTGCGCTGGGAACCCGCGATGGGACGTCGCATCTCGTGATCCATGAAAGATGGTTCGACGAGAAACGCCCAGTCATCTCGCCCGGCAGCACCGAGCGCGACAGCCGGGAAGACAAAAAACCACAACGTCAGTTGGAGTTTTACGCAAGCTCTGGTAATGAGGGCGGTCATCATGATCGCGTTTTTAGAAGGAACACTGGCCGAGTCTCTCCCTACCCAGATCGTCGTCAATGTGCAAGGTGTCGGGTATCAAGTGATGATCCCGCTTTCCAGTTTCGAGCGCTTGCCCGCTCCGGGAGCCAAGGTAAAAATCCTCACCCACCTCACCGTCCGCGAGGACGCCCATATTCTCTACGGCTTCTGCTCGACCGGCGAGCGGGACCTCTTCCGCCTCCTTCTTCACCATGTGAGCGGAGTGGGGCCGAAAATCGCCCTTTCCGTGCTCAGCGGCCTCTCGGTCGAGATGTTCAAATCCGCCGTCGTGGCGGGAGATACCGGCACGATCTCAAAGATCAGCGGCATTGGAAAAAAAACCGCCGAGCGCATCGTTCTTGAGCTGAAAGACAAGGTGGGCGTGGCCGCCGAATGGGAGGCCTCCAGCGCAAAGAATGCTCCAAGCCAAGAGGACATTCGCCTGCACGACGCCGTGCTGGCCCTGATCTCCCTCGGCTACAAACAGGTCGAGGCCCACAAGGCCATACGCGCTGTGATGAAAACCGGCGGGGAGATGCCGTCCGCCGAGGAGCTCGTGCGTCAGGCCCTCAAGATTCTTTCATGAGTCCACTCGACACGGCCCGCACGGTCCATGCCGCGTTGCCACCCGGCGGGCTGTTTCACGAAAAGGAATGGCGTATTTCTCCGCGCCCGTTCGATCTGCCCCCCCGACTCGGGCCGGAACTGGTCAAGCTCGGCTACCGCCTCATGCTCTTCTTGCGGGCCTGCGACCAGCTCTACCGCCAGAGCACAAAAGGCCGCCAACCCTCATGGATCGCCGATCTCCTTGATGCCGGCAAACCCGCCGAACTCGTCGCCTTCCAACGCGAGTGCGGCATCGCCGGCGATATTCCCCGAGTGATCCGCCCCGACCTTGTTCTCACGGAAGAAGGCTTTGTGATTGCGGAGATCGACAGCGTCCCGGGCGGAATCGGACTCACCGCTTGGCTCAATAAAACCTACTCCGCCCTCGGCCACGACGTCCTTGGAGGTCCAGACGGCATGCTGCGCGGCTTCGCCCAAATCCTACCCGGCGGCGACATCGTCGTCTCCGAGGAGGCCGCCACCTACCGACCGGAAATGGAGTGGCTGGCGACGGAACTCAACACCAACCCGCCCGCAAACGCGCACTGGCGCGTGCTTGATGCCGCCATGCGCACAGACTGGCAAACAAACATCTATCGGTTTTTCGAGCACTTCGACCTCGCGAACGTCCCCGCCTCCACTCAGATCATGGAAGGAGTCCGCAACCAATCCCTCCGCGTCACCCCGCCTTTCAAACCCGCCCTTGAGGAGAAACTCTGGTTCGCTCTTTTCTGGCTCAAGCCGCTGGAGGATTTCTGGCATCGCGAACTCGGCGCGAGCGCATTTTCGGCCCTTCAAAAAGTGATGCCCTACACCTGGCTCGTCGATCCGACCCCCCTCCCCCGTCACGCCGTCCTCCCCCGCTTGGACGCCCAGTCATGGGGCGCAGTCGCCGGATTCAGCCAGAAGCGGCGCAACTTCATCCTCAAGGTCAGCGGATTCTCGGACCTCGCCTGGGGATCCCGCGGGGTCGTCATGGCCGCCGACCTGCCGCAGAAAGAATGGCAGGCCAAGCTGGAAGACGCTCTTGCCACTTTCGGCACCCAGCCCCGCATCCTCCAAGCATTTCATGCCGGGAGACTCTTCGATGCCGAATATTGGACCCCCGAATCCGGGAGCCTCTCGACCATGCGGGGACGGGTGCGGCTGTGTCCGTATTATTTTACTGGCGCTCGATCCGTCACGCTTGGCGGAGCGCTGGCGACCATCTGTCCCGACGACAAGAAGCTCCTCCATGGCATGCGTGACGCCATTCTTGCTCCGGCCTCGGGCCTCATATCCCGATAAACACGGCCTTCGAGAACCAGAAAAATGGCAACCCTCCCGACACAGCAATTTCTCCGCTTGCGCAGGGCCACTGCTCGATCGAATGAGTAGCGCAATCGCATGGATTCGCTAACCCAAGCCGCGCTCGGTGCCGCCGTGGCGGAGGCGGGAATGGGCCGCCGCATCGGCAACAAGGCCATTCTCTGGGGGGTGGCGTTGGGCACACTGCCCGACCTGGACATCCTTGCCAACCCGTGGCTCGACCACATCCAGCAACTTGAGTGGCACCGCGGCCCCTCCCACTCGCTCCTCGTCATGCTCGCCGCATCGCCGTTTCTTGGATGGCTGATCTCGAAATCCAGCACGGGAAAAGTCGGCCCGATCCTTGCCACCTGGACCGCCCTTTTGGTTCTCCTCACGCACTCACTCATCGATGTCTTCACCGTTTATGGAACGATGATTTTCGCACCGATTACCGATTACCGGGTAGGATTGAACAACCTCTTCATCATCGACCCCCTCTTCACCGCCCCACTTTTGCTGGGACTTCTCGTCGCCTTGTTTTGCAAACCAGTCTCAAACATCAGGCGCCTCTCAAACCGCACTGGCATTGCCCTCGCCGCCGTTTATGTGCTCTGGAGTTTTTCCGCAAAAGGAATCGCCCACTATGAATTGGCACGTTCCCTGCGCGCCCATGGAATCCCCTACCAGCGCCTCATGACAGCCCCCACGCCCTTCAACACCATCCTCTGGCGCGGAATCGCCGAGGACACCGAGGGCTTCTGGATCGGCTACCACTCGCTCCTCAAGCCGAGTGAGAATATCTCCTTCGAATTCCTTCCGAAAAACAAAAAAGCCCTTGCACAAATTCAGGATGCCGAGTCCTTCAAACGCCTCGTTTGGTTCTCCAACGGATTTCTCACGGTCGAACAGATTGGCAATGCATGGATCGCTAGCGACTGGCGCTTCGGAGAATTGCGACCCTCCGACGCCCCGCTCTCCGCGGCCAATCCCGCCGCAGCCGTCTTCTCATGGCGGCTCGAAAAAACCGGAAACATCTGGAAAACCACCCCGCTGCGCGAGCGTCGCGATCTCCTCCCGCATCTCACGCAACTCCGCAACCGCCTGAGATAAAAAGATCCGATAAAAAAAGCCACCCCGCGCAACCGGCAGCAACTTTTTGATCCGATGTAGGGGCAGCCGCTACGGCAGGAGTCCCCAAGCACTGCGCTTTGCGTATTACGACTGGTTTGCGAGAGCCAAGCGGGAGGTATGGCGGTGCGGGAGTGAGGACGAGGGACCGTCGGCGAGCCACTCTGTGCCATGGAGAACGAACTGCCAGCGGCCGCGGTAGGTGCCGAGTTGCCCGTAGAAGCGGATGGCGGATTTTGAGCGGGCCATGTCGCGGATGCGTTCGCGGAGTTCCTTGTTTTGAGTGAAGATGTCGTATTCCAGGCCATTGAGGGTGATGCTCACGAAGCCCTTCTCATTGACCGTGGCCGGGGCTTCGATGAAGAAGACCTTGCCGTCGTAGGTGCCATCGCGGAAGTCGGCGTTGTCAGGTTCGGCGGAGGGTTTGACGGCTTTTTTGAAGAGGTCGACGGAGGAGATGAGCCGGAGGGTGCCGGCAGGGCCTTGCTCGAGGGTGCTTGGCGCACGGAGGGTCATCCACTTGCCTTTGGCGTTCTCGTCGGCGACCTGAAAGCGCGCGATGATGGGGAAATGGTCGGAGAATCCCCCGGGTCGTTTCCCGCGGGACCAACGGTAGGGACGGCCGAAGACGTCGGAGTTGAGCCCGGGAATCCGGAGGATTTCAAAGCTGTTGTCTTTATACTGGATTCCTTGGTTGTCGTAGAGACCGCGTGAGACGATGAGATGCATGAGCGTGCCCCATTCATCTTGGTAGACGTCACTGCCGCGCTCGCGGGTGGGGAGTTCGAACCAGAGGTTGTAGAGGTCTTTTTTTCCACTGCGGAGGGCGAGTTCGTTGCCTTGGGAGCCGAGAACGTCAATGATGCCGGTTTTCTGCATTTCGGGGTAGCGGCTGTTTTGATTGTAGTGGGAGTTCAAGTCGCCACCGACTAGGACATCAGCGAGAGGATTTTCCTTGAAGATCGCATCGAGGCGATCCCGGAGCGAGCGGGCGTTCCTGACACGGACAGCTTCAGCCTGGGAGCTGCCTGCGCCGGATTTCCAGTGATTTGCTAAAACGGTGAGCGGCTGGCCGTCCACGTCTAATTGCGCCTCAAGAATGGAGCGCGCGTCCGGGGTGGCGATGGTTTGAGTGGAGAGGACCGGGAAGCGCGTGAAGATGATGTTGTGGATGGAGCGGGGGCGCCCGCCCTCGTAGTTGCCGGGCTCCTCCTGGGATCGGACGACCTGATAACCTGTGAGACCGGCGTCTTCGCAGGCCTTGAGCAGCCACAGATCGGCGGGGATGCCTTTGAGTTCGTCGGGAAGCGGGGATTGCGTGAGGAGATCCTCGAGTTTTTTATCCTTCACCGCATCAAGCCAGGCGCGGTAGTCGGGGATGGTGGATTCCGGGGTCTGGTCCAACTCAATCTCATTGAGAATCAGAATATCGGGACCGGCTCCCTGATCTACTTTGGCAAGAACGCGGACCACGTTCTGAACTTTGACCATGAGATGCTCCGGGGTGTATTTGTCGGAGGCGTATTCCTCGTAGGAGGCGACGCCGTCGAGATCGAAAAGATTTTCGACGTTGTAGGAGACGACACTGAAGGATTTGGCGAGCAGCGGGGAGGAGACAATCGCCATGGCCGCGAGGGCCGTGAGAAGCAATCGGAACATATTCGAAACAGGTTTCAAGCGGAAACCGTAATCCTGCCGCCCGCCCGGGGCAACTTTATTTCTGGTGGCGAGCGATGGTCGGCGGTGGCCCGAGGAGGCCTCAGACGCTGTATTGGAGGGCCATCGAGCGGGCTATGGAGGCAATGCGCTCGCAGAGGGCATGGGGTTCGAGGACTTTGGCGTGGTTGCCCCAGCCGAGAATCCAGTTTTCCAAGTCTGGAGCGAGGCCCACCTCGAGGGTCATCTCGGCAGCGCCACCGGGGAGCGGGCGGAGCTTTTGGGATGTGTGCCAGACGCGTTCAGCGGCCAAGCGGGCGGCGAAGGGATCGAGGCGAATGACTACACGGGCGGGCTTGGGCGTTTCGAAAGCGGAGAAGCTGGAAGCCAGCATCTCGCTGATGGAAAATTTGGCGGGTCGTTGGAATGTGCTTTTGAGAATTCTCGGTTGGCTGAGGCGGGTGAGGGCGAAGGTTCGCCGCTGCGCCCGCACGAGATCGTGGCCGATGAGATACCATTGATTGTCGATGCAGCCGAGGTGGTAGGGTTCGATCCGGCGGCGCTCGGGTTTTTTGCCTTGAAGCTTGTGGTAATCGAACTCCACGGTCCGCTGTTCGACGACGGCTTTCGAGAGGGTGTCAAAGACGCGCAGTTCTTGGATCGCGTAGCCGACGGACCGGAAGGAGATGGCGTCGCTGAGTTCCTGGAGGGAGAAAAAGCCCTCCTCCTCGAGGTTGGCGGACATTTTTTGGAAAGCCGTCTTGAGCGGCCTCTCGAAATCGGTGCCCTTGTATTGCTCGAGGGATTTCTGCGCGACCAGCAGGGCGACCAACTCGCCATCGGTCATGGTCATGCGAGGAAAGTGGGAGACGGGCTTTGTGTAGCGGAATCCGCGGTGCAGCGGGCTGTAGGCGATGGGCAGGTGCATCTGGTCGCGCATGAAGTCCACATCGCGGGCCACCGTCTTGGCGGAGACCTCGAACTCCACCGCCATGGAGGAGCAGTTGGGATGCCCTCCTTGGTGGATGAGGTCGTGGATGCGGAGCATGCGGGCAAGGGGCGGGCGGGACTGCGGCCCGATGCCGAAGCGGCGTGTGTGGCGGCCTTTTTTTTGGGGGGTGAGATTGAGTTCCGGCTCCATCGGGGGGAGTGAGCCCGGGCGCGCCTCGAAGTCCGGCGACGAGATTGTTTGGGGGGAGTGCTCGGTGGTCATTTTTTGTTCATTGCGGGAACCTCCCGGAGTCCGATGCCTTGGTGGTAAACCAAGAGCCCTCCGTAATGTCCGGCTTGGGCGACATTCCATGCGGTCATGAGCGCCACCACGGCCGCGAGGGCTCCGATGGACCGGCCCAGAAGGCTCCAGCGTGCGGCGAGGAGAGCGAGCACGGAGAGAGCCGCTGCGACGAGGGCAAAATTGCGCGCCCTCTCGCCCGCGTGTTCGTGATCCTCCAACAGTTGGTGCGCGGCCCCCTGCAACTTGCCGAGTCGATCGTCCTCGCTTTCGCCCGTTCCCACAGCGACCACCGCCCCGGCTGCCCCGAGAACGAGGAGGAGGGCGGCCGCGGGTGCCCAGCGTCGAAAAAGCACGGCAATCACCGACAAACCAGCCCCAACGATGAGAAGGGCGATGGGAAAGTGCACGACCGCCGGGTGCAAGGGATCTGGGATCGGTATCATGCGTCCTCTGTAGCACCGCCAAGCGGGTCGGGCGAGGGGAATTCATTTTTCACGGCGCGAGAGACTTTCGATGTAGCGCTTCGAGGCGGCGACAGCTGGCTTCTCGAGGAGATACCAGGATGCGACGGACACAGCCAATGTGATGGCGAAGAGTGAGCCACTCCAGAGCCAGGGCCGATTCACGGGGCCGATATGCCAGGCCTCGAGCATCGGCTCGAAGAAGTAGAAAAGGATCAAGTGGTAGACAAAAATCCCGTAGCTGATTTTGCCGAGAAACCGCAGGGGAGTGAGGGAGAGAAAGGATCCCAGAGTTCCCGGGAAACCCTTCACGCAGCCCCAGACGAGAATCACAGCGATGATGCCCTCGAGGATTTCCGGCGTGCAATCGATCCAAGGATTGACGGTGGAGAAGCGCACGATGCGGTTGGCGAACCAGATCGCGATCCCCGCAAGAAGAAGCAGTCCCATGCCCACGGGGCGGGATGGCAAGGCCGGGAGGCCGGGTCCGCATCGCAGCCAAGCCAGCAAACCGCCCAGCGCGAAGGTATCGATTGAGCCCGGCAACATCACCCACCGCCAGAGGTCGGGAATCCCACTCGAGAGGCAGAAGACACGGTAGGAGTAGCCGACGGCGACCAACCCGAGGGCGACACAGGGGAACCACCGCCGCGGCACGGCCAGCAAGAAGAACGGCCACACGAGGTAGAACTGTTCCTGCAATGCAAGCGACCAGAAGTGTCCCACCGGTGCGAAGAACCAACCCTGGAGCGCGATTTTGAAATTCGTGAGGAATGTCAGGTGCCACAGCAACGGCTCGATGACTTCATCCATTCCCGCCAGCACGCCGAAGGCGAGTGCGCCGAGGAAGGCCGGCAACAACCTTGCAAACCGGCGGAGATGAAAAACCCCCAACTCGCCCGCGTAGCCGACTCCGAGATAGGCCGAGCGATCCTCGATTTTCCAGAGCGAGATCGTGACGAGATAGCCGCTGAGGACGAAGAAAAGCCGCACTCCCATCTGCCCCCAATCCCAGAAGTGCGGGAGGTGGACACCGGTGTGGTGTATGAAAACCATGAGGATTGCGATGCCACGCAGTCCATCCAACTGGGGGCTGTAGCTCCCCGATGCGGGTGGCTTTTCGGGAGTCGGGAGGCTCGAGGATGCGGCGGGTTCCAAGAGATAAGGAAAGAATTTTTTGAGGCTATTGAGCGGCTTTTCGAAGAAGCGGAAAGACAACCACGCGGCGAGGAAGGTCATCGTCACAACGAGGGCCGAGCGTAAGAGGAGGAACCCCGGGAGATTGCCCTTGCGCTCGCCGAGCCAGGCGTGCATGGCCTGCTCGCAGAATGCATCCACCACGGGGTGGTAAAGGTAGAGGCCGTAGCTCAGCATGCCGGTGAAGATCACGGCGCGGAGGCCCGCTATGCGGCCCGCTAGGCCGCGGAATCCGTAGGAGGCGTGAAGAATAAGCAGCGAGAACCCCGCGATGCGCGGCAACTCGACCAGCGGCGAGGTGCCGTTGAGGGAATCCGGCCATTCCGCCAGCACAACCAAGGCGATACCGGCCAGCGGCACCCAGCCTTGTGCTGCGAATGCCGTGGAGGGCAACTTGCGAAGCCCCCACCCCACCCGGCCGCCAAGGAGGGCGGGCCCTTTCTGCCAGAGTGCGAGGAGCGCCCCCGCCCCCAGCGAATCGAGCGAGCCTGGCGTGGAAAACCAGCTCACGAACACATTCGCTCCCGAGAGATACGCCCAGACCTTGAAGCCGCTCCCGAAGGCGATCGTCGCCACGATTGCGGGCCAGAGCCAGCGCGCGGGGATCCAGAGCATCACGAGCGGCCAGAGGATGTAGAACTGTTCCTCCACGGCGAGCGACCAAGCGTGCGAGAGCGGCTCCGGCCACTCGTTGGTGAGGCCCATGAAGATATTCGTGGTGTAGGTCGCCAGCCATGGCCACACCTCGCGGGTGCGGCCGAGGTCGAAGGCGAGGCACACGGCGAGAAGCAGGTAGTAGACCGGAAAGATTCGCAGGCACCTCCGAATGTAAAACTGCCGCAGCACATGCGCGACCGGCGTGCCCCGCTCGGCGGCCTTGAATCGGTTTTCGAGGAGGATGCCGGTGATGAGGTAGCCGCTGAGGACGAAGAAAAGTTTCACTCCGACCGGAGCCAGTCTCACGGAAAAATCCAGTGCCGGCACCAAGTGGTCCAGGAGCACGAAAAGGATCGCGACAGCCCGTAGCGCGTCCAAGTGTGGACGATAGCCAGTGGGTGCGGAAGGCGGCATGCTCATGGGACGAGGCGGAGTGTTTCGCAGCCCATGCCGGGCCATGCAATTCTCAATGCGGTGAAAGCCCCATTTCCTCCGACCCGCTCGCCACGGCAATCTGGGAACCTGACTCAAGAACCCAAACTCTTTTTCCGATCGATGACACAGCCACTGCCAGTCTGCAACCCATACGCCCGATGAACGGCCATTGCTTTTGGCCGGGACGCCCGTCGCCGCTTGGCGCGGTATGGGATGGGGACGGGGTGAACTTCACGCTCTTCTCGGAAAACGCGACACTGGTCGAGTTGTGCCTTTTTGATTCTGTGCAGGACACCGCGGAGAGTGCGCGCCTCGCGCTGCCTGAGAAAACAAACCAAGTCTGGCATGGCTATCTGCATGGGGCCAAGCCCGGCCAGATTTACGGCTACCGCGTGCATGGCCCCGAGAGCCCTCCGGAGGGCCACCGCTTCAATCCGCTCAAGCTTCTCCTCGATCCCTACGCGAAATGCATCGCCCGCGAGTTGCAATGGAACCCCGCGATCGAGGACCCGCTGTGCGACTCGGCGCCATTTGCTCCCCTCGCCCGCGTGGTCGATCCCGCGTTCCACTGGAACGGCACGCCCGCGCCCTGCACGCCGTGGAATGACACGGTCCTGTATGAGCTTCATGTAAAAGGATTCACCAAGCTGCACAGCGGCGTGCCAGAGAATCTGCGGGGCACCTATGCTGGGCTGGCCTCACCCGCCGCCATCTCGCATCTCACGTCGCTTGGGATCACAGCGGTGGAGTTGATGCCGGTGCACTACCATGTGGACGAGGGGATGCTGGTTGAGCGCGGGCTTTTGAATTATTGGGGCTACAACACGCTGGGATACTTTGCGCCCGACCCGCGTTTTTCCTCGAGCGGGCCGGAGAATGCGGTGAACGAGTTCAAGGAAATGGTGCGTCTGCTCCATGCGTCGGGCATCGAGGTGATCCTCGATGTTGTTTACAACCACACGGCCGAGGGCGATCAGAAAGGCCCGACGCTCTCGATGCGCGGCATCGACAACGTGTGCTACTACCGACTGGACGAGTCCGACCGCAGCCACTACATCGACTTCACGGGTTGCGGCAACTCGCTCAATGTCGCCCATCCCCGCGTCCTCCAGCTCATCATGGACTCGCTGCGCTACTGGGTGCTGGAGATGCGTGTGGACGGATTCCGATTCGACTTGGCGAGCGCACTGGCGCGCGAACTCTGGGAGGTGGACCGCCTCGGCTCGTTCTTCGACATCATCCACCAAGACCCCGTTCTTTCGCAGGTGAAACTCATCGCCGAGCCGTGGGATTTGGGGCCGAACGGGTATCAGGTGGGCAACTTCCCCGTGCTTTGGAGCGAGTGGAATGGCCGCTACCGCGATTGTGTGCGCCGGTTTTGGAAGGGCAACGGAACCACCGTCGGAGAACTCGCCTCGCGCCTTGCCGGGAGCAGCGACCTCTACCGCCACAACGGCCGCCGCCCCAGCGCGAGCATCAACTTCATCACCAGCCACGATGGATTCCCCCTCGCGGATCTCGTCACCTATGACAGGAAACACAATGAGGCCAACGGAGAGAACAACCGGGACGGAACAGATCAGAACGACAGCTGGAATTGCGGTGTCGAGGGGGCCAGCGGGGATGAGGCTGTGCGCGAACTCCGGCTCCGGCAGCAGCGGAATTTTCTCACAACGCTTTTTCTGTCCCAAGGCGTCCCGATGCTGCTCGCCGGGGACGAGTTCGGGCGCACGCAGTATGGAAACAACAACGCATTCTGTCAGGACAACCCGATCTCCTGGATCAATTGGACCCTGGATGCCGAGCAATCCAAGCAGCTCGACTTTGTGCAGCGCCTCATCGAACTCCGCCGGATGCAGCCGGTCTTTCGACGCCGGCACTTTTTCCAAGGCCGGGCGATTCACGGCACGGACAGCAAGGACCTGTATTGGATACGGCCCGACGGCAAGGAAATGTCGGAAATCGACTGGGCCATGGCGCAAGTGCGTTGCCTTGGCATCGGCCTGCTCGGCGACCAGATCGTCGAGTGCGATGAGCGCGGGCAACCGATCCGGGGCGACTCGTTTTTGATTCTCATGAATGCGCAGGATGCATTGATTCCCTTTCGTCTCGGGGCCCGCCAGCGCCATGTGGCATGGACGTTGGTTCTCGACACGAACATCCCCCCCGGAGAGTTCCAGCCGCGCGTTTACAAGCATATGGCCGAGTTCCCGCTCGAGCCGCGGTCGGTGGCAGTTCTGCAACCGCACTACATTCCATTCGGTTGATCTTGGCGCGGCGCAATGGGGACTTGTCCCCCCTCGCGACCCGGTCGCGGCGCGCGGATGGTGCTGCCATGGAAACACGACTTAGAGCCGTCCTTGAAAAGGAGAGGATGGAGCACTTGATCCCGAGTTTTGCGGATCAGGGGGTGACGGACGAGATGCTGGATGCGTTGACGGATGAGGATCTGCGCGAGTTGGGAATTCAAAAACTCGGCGAGCGCAAGCGCCTGCTCATCGCCTTCGCGAACCGCTCCGAGATTCCTCTGGCGGGAACGGTGATGGTGCTTGTGGGCGGCGGCACGTTGCCGACGGACTCCGCATTGGCCGGGTTGCGTGTAGAGACATTTGAGATCGGCAAGTATCCCGTGATGATCGAGGAGTGGGAGTGGGTGCGCGTGTGGGGGCTTGCGAACGGGTATGAGTTGGAGTCCGGCTACTCCAGCGGGCACTGGCACCCGATCACGCATGTGAGTTGGTATGATGCGGTGAAGTGGTGCAACGCGAAGAGCGAGCATGAATTGCTCACGCCGGTCTACGGGATGGAGGGCAAGTTCTACAGGAATGGCGAGTTCGGTCCCGACGGTTCGAAGCTCGTGAGCCGCAACGAAAGGGCCAATGGTTACCGCCTGCCCACGGAGGCCGAGTGGGAGTGGGCCGCGCGGGGCGGACCGCTCAGCCAAGGCTACAAATTCAGCGGGGGCAACAGGCCGGAGTCGGTCGGCTGGTATAACAGAAATTCAAATGGCACGGTCAAACCGGTCGGCATGAAATCCGCAAACGAACTCGGGATTTACGACATGAGCGGCAATGTGTGGGAGTGGTGCTGGGACATGGACGAGAGCGGCTCGGCCCATCGCATCCGTGGAGGCAGTTGGAAGAATCACGCCACCAATGGCACGGTAAGTTACCGCATCAGCCGCAGTCCGGAGACCCGCTATGGCGTGATCGGATTCCGCGTCGCGCGGAACTCCTGACAAGCCGATCCCCGATCCCTTATTGACAATCCACATCAACAGAAAACACCGCACATGACTGCTAGGCTGAGAACAATCTTGGAAGAAGTGAAACTGGAACACTTGCTCTCGCTTTTTGCGGATCAAGGGATCAAGGACGACATCATTCTTCATATGACGGATTCCGATCTCAAGGAGCTTGGGATCGCCAAAATGGGGGACCGCAAGCGGCTTCTCCTCGCCTTCTCGGCGCCTTCGGAATACCCGGTTAATGGGACTGTGATGCTTGAGGTCAAGGGAGGAACGTTGCCCGAGGACTCCACTTTTCGCGGGTTGGACGTGCCCGCCTTTGAGATTGGCAAGTATCCCGTGATGCGTGAGGAGTGGGACTGGGTGCGGGTGTGGGGGTTGGCCCATGGGTATGAAATCGAGCCGTGCGCGACGAACGGCGGGCAACCCGTGACGGCGCACGTCTCCTGGTGCGAAGCGGTCAAATGGTGCAACGCAAAAAGCGAGCATGAGGGGTTCCGGACCGTCTACAGCATCAAGGGCGAGACCTACCGCCACGGGGAGCATGGCATTCAGGAGCCGGACATCGTGAAGGCGAATGTCCGCTCCAACGGCTACCGGCTGCCGGTCGCCCCCGAGTGGGAATGGGCCGCACGCGGGGGCCCGTTGAGCGAGGGCTACAAATATACTCCAGTGGATACGCCGACGCCGGTCTCTGCCGCCCCACTCCCCTTGCAATCTGTCGGGAACAAGGCAGCGTTGGAGCTTGGCGTCTACCTGATGAGCGACAGCGTGTGGGAGTGGTGTTGGGACAAGGAGGAGAGCGGCGCGCCCTTGCGCATCCGGGGGGCTTGCTGGAGCCAAACGGAGGGATCGCGCATCTTGTCATGCCGTTTTACAACGAGCCCGGAGAGCCGCCACGGGCTCATTGGATTCCGGCTGGCGCGCAACGCCTGAGCGGCAGGCTCACGGGAGGGTGGCGGCCTCTTCGTCGAAGAGTTGGCGCGCGCCGTCCTCGGTCGCGGACTCCACCGAGCGCAACTTGCGCTGCATTGCGCGGGAGCGTGTGTCGACTTGGTCGATCTCGCTGGTGGCGGACTGGAGCTTGCTTTTCACTTTTTCGAGAACAGCGCCGAACCGGGAGAACTCGGTCTTGACGGCGCTGAGGGTTTGCCAGACCTCGCTGGATCGTTTCTCGATGGCGAGCGTGCGGAAGCCCATCTGGAGGCTGTTGAGGAGGGCGACGAGAGTGGTGGGGCCGGCGATGAGGATGCGGTGGTCGCGCTGGATGGTCTCCGCGAGTTCGCGTCGGCGGAGAACCTCGGCATAGAGGCCCTCGGTGGGCAGGAACATGATGGCAAAGTCGGTGGTCAATGGCGGGTTGAGGTATTTTTCCCGGATATCCCTCGCATTGGATTTGATGCGCGTCTCGAGTTGGCGCGCGGCGGCCTCGGCCTCGAAGGGTTCGCCGGCCTCGAGGGCGGCGACGAGGCGTTCGTAATCCTCCTTGGGAAACTTGGCATCGATCGGGAGCCAGACGGTGGAGCCGTCATCGGAGCGTCCGGGCAGCTTGACGGCGAACTCCACGCGTTCGGGACCGCCCTTGGTGGCGACATTGGTCTCGTATTGCTGGGGGCTGAGAAATTGCTCGAGGATGGCGGCGAGCTGGAACTCTCCCCAGGCTCCGCGGCGGGTCACGTTGGTCATGACGCGCTTGAGATCGCCCACGCCCTCGGCGAGGGTCTGCATTCCCAGCATGGCGGTCTGCACCTTGTCGAGATTATCGCTCACGATTTTGAAGGACTCTCCGAGGCGGCGCTCGAGGGTGGTCTGGAGTTTTTCCTCCACCGTGGCGCGCATGGCCTCGAGCTTGGCGTTGTTGTCCGCTCGCAGGCCGGCGAGGTGAGACTCGACCGAGGTGCGGAGGGACTCGATTTTCTCCTCGTTGGTCTGTGTGAGGAGGGCGAGTTGGGCGCGGAAGCCAGCGAGTTGTTGGTTCTGAAGGTCGAAGGAGGCTTTGACAGAGCCCGAGAGGGTCTGAATCTCTTGGCGCGTGGTGTCGGTGAAGGCTTGGCGAAAGTCGGTAATGCGGGAGTCGAGGGCCTCGCGAAGGTCATGGAGGGCGGCGGCATTCTGGCTGAGGCCGGCGTGGAGGACTTGAACGAGTTCCTGGCGGGAGGCCGAGCCATCCTGACGCGCGTCCCGCTGCAGGCTGGCGAGCTGGTCGCGCAGGAGGGCTTCCAAGTCCGCCCGCATCCGCGCCGCGTCTCGTCTCCGGAGCATGAGCAGGGCGGAGGCGACGAAAAGAGTGAGAAGCGGGATGATAAAAAGGGGATCCATGGACGTGCGGCGACGGTAATGCAAAGCCGGGCCGGGATCATTAAAAGATGTGTGCCGGAGGAATCTTCTTGCTCTTGGAGCGCGCGTGCAAAATCTGGCGGGATGCGAAAAGTTGCGATTCTTGTTTTTCTTCTAGCGGGCCTGACGACGTCCATGGCCGCGGTGCAGAGCGAATATGTGCTCCTGAGCGGCGGGCCGTCCCTTGAGGAGTGGGAGAAATACAAAGCGGCACCGCATGACCGGTGGTGGGGAAATTTTATTCGCGCGGCACGGGTGCGGATTCAGGAAATTCAAAAGCAGCAGGGTGCCGGGGCGCGGATCACGTGGCTTGTGCACAAGCCGAGCTATGTGCGGCGCGGCAGCCGCCAGGACCAGAGCGACCTCATCTCGAACATCGTCTCGGTGCGGGACAAATATGGCATCAACCTCGTGTGGTTCGACAAGGGTCAGGAGGTGATCGACTACCTGAACAGCGGGCAACCCCGCGAGCAGATCAAGATCGCGGGTCTGGAGTTTTACGGGCATTCCAACCGAGCGTGCTGGATGTTCGACTACAGCAATGAAATCGACAGCGGCTCGAAGAGCTGGCTCCACGAAAAGGAACTCAATCGCCTGAAGCGAGGGATTTTTACACGCAACGCTTTCATTAAGAGCTGGGGCTGCCACACGGGCGAGAGCATGAGCAAAAAGTGGAGGCGCGCCACGGGGCGGCGGATGATCGGGGCGATTGGCAAGACAGACTACGCCAACGGACACTTGAGGAATTGGGTGCCGGGATTGAGTGCAGGCGCGCGCTGGGGAGGCTGAGTGCAGGAGGCGCGGCGGGGAGTTATTTCGGGAAGACGGCTAGGAAATTGCGGACGCGTTTAATCTCCGGGAGGGAGGTGGTTTTTCCGGCCCAGAGTCCGCTGGATGTGCCGCCATCGAGATTGAGCGCGGTCTCTGGGGCCCATGTGCCGAGGACATTGGGCAGGGCAAGAATGTGACCGGCGTCGGAAAGCGTGACGGAGGAAATGTAGATGAGTGCGACGGCACCCTTCTGGCCGGTGGCTGCGGCGGTGCGGCGGGCGATGCGATCCGCGTTGAGGCCGGGCACCGGGGCGGCGTCCTCGACGAGCATGGGACCGCATTGGAGGGCCTGGCGGAAAGGGGTGGTTTGCGCGTTGGTGGCGGAGGAGCGAATAATCGAGACGAGGCCGTTCGGACGCACGCCCACGATGCCGCTGAGGAGCTTGGCGCGCTCGAAAGGGTGGAGGGTTTTACCGCCTGCGATGACGAGTCCGACGGCCCTGTAGTCTTTGTGGAAATAGCCGCCGTTGATGCCCGCAATGGCGCCCGCGTGGGCGAGTGTGTTGGCGAGCGTGGCTTCGCCCGGCGATGGGCTGTCGATGACGCGGAAGGTGTGCGTTTTCGCGTTGAAGCAGATCGCTGTGACTGTTGCGGTGGCGGAGGCGTTCCTGCAGCGGGTCTCGATGACTCTTACACCGGGCGCGGGCTCGCCCAGTGTGGTGGTGGAGATGATGCTCCAGGCGGCGCCGGCTGGGAGACCGGCGAGGCCGAGCAGGAGCAGTGTCGCGAAGACTCGTGCGTGGAAGTGGATTGGCTTGGGACTGCGGAGCACGGGCGCGGCGCCCGTGCCCGTTGGGTGCGTCGTTTTGCGGATTTTCAATGAGGGAGGTTACTCGTCGCCGTTCTTGCTGAGGCGGGTGAGGACGCTGAGATCCTCGAGTGTGGTGGTATCGCCGGTGATTGTGACGCCGGCGGCGATTTGCTTGAGAAGGCGGCGCATGATTTTGCCGCTGCGGGTCTTTGGCAGGGCATCGGCGAAGCGGATCTCATCCGGTTTCGCAATGGGGCCGATGACTTGGGCGACGTGCTTGCGGAGTTTTTCGGCGAGTTCCTTGGAGGGAAGATGACCTTCCCGCATGACGACGAAGGCGACGATGCCTTGGCCCTTGATCTCGTCGGGCTTGCCGACAACGGCCGCCTCGGCGACGGAGTCGTGGCCTACGAGGGCGCTCTCGACCTCGGCGGTTCCGAGGCGGTGGCCGGCGACGTTGAGCACGTCGTCAATGCGGCCGACGATCCAGAAGTAGCCATCCTTGTCGCGGCGGGCACCATCCCCCGTGAAGTAGCAACCCTTCACCTCGCTCCAGTATTGTTTTTTGTAGCGGGACTTGTCGCCGTAGATGTTGCGCAGCATGGCGGGCCAAGGCTTGCGGATCACGAGTTTGCCGCCCTCGTTGGGTCCGACCTCCTTGCCCTTGTCATCCACGATTGCGGCATCGATGCCGTAAAACGGGAGCGTGGCGGTGCCCGGCTTGAGGGGTGTGGCGCCGGGGAGTGGCGAGATCATGATGGCGCCGGTTTCGGTTTGCCACCAGGTATCCACAATCGGGCAACGTTCGGCGCCGATATGTTTGTAATACCACATCCAGGCTTCGGGATTGATCGGTTCGCCGACGCTGCCGAGGAGCCGGAGCGAGGAGAGATCGTGCTTTTTCGGCCAGTCATCCCCCCACTTCATGAACGCGCGGATGGCAGTGGGGGCGGTGTAGAGGATGGTGACGCCGAGTTCCTCGATAATTTTCCAAAAGCGATCGGGCTCCGGCCAGTTCGGGGCGCCCTCGTAGAGAACGCAGGTCGCGCCATTGGCGAGAGGACCGTAAACGAGGTAGCTGTGACCGGTGATCCAGCCCACGTCGGCGGTGCACCAATAGATATCCTCCTCACGGAGGTCGAAGATGTATTTGCTGGTGGCGGCGGTGCCTGTGAGGTAGCCGCCTGTGGTGTGGAGGATTCCCTTGGGTTTGCCCGTGGAGCCGCTTGTGTAAAGGATGAAGAGGGGATGCTCGCTATCGAGGGGAACGGCGGGGCACTTGGCATCGACGTATTCGGCCTCGCGGTGCCACCAGACGTCGCGGCCCTCTTGGATGTGGATATCCATCCTGGTGCGGCGGGCGACGATGACGCGGCGGACTTGCTTGTCCTCCTTGAGGGCGTGGTCGACATTTTGCTTGAGGCTGACGATCTGGCCGCGGCGGTAGCCTCCATCGGCGGTAACGACGACCGTGGCGCCACTGTCTGCGAGCCGGTCCTTGATGCTCTCGCTGCTGAAGCCTCCGAAGACGACGGTGTGGACAGCGCCGATGCGGGCGCAGGCCAGCATGGCAATGACAGCCTCTGGGATGAGCGGCATGTAAATGAGGACGCGATCCCCTTTTTTGACTTCATTCCGCTTGAGGATGTTTGCGAAAACGCAGACCTCGCGGTGGAGTTGCTGGTAGGTGAGCGTGCGGCGTTCGCCCGGTTCGCCCTCCCAAATGATCGCGGCTTTGTTGCGGCGAGGGCCGTCGAGATGGCGGTCCAGACAGTTCTCGGAGGCATTGAGCTGACCTCCGACGAACCACTGGGCGAAAGGGGGCTTCCAATCGAGAACCTTCTTCCACTTCTTCTGCCAGAGGAGCTCTGAGGCCTCGCGCGCCCAGAATTTCTCTGGGTTCTTGATCGACTGGTCGTGCAATTTTTTGTAGTCCTCAAACTTGCCGACGACGGCTTTTTTTGAGAACTCGCGGGAGGGTTTGAAGACGCGTTTTTCGTCGAGGTGGGATTCGATATTTTGACTCATAGGGAAGGGAAAGCGGGGATTAAGAACAGAATTCGCGGCAGGTGGCAACTCGGCAGGCAAAATGCCGCTTGCCAAGGAGGGCTTCCGGCCGCCTATGGTGAGGGGTGTTTCAGGTGATTTTCAATCAAATCAGCGCTGCGGAAATGGCCGCGTTGCCAAAGGATCTGCAGCTGGATTTGCTTGCGGAGTTTCAATTTTTACCGGGGGATTTGGAGGTGCTGGACGGCGAGAACTTCGGGAAGGTCTCGAGGGATGGACGCTCTCTCCTGCGCTACCGTGCGAGGGATTACCGGATTTATTTTGAGCGCCACACCGATGGGCTGATGGTTCACCGGGTGCTGCACAAGAATACGATTCGCGACTTTTTATTCCGCTCCAACCTGCCCCTTGACGAGGAGGATGGGGGGCTTGCGAAGACGAATGATTTTTGGACGCTCATTCACGAGGCCGAGGAGGCGAGGCGCTGATGGTTGGTGGAAACGGGAAGATCCAGTGGCTGGGAGATGCGGGTGCGGCGAAGGCAGCTTGGATCTTTTGGGGAATCGTCGCGCTGGTTTTGTGCATCATCGTTGCGGTGCAACCGGATCGTCGCACGGTCACGCCGGAATACCGCAAGGCCTCGGAGAAATGGTGGGCCTCACAGCCGGGAATCTACACGGGCAAGTCGGGCTTCCTCTATCTCCCGCAGGCCGCGATTTTCTACACACCGATCCGGATTTTGCCCCAGCGTGTTGGAGAGCCGTTGTGGCGCCTTGTGATGTTGGGCTCGCTGGCGGGCGCGCTCTGGTGGGGGGCGAAAAGGTTGGGGGGCGAAAACAGAGGGAGGCTGTTTTTGTTTGCGAGTCTTCTGGTGCTGCCGGCCTCACTCGCGAGCGCGCGGAACGGCCAGGTGAATATGCCGCTGGCGGCGCTTTATCTTTTTGCCGCGCTCTGTATTGCTGGGCGCCACTGGTGGGTGGCGGCGGTGTGCCTCGCCGTGTCGTTGGGGTTGAAGCCCATCTCGCTGGCCCCGATGCTTCTTGCTGCGGCGGCGTTTCCGCGGCTGATCTGGCCATTGGTTGTTTGCACAGCGGCCTTGTTGGCTCTGCCCTTTGCGCACCCGGATTCCACTTATGTGCTGGGCCAATACCGGGATTTCCTGTGGTGCCTTTCCGAAGCGGGTCGGCCCACCCGCCACTCCTGGTGCGACTTGGCAGGAATGCTACGGAGCTTCGGTTGGGAGCCCGGGCAAGATGTCATGTGGGGTGTTCGGGCTGTTGCGGCAGTGGGGGCACTCGTTCTGGCGCTCCGGGCTGCGGCAAGGCCTGATCCGCTTCGCGCCGCGCTGAGCGTGTTTCTTGTCGGAGCAATCTACCTCATGCTTTTCAATCCCCGCACCGAGACGAATTCCTACGTCATTATTGCCGCATTCATCGCCCTCGCCGGCGCCTATGAACTCGTCCTGCACCGCTCGCGCCGCCACGCGGCAGTGTTTATCGGACTGGCGCTCGTGTGGGGAACCGAAAATTTCGGTTGGCCGATCTTCCCGCTCACCAATCTTTGGCTGAAGGCGCTTTGCACGGTCGGGCTGATGGTCTGGCTGGCGCCTTCGCTCCTCAAGGCACGGGAGCCCCAGCCTTTCCTGCCACCCTGCGCGGTGTAGCGGATCATCCTTGAAGGTTGCGATAGAGGGCTTGCGAGTGACCAGCGATCCGGAGCAAGCGCGGGCTTTTTTGAATACCGATTCCGATATGCAAATTCTCACTGAACAGGATTGGCTGCCGCTGCGCGAGGCGCACGAGTGCCGGGTGGAACCTTGGATCGCTCCACGCCTTGCGCGCATGTCGCTGCACAAGCGGCATCCGGTGGAGGATTTTTTGTTCGAGTATTATCCGAACCGCCCCTCGTTGCTGAAGCGCTGGCATCCGGGAATCGGGGTGGTCTTGCAGGGTGGGCGGGCACGCTCCTACCTGGAATGGAGTGGCTACATCGAGACGGAGGGCGGCATCACCGCCGCACCACTAGGCGCCAACCGCCACTTTTTCGTGCAGTGGCTTCACAACTTTCTGCTCTCGAGTGCGGCGAGGGCTCCCTTTTTCGGATGCCATGGGCTGCACGAATGGGCGATGGTTTATCGTGCGGAGGCGGTTCGTTATGAATCTCTGCCGCTGCGTCTCTCTCCCGAGGGGATTGCCGCAACGCTTGAGTCACTGCCGGTGCGTTGCTCGCACTTCGACGCGTTTCGTTTTTTCACACCCGCTGCGGTTCCTCTCAACCGCTTGCAACCCACACGCGAGATGTCTCCACAGATCGAGCAGACCGGATGCCTGCATGCGAACATGGATCTCTACAAGTGGAGTTTCAAACTCTCGCCGTGGTGCCCATCGGAACTCATGGCCGATGCCTTCGATCTGGCGAGGGATATCCGCGCGCTCGACATGCGCGCAAGTCCCTATGACCTCACCGCGTTCGGCTATGAAGCCGTGCCCATCGAGACGCCGGCGGGCCGCGCCGATTACGAACGCCAACAGAGGCACTTTGCCGAGAGGGCCCGCCCGATTCGCGAGAGGCTGGGCGCGCTCTGTGGCCAAATCCTCCGATCGACAGGGGCGAGCGCCGCTTCGTGACCCCCAAACGCCACTTGTGAAATCCCCCCGCGGCGGCATAGTGGGGCCGTTGTTACACACGCATGCGAGTTGCCCGCTGGTTCATCTACGGATTCCCTATTTTTCTCATTCTGCTCGTCGGAGTGTCGTATTGGAATTCCTCCAACCTGAGTGCCGACAAGAAAAACGAGATGTCCCTCGGGGTGCTCGGGGAGCCGTCGACGCTGAACCCGATCCAGCAGGCGGACAGCGCGGCCTCGCAGGTCGCATCGGCTCTTTTCAACGGGCTTCTGAAATACAGCCCGGAGCTTGAGATCGTCGGGGACCTGGCAAGCGCATGGATGCTGGATCAGACGACGACCTTTCATTTTCGAGATGAGCAATCGGCGATTGAGGCGGCGGCAAAAATCCACACATGGCAACCCGAGTGGGGCGGCTGGACGCTTGATCGCATCACGCCACGAGGCCGCGAACTTTTGCTCCATTTCATCGAGCCGGGCCTGGATGCCTCCAAGGAGATCCATGCGCGACTGGCCCGGGAGTCCTTCTCCCCGTTGGCCAACCTGCGCGTGGAGGTAAAGGACAACGCGCACCGAGTCCTCGAGAAACTGCGTGGCGCGCTGCCCTCGGGTTCTGTGCTCCGGGAATGGGTGGAGTCCGGCAGCGCATTTGAAATCACCACGGATCCCGCGCTCAAAGAGGATGTCGAGAAATGGCTGACTGCAAACGGAGGGGGGACAGTGGGGCTTGCCGAGGAGGTGGATTTTCTCGCTGAGCCCGAGGTGGTCTTCACCCTCCGCGACGATGTGCGTTGGCATGACGGCGTTGCATTCACCTCCCGCGATGCGGCATTCACTTTTGCGGCGATCATGGACGACGCGACCGCCTCGCCGCGCAAGCCGGACTTCGACCTCATTCTTCGGGTGGAGGCTCCGGACGCACACACCTTTCGCGTGGTCTACCGGAAACCCTACTCCCCCGCGCTGGAGAGTTGGATGATCTCGATGCTGCCTGCCCATCTGCTTGAGGGGAAGCCGCAGAGCTGGTGGGTGCGGAACTTCAACCGCACGCCGACGGGCACAGGCGCGTTCAAGTTTGCCGACTGGAAAACCAACGAGTTCATTCGCGTGTCACGGAACCCGGATTACTTCGATGCGCCGGGGCCCTGGCTCGACGGGATTGTTTACCGGTTTATGCCAGACCAGCTCACGCTCCGCCTCGCCTTTGAGACGCGCCAGATCGACTTCTGGAGCGCGGAACCTTGGACGGTGAACAGCTTCATCGATGATCCACGCTTCGATGTCTTCACGAGCCCCACGAGCAGCTACACCTATATCGGTTGGAATCTGAAGCGCCCGCTCTTCCAGGATCCGCTTGTTCGACGCGCCCTCGCGCATGCGGTCGATGTTCCTTCGATGGTGAAGTTCATTCTTTACGGGCACGGGCTGCAGAGCACGGGACTCTTCACGCCGCAGATGTGGTTTTTTAATCCTAACATCCAACCCTTGCGCTATGATCCTGAAACGGCCCGGGCTCTTCTGGCCGAGGCCGGGTGGTTGCCCGGCGAGGACGGCATACTACAAAAAAACGGCGAGCGTTTTTCGTTTACGCTCATCACAAACAACGGGAACGAAGTCCGCCGCGACATCGCGACACTCACGCAGGACGGTCTCAAACAACTTGGAATCGAGGTGAAGGTGGAACTCTACGAGTGGGCTGTGTTTTTGAAAAACCACATCAACAAGGGCGACTTTGACGCCATGGTGCTCGGTTGGTCGCTGGGAAACGGCTACGACCAGTTCCAGATCTGGCATTCCTCGCAGGCGAATCCCGAGCAACTGAATGTGGTCGGTTACAAAAACCCGGAGGCCGACCGCCTGCTCGAAGACATCCGACAGGAATACAATCGCGAAAAAATCATCACCATGGCCGGCAAGCTCCAGAGGACCATCTACGAGGATCAGCCCTACCTTTTCCTCTACGTCCCCGAGGGAACGAGCGTGATGTGGAAAAACGCCTACCGCATCCGCCGCCCGGACGGCCAAGGCGGCTGGATTGACACTCCCGTCGAAATGACCAAAGCCGGCTGGGCGTATTGGTCGGATTGGTTTTACCGGCCTGAGTTCGAGGGGAGGTTGCCGCAGCGATGATCACTGCTGCGGCTTGAGGATTTTGGTGAAAAAATAAAGGTAACCGAGCACGAGAATTCCCAAGAGAATGAGGGTCGGCAGGACCAGTGTGAGCAAATCGGAGTAAGCGTATTTCGAACCGGCCACCGGCCGCTCCCGTGACTCGCCTGGATTGGTTTCACGCTCCCGGTTTTTCTCAAGGGCGAAACGCAGATGCTCGATCAGCTCGTCGTAGGAGCCGTAGCGCTTGTCGGGGCTCTTCGCCATCATGCGATTGATGACATAGGCGGTCTCGTTCGAGACGTCCGGCGCGAAGGATTGGAGGCTCACGGGGCGGCTTTTGAGCTGTTTGAGGGCGACGAGAGAGGCATTTTCGGCCTCGTAAGGAGGGCGTCCCGCCAGAGCGTGGAAGAGGGTGCCGCCGAGGCTATACATGTCGCTGCGAAAGTCCTCGGGCAGCTCGTCGAGCTTCTCCGGCGCAATGTAGTAGGGAGTGCCCCAGATTTCCCCCTGCGAGAGGGCGGCCTCGCTCATGACCATGGCCAGGCCGAAATCCACCAACTTCGCAGTCTCGGGATCCGCAAAGAGAATGTTTGCGGGCTTGATGTCGCGGTGGATGAGACCTTTTTCCATGGCAGCCTTGAGCCCCTCGGCGACTTGGATGCCAACCTGCAGGACCGTATTCTCGGGGACGACGCCAAGGCGATGCATGAGGTCATCGAGCGAGCCACCCGTGATCAACTCCATGGCGATGTAGAACTGGCCGCGGGAGTCGCCGAAGTCAAAAATCTTGATGACATGCGGGTGGTTGATCTGAGCGGTGGTGCGGGCCTCGCGGGCCAGTTTCTCGCATTCATCCGGATTTTCGCTCAGGGAAATTTTCAGGACTTTGAGCGCAACCTCGCGATCGAGGTTCACATCCACCGCGCGGTAAACCGCCCCCATGCCGCCCTCACCGAGAAGCGAGAGGATTTGAAAATGATTAAACATCGCGCGGGCCTTGATGGAATGACCACACGCCGGGCATAACACATCGGAAAATGCTGGCACCCCGGTCATGTCGATGGTCGTGGAGCAATTCGGGCAGTCCTCGAGAATTGGCACGGGATCAGGTTCGGAGACTTCGTCGCTATCAACCATGGGGAGGAAGGGGAGAATGATTTACCGTGAGCAGCATGGAGACTAGCTTGGTGGGAATTGAAAACTACCGCCCTCGCTCCGGTGAGGCAATCCAAATGAAAAACAGCCTATGTCCCTGCACTTCCTAATTCCGCCTGAACACGCCGGTGAGCGGCTCGACAGGTTTCTCGGCGCTCAATGCGCGGACTTCTCGCGCGTGCGATTGCAGGGTTTCATCCGCGACGGACATGTGCGCGTGAACATGGCTGCAGCAAAACCCTCGCAACAATTGCGGCGAGGCGATGAGGTTTTATTGGAGGTCCCCGAGGAGACGCGCCCCTCGCCACTTGCCGCGGAGAATATCCCGATCGATGTGCTTTTCGAAGACGAGACTCTGCTCGTTTTGAACAAGCCCGCCGGCCTTGTCGTTCATCCCGGAGCGGGCAATCGCGAAGGCACTCTTGCGAATGCGCTCCTCCACCACTGCGGAGGGATCGCCATCGTCGGAGGTTCCGAGCGCCCCGGCATTGTGCACCGGCTCGACAAAGAGACCTCCGGCTGCCTCGCCGTGGCGAAAACCGAGATGGCGCACGCCTCGCTCTCCGCCCAGTTCGCAGCCCGCGAAGTCGAGAAAACCTATCTCGCGCTCGTGGATGGCACTCCCCGAATGCCACACGGCAAAATCGAGGCAGCCATCGGCCGCCATCCCGTGCACCGTCAGAAGATGGCCGTGGTGGAGCGTGGACGCGACGCCCTCACTCTCTACCGGGTGCTCGCCTGCCGCGACGCCAAGGCTCTCATCGAATGCCAACCCCGCACCGGACGCACCCACCAGATTCGCGTGCACCTCAAGCACCTTGGGCATCCCGTCGTCGGCGACCCGCAATACGGGCGGCGCGGCACGAAAGAGCGCCACTTCCTCCATGCCTGGAAATTGGCGTTCAAGCATCCCAAAACCGGCAAGCGCGTGGCGTTCACAGCCCTGTTATCACCCGATTTTCCCGACTGGGCCCTGGAAGCGGCGGCCGTGCGGGACGCCTGACCTTCGCGCCCCGACCCGCATCCATCCTCAATTTCACGTGTGATCCGAGACGTTCGCCTTCGCCATTTTCGTTGCTTTGATGCCTTGGAGTTTCAACCCGGGCAGGGACTGACGTGCATTGTCGGCCGGAATGCGCAGGGCAAGACATCGATCCTCGAGGCTGTCTGCGTGCTCCTTCGCCTGCAGTCGCCGCGCACATCCACCATCGCCGAACTCATCCAATCCGGAGCCTCCGGATTTTCCGTCGAAGGCCGGTTCGGCGACACGCACATGGTCTGCCGGCAGACAGCAGAGGGCCGTGGAATCCTGCTCGATTCGAAACCCCAGTCCAAATCGGAGGACTACCTGTCCACAGGCCGCATCACCTGGTTTGCCAACTCCGATTTGGAATTGGTGAAGGGCGGTGGATCCGTGCGCCGACGGTATTTGGATTTCCTCGGCATCCAGTCCGTGCAGGGCTACCGCAAGGCGCTGCGCGACTATGAACGCGCGCTGCGTTCCCGCAACGCCCTGCTCAAGGAGGGGCGTCCCCGCCGCGAGATTGCCGCCTTCGATCCCCTGCTTCTCGAGGCGGGAGAGGTTCTTCTAGGCGCTCGCGAGGGGCTCGTCCGCGACCTTGCTCCCCTCGCCCGCTCGGCGTGCGGGGAGATCAGTGGCGAAGCGGACCACCTCGCGATCCGCCACCGACCGGGTTGCGAGCGTCCTTTTGAGAAGAGTCTCGCCGCCTCACGTGCCACCGAGGAGCGGCTCCGCCAGACGGTCTGTGGCCCACACCGGGATGATTTGGAGATCGAACTCAATACCCTCAAGGCATCCGTCTTTGCCTCCGAGGGCCAGCAACGCACCATAGCCCTCGCCCTGAAAATCGCCCAAGCCAGGCATTTGGAGTCTCTCCACGGCTCCCCGCCAGTGCTTCTGCTCGACGACATCTTCGGTGAACTCGATAGCATCCGCCGCAACAGCCTTCTCGCGGCCCTGCCCCAAGCCGCACAGACGCTCGTCACCACCACCTTCCTCGACTGGGCGGATGCCTCACGGCCCGCCGCAACGTTTACCCTTTCCCAAGGGGTTCTCACCCCCGGACTCTCCCGGTGAACCCCTCCGACACGACCAACCACACGCGCATCGCCGTCGTGGGCGGGGGACCGGCGGGACTGCGGGCCGCCGAGGCAGCCGCCGCGCAGGGAGTCCAGGTCACCCTCTTTGATGGAAAACCCTCCGTGGGCCGAAAGTTTCTCGTTGCAGGAAAAGGCGGGCTCAACCTCACCAATGCCGAGCCCCTCGAAGGCTTTGCCAACCGCTACTCGGGACCCGGCCAACCTCCTGGGACGTGGCGCGATCTCCTCACGGCATTCGATGCCGCCTCGCTCCGAGCCTGGGCAACCGGACTCGGCGTGGACACATTTGAAGCCAAAAGCGGCCGCGTTTACCTGAGCGATTTGAAGGCCGCGCCCTTGCTCCGCCGCTGGGTCCTGCGGCTACGGACCCTCGGTGTGCAGTTCGCAATGAACCGCCGCCTCGTCTCGCTTTCCCCCCTCTCGCCGTTCGATCTCGTGTTTTGCGATGGCTCGACGGCAACGGCCGATGCCGTGATTCTTGCTCTGGGTGGAGGATCGTGGGAAAGGACTGGATCCGATGGCAAATGGATGCGCTTTTTTGAAGAGCACCACATTGCCACCCACACGCTGGCTCCCGCCAACTGCGGCTGGGAACACGATTGGCCTCCCGCAGTTCTCGCCCGCGCCGAAGGCAAGCCGCTCAAGAATATCCGCGTCCAAGCGGCTGGGAAATCCGTCGCGGGCGAACTTCTTCTCACCCGCTACGGGCTCGAGGGCGGGCCGATGTATGCGCTCGGAGCCATTCTGCGGAGCATGGCGGAGCCACAGATCGCGATTGATTTCCAACCCGCCCACACCCACGCCCGGTTGATGACCAAGATGGAATCCGTGCGCCGGAATTTTGCCGACGAAGCCCGCACGCGATGGAAATTAAGCGAAGCCGCCCACGCGATCCTCTCGCGCCGGGAGTGGACTGGAGCTGCCGAGCTTGCCTGCGAGGCCAAACACTGCGTGATCCCGCTCAAGGGCCCGCGACCACTCGACGAGGCCATCTCTTCCGCGGGCGGCGTCTGCTGGAGTGAAATCGACTCGACCCTCATGGTCAAAAAAATCCCCGGACTCTTTGTCGCGGGGGAAATGATCGACTGGGAGGCACCCACGGGCGGCTATCTTCTGCAAGGCTGCATGGCCACCGGGACCCGCGCCGCACAAGCTGCCGCGGCCTGGCTGGCGTCGCGGTGATCGGGGCTACACGCCCGCCACACGGAATCCCGCTTTCTCGAAAAAGGCGCGAACCTTCTCGGGACTGTCACCCTGCATTTCCACCTCACGGCCCCGCAACGTGCCCCCGCAACCGCAGGCCTGGCGCGCCTGACGAGCGAGAGTCTCGATATCCCCGTCGGAAATATGGGGAGCAAAATCCGACACGACGACCACGGTCTTTCCACCCCGCCGAGCTTTCTCCCGCCGCAGCACGACGCGCCCGTTTTTTCGAGCAGGAGCCCCTGGAGCCTCCTGCACAGAGCTTCCCGCAGGAAGTCCCTCGATCTGGAGAGAGGCAAAGGGAGACTGCAACCCAGCCTGTGCCCCCGACGTGTCGATGCGTGGCTTGCTCATGGAAGAACCCTCAGCTAGGGGGCGAAAAAGGGCGGCATGAGATACACACGCCCGGGCTCAAGGGCATACTTGTGCCCCGGCAGGCCGATTTCGAGTTTTGCGGAGCCCGACTCGCCGAAGAGCCGAAAGAGCCGACCAAAGCTGTATCTGCGGACATAGCGCACGATCTGCGCGCCCGTGGCATCACCCAACTCGCGGGCTTTTTCATGGGCGTCTTCGATGTAGCCAAGCTGGTCCACAAGCTTCGCGGCAAAGGCGTCCGAGCCGCTGAGAATGCGACCATCCGCCGGCCCGTCCCGCAGGGCGCGTGAATCCAGCTTGCGGGACGAGGCGACGATCCCGAGGAAGCGATCGTAGCTTTGCATCACCAGGCCCTGCACGTAGGCCTGTTCCTCGGGAGACATCTCCCGCGCTCCGTTGAGCATGTCCTTGAACTTTCCGCTTTTGAAGACCACGGACTCAAGACCGACCTTACCGAAGAGGTCCCGGTAGTTGAGGGTGGAAATGATCACCCCGATGCTGCCGGTGAACGTCGTGTCGTTGCACATGATCCAGTCGGCCCCGCATGCCGTGTAATAAGCTCCGGAGGCCCCGATGGCATTGAAGTAGGCGACGACAGGCTTGGAGTCGTCGAAGTTGCGGAGTGCGTTGTAGAGCACATCGGAGGCTGTGATTTCCCCACCGGGCGAATCAATGGCTACGACCACCGCCTTCACATGGGGGTCTTTGTGTGCCTGCTCGAGCGCGGCCTTGAAATCCTCCACCATCGAATCCCCCAGGCTGCCGCTGACTCCAAAGGCAATCACCCCCTCGAGTGGGATCACCACAATCTTCGAGTGCGAATCCGTGCCTTTCGCGAGCACCTCTTCCTCGAAGTGTTTTTCAGGCGCCATCTTCACTCGCGAGATCGCCGCGCTCCCGGTGGCGCCCAGAAGCGCAAGCAGAATCAAATTCACAAAAAGGCTCCCGCACACCGCAACAAGCAGGAAGGCCATAAAACACCCGGACTTTTTCATTGGCGCAAAACCTGCCCCAATTTCCGCCGTTTCACAAGCGGGCATAATCAACCCCGTATCGCTGCCTTCTCCCATCAATCCGCAGGCTCGGGATGGACAAAAAGAAGCCCCGCCTGCATCTCTGCGGGCGGGGCTGCGGGTGGTGTAGCTTGTTCCGACGCGCTACTTGACGTGTCCGGAAACGAGCTTGGTCATTTCGAACATGGTGACTTGGGCCTTGCCACCGAAGACGGCCTTGAGAGCGGCATCAGCATTGATGAGGGTGCGCTTCTTCTCGTCCTGAAGCTTGTGCTTTTTGATGTAGTCCCACACTTTTTTGGTGAGCTCGCCGCGTGATACGGGTGTCGAGCCGACGACAGCCGCGAGCACGGCATCGGGCTGGACGGGTTTAAGAAGTGCGGGGTTGGCTTTGCGTTTGGGTTTTGTTTCGGTAGGCATTTGGATTTTAGGTTGGTTTTTGAGACGATCCCACTCCGCTGGAGGCGAATTGTGGGGGTTGCTATTAAGGGAACGATGGGCAGCCTTAGCACCATCTTTCCGAGTTCGTCTATATTTTCTTTTGGCCATGGCGGGCTCCTCCCCGGAACCGGGAACTCACGTTCCAGCCCCCTCGAATAAGCGGCTTGCAATTTTTCAGTCGCGCACTGAGTCTGCACAACTTCGATTCACGGCCATCTGTCTCCGGACACTCTTGGCCGTGTCTTTTTAGAAAATGCAACAATCCTAGAATAGATGGCGACAACGACACTCGAGCATACCGACGCACTGGCCCGCAGTTTAAAGGCCATGCAGGAAACCGACGAATTGCTGGGCGAGAAGCTTGTGCTAAACATGGGACCATCCCATCCGTCCACACACGGCGTCCTCCGCATCATTCTCGAGCTCGACGGCGAGGTGGTGACCAAGGCCACACCAGACATCGGCTACCTGCACCGCGGCGACGAAAAAATCGCCGAGAACATGCAATACAACCAGTTTGTCCCCTACACAGACCGACTGGACTACCTCTCGCCCATCGCCAACAACGTTGCCTATGCCCTCGCGGTGGAAAAACTCATGGGCTGGGAACTCCCGCCCCGCGGCAAGGCCATCCGCGTCATCTGCTGCGAACTCGCCCGCATCTCTTCCCACCTCCTCGCCATCGGTTGCCTTGGCATGGATCTCGGAGCGACCACGGTTTTCCTCTACACATTCACCGAACGGGAAAAAATCTACAACCTCGTCGAGCAACTCACCGGAGCGCGATTCACCACCAGCTACACTCGCGTTGGCGGCCAGACCCGCGACCTCCCGCCAGCCTTCATCGCGATGCTCAAGGATTTCCTGGAAACCTTCCCGCCAGCCTTCAAAGAGACCTGCAATCTCATCACCCGCAACCGTATTTTCGTCGACCGTTGCCGGGACGTGGGCATCATCTCAAAACAGGACGCAATCGCTTTCGGACTCTCGGGCCCGAACCTTCGCAGCTGCGGCGTGGATCACGACCTTCGCAAGAAACACCCCTACCTCGACTACCAGAATTACGACTTTGATGTTCCTCTCGGTTCCGTCGGTGACAGCTACGACCGATATCTTGTCCGTCTCGAAGAAGTGCACCAGAGCGTCGGCATTCTTCGACAAGTGCTCGATAAACTTCCTCCCGGTCCTATCAACTGGCACGACTCTAAGAGCACCTTGCCCGACAAGGTGGCCGTCCTCACGAAGATGGAGGAGCTTATCCACCACTTCATCGTCTCCACCGAAGGCATCGACGCCCCCGTCGGCGAGGTTTATTTCGGAGCGGAAAACCCGAAAGGCGAACTGGGATTTTACATCCACAGCAAAGGCGGCGGCGTTCCCTACCGCCTCAAAATCCGCTCGCCCTCGTTCAGCAACATCAGCATCCTCTCAAAAATGCTTCCTGGCTCGATGGTCTCCGACGTTGTCACCATCCTCGGATCGCTCGACCCGGTATTCGGCGAAGTAGATCGCTAACAAGCCGCCGCAGCACTCTGCGGTTTAGACAAATCAATAAACTCTTGAGATGTCCCCCAGCCTCATCAACCATTCGACCCATTAAAAAATGACCCTGGCAAACTTGTTATCCGAGTCACAAATCATTCCGGAAATCGCCGCTACAGAGCGTTGGGCCGCGATTAGAGAGTTGGTGGACTGCCTCGTGCAGGCTGGAAAAGTCAGCCCGACCGACCGCGAGGAGGTCCTTGAATCCATCCGTCAGCGCGAAGAAACCATGAGCACCGGCATCGGCTTCGGCATTGCGATCCCCCACGCCTCCTCCTCAAAGGTAGGCGAGGTCGTAGCCGCTTTCGGACGCTCCACATCAGGCATCCCATTCGAGTCCCTCGACAGTGAACCCGTGTTCTTCATCGTCCTCTTTGTTGTCCCAAAGGATCAGTTTCAGACCCACCTTCGAACCCTTGCAGCCATCGCAAAATTTCTCAACGACAAGACCGTCCGCGACGAGTTGGCCAAAGCCTCCGGCCCGCAGGCCATCCTCCAGGTTTTTGAAAACCGGTCCGGCCGCGCGTGATGCCCACCCCGCGTGAACTTCTTGCGGCGCGCCTGCGGGAGGCGCTCCAGTCCGCAGGCCTCGATCCCTCCAAAGGCGACGTCTGCCAAGCCGCAGACACCCGCTTCGGCGACTATCAGGCCAATGCCGCCATGGTCCTCGCCAAGGAAAAAAAAACCAACCCCCGCCATCTCGCCGCGGAGATTCTCCGCCATCTCGACGTCTCGGGCCTCTGCCCTCCGCCAGAGATCGCCGGAGCAGGATTCATCAACTTCCGTCTCGAGGCGACCTTCCTCGCCGAGTCCCTTTCCCGCCTCGCCACCGACCCCCGCCTCGGAGTCGCCGAAGCGTCAACTCCCAAGACAATCCTCGTCGACTTCAGTTCGCCAAACGTCGCCAAACCCATGCACGTCGGCCACATTCGCAGCACCATTCTCGGTGACTGCCTCGTGCGCATCGCCCGCTTTCTCGGCCACCATGTCACGACCGACAATCACATCGGCGACTGGGGCACCCAATTCGGCAAAGTCATCTACGGTTGGAAACATTTTTTAAATCCCGACGCCCTCGCGCAAGACGCGATCGCCGAACTCGTGCGCCTCTATCGCGAAGTGACCCGCCTCGAAGAGACCGACGAGACGATCAAGCGCAGCGCCCGCGAGGAACTCGTCAAACTCCAAGCAGGCGACGCCGAGAATCTCGCCATCTGGAAAGAAACAGTCGAACTCTCCTGGCGCGAATTCGAGAAACTCTACGCCCTTCTCGACATCACCTTCGACGAACGCCTCGGCGAAAGCGCCTACAACGACTCGCTCGCCCCCCTCTGCGCGGAACTCGAGAAACGCGGCATCGCCACCACAAGCGAAGGCGCCCTCTGCATCTTCTTTCCCGAGATCCCAAGCCTCGATGGGAAGCCCGCCATCGTCCGCAAAAGCGACGGGGGCTTTCTCTACGCCACAACAGACCTTGCCACCCTCGACTACCGCATGCGCCGCTGGACTCCCGATGCCATCTGGTATGTCGTCGGCGCCCCGCAAGCCCTGCACTTCCAGCAAATCTTCGCCGCCGCCCACCGGATGGGGCTCACCTGCGACCTCCGCCACATCGCCTTCGGGAGCATCCTAGGCGAAGATCGCAAGATCATGAAGACCCGCTCGGGCGAAAATGTGGGCCTAGCCGAAGTCCTCCACGAAGCCGTTGAGCGTGCCCGCCGCGTCATCGCCGCCCGCGCCGACCAACTCCCGCCCGAAGAGGTCGAATCCACCGCCCGCCTCATCGGCCTCGGCGCTGTGAAATACGCCGAGCTCTCCCAAAACCGCCTCAGCGATTACGTCTTCTCCTGGGACAAGCTCCTCGCCTTCGAAGGCAACACCGCACCCTACCTCCAAAACGCCTACGTCCGCATCCGCTCGATCTTCCGCCGCGCCGGAGAACCAGCCAACCCCTCGGCCCCAATCAGCCTCGAGGAACCCGCCGAACGCACCCTCGGCCTCAAACTCCTCCAATACGCGGAAACCCTCCCACTCGTCCTTGAGGATTTCCGCCCGAACATTCTCGCAAACCACCTCTACGAGTTGGCCAATACCTACCACTCGTTCTATGAAGCCTGCCCGGTTCTCAAAGCCCCCACCGCACTCCGCGCCAGCCGCCTTCTCCTCAGCGACCTGACCTCTCGCACCCTCTCACACGGCCTCTCCTTGCTGGGAATCCAGTGCCCCGAAAGAATGTGAGCCTGCCACGAAGCACCCCCAACGCACTCTTCCGGTAACCCGGCCTCGGCGCCCCCCACCGCAGTTCCAAAAATCCCCTCCCCCACGGTGATTGCATTTGACGGCTCCCAAGGCGTCCTTAAATTCCTCCCCACCGCACGAGCGCACCGACCGGGCAACTCACGGGAACCGCTCTCCAAAACCATCCCGGATCGAAATACTCCTCTCACAGCGCCTGCCCGGCGAACAGGGCACAAGCGATCAATCAATCCATGCACAAACCGGCGACAATTTCTCTCTCTCAGTGCTCCCAAGAGTCGAAGCCCGTGCGCCGGAGACATGCCCCGCTCCACATCGCCATCCGGTTCCTTTTTTTCCTCCTCCTCCCGCACCACCTCCCAGCCGCAGAAGCCGAAGCCGCGCCCGCGCGCAGCAAGGTGTTCTATGCGATGGAAGAGTCTTCCCTAACCCCAGACCGCCTCCCCAACACAAGGGTCGTCGCCCGCATGGTCAACAACCTCCTCTGCGCCCTCACAGGAAAACCCGACCCCACCGCCGCATGGACTTCACTCGTCAAAAAAACCGACCGTGTCGGCATCAAAGTCGCCGCCTCGGGCGGAGTCGTCAGCGGAACCCACCCCATCCTCGTCGAAACCCTCGCCAGAGGCCTCATCGCCGCCGGCATCCCTCCGTCCCACATCATCGTCTGGGATCGCAACCTCGCAGATCTCCTGGCCGCAGGCTATTCCCGCAACAGCCCACTCTACCGCCTTCGCTGGGTGGATATCTCCACCGGCTATGACAAAAAAGCCCAAGTCACCGCCCCGGTCCTCGGCCGCCTCATATGGGGCGACAGCGCCTTCGGTGACCGCGAAGGCTCCCGCATGGAGGATCTCTTGCAAGGCGGCGACCAACTCAGCGACACCAGCCACTACGCCAAAGTCCTCACCCAAGAAGTCGATAAGATCATCAACCTTCCCTCACTCGCCGACAGCTTTCTCACGGGAGTCAACGGAGCCGTCGCAAACATGACCCTCCCGAACCTCGACAACTGGCGCCGCTTCACCCGCCCGCCAGACCATGGCGACCCTTACCTGGCCGAAATCTACGCCGATGCCATGATTCACGACAAAGTCCTCTTCACCCTCCTTGACGCCCTCGTCCTTCAATACGCCGGCGGCCCCTTTCCCAACCCAGGCTTTCTCGTCGATCATCACACCCTCTTCGCCAGCCGCGACCCCATCGCCATTGACTCCACCGCCGTTCGCCTCCTCAACGAAAACCGGATCCTCTCCAGACTCCCCTCCCTCGAGACGATGACCCGCTGGCTCGAAAGCGCCTCCACCATCGGCCTCGGCAATCACCGCGAAGAGGACATCGAACTCATCCGCATCGGAGCCCGCCCCGAACCCCCGCCAGGCTTCCAGACACTGCCACCCCGCACCCGCTAATCGTGAAGCCGCCACGCCCCAACGCACCGCAGGCCCCCACGCCCTCCAGGCTCCTCATCCCTCTCAACCTCCCCGACCTCTGGCAACAGGAGGCCGTGCGCCATCTCAAATCCGGAGCCGACGTCATCATCGACGCCCCCACCGGAGCCGGGAAGACCCGCGTCTTCGAACTCTTTCTCGCAACCCCCGAAGCCGCCCGCCTCGGCCAAGCCGTCTACACGGTCCCCACCCGCGCCCTCGCCAACGACAAATGGCGCGAGTGGCAGGCCCTCCGCATGGATGTCGGCATCGCCACCGGAGATCTGGCGGAAAATCTTCACGCCTCCGTCCTGGTCGCCACCCTCGAGACCCAGCGCGAGCGCATCCTCGCGGGCAACTCCCCGGGACTCCTCGTCCTCGACGAATACCAGATGCTCGCCGACCCCGTGCGCGGGCTCAATTATGAGATGGCGCTCGCCCTCCCACCACTGTCCACTCAACTTCTCCTCCTCAGCGGCAGCGTGCGCAACCCCGCCGAGATCGCCGCCTGGCTGAACCGCCTCGGCCGCCGTGTGGAACTCGTCCACGTGGCCAAGCGCCCCGTTCCACTCGATGAACTCCCCGTCGAAAACCTGCCGCGCATTCCCGACTCGATCCACGGCTTCTGGCCCCGCATCGCCACCGCCGCACTCCGCGCCGGCCTCACCCCCCTCCTTCTTTTCGCCCCACGCCGCCGCGATGCCGAAAAAATGGCGTCTCAAATCGCCGCCGCACTCCCCGCGGACGATCCCATTCGACTCTCGCCCGACGACCACGCCGTGCTCGGACGCGACCTCGCCCGCCTTCTCCAACACCGCGTCGCCTTCCACCACAGCGGCCTCTCCTACGCCGCCCGCGCAAACTGGATCGAGCCGCTCGGCAAAGCCGGAAAACTCCACGTCATCGTTGCCACCACAGGCCTCGCCGCAGGAATCAACTTTTCCGTGCGCTCCGTAATGGTCACATCCACCACCTACGGCGACTCACGCTTCCAACGCGAACTCCGGCCCGACGAACTTCTCCAGATGTTCGGCCGCGCAGGCCGACGCGGCTTGGACGAACAGGGCCTCGTCCTCACCGCACCCAACCTGCCGGGCCTCCTCGACGCCGCCCCCCGCCAACTCCGCCGCGTCAACCAGATGGACTGGCCCACACTCCTGCGCGTCATGGAATCCGCCGCCACAGCCAACGAGCCTCCCCTCGCCCGCGCCATCGCAGTTTGCGAGCGCCTCTTCAGCCGCCAAAAAATCTCTCCCGACCTCGCAAGCACCCTCGTTCCCGCCACCGAGCGCCACGGCCCGACCCGCGCGGAGTTCCTCGGCCCAGACAACCTCTGGCACCCCCTCAAAAACTCCCTTCACGAACCCCGCCCGCTCTCGACCTGCCTAGCCCTCCATCACGAAAAATGGATGCCAGCCCTCCGCGTCCCCTCCTGCATGGAACTCCTTCCCCAAGGCCGCGCCTGCAAACTGCACGAGGGAACCCACTTCACCTACGGCAAGGAAATCCCCCTCGCCCGCGCGGCCCGCAACGGCTTTCAACCCCTCCCCTGGATTCAAAAACTCCTCGGCCTACAGAAATCCGAAACCTTTCCGGAGTCGCATTTCCCTCGCGACATTATCCCGCTCCTCGCCCCAGCCTGGTCGCCCGCAACGTTTCACTCCACCGCCCTCCACGGTCCAACGCTTGCGGCCCGCCTCTCTCTGGCACCCATCCCCGCACCCGCCATCGTCATGCCGGATGGCACCGCACTCTGGAATCCGCCCCGCCGCCGCGTCAACGCCTCGCCCGACCCATCCGAATCCCCCGCCTTCAACCCGCCCCCGGGCTCCGCCGCCTTCGCATGGCGAAAACTCGGCCTCGTCGACACCCTAGCCATCCCGACCCCCAGAGGCCGCCTCTTCAGCCGTTTTCAGAACGGAGAGGGACTCGTCATCGCCGCCGCCCTCGAAGATGCGACCTACCCCCTTGATGACCTCGTCGCCCACCTGGCCAACATCCGCGGAGGTCCACGGTTTTCCGATTTCGCGGACGGTCCGAGCCACCGCCTCGCCGCCACAGCCCGCGAGATCTACGGCCATGTGGATCACGAGGGGTATCTCGACAGTGGGCTCTGTCCCGGCTTCGGCGAAGGCACCTGCGAGGCACTCGCCATCCACCGCTCCGGCGGCCTGCGCGCTCTCGCCAAGGAAACCGATGCCATCCGACGGGGCGATATCGAGCGCGCCACCCTCGAATGGAAAAGCCTGCTCCGCCACATCCTCCACGCCGCCGACCCTCAAGCCCCGCGCTGGCACGAATTCCAAGCCGCCGCCCAACAGGCCCTCAACCACCCGCCAACCTGATCCCTCCCTGAACTCATAAATACCCGGCCCATCCCCGAAAAAACGCACGGGCCCTTTCCTCCAATAAAGGCAGAACCGCCCGCGCCTCGCGGATCAGCCCCTCCGGCTCGACCCCCTCGCCTTCCAACCACGCCTGCTCGTCCCTCACCAACTCCTCGAAAAGCCCCGGCGTCATCTCAAGGTGGAACTGAAATCCATAGCACCCGCGGCCGCAGCGGAACATCTGGTGCGGCGTCATCTCCGAAGAGGCCAGACCCACAGCCCCCTCCGGAATCCCGAAAACATCCCCATGCCAATGCGCCGCGCCAAAACACCGGGGCAACTGCCCCGCCAAGCCATCTCCCAGAGCCTCGTCCGTCAACGTAACCGGAAAAAAACCAATCTCCTTGCGCCCGGCCGGCCGCACCTCCGCCCCAAGTGCCCTCGCCATCAGCTGCCCGCCAAGACACAACCCAAGCACAGGCTTGCCCGCCGCCATCGCAGCACCCACCAGCCGACACTCGGCCTCCAAATACGGATACGCCTCGACCTGCCACGCACTCTGCCCGCCGCCACCGAGCACCAATCCGTCAAAATCCTCCAGCCCCCCGGGCACCACATCCCCCGCATAGGGATGCGCCACACACAGACCCACACCAGCCGCCGCAAGCTCCTCGGCGGCCAATCCCGGCTTGTCCACCTCCCCATGCTGAACAAAAAGCACCCGTTTCACCCCAGGATCATGCCGCCGCCCCCCTCACAGACAAAACAAAAAAACAACCGCCCGTGTGATTTCTGAATTGCCACCATCGGGTGCCGTGAAATACTTTCCGCCCGTTGGAAATTCCCCCGTCCAATCCGAGACAAAAACGATCCTTACCTTTTTAAACACCTATGCCGAGCGTTACCGATGATGAAGTCTCAGTCGATCCATCCGACTACTCACGCGCCGAAGTCAATGCCTCCCTTAAACCAAGCGAGAAAATCGACTTCCTCCGCGAGATGCTTCGCATACGGCGCTTCGAACAGACGTCCCTCAAATATTACAACCAAGGAGTCATGGGCGGCTTCCTCCATCTCTACATTGGGCAAGAGGCAGTAGCCGTCGGCACCGTCTCCCTCCTCGGCAAACACGACCACGTCATCACAGCCTACCGCGACCACGGCCACGCCCTCGCCGTCGGCATGGGCATGAACGAATGCATGGCCGAACTTTTAGGAAAAGCCACAGGCTGCTCGCGCGGCAAAGGTGGCTCGATGCACTTCTTCGCCCCGGATAAAAACTACTGGGGCGGCCACGGCATCGTCGGGGGCCAGACCCCTCTCGGACTCGGACTCGCCTACGCCGTGAAATACAAGGGCCTCAAGGGTTCCTGTCTCTGCTTCCTCGGCGATGGAGCCGTCAACCAAGGCGCCTACCACGAGTCCCTCAACCTCGCCGCACTCTGGAAACTCCCCGTTATTTACGTCATCGAGAACAACAAATACTCGATGGGCACCACCCTCGAGCGATCCTCCGCCATGCGCAACTGCCTAGCCGAGCGCGCTGACGGCTACGGCATCGTCTGGGATATCGCCAACGGTGAAGACCTCTACGAAGTCCGCGCCAAGACAGCCAGCGCCATGCGCCGCGCCCACGAACAGTCCCTCCCCACCGTCCTCGAAGTCGATACCTACCGCTACTACGGCCACTCGGTCGCCGACGCCAACGCTAAAAAATACCGCGCCCCAGAGGAAATCGAACGCTACAAAAACCACCACGACCCGATCCGCCTCTGGCGCAAACGCCTCGTGGACGAGGGCGTCATCACCGAGGCCGAGATCGAAGCCATAGACGATACCATCAAGGCCGAAGCCAATGACGCCGCCCAGTTCGCCCTCGACAGCGACACGCCCGCGCCAGAAACCATTTTCGAAGACGTCTACTGGGAAGTGGACAACAAGACCGAAGCCGGCTCCACCGGACGCCACTTCTTCGGAGATTAGAAAATCAACCACCCGCCCCCTCCCGGTCGCCAACGGCACCAGAGCGGGCGATATCCCATTTTTTTCAGGAAAACAAATACCACACCATGCCGCTCATCACCTACCGCAAAGCCCTCAACGACGCGTTCGCCGAAGAGATTCTCCGCGATGAGAACGTCGTCCTCATGGGCGAGGAAGTGGCCCAATACAACGGAGCCTACAAAGTCACCGAAGGCCTCTGGCAGCGCTTCGGCGACAAACGCGTCGTTGACACACCCATCAGTGAAGCCGGGTTCATCGGCATGGGCATAGGCGCCTCCATGCTGGGCCTCCGCCCCGTGATGGAACTCATGTTCTGGAGCTTCGCCTACGTGGCCTGGGATCAGATCATCAACAACGCCGGCCAAATCCGCTACATGAGCGGAGGGCTCATCAACTGCCCGATCGTCATCCGGGGCCCGGCAAACGGCGGCACCAACGTCGGCGCCACACACTCCCACACCCCGGAGAATTTCATCGCCAACACGCCGGGCCTGAAAGTCGTCTGCCCAGCCACCGCCTACGACGCGAAGGGCCTCATGAAAACAGCCATTCGTGACAACGACCCAGTCTGCTTCATGGAAAACACCCTCCTCTACGGCGAAACTTGGGAAGTCCCCGAAGAGGAATACCTCATCCCGCTCGGCCTCGCCGACATCAAGCGCCAGGGCACCGACGTGTCCCTCATCGCCCACGGACGCGCCGTCATCACCGCCCTCAAAGCCGCTGAAATCCTCGCCGCCGAGCATGGCATCAACGCAGAAGTCCTCGATCTCCGCTCCATCCGTCCGTTGGACGAGGAGGCGATCCTCGACACAGTGCGCAAAACCCACCGCGCCGTTCTTATCGATGAGAACAAGCCGTTCTGCGGCGTCTCCGCCCAGATCGCGGCAACCATCCAAGAGAAGGCCTTCGACGATCTCGACGCCCCCGTGCAGCGCGTCTGCGCGCTCGACGCCCCGGCAATCTACGCCCCGTCGCTCGAACCCCTCCAATTGCCGACCGCCGCTCGCATCATCGAAAAAGTCCTCCTGATTCTCTGAACTCCACTTCACCAACTATGACTCCAATCACCATGCCCAAACTGAGCGATACCATGCTCGAGGGCACGCTCATCAAATGGCACAAAAAAGCCGGCGACCCGATCTCCATGGGCGACGTCATCGCAGACGTTGAAACCGACAAGGCCACCATGGAAATGGAAGCCTTCGACGATGGAGTCATCGCCAAGATCATCGTCCCAGAAGGCGGAGTCGTGAAGGTTGGCGAACCTATCGCCATGCTCGAAGGCGACAACGCCTCGGCCAAAAAATCCGAAGCCCCCGCAGCCGCAAGCCCCCCCGCCGCTCCCAAATCCAGCACTCCCGCCGCCCCCAAACCACGCCCGCACGCCGCCGCAACAGCCGGATCCCGCGCGAAGGCCTCCCCGCTCGCCAGAAAAATCGCCCTCGAGCGCGGCATCGATCTCTCCGCCATCCAAGGCACCGGCCCGGCCGGACGCATTGTCGCCGCCGACGTCCCCGAAGCCGGCTCCGCACCAGCCGCGAAGGCGGCCTCTCCTGCGGCTCCGCGCATCGACGTCCCCTCGGGCGAGGGCGATAAAAAAATCCCCCTTTCGGGCATGCGGCGCACGATTGCCGAACGACTCCTCGCCAGCAAGACCCAGATCCCGCATTTTTATCTCACGATGGAGATCGACGCGGCTCCCCTCACCCGCCTCCGCAAGGAGATCAACACCGCCGCCGAGGCCTCCGGAACTCCGAAAGTCACCATCAACGACTTCATCCTCCTCGCCGCGGCCCGCGCCGCCGCCCTCCACCCGAAAATCAACTCGGCCTTCGCGGGGGATTCCGTCGTCGAATACGCCAAGGTGAACCTCTCCGTGGCCATAGCCGTCGAGGACGGCCTCATCACCCCTGTCATTCGCGAAGCCGATAAACTCTCGCTCCGCGACATCAGCGCCGCCGTCAAGGACCTCGCCACCCGCGCCCGCTCCAAAAAAATCAAACCGGAGGAATACGCCGGCGGCACCCTCACCATCTCCAACCTCGGGGCCTACGGAGTGGAAAGCTTTTACGCGATCATCAACCCCCCCCAAGCGGCGATCCTCGCCGTGGGCGCGATTGTCAAAAAACCCGTCGTCAATGCCCAAGACCAAATCGTCGTCGGCCAACGCATGACGATTGCCCTCAGCGGAGACCACCGCGTCGCCGATGGAGCCACCGGAGCCGAATTCCTCGCAACCATCCGCAAAGCCCTCGAAGCCCCAGCCACACTCCTCTTCTAAAGAGCCCCCCCCGCTCACCACGGCAGCCCTAGTAGACAAAAAAACCCGCCCCGACATGAAGCCGGGACGGGCCTAGGTTTTGGCACCTGCGCCCACCCTTTCCGATTCCTCCGCCCGAGTCAACACCCTCCTGCCCCAGCGCTGGGATTCCTGCGCATCCCGGCACGTTTTCTTTGATCCCCGAGGATAATTGCGCTTAGATGCCCAGCTTTGCCATGTCCACCCAACCAACCATCCTCTACACGAACACCGACGAAGCCCCGCAGCTTGCGACCTACTCTTTCCTGCCCGTCATCCAAGCCTTCACCAAGCATGCGGGCGTCGCGGTGGAAACACGCGACATCTCCCTCGCCGCTCGCATCCTCGTGGCCCTCTCCGACCGACTGCCCGCCTCGCAAAAAAAAGCCGACGCCCTTGCCGAACTCGGCAAGCTCACCCTCCAACCCGGCGCCAACATTATCAAACTTCCCAACATCAGCGCATCCATCCCCCAGCTCAAAGCCGCCATCACCGAACTGCAAAAGCGTGGCTACGCCTTGCCCGACTACCCCGAAGCGCCCGCAACTGAGGACGAGAAGGAGATCAAGGCCCGCTACGACAAAGTCAAGGGCAGCGCCGTCAATCCCGTCCTGCGCGAGGGCAACTCCGACCGCCGCGCACCCAAGGCCGTGAAGGACTACGCCCGCCAGCACCCGCACAAAATGGGAGCCTGGTCGCCCAACTCGAAAACACGCGTCGCCACCATGGGCCATGACGACTTTTTCTCCAACGAGAAGTCGATCACCCTGCCCTCGGCCACCACAGCCAAGATCACGTTCATCCCAGAGGCCGGTGCCCCCGTGCTGCTCAAAGGCGACCTCAAGCTTCAGGCCGGCGAAGTCTTCGACGCCACGTTCATGGGCCGGCAAGCCCTCACCGCCTTCCTCTCCGACCAGATCGCCGCCGCACAGGATCTCGGAGTCCTTTTCTCCCTCCACCTCAAAGCCACCATGATGAAGGTTTCCGACCCCATCCTCTTCGGTCATGCGGTGAAGGTTTTCCTAGGCGACTTCCTCCAGAGGCATGCCGCAACACTCGAGACTCTCGGCGTCGACCTGAATAACGGACTCGGCGATCTCCTCGCCCGAATGGAAAAACTCCCCGCCGCTGAGAAGGCCGCCATCGAAGCCGACCTCACAGCCACCCTCGCCGCACGCCCCCCGCTGGCCATGGTCAACTCAGACAAAGGCATCACCAACCTCCACGTCCCGAGTGATGTCATCGTCGATGCCTCCATGCCCGCCATGATCCGCGAAGGGGGGAAAATGTGGAACGCCGCTGGCGAGGCTCAGGACACACTCGCCGTCATTCCCGACAGTTCCTATGCCACCGTCTACCAAACCGTCATTGATTTTTGCCGTGAAAATGGCGCGCTCGATCCCCGCACGATGGGCTCGGTGCCGAATGTCGGCCTCATGGCCCAAGCCGCCGAGGAATACGGATCGCACAACAAAACATTCGAAATCCCCGCCAACGGCACCGTGCGAGTCATTGATGCCGATGGCAACACACTCATCGAGCAACACGTCGCATCGGGAGACATCTGGCGCGCCTGTCAGACCCAAGACGCCGCCATCCGCGACTGGGTGAAACTCGCCGTCCGCCGGGCCCGCGCCAGTGGCTCCCCCGCAGTCTTCTGGCTCGACGCCAAACGCGCCCACGATGCCCAACTCATCGCCAAGGTCACGTCCTACCTCCAAGACCACACCACCGCCGGCCTCGACATCCGCATCCTCCCGCCCGCCGAGGCCTGCCAATTCAGCCTCGAACGCATCGTCAAAGGCCAGGACACCATTTCTGTCACCGGCAATGTTCTCCGCGACTATCTCACCGACCTTTTCCCGATCCTCGAAGTCGGCACCAGCGCCAAGATGCTCTCCATCGTTCCTCTCATGAACGGCGGGGGTCTCTTTGAAACCGGCGCCGGAGGATCCGCCCCCAAGCACGTCCAGCAATTCCTCGCCGAGAATTATCTCCGCTGGGACTCGCTCGGCGAATTCTTCGCCTTGGCCGCCTCGCTGGAGCACCTTTCCGAAACCCAAGCCCACGCCAAGGCGAAAGTCCTCGCCGACACCTTGGACTCCGCCACCGGCCAACTCCTCGAGCACGACAAATCCCCCAGCCGCAAACTCGGTGGCATCGACAACCGAGGCAGCCACTTCTACCTCGCCTTCTACTGGGCCCAAGCCCTAGCCGCCCAAAGTGCCGACCCGGATCTTCAGAAAATCTTCACGCCCGTCGCCGCCGAACTCATCGCAAACGAAGGCCAGATCGTTTCCGAATTAGCCGCCGTCCAAGGCCAATCTGTCGATGTCGGAGGCTACTACATGCCCGACGACACACTGGCCTCCGCAGCCATGAGGCCCAGCACGACCTTCAACCGCATCGTCGCCGCCATCTAATCCCGCCCGAACCCCGCCACCGGCCGGGCGGGACCTCCCAGAGCAAGATGCGCAGCATGAACCAGCGCCCCGCCGCAATCCTTCACCGATGCCGGGAAACGATTCCCTGTTGACCTCCCCCTTGTGGAGGCTACCTCTGGAGCGTGAGGGTTTTTCGTCAATCGCTTTTTGAGTTGAACAAAAATTCCCTCTTCTGGTCCCTGCAGATTGCCGGGTGGGCGGCCTTGTCGCTGTTCACCTTGGTCGTCGCTTGGGTTACAGACCCGAGTCTCCTTCCCTTTCTGGGGTTCCGCCAAGTGTTCGGATTTCTGATAACGGCTTTTCTTGTTCGCCCGTTGTTGCATTTCGCGCGGGAGAAGTGCCGCGATCACCGAGTGGGCCTCGTTATTGGATCGATCCTCCTCGCCCTCCTCCTCGGGGCGATAGACTCGCAGTCCACACAGGAATTCGGAAAACTTCTCCGCATCGATACCAGCAGCGAGAAGGTGAAGTTTTTTTTGTCGGCGAGCTTCGCCATCCGCTCGTTCCAATACATGGGGTGGATCATCCTTTATTTTTCGGTGAACTACTGGCTTGAAACCCGGGCAGCGCATCTCCACATGGGACGCCTGGAGGCCGAAAACCAAGCCGCCGAGCTGGATTTCCTCCGGGCTCAGGTGAACCCCCACTTTCTCTTCAATGCGCTCAACTCGATTCTGGCTGTGGCCGATCAACCCCGCACTGTCACGGCGCTCACCCAAGGCCTCGCCGATTACTTGAGGTTTTCCCTGCGTCAGGGAGGCGACTTCCAGCCGCTCGGTGATGAACTCGATGCCCTCGAAAGCTACCTTCAGGTGGAAAAAATCCGCTTCAAAGACCGCTTGCATTACACGCTCGTCGCCGACGAGGACGCCCGTCGCAGCGAGGCTCCCAGGGCCCTCGTCCAACCTCTCCTCGAAAATGCCATCAAATTCGGCCAGCGCACAAGCCCCCGCCCGCTCCGCATCGCCATCATCGCACAGCGGCACGATGGCACACTCCGCGTGACCGTCGAGAACACCGGACACTGGGGCACGGAACAACCGGTTGCTTCAACAGGGATCGGCCTCGGCAACCTCCGCCGACGATTGGAACTACTCTTCGGATCCCGCGCCAAGGTGATGGTCGAAACTCCCGCTGGCCGGGTGATTGTGCGCGTGGAATTTCCGACCTCCCCGCCCCTCCCCTCCTCAACATGAAACCTCTCCGCGTCATTTTGGTGGACGACGAATTCCTCGCCCGCAAGCGTCTTGCCGAGCTCCTCGCCGAGCAGCCCGGCGTCGAGGTAGTGGGCGGCGCCGACGATCTGGCCAGTGCCCGCGCCCTCGTAGCCAAGGAAAATCCCGATCTGGTTTTTTTGGATATCTCGATGGCGCCGGAAAGCGGCTTCGACCTTTTGCCCGACGTGCCTCTCGACACCAGTGTGGTCTTTGTGACCGCGCACGAGGGACATGCCCTCCGCGCCTTCGATAGCGGCGCACTCGATTACCTTCTCAAGCCCGTCGCCGCGCAACGCCTCACCCAAGCCCTCGAGCGGGCACGCAAATTGCGCCCATCCGGCTCCGCCATCCGCAGCGTCCTCCTCGGCGACAGAGACAATTGGCGCAGAGTGCCGGTGGAGCAGATCACCGCTATTCTTGGCGAGGGCACCTACTCCCGCGTGCACACGATGGATGGCGGGAACTTCCTCATGCGCCGCCAACTCAAAGAGTGGGCCGCCATCGTGGGCGAGCAGGGATTTGTCCAACTCGACCGCTCCCGACTCGTCAATCCCCTGGCTGTTACCGGCCTCCAAATTCGAGACAGGGACGAGGGATTCCTCTCCCTCATCGGCTGTCCCGAACCCCTCGCCCTCGGCCGCGCCAGCCTGCTCCGCGCCAAGCTCCTTGCGCGCGGCCAATAAAAACCAAACCACCGCCTTCGGGCATTTTCCTTCGAGACTCAGTTAGCTTTCTTGCGTTTCTCGAGCCAGACGTTGACGAATTCCCACACGATCGGGAGCACGGAGACAATGATTATCCCCAGGATCACGAGCTTCATGTTTTTTTGCACGATTTCGAGTCCGCCGAAATAATAGCCACCGCCGATAAAAAGCCCCACCCACAGAATCGCGCCGGATACATTGTAGAGGGAGAATTTCGTGTAGGTCATTGAGCCGACGCCGGCGACGAACGGCGCGAAGGTCCGAACGATCGGAACAAACCGTGCCAGGATGATCGCGCGTCCGCCGTATTTTTCGTAGAACTCGTGGGCCTTCATCAGGTGGGCCTTGTTGAAGAAGCGGTTGGATTCGTAGTGAAAAACTCTCGGCCCCATCCATTTTCCGATCGAGTAGTTCACGGCATCGCCGAGAATCGCGGCGACGAGGAGAAGCGGCGTGACAATTTCGACTTGGATGAGTCCCTTGCCGGCCAGCGCGCCGACCGCGAAAAGCAGCGAATCACCGGGCAGAAAGGGAGTCACGATAAGGCCGGTTTCGCAAAAGATGATCGCGAACAGCAGGGCGTAAATCCAAATGTTGTAGTTTTGGATGAACCACTCGAGGTGGCGCTCGGCGTGAAGGAAAAAATCGATGAAGTCTGCGAAGGTCATGCGCGGTTGTTATCGGGGCGATCGTTGGCGATGGCAAACGATTATTTCCGCCTTCGCCGCTCTTGGGGGTTGACTGTTTTTTTCCAGCCAGCAAGTCTTTCGCACCCGAATGCAAAATCATCTCCAGCCCGGACCCGGGAGCCGTCGCGCTGCCGCAGGCTGGTCGCTTGGTTGCCTCGTCGTCGGCCTCTTTTGCATAGGCCTGTCGAGTGTCGGAGCGGACGAATCGCTTCCCACAGTTCGTGTTGGTTTTTTTCCTAACATCACGCACGCCCAGGCGCTGGTCGCTGCAAATATGACCCGCGAGGGAAAGGGTTGGTTCGAGAGCCGGTTGAGACCCCCGACCAAAATCGAGTGGCACATCTACAATGCGGGCCCGTCCGCGATGGAGGCGTTTTTCACCAAGGCCATCGATTTCACTTATGTCGGGCCGAGTCCGGTGGTGAATGCCCACGCGCGCTCGAACGGCAAGGAGGTTTTTGTCATCGCCGGGGCGATGCGCGGCGGCGAGGCGCTCGTTGTCCGGGGCGACGGAATTTCTTCGCCGGACGACTTCCGCGGCAAAACGATTTCCACCCCGCAACTCGGCAACACCCAGGATGTCGAGTGCCGCGCATGGCTGATCGACCATGGCATCAAGGTGACGCTGGTGGGCGGCGACGCGCGAGTCATTCCCACGGCCAATCCCGACATGCTCCAACTTTTCACGCAGGGAAAACTCGACGCCGCTTGGACGGTCGAGCCTTGGGTGACCCGCTTGATCAATGAAGCGAATGGCCGGATTTTTTATTCCGATCCCCACGCCGTCACCACGGTTCTCACGGCCCGCTCGGGCTTCCTCGAGGAAAATCCCGACACGGCCCGCCGATTCGCGGCGGCCCATGAGGAATTGACCGCGTGGATGCTGGCGAATCCCGAAGAGGCTCGACGCCGCATTCGCGGCGAACTCACCGCCATCACGCGCCGCGAGATCAAGCAATCGTTGGTGGACGAGGCATGGCCCCGACTCCAACCGGACACCGCCATTTCGCTCGAGCCCTTCGAGAAATTTCTGGAAAAGGCCAGAAAGGTTGGTTTCCTGCGGGCTCGGGTGAAACTCGACAATCTGATCTGGAAGCCATGAGCCTTGAAACCGAACTCGCGAACGCCCAGCCCGAGCGCATCGAGATCCAAGGCGTCACCAAATCCTACACGACCCAGCGCGGGACCGTGGTCGCCCTCGATAATGTGAGCCTCAAGGTGGGCGAGGGAGAGTTTCTCTGCCTGGTCGGCCCGAGTGGCTGCGGAAAATCCACGCTGTTGAATATTATCGCGGGTCTGGACGAACCCACCTCCGGGCGTGCGCTCGCCGCCGGCGTTCCGATTTCCGGCCCCGGACGCGACCGCATGGTGATGTTTCAAGAGCACGCCCTGTTTCCTTGGCTCGATGTGATGGGAAATGTCCTCTTCGGGCTTCGGCTCAAGCCAAGTCTCAATCACAAGGAACGCCAGGAAGTCGCCCGTTATTATCTTCAGCTCGTGGGACTTGAAAAAATCGAGCGGGCCAACATTCATGAACTCTCCGGCGGAATGAAGCAGCGAGTGGCCCTCGCCCGCGCCCTGGCTCCGAATCCCCGTGTTCTTCTCATGGACGAGCCGTTTGCCGCCCTCGACGCACTCACCCGCGAGCAACTCTACGGCGACATCCAGCGCATCTGGGAGGCCCGCCGGAAGACCATCATTTTTGTCACACACAATGTCCGCGAAGCCGCCTGCCTCGGCGACCGGGTGATTCTTTTTTCTCCAAATCCCGGCCGCATCCGTGCGGAGTTCCGCATCGACCTGCCACGGCCCCGAGACATCAACAGCATCGCGCTCGCCCGCTACTCCACCGAAATCACCGCCACCCTCAAGGGCTTCAACTCCGCTTCCGGCAAGGAGGCCTCCGAATGATTCGCGCCATTTCCACCATCAGCTTCTTTCTCGTTCTCCTTGTCTCCTGGGAGGTGGCCTCGAGGTCGGGCCTGTATTCCCCGGTGCTGCTTCCGTCTCCGTTGAATGTTTTCGAATACCTCTGGCAGGCCGGTGCGGACGGAACCCTCTGGTCCGCCACTCTGGTGACGATGGGGCGCCTGTTGCTTGGCTACGGCATCGGCCTTCTTTTTGGAGTTCCTCTCGGCCTGCTCACCGCGCGCTCCCGCATTCTTCAGGACACGCTCGGCCTCCTTGCGCTTGGAATCCAAACGCTGCCCAGCGTGTGTTGGGTTCCGCTCGCGCTCCTTTGGTTCGGCCAATCCGAGGCGGCGATGCTTTTTGTCGTGGTCATGGGAACCCTCTGGTCGGTTTTGATCGCGACGAGCGACGGCGTTCGCGCCATGCCGCCGATCTATCTTCGTGCGGCCCGCACCATGGGTTCCAGCGGCCTCCACACCTGGATCAAGGTCATCCTCCCCGCGTCGCTACCTTATCTCGTGGGCGGAATGAAGCAGGGCTGGGCCTTCGCATGGCGCTCGCTGATGGCTGCCGAGATTTTCGTAACGATTCTCACCGGGTTCGGCCTCGGGCAACTGCTTCAATACGGACGAGAACTTCTCGCCATGGATCAGGTGGTTGCCGTCATGGTCATCATTGTGGTCATCGGACTGCTCGCGGATCGAATCCTCTTCTCGCCCTGGGAGCGCTTTTTCCACCGGCGCTGGGGAACGGGTTCCGTGGATTGAGGCCAGGTCGGTGTCGTTTTTTTTAGATAAAAAATCCCGAACTGCTTTCTGGCCAGATTTCAGTCAACCCCGCACACTCCGCCGATGAATTTGTTTCCTTTCGCTGACTACTGGTGGTTCTACTGCGGCTTCACGGGCTTCGTGATTGTCGTCCTCGCGCTCGACTTGGGCGTGTTCCACCGGACGGCCCATGCCGTCAAATTCCGCGAGGCCCTTTCCTGGAGCGCGGTCTGGGTCGCGCTGGCCATCATTTATGGTTTCCTCTTCGGCGAATTTGCGGAGTTCCGTTTTTCCCAGGATGCGCGGCTTCTCGCGATTCCGGGCTTCGATCCCTCCGCCGAGGCGCACCGCGCGATGTTGCAATACTTCACCGGCTACCTCGTTGAGAAGGCGCTGTCGGTGGACAACATCTTCGTCTTCGTTGTCATTTTCACCTACTTCAACATCCCGGATAAATACCAACACCGGATTTTGTTTTACGGCATCCTCGGCGCGCTCGTTTTCCGTTGCATCTTTATCGCCGTCGGCGCGGCGCTTATCCAATACCACTGGGTCGTTGTTCTCTTTGGCATATTCCTCATCCTCACAGGTATCAAGGTTCTGCTGGCTCCCGAGAAACCACTCGAACCCGAAAAGAATCCGGTGCTGAAATTTCTCATGCGCATGCTGCCTGTGACTCCGCACCTTGATGGTCAGCGGTTTTTCACGCACCACAACGGCGCGCGCATGGCCACGCCGCTTTTCATCGCCTTGGTTTTTATTGAAATCTCCGATGTTGTCTTCGCCGTGGATTCGGTGCCGGCGATTTTCGCGATCACCAAGGAGCCGATGATCGTTTTCACCTCGAACATTTTCGCCATCCTCGGCCTACGGGCGATGTTCTTCCTCCTCGCCGGCATCGTGCACAAGTTCCGCTTCCTGAAATATGGCCTCGGTCTCGTGCTCGTTTTTGTGGGATTGAAAATGGTCTGGCTCAACCAGGTCTTCGGTGGACACTTCCCGATCGGATGGTCGCTCGCGATCATTTCCACCCTCATCGGCAGCTCGATCCTCGTCTCGTTTCTGAGTCCCGAAAAAAAAGCTGACGAGAAGTGATTCCAAAGAACCCGCTCAATCGGCGGCGGAAAAAACATCCGGGGCGATGCGCTGGTTGATGACGATGTTCTGGAATTCGAATTCCATGGTCCCGCCCTGGGGCAGGGAGATTTCCATTCCCAAAAGTTCGAGGGACTTCGCATCCACGCGATTTACGATTTTTCGAGGCAGCGAGGGTTTGCGGACAAGCGGCTCAAGGGTGACGGTGAATTCCTCTCCAGAGCGGTCCACCGTTTTTTGAAATTCCCCGCCCGGCGGCGTGCCAAGGAGAACCTTGCGCAAGGCCGTCAATGCGCCTGCGGATGGATGTTTGGAATCCTGAACCACCGGAGGCTTCCGGTTGCGGCGCGTTTCAAAGAGATCGCCCGAGAGTAGAAAATAATCCCCGGCCGGGCTCGTGTAGTTGATTCGAATCTTGTCCGGAGCCTGATAATAAAAACGGCCAAGGCTTACCACCGGAGAGCGCATGCCTCGAAACAAAATGGTCTGTTGGAAATCGGCCTGGAGGGTTTTGATTTTCTTTTGATTTCCAAGAAACCGCGCCTCCAAATCGTCGGTGGCTGCCAGACACGAAATGAGAAAAACCATCTGGAGAAGCAGCAAACAAGAGGAACGAGAAAGGAAACTCATGGCGAGGGGTCAGGCGGCGGAATTGGAATTCCCGGGATGCCGGACTTTTCGACACACCATGTAAAAGCACGGGAGAAAAACAAGGCATGCAACCACCGAGGAGACCACGCCGAGGTCCATCACCAGTCCGAAATTCCGAAGCGCGGGTTGGCTGGTCAGCATCGGGGCGCCGAATCCGATCGAGGCGCTCAGTCCGGTGAGAACCACCGGTGCGGCCAGATGGTCGAATGTCCGTCGCAAGTCCCCGCCTTCGTGCTCTAGCGTCATCAAAATGTGCAGGCTGTAATCGATGGCGAGCCCGATGAGAAGAGGCACGCTGATCACCGAGAGGGGTGTGAGGGCGGCTCCGGTGAGAAGCAGCAGGCCCACATAAATGCAAAACGCCAAAACCAGCGCGAGCAGGTTGAGGGCGAGAAGACGCAATGATCTTTGGGCGATCGCGCACAGGATGACGATGGCCGCCAACATCGCGAACCCGAGTCGGACAAAATCTTTTCCCGCCAAATCCGCAACCTCGTCGGTCAGCGAAATCCAACTCACCGGCTCCACCTGGATCGAATCGAGCTCCACGGGCCAACCCTCCGCGGGAACCGGCGTTGAAGCCATGCCCGGTATGCGGACCAGCGCGAAGGCCTCGTCGCCGTCCGTCCCGGCCATTCCTCGAAGCTGGGTTTGGATTTTCTCGAATGGATCGGTGTTTCCCGAAGCCGCGCTCTCGAGTGTTGAAACCATTTCCAGCGTTGCTCCCGACCATCCCTCGTCGAAACCGGCCTCCGCAAAAAATTTCTTCAAATCTGTCACCGTCCCGCTTTTCCACGCTTTCAGATTGAGGGCGCGGTTTTTCTCGCTGGGAATGGACCATGAAAGTTCCGGGGGATTTTCGGGATTTGCCGCCGAGGCAAAAGTGTCCATCGCCGAACGGATCGCGTCGTGGCTTTTGCCCCGCAGGATGTAAATAGCGTCCGAGGCGGAGGGGTCCAAACCGGTCAACCACTGTTGACCTCGAAACGCTTCGCTGCCGACCGGTTTGAGACTTTCGAGCGAGGAATCATAAAGGCTCGGGATTTTTTCCCAAGGTTTGGCGATGACCAGCGCCGCAACTCCGAGCGCAAGGGCGGCCAGCAAAAGATGACGACTGCGAAGAATCCACGATGCGGAAAATCGACTGGCCCGGAACAGGGATGGCGGAGCTTCGGGCGGGTTGGCGCGAAGCACCACGGGGAGCAGCCAGGTCGCCAGGAGCGCGGTCATCAACAATCCGAATCCCACCAGCACCGCCAATTGCCTCAGACCCGGAAACGAGGAGAGGCCCAAAACGAAAAACGCCGAGGCGGTCACCAAGGCGCTGAACCAGATTCCCCGGCGGAGCGTGGCCCAAACTTTCAGGTTCGTGCGGTCCGGCGAGGCGAAATGGTGGTAGGCCAGAATGCAATAATCCATGCCGACTCCGAGCAGGATCGAAGCGAATCCCATGCTGATCACATTCAGCCCGCCGAAGAAAAGGCGGGCCGCAAACAAACCCGAGAGCATGGCGAGAAACTGAAAAACCATGATCCACCCGAGCGGACGGAGCGTGCGATAGAACGCGTAGAAGCAGGCGCAGAGCAGCGCCGCGGCCACCGCGACCATGAACAAAATGTCGTGGCGCATTTGGCGCGAAATCTCGGCGTTGAAAACCGGGATGCCGGTCAAAAGCACCTGATCCCGCTCGTCGGGCGCGAGGGTCGCATCCATGCGGGATCGCAAGGCATCGACCATCGCCGTGTCGGCGGCGGTGTCGGCGAGGGGGACCTTTGGCGACACAATCAAAAAGGAGGGGGCCTGGCCGCCAGCTGCCGGAAGAAATTCCCCGCCCGTTCCCAGTTCCTCCAGCAAGCCAAGCGGATCGAGTTGGAGCTTCACGATCTCCATGGGATCGACAGCCCCCGACAGTTTTTCCGGGATTTCCGCAAGACGCCCGGCGACCCGCTTCCCGTCGAGCGCCGCCTGCACCTTTTGGAAGGTTTCCGGCGGCGCGTTGAGAAGAATCCAAGCCGCAAAAACACCTGCGTTCCTTGTCAAATCCTCCATTGGAAATTCGACCCGCGCGACATTTTCCACTCCGGCGAGGGCCGGTTGGAGTTTGGCCAGAAGTTCGGCCCGGCGCTCCTCGGGCAGGGCCGGATCGGGAACGACCTGGATGTCATTTTCGCCGACGACCAATTCGCTGAAATCCCGAAGTCCTCGCACGCTCGACAATGACTCGGGGAGGATCGGAATCAGCTCCGTCTCGGAGCGCAAAGTCGCCCACGCCCAAATTCCGCCGCCGAGAACAAGCGCCAAAAAAACCACGCGAAGTGGGGAAGCAAAGAGACCCGGAGGTTTTGAAGCGGGATGTGTTTTCAACAATGGGAAAACCGGTTTTGAAAAAATCTGGTTCGACTCGCGAAGAGGCTGTTCCCCTCAATTCGTCTCGCCCAAGTAGGCGGAGCGGACCGCGGGATTTTCGCGGAGTTCGGCCGCGGGTCCGGCGAGCACGATGCGGCCGGTTTCCAAAACGAATCCCAGATCGGCCACGCGCAGGGCGAGGTTGGCGTTTTGTTCGACGAGAAGGATGGTCAGGCCCATCGAGCGGTTGATTTCTGCGATCCTCTCGAAGATCGATTGCACAAGAATCGGCGCGATGCCCAGCGAGGGTTCATCGAGGAGCAGGCATTTCGGTCGGCTCATCAGGGCGCGACCGATCGCGAGCATTTGTTGCTCGCCGCCGCTGAGCGTGCCCGCGAGTTGGCCCTCGCGCTCGACGAGGCGGGGAAAAAGGGAATGCACACGCTCAAGGTCGGCTTTGACGCCCGCCTTGTCGCGGCGGAGATGGGCTCCCATTTGGAGGTTCTCGAGCACGGTGAGGTTCGAGAAAACCATCCGGCCTTCCGGCGAATGGGCGATGCCCAGGCCGACGATCTCGTGAGGTGGTTTGTTGGCGATGGATTGGCCCTCGAAGAGGATTTCGCCCTTGCGGGCTTTCACGATTCCGGAGATGGCGCGGAGGGTGGTGGATTTGCCCGCGCCATTCGCACCGATGAGCGCGCCGATCCGGCCCTTCGGGATTTCGAGCGAAATTCCATGGAGCGCCGTGATGCCGCCGTAGGCGGCCTCGAGATGGCGAATCTCAAGCATGGGCGGACTCCTTTCCGAGATAGGCTTCGATGACGAGTGGACTGGTCCGGATTTCTCCGGGTGTGCCCTCGGCGATTTTGCGACCGTAGTTGAGGACGACAATTTTTTCGCAAATGCCCATGACCACTTTCATGTCGTGCTCCACGAGGAGGACGGTGATTGAAAACTTCGAACGGATGAAAGCGATCAATTCCATGAGCCGGGTTTTCTCGGTCGGATTCATTCCGGCGGCGGGTTCGTCGAGCAACAGAAGGCGTGGACCTGTGGCCAGAGCGCGAACAATTTCGAGCCTGCGCCGGTCGCCGTAGGAAAGGCTCACTGCGTCGCGGTCCGCCGCCTCCGCGAGATCGAAAATCCCGAGAAGCTCCATCGCCCCGGCGCGGATGCGGTCCTCTTCGGCGCGGAAGGCGGGTCCCCGGGTGAGGGCATGCGAGATGCCGTGGCGGAGGCTGGTGATCATCGCCGTGCGGACATTGTCGAAAACCGACAACGACTCGAAGAGCCGGATGTTTTGAAATGTCCTCGCCACGCCGAGTCGGGTGATGCGGCTTGGGCCGATGCCCGAAATGGTTCCCCCGTTGAAAACAATCCGGCCGGAGGTGGGCCGGTAAACTCCGGTGATCATGTTAAACACGGTGGTCTTGCCCGCGCCATTGGGACCGATGAGGCCGAGAAGTCCACCTTCGGGCATAGTGAAATCCAGCGCATCAACGGCCTTCAAACCGCCGAATTGGATGCCCACACCCGCCAGCTCGAGAAGACTTTTCACGGTTTTGCCTTGGGGCGTTTGTGGAAATTTCCAAGCAGCCCCTGGGGCCGCAGAATCATCAGAAGAATCAGCAGCAGGGCGAAAACGATCATCCGGTATTGCTCGAAATCGCGCAGGAGTTCGTTGAGGAGCGTGAGCAGAATGGCTGCGGCCACGACTCCCGGCGTGCTTCCCATCCCACCGAGAATGACCATCACGACGACATCCACGGATTTGAGAAAATTGAAACCCTCGGGCGCAATAAAGGTGATGAGGTGGGCATAGAGGCCCCCGGCCATGCCCGCGAAGAAAGCGCCGATGACGAAGGCGATGACCTTGTATTTCGTCGTGTTGATTCCCATCGATTCGGCGGCGATTTCGTCGTCGCGCACGGCGATGAATCCGCGGCCATAGGTGGAGTTCACCAAACAGGCGATGGTGTAGATGCAGACGACCGCCGTTCCCCAGGTCCAGAAGAGATTGGTCCATGCGGGAATTCCTTCGAGTCCCCGCGCACCGCCGAGGGCGTTGGTGTTTTGGATCACGACGCGGATGATTTCGCCGAAACCCAGCGTGACGATGGCGAGGTAATCGCCGCGGAGCCGCAGCGAGGGGATTCCGACGAGAAGCCCGCAGAGCGAGGCAAAGAGGCCGCCGAAGAGGAGCGCAGCCAGAAAGAGGGCGTGCTGGGCGGGTTGCCCGGCCTGGGCCACCAGCGGAGCGAGGGCCAGGGTGGCGATGCTCGAGGCGTAGGCGCCCGCGGCCATGAACCCTGCATGCCCGAGCGAGAATTGGCCCGTGTGTCCATTCACCAGATTCAGGCTCGCGGCGAGGATCACATTGATGCCGGCGAGGACGAGAATGTTGACCGCGTAGTCGTCGAGTTGGGGCGACACAAAGTGGAGGATCGCCGCTCCCGCGAGTCCCGCAGCCAGGAGAGTGTGTGGCAAGTAGCGCTTCACACTTTTTCCCTTTCCGTTTTTCCAAGGAGCCCGGTGGGTTTGAAAAGCAGGATCAGAATGAGGAGGACGAACGCCACCGCGTCGCGGTAGCCGGAGGGAATTCCGATGTTTTGGCTGTAGGCGGTCACCAAGGTTTCAACCAATCCGATGAGCACGCCGCCGAGCGCCGCGCCCGTGATGTTGCCGATGCCGCCCAGAACCGCTGCCACGAAGGCTTTGATGCCCGGAAGCGTTCCCATGAAGGGGTCGATGGCCTGGTAAAGCATCGCGAAGAAAATCCCAGCTGCTGCGGCCAATGCCGATCCGAGCGCGAAAGTGAAGGAGATCACCCTGTCGGTGTTCACGCCCATGAGGGACGCGGCGGTCGGGTTGTTTGAAAGCGCGCGCATGGCGAGTCCCATGCGGGTTTTTTGGACGATGAAACGCAGGGCCACCAGCAGCAGCGCGGTGACGCCGAGGACAACCAGTTGCTCGGTGGTGACGGTTGCCTCGCCCCCGAGGCTAATGGTCTGGTTTTCGATCAACTGCGGAAATCCCTTCGGCGCTGCTCCGAACAAAAGCTGGGCACTGTAAGCGAGCAAAAGCGAAACGCCGATCGCGGTGATCAGCACCGTGAGGCGCGAGCGGTTGCGGAGCGGTTTGTAGGCCAGTTTTTCAATCACGACGCCGAGCAGGGCGCATGCGCCCATCGAGGCGAGGAGAACCACGGCGGCCGAGATCGGGGCGGGCATCCCCTCGCAAAAAGGTTTCAGCCAACGGTGGAAATACAGACCGGCGAAGGATCCGACCATGAACACCTCGCCGTGCGCAAAATTGATGAACCGGAGAACGCCATAGACCATCGTGTAGCCGAGGGCGATGAGTGCGTAGATCGCCCCGAGCGAAAGCCCGTTGACGAGTTGTTGCGCGAGGTTGGCCCAGTCCACAGCGGTGTGGAATCAGGGGGCGATGGTTTCGACGAAACGGAATTTCCCGTCCTTGATTTGCAGGATCACCGCCGGCTTGGTCGCATTGCGTTGGCTGTCGAGCGTGATGTTTCCCGTCACGGCAGCAAAGTTTTGAGTGGAGGCGATCGCGTCCCGCAGAGCGGGGGAGTCCGTGGTTCCGGCGCGCCTCATGGCGTCGAAAAGCAACATCGTCGCGTCATAACCAAGAGCGGCCATGGCATCGGGCGTCTCGCTGTATTTTTGTTGGAAACGCGAGAGGAAATTCTGAACGGCCGGGGAGGTGTCCTCGGTCGAAAAATGGTTCGAAAAATAATTACCCTCCATCGCCTCTCCAGCGACTTCGACGAGCGAGGGCGAGTCCCATCCGTCGCCGCCGAGCAGGGGAACCTGAATGCCCAGTTCGCGGGCCTGGCTGGCGATCAGCCCGGCCTCGTTGTAATAGCCCGCAACCAGAATGGCCGAGGGGTTCGAGCCGCGGATCGAGGTGAGTTGCGCTTTGAAATCCTTGTCGCCCGAGCTGTAGCTTTGCTCGCTGGTGATCGAGCCTCCGTTCGCGGTGTAGTGGGCTTTGAAAAACTCGGTGAGGCCCACGGCGTAGTCCTGCTTCACATCGGTGAGAATCGCGGCGTTTTTGATGCCCTTGCCGAGGAGGAATTTCGACAGCACGGCGCCTTGGAACGGGTCGATGAAGCAAACGCGGAAAATGTAGTCGCCGGTTTCAGTGACCTTCGGATTGGTCGAGGCCGGGGAGATCATGGGAATTTTGTTCGTCTGGCAAATGGGGGCCGCTTCGAGCGAACGGGACGAGGCCACCTCGCCGATGATCGCCACCGGTTTGTCGCGGGAAATCATCCGGCGCACGACGGTCGCCGCCTCGCCGGCCTTGGATTGATCGTCCTCCGTGACGAGTTTGATTTTTTTTCCCAGCACGCCGCCGGCTTCGTTGGTTTCGTCCACGGCCATCTGGACACCTTTGTGGGCGGATTGCCCGAAGCTGGCCGTGGCCCCGGTGAGCGAGGCGAATTCGCCAATCACGATTTGGGACTCATCGGCGGGAGCGGAGTTTTTTTTGCAGGCCCCCGCGCCGAGTGCGAGAAGGGCGGCGATGGAGAGTGACAAAACCCTTCGCATGGCGTCTGGGGAAATTTTGGTGATCATTGAGTCAGGAAGCTGGGGAAAGCGTTTGCCATGGTCAAGACACTTCGGAGCAGGCGATTCAGCCATGGATGAGGAGTTGAATATTGTCGGGGAGGCTGGCGGCGACTTGGGTGGCGACATTTCCGTGGAGGAGCTTGGCGAGCGAGCCGCGACCCGACGCGCCAAGGATCAAAAAATCCGCGCCGATGGTGGCGGCGGTGTCCACAATGAGAGGTGCGGCTTCCGTGGCTGTGGCAAAGAGGGGGATGACGGTCACGCCGCGTGATTTTCCGATTTGAATGGCGGTGTTGAGGATCGCGCTGGCTTCGGGATCGTCTCTCCATGCGGCCGGGCCGCTGGTAGTGATGCCGGGATAGAGGACTGCGATTTCCCGCACGTAGAGGACATAGAGCGAGGCCTTGCGGATTTCCGCCTCGTCGAGGGCGAAGCTGAGAACCGGTGTGATGCCGCGGACGGAAACGAGGATTTTTTGGGTTTCAGAGGCCGGGGCGCGGAGTTTTTCGATGACTTCGGGTTGGACGATTCGTGCGACTTCGCGGCTGACGGTGAGTGTGGTGACGCCGGTGAGTCGGCGCGAGTAGTTCCAGAGCGCGAGGCCACCAACAAGGACGCAAACCACGAAAAACAGCGCGTCGTGTTTGGTTTGCGCGAGCGTGAATTCCACCGCGACAAGGATCGCGGCGGTGAGGGCCATCAGCCCGCGCTCGAACCATTTCATCTCGAGCTTCGAGTTGAGAGCGTTCGATCCGAGGTTCAGGCAGATCGCGCCGATCACACCGATGGCGTAAAGACCCGCGAGGGATTCGAAATTGTCCGTGAAGAGAAGAATCACGCAGGGCAGGAGCGAAGCGATGGCGAGCGGCAAGGTGGGCACGCCGAATTTGTTCAGGCTGCCGAAGCGGTTCGGCATGTCGCCTTCCTTCGCCATCATAAAAAGCAACCCGAGCAGAGTGGCGATGGCGGTGTTCACCGCGCTGAGGAGAAGAAGCGCGAATATGATTCCGGTGGCGATACCAAAGAAATGTCCAAATGCCGACCCCAGCGCCAGCGTGCCGTATTGCTCGGCGATGAACCGCAGCATGTCCTCCTTGCGGGTTTCCATTTCGGGGCCGAGGGCCTTAGGGAGGGAAACCATCGCCCAGCCGAGGAGGGCGGTTCCGAGGCTCACCTCGATGGCAGCGGGAATTATGGATTTCGCCGAGGTGTGGCCCACGCGCGGTGCGGCGGCAGTCGCGCCCTTGTCGAGCTTCATGATGCCGGTGAGGTTCGCAATCGCCTCGATTCCGCTGAGGGCGAGAATCACAGCCACAAACGAAACCCAAACCTGCGAGGCGTTGCCGTGGAGCGGTTCGACATTTGCAAAAGTCAGGTGCGGGATGCTGAAGGCGATGATCAGAATCACAACCACCGCCGTGGGAATGGCGAGCGCAACGGCGATGCTTCCGCTGTGGCGCGGGCCGAACCAGTTCAGCGCGCCAACGAGCAGGATGACTCCGATGGTCGCGACCATGATTTTATCTTGGGGGATACCGAGATAGCTGAGGGCCGCCCATCCGCTGAGCGCCGCCGTGACCGTGAGGTCGGCAACAAGCAAAAGGGCTGCAACGACGGCCAAAACCTTGCCGTGTTTTCCCGCCGCGGAATACACTCCGCCGCCGTTTGGAAAACAGCGGCAGACGACGATGTAGTTGAGCCCGACCAGCAGGGTCAGCGCGCAAACCGCAAAGATGATCGGCAGTGAGGAAAACCCGAGAGCCGCGAACGCCAGGCCGACCACATAGGCCTTGCTGGTGCCCCAGTCGCCGTAGAGCAGCGCGCCCGCCCGCTTCCAGTCCAGATTGCGCGGACGCTGAATGTTGATGTCTTCCAAAGTCTATGGCTCCTCCATGCGCGATGCGGTGGCTTCCGCCCCGGTGCGGAACAAAACGCCGATCAGAAATGTCGTCGCGCTGCCGATGAACACAAAATACGGCCAGGCGATCGCGGGCCACCAACCCGGCATGATCGCTCCGAAACTCCACTCCGCAGGAACCACTTCAAACCGCAGCAACGCCGGTAAATCCAACGCCGGAATTTTCACTTTTCCGAGCACCAGCACGGCCACGATTCCCGCCAGCATCGCCACCACATTCGCCCGATCGTTTCCGCGCGACCGGGTGGTAATTCCCAGCAGAAAAACCCCGAGCATGGAACCGTAGCCATAGCTCAAAACCCCCAAGGCCAGTGGAATGATCGTGATGTTCGTCTCCAGCACCGCATACGCGGCAGCCGTCGCCACCAACACCATCAAAACCCCGAATCCCACGGTCGCCACCCGCGCCGCCCGCACGGACTCGCGCTCCGTGGACGCGGTGTTGAAGTAGGGTTGGTAGAAATCCCGGATGAACGAGGTGGCCAACGCATTCAGCGCCGCCGAGGTCGAGCCCATCATCGTCGCGAAAACCCCCGCAACAATCAGCCCGCGGATTCCCGTCGGCATCTCGTGCACGATGTAGTGCGCGAAAATTTCGTTGTGCGCCTTGGGCAGCAGCGGATCGGGCGAAATCTGGTAGTGCACCCACAGCAAAATTCCCACCGCAAGAAACGCCAGCACGATGGGGATGTCCGCGAATCCGCTCAGGATCAGGCTAAACCGGCTTTTGTTGATGTTTTCCGCCGTCAGCATCCGTTGCACCATGTCCTGGTCGGTGCCGTGCGTGGCCATCGTCAGGAATGTCGAGCCCAGCAACGCCGCCAGGATCGTGTAGGGGTTTTCCAACATCGTTTTCAGCGCCTCGCCGAAAGGCTTCGCCGCCTCCCAGCCCGTTTGGAACATCGCCACATTTTTTCCGTCGAGCACCTCCTCCACTTTTCCCCAACCTCCCGGAATGCCGGCCAGGATCGTGAAGATCGCGAACACCACCGCGCCGCACATGAGGCACGCTTGGATCAGGTCGGTCCACACCACCGCTTTGATTCCGCCCACCGCCGTGTAAAAGGTTGTCACCGCCGTCACAAAAACAATCCCCCAGAAGTAGGTTTGAAGAGTGATTTCGACTCCCGGGAATAGATAGCGCCAGATCACCACCAGAATCACTCCGCCCAGATAAAGCCGGACGCCGATTCCTAGCACGCGCCCGACGAGGAAGATTCCGCTCGCCATGTCCTTCGTCCGCGGGCCGAACCGTATCGTCAGGTATTCGTAGATGCTCTGCACCCGGAACCGGAAATAAGGCGCGATGAAAAGATACGCGATGATGATGCGGGCCAAAATCGTTCCGATCGCCAACTGCGCGTAGGCAAAGCCCAGCGTCTTGTAGCCCTCCGCGGGGGTTCCGAGGAAAGTCGCCGCGCTCGTCTCCGCCGCGATGATGGAGGCCAGCACCGCCCACCAGGGAATCTTGTGCCCGCCCAGCGCGAACTCCTGCAAAGTTTCGTTCCGCCTGCCGACATACAAGCCGATGCCCACGATGACCACGAAATAAGCGAATATGACGGTTCCGTCGATCCAGAGACTCCAGTTGCTCGTCATGTGAGAGTAGGCACCCTCGCTGGATTTCCGCTAAACATCGAAACAAAAAATCAGCCATCGCTCCGGCGATCGATGCCGAACGCCATCCAGAAGCCGTTCCCGCATTGTTAGGAAAATCCGAAACCCCCTTTTGAAAACTCGACATATTCTCATCCGGCGGTTTCTGATGTTTTCTCGGAAATGACTCTCTTTCCTTTGGCGGACTACTGGTGTTTCTACGCCGAGTTCATTATTTTTGTAATCGGCGTGCTCATCATCGATCTGGGCGTGTTCCACCACGAGGCGCATGTCGTCAAATTCCGGGAAGTTTTCAGCTGGAGCGCCATCTGGGTGGCGCTGACCGTGGTCTTCGGTTTCCTCCTCGGCGAGTTTGCGGAATACCGGTTCGCCCACGATGCCAGGCTGCTGACCACTGCCGGGTTCAACCGCCGGATGCGGAAAACCGCATGTCCGGTGGTGTGGAAGGCTCACGGGGCGCAATCCCCGTGGGCCCATCCGATCGAGGTTGGCGCGCGAGTTTTGTAAAAATCCGGGAATGGCGTTCGATCTGGGATTGATTTTTTCCGACTTGGAGAATTCTGCGCATTGGGAGCGGTTGCAAAATCCCACACTCATCGTGGCCGATGGCGTAGAACCTCGCTTCCTTCGGAGAGAGAGTTTTAGGTTTGGAACGATCAATCTGGTCGGGGTCTTCGATAGCCCGCAGAACCGTGGAAAAATCCACCCCATGCTTGCCCGTTTGAAAGTGGATCCGTTTTTTCAAGCGTGCAAACGCCCCGCCCACCTTCCCGCGTCGAGAAATTACCCCGGCGTGAGCACCCGGAAATCATAGACAGTTTGGCCCAGGAGGGTTCCGAAATCCCTGCGGCCAAGCGTGAGAAGCACATCGGCGCATGCGAGCGCCGTGCAGAGGACAGGCTTGTCTTTTGTGACCTGAAAAAGCAGCGGCCAATCAAAAGTTAGCTCGTCATCCTCGACTACGAGTTGGCCCTTGAGATCAATCCAAGCGCGCGTTACCGGTTGAGGCAAACCAGCCAGATTCTCGCGCATTTCCCGCATCACCCAACGGGAAACCACCAACTCCCAATCCTGCGAAGCCGCGAGTTCGAAAATGAGCCGCGATGCTCCTGTTTTCGGAAGACAGGCCGCCAGCACCGCGCAGGTATCGAGAAAAATCCTCAAAGGCTTTTCCGCAAGCGTGCGCCATCCGTCTCGTCCTCGGCGAGCATGGAGGAAATCTCAGCAGGCGAGTAAACACGCGGATGCGGCTGATCCAGATCCTTTCGCAACCTGATTGCGAGGAGTCGCAACAGCCCCTCTTTTTCTTCGAGAGGCAAACGGTCCGCAGCTTCTTCGATTTCTTGAACTGTGCTCATAGCCGGAAAATAGCTTTGTCTTTGATGGTTCCAAGCGCCGCATCGCTTCCATTCCTGCAAAATCTCAAGAAGAGGGATTCGGCAAGCAGGTCAGGCGGGCTCGCGAGTTTCCAGCTTTGGCGGTTGGTCCATTTGCCGTGGGCCCAGCCCCGCCTCTTTGCTGCCGATCCCCACGCTCAATTTGAAAGCAACCCTCGCCCAGACCACGCGAAATCAGCTCTCACCCCCGCTGAGTATTATGAAAAAATCCCCCACGATTATCGTGAGGGCAACACCAATAACGCCATCCCTCGGTAGCGCGGCGACAAGATCGACGAACTTGCCCGATTCGCACCATTTCCAGCCCGATTCGCATCATTTCGACTGACATCGGTGCGACGTGTGATTTGTCTAGATGTCCCTCGGAATATGAAACAAATGACCGATCACGCACAGCCTTCCCGGGTTTTTACCGGTGACAACGTCCCGAGAAGACTCTTCGACATGCATTGCCGCGATTGGTGGTTGGGCGAGATCAGCCCGCCTGTTTTAGATCGCCTGCAAAACGGCCTGGAGGGCCACTTCCGCACAGCCCTTCTCAAGCTCATGCGCATCGCAGAGTCGCACCCATCCCGCCACAGGGAACTCGAACGCCCGACGAACGAATTTTACGCCGTGTGCGGGCTGCTTCTCCTTGCGGTTCACAAGGGATGGACGCTCGACGAGGCGAGTGGCGCCTGGACGTTCAATCGTGACATCCAGTATGCGCTCAACCTCCCGCGCACCCAGCAGGAACTCACCACCCAGACCCTCGCGAACTACTGCAGGCTTCTTCAGGAAAGCAACGAGGCACAAGCGACCATGGCCGAAGTTGCGGAAGCCGTGCTCCTGGAAATGAACACCGGTATGGCTGCGCACCTGCTCGATGCAAGGCACGCGTTCGGCAGAGTGGCCCGCCTCGGACGTGGCAGAGCGGGTTGCCCGGTCGAAACCGACGCCGAGCGAAGCGATTTTCGCGGCTTTTTTGAGGGACTTCTTGAAGGCGATCGCCGTCAAGCAAGGCACTAGCCCCGCGGCAAACACTCGAACAATACAAATCGGCGGCGAGGGGTTGGCAGCATCAAGCCAGTCTCCCAACGAGGCCTCGAGTGCCGGACATTTGACGCGCGGGGACTCGCCTTTTAATCTGGCGGAATGAGACCCTGCAATACGCCACGACCTCGAGGCGGGCACCGATCGCCACTCCACATCCTCCTCCTGGTTTCGGCACTGACCCTTGCCTGGCTGCTTTTTCCGACTCCGTCAGTCAACGCCCGGGAAGTCCGCATGTTCCCCGAGTCCGGAACGCTCGAGCCAGGCGGAACGCTGGAATTCCGCTTCCCGGAGGCACTGGTCACTCCCGATCAACTCGGGCCGACAAACGAGTTGCCGGTCGTTTTTACTCCGCCCATGGACGGCGTTTTCACCTGGCTCAGCACGCGCAGCGGAGTCTTCGCGCCCACGCAGGCGATCCCTCTGGGGTCGCATTACAACGTCTCGCTCCGCCCGGATATCAAGACACCAAGCGGCGCTGCAGCCGAGTGGGGGTTTTCTAAAAAACTTGCGACTCCGGATTTTGGCGTGGTTTCCAAAAATTCCAACGTCTGGGATCCAAAGAATGTCCCGCCGAAGGCGGAGGTGCGCCTCGGGTTCAATCTTCCGGTCGTGGCCGATGCGGAGGCATTTCACTTTGTGGATGCCGGGGGACGCTCGGTTGCAGCAACCGTGCGCCACGCAATCAGTGGGGACTATTTCGAGACCACTCCGGAATCGGAGGATTGGAACCTCCGCTGGCAACTCACCCTTGATCCCTCCAAGGTTCTCGCGCCCGGCAGCGACGAGGTCACCACCTCCAGGAACCGCCTTGTCATCGAACCTGTGGAAGCTCTGCCGGCCGGCAAGGGGTGGCGCCTCGAGGTTCGCGCGGGGTTGACGGCCCTCGCCGGTGACCAGTTCCTCGCCAAGCCAGTGTCCCTGCCCCTCGGCGAGGTGCCACCCTTTGGGCTCACCACCCTCGAGCCGGGCAATTTCATCCATTCCGGTTGCACGCTTTTCCTTACCTTTAGCGATGAACCGGCACCGGATATCACGCCGGAATCCGCCCCGCGCTTTTTCCGCTTTGAGCCGCCCGTGCCCGAACTCTCCTGGGAATCCAACGCCAATCAATTGACGGTTCGGGGGAAATTCGAGCTGGGCCGCGACTACCGCCTCCGTGTTGGCGACGAGGTTTATTCCTCCAGCGGACTTCCATTCACCGGCCCCCGCGAGCGAACCTTCCGCTTTGCGCCAGTCCCGCCACGCATCTACCTCCCGGACCTCACCATTTCCCAAATCCCGGGTGGTCTGCGCCAACTCCCCGTGCGCTCGGTGAACCTCCAATCCCTGCGCATCAAGGCCACGTTGGTGCCGCCGGATTCCGCCGCGCAGGCGCTCGCTCTCTTCAAAGCAAACGAATGGAAATACGCCGACGGCGAACGCATCCCAGTCGATGAGATTCCCGGGCGCGTTCTCTGCGATGAAATCATCGCACTGCCCGACCCGGCGCTCGATCAAAGCCAGATGACGCCGCTTGATTGGAACAAAATTCTCGGCGGACAAAAAGCGGGAGTGATTTCCCTCACACTCGAAGGCACTCCGCTCGCCAGTGCCCCGTCTCAGTCCCCCGCCGCACAAGCGCTCATCCAACTCAGCGACCTTGGAATCCTCTGGAAAAAAGCGGGCGACTCGCTGCAGGTGTCCGTATTTTCCCTCGCTACAGCGGCCCCTGTGGCTCGTGCGCAAGCCCGCCTCCTTGACGCAAACTTCCTCCCCATCGTCTCGTCCGAAACAAATGCCGAAGGCAGCGCGGACCTCAACTACCGCGCCGTGCCCGCCTGGTTGGAGGTCCGCAGCGGAGACGATGTGCATGTGCTCAAAATGGGGCCCGACGCGCAAACCTTGCGTTCCAGGAACTGGGCCTTCTCGAACTGGGACGTCGGCAACGCAGTCCCTGCCAGCGTGCGCGCGATGATTTTCTGCGACCGCCCGCTCTACCAACCCGCCGAGACGGTTCACGTAAAGGGCTTCATGCGGCGCATCGAACCCACCGGGCTCACAAGGGCCCCACAACTTGCCGCCACCCTTGTTCTGCGCGGGCCGGATTATCAGGAAATCCTGCGAGTTCCCGTGACGACGGACTCCGAGGGCGCCTTCGACACCAGCCTCTCGATCCCCGCCGGGGCGCTCGGGAACCACACGCTTCAGCTCGATCTCGGCGACGACCATGCGAATACCTCAACGTCGTTTCTCGTTGCCGAATACCAACCCGATTCGTTCGAAGTGGATCTTGCCCTGCCAAAGAAATTCCCCGCCGATGCCCACGAGGTGGTTGCCAACCTCACAGGCACATACTTTTTTGGTGGTGCCCTCCACGATGCCGATGTCCGCTGGACGCTCCGCCAACAGCAGACCGGCTTTGAGCCGCCTGGATTTTCCGGCTTCGAGTTTCTAGGAGCCAACGGCATCGAGCGCGGTGCCAAACCAGTCACGCTTCGCGGCGAGGGCCGCCTCACGGCCGCCGAACCGCTCGCAATCCGCCCGGTCCTCCCGCTCCCGATGCTCGCTCCCTTCCAAGGCATTCTCACCGCCGAGGTCACGGACATCAACCAGCAGACCGTTTCCCGAAAAGCCGAATTCACTCGGGAGGCCTCGGAATTTTATCTCGGCATTGCCCGTCCCGACCCGAGGGTCGTCGCACTCGGTGACAACGTCCCGCTGAGCGTCATCGCCGTGAGACCCGATGGAATCCCCCTCGAGGAAGCCCGCGAAGTCACCGTGGGCGTCTGGCGCTGGCGCTACAACATTGTGCGAGTCAAAGGAGCCGGCGGGGCGATGACATTCCGTCGCGAGACCATCGAGGAACCCCTGCTCGAACAAAAAGCCGGCACGCTCGTTCCCCATCTCGTCGAGGGCGAATGGCGCCTCGGCGAGACAACAAGCCTTGATTTGAAAACCACCGCACTCGGCCACCACCGCGTCCGGGTTTCCGCAAAAGACGCCGCCGGCCGTGAAGTCGCCAGCGAGTCGTCCTTCTACGTCTCCGGCGAGGGGACAACCGTCTGGGACTATGAGAATCCGGCCGAGATCAAACTCGTCGCCGACAAGGACTCCTACTCTCCCGGGGAAACCGCCCGCATCCTTGTCCAGACACCGATCTCCGGAGAAGCCCATGTCACCATTGAGCGCGGCAACGAAATCCTGCGCACCCTGCGCGTCCCGCTCGAAGGCAACGCTCCCACCCTCGGCATTCCCATCCTGGAAGGCGACGCCCCGAACCTCTCCGTCTCCCTCGTCCTGCTGCGCGGCGGGGATCAAAGCACCCGCAAATTCCCGGCACCAGATTTCCGCCACGGAAGCTGCCAACTCTCAGTCGACGACCCAGGCGCACACCTCAAGGTCGATGCCAAGCCCCTCCAGTCCTCGGTGCAACCGGGGGATGCCGTTGAGACACTCATCACCGTCCGGGATCACTCGGGAAAACCGGTCGCCAATGCGGGCGTCACATTTTATGCGGTGGATGACGGCATCCTCGCCCTCACGGGCTTTGCGCGCCCCGATCCCGCAGCAGTTTTCTTTGCGCCCTTTTCCCTGCGGGTTCTCACCGGCCTCAGCTTGGAGCAACTCATGGGGGAGGATCCAAACGACCTCGACTTCTCCAACAAAGGCTACCTCATCGGCGGCGGAGGGGAAGGTGGTCCCCTCATCAAGCTTCGGGAAAACTTCCCGGGCACCGCCTGCTGGCTGCCTTCCCTCTACACCGATGCCGACGGGCGTGTCACAGCGACCTTCACAGCTCCGGACGCCCTTACCCGCTACCGACTCATCGCCGTCGCGAGCGCGGGCGAGCGGTCGTTCGGCTCGGCGGAGTCTGCCATCACGATATCCCGCCCGCTCATGCTGATGCCAGGGCTCGGGCAGTTTGCGAATACCGGCGACCGGCTTTCTGCCCGGGCCGTGGTTCGCAACGGAACAGGGAAGGATGGGAAAATCGAAGTGCGCATGCAGGTGGGCGATTCCGTGCAGACCGCCACCCTCGACGTGCCCAACGGAGCTTCCCGCGCAGCCGACTTCCCATTGGTCATCGGCGCACCCGGCACGGTGGAGATTCTTTGGAGTGCGACAATGCAGGGATTTTCCGACCGCGTCCGCACCCTGCTGCCGGTGCATTCGCCGATGCTCAGGCTCGATGAAACCTCCTTTTCCCAACTCGACGCAGCGATAAACAATCTCTTCGAGGACGTGAATCCTCAAATCGCCGAAGGCCGCGGCGAGGCCACCCTCACCCTCGCAAACACGCGTCTGGCCTCGCTCCGCGAGAATGTGCGCCACCTCGTCGAATACCCCTACGGCTGCCTTGAACAAACCGTCTCATCCCTTGTTCCCTGGACCGTCATGCCAACAATGGCGCTGGTCATTCCCGACTTCGCCCGCGACCCCGAGACAATCCAACGCACCATCGACGAGACAACCGCCCGCATTTTCAAGTTTCAAACACATGGCGGTGGTCTGGCATTCTGGCAGGGCGGGAACTCCCCCTCACCCTTCGCCAGCGCTTGGGCGGCGGTGGTGCTCTCGCGGACGATTGATCGGGAAAAGCAACCCCCTGCGCCCTGGCGGCAACTCCTCGCCTATCTTGCAAAAAACCTCCGCGGGCTCACCGCGGGGGAAGCCACCGAACGCCTCTCCGAGCGGGTTCTCACGGCCTATGCGCTCAGCCTCGCGGGCCAACCTGAGCCCGCCTACCATGAAGAACTCTATCGTCGCCGAGCCGACCTTCCGCCCGGATCCCGGGCACTGCTCGCTCTCGCCATCCTGCAATCCAACGGACCTCGGGAAATGGCGGCCGCACTGCTGGAGACCGACTCCCAAGCTCCTGCGGACTTTTCTCCGTTTTCAAACCCGGCCCGCGAACGCGCCATTCGGCTCCTTGCGTGGACATCCTTCCAGCCCGACGCGAAGGAAGTCGCCGTTCTCAGCGCCGAGTTGCTCGCCTTCGGCCAAAAAAGCCAACCCGGCACCACACAAGATAACGCCTGGGGACTCCTGGCTTTCGAAAACTACTTCACCCAAGTCGAACAACCCAACCCCGCCAAAAGCGCCGTGCAGGGGCTCATCCGTGCAGGCGCCGAATCCGTGACCTTCGCGGTGGATGCCCACACGCCAGCCACCACCCGCACGTTTCCCATCACACCGGGCTCCACTCTCGAGGTGGAAAACCCCGAGCAAGGCCCACTCTACGGGGAAACGCGATTTGCCGTGCATCCTCCGCTCGGCGCTCAACCACGCCAGGATCGCGGGTTCTCCGTATCCCGAAGCTATCGCAAAATCGCACCCGACGGCTCGCTCGAATCCACCGAGAATCTTCGCGTCGGCGACCGGGTGGTGGTGACCATCCGGATTGAAACAAACCGGCCATCCCACTTTGTCGCCGTGGACGATCCCCTGCCGGCGATCCTCGAGGCGGTGAATCCGGATTTCCAGACACGCGAGGCGGCCGACCAGCCAAGCGTCGCGGCGGGCAGTCCCGTGAGCCATCGAGAAACGCGCGCCGACAGGGTTCTCTATTTCTGCGATGAGCTCCCGCCGGGCGCCTTCACATTCACCTGCCTCACCCGCGTGAGGATGGCCGGAGAGGCCTCCGCCGGAGCCACCAAGGTCGAGACGATGTATCGTCCGGAGCGCTTTGGCCTTGGCGAAATCCAAACCCTGACAAGCCAACCGGCCAATCCGTGATGAAAGCGCGCTCTCACACCCGCTGGCTTTTCTTGGGCGGCATCGCCTTGATGGCCGCAGCGGAACTGGCTCTGCGAACAGCCCCTCTGCCCGCCTCTCTCGGCATGCCGCCGCAGGCGGGAACTGAGATTCTCGACCGCCACGGCCAGCCGCTTCGCATCCTGCTTGTGGACGGGAGGCGCTACCAGCGCTCCGCCAAGCTGGAGGATCTTCCTCCCCATGTCATCGCCGCGACGCTCGCCGCCGAAGACTCCCGTTTCTTCCAGCATCCCGGCATTGATCCCCGCGCCATCCTCCGCGCGCTATTCAACGCCCTGCGAGGGGCAACCCCCGTCTCCGGAGCCTCAAGCATCACCCAGCAACTCGCCAAACAAGCCGCCAACGGACCCCGCACGATTCCTCAAAAGCTCCGCGAAGCCGCACTGGCACTCCGCCTCGAACGTGTATGGAGCAAAAACCGGATTCTGGAGGAGTATCTGAACCGCCTCGACTACGGGGGACTCCGTATCGGCATCGCGGCCGCGAGTCAATACTACTTTGGCAAGCCACCTTCCGATCTCAGCGCCGCCGAGGGCGCGTTTCTCGCCGCCCTTCCCAAGGCCCCTGGCCGATTGAATCCCCATCGCAACCTCTCTGCCGCCCGCGAGCGCCAGCGCTGGATTCTCGGGCGGATGCAAAAGCTCGGCAGCCTGCCGCAAGCCGCCTTGACCCGCGCTCTAGAGGAACCACTCGCCCTCCAGTCAGCGCGCCAAGATTTCGCAGCCCCGCATTTTGTCGACCTCCTCCTGCAACGCCGCGACCTCCTTTCGCCTGTCGGTGGCCCCCTCCGGACCACACTCGATCTGGGACTCACGCTCCACGTCGAGCGCTGCCTGACCACCCAACTCGCGGGCCTCACCGCACACAATGTGAGCGGGGCCGCTGCCGTCGTTCTTCACAACCCCACCGGAGAAGTCCTCGCCCTCGCGGGATCCGGAGATTATTTCTCCGCAGGAGCGGGACAGGTCAACGGTGCCTGGGTGCCCCGCTCACCCGGCTCGGCCCTCAAGCCCTTCACCTACCTTCTTGCGCTGGAGCATGGAGCCTCCCCGGCCACAATCGTCGCCGATGTTCCCACCACATTTTCAACTCCGACCGGACTCTACCGTCCGAACAACTACAACCATCGCTTCCACGGCCCCGTCACACTTCGCCACGCATTGGGAAATTCTCTGAACGTCGCCGCGATTCACACGCTCCAAAATGTGGGCGGTCCCTCGGAGCTCCACCGCCTGCTGCGCCAACTCGGCCTCTCCACGCTGAACCAACCCCCGGACTATTACGGGCTCGGGCTCACACTCGGGAACGGCGAGGTCCGCCTGCTCGAACTTGCCAACGCCTACGGCACGCTCGCACGGGGCGGGCTGCACCGGCCATTTCGGCTCCTGCTCGACCCAAACACCACACCAGGCCAAGGCCGCCGCCTGTTTTCCCGATCCTCGGCCTATCTCCTCTCGCACATGCTCGCAGACAATCGCGCCCGCTCTGCCGCGTTCGGCTTGGAATCCCACCTCGCCCTGCCTTTTCCAGCGGCCTGCAAGACAGGCACCAGCTCGGACTACCGCGACAACTGGTCAATCGGCTACACGCCGGATTTCACAGTTGCCGTCTGGGTGGGCAATCCAAATGGCCGCCCGATGCGAGAGATCACCGGCGTGACAGGGGCAGCCCCCGCCATGCACGGGATATTTCTGCACCTGCATCAAACACACGGCACAACCTGGTTTTCCAAACCTCCCGACATCCGCGAGGGCCACGTGCATCCACTCACCGGCCACACCGTCGCCGCCTCGCACCCCGCCGCCATGCGCGAGATTTTCCTCAATCCCCCGCCAAATGAAACGCCAGCCGACTACGATGCCTCCGGCCGAGTGGTCCTCCCCGCCGCATACCGCGAGTGGATCGAAAGCCCGCAAAACGGGCTCGGCGAACTCGCCGCCTGCAGCTCAGCCCCCCCGCCTCTGCGCATCACCTCACCCACACCAGGCACCATTTACTTCCTAGACCCCGACCTGCCCACAGCAGTGCAGCGCATCAGCCTCCAGGCGGAAAGCGCCGAACCCCTCGAGTGGTCGAGCCCCACCCTCGCCAGCGAACACACGCCAAACGGCCCCATGCTCGCCCTCCGCGAAGGCACACACCACATCACCACCCGCGCCACACTCACCGGCCAAATAGCCACCACCTGGATCACCGTCCATCCGCTCTGATCTCCACGCCGCCTCAAGGAAAATCCCTCGCCTCGAACTCCCCCACCCCCGCTCACGATTTTTCTGTCACGAATTTTTGACTGACCCCTTTCTGAGGCGGGCACTCATCAAATGTGGAGTTTCTTGAGCAAGGTGTTCACCTTTTTGAGGTAGAAGGCAGAGGGGTTGAATTTTGAGCCTAACCACTCGCGAAATTCTTCATGGGACTCGTGCGTGCGATCGTTGAGGGCCTCTACCATAACGAAATAGTTCCAGATTCCACCAATATCCTCAGGCGGGCAGGCGTTTTCCCCTTCGAGACAGACGGCCCCTCTGAAGTCCGGTTCGTTCACAATCACCTGCTCCACCGTGATAAGGTGCATCCAACTGTCGCCGAAGTCGTATTCGTATTTCATTTTAGAGCCCTTCTTCGGCGCGAGAGCGCGTAGAGTGGACTCACTCTCGTCCTGCATTTCAGATTCAAATACGCCGTCGAATTGATCTAGATTTCCGTAGAACACCTTGTTCACGATAAACTGATGGAGGTGGTAATCGTCCCAACCCATCGCCACTTGGATGACCTCGTGGAGATCATCAAGAGTAACGCCGCTGCTGATCTTGACGCGCCGGAAAATGAGAGGATTCGAGTGCTCGAGCTCGATTTTAAGCACATACACAGGCGGAGGAAGAATGGCAACCATGCCCAAAAGACTTGCCCATCGCGTCGAGCAGGTCAATGAGCCTCTCGAAACCCATCCTCGCCGTCATCGCCCCTCATCGTCTGCCCCGACCCGCAACTCTGGACGATCATGGTCTACGTTTACCAACTCCAAAGCAGTGCGGCAGCGCCAGTGATCTATGCCTCGCTGATCCTTACCGCGATCCCCACATTGCTCGTCTTCATTTTCTGCCAAAACCTCATCCTGCGCGGGATCGTGGTGCCATCCGACAAGTGACCCGTCCGGAGTCAGGCCCCAGGCCCCAGGCGCCCGGCGATGAGGTCGCGGCAAAACTTGTTGGAGGCTTCGGCTAGAGGCTGGGACGGGGCCTCGGCTCTGCCATGCAGATTCCGTGCAGGAGGATCTCGCTGGAGTGCTTTGCGGCATCGGCCAGGAAGGCTTTGGAGGCGAGGTTCACGCCCAATGTGGAGGTGAGCGTGTAGCGGTTGGAAAAGTAAACGAGGCAGAGGCCGATGAGGCTCACGAGCACATTGCGCGGGTCGAGGCCCGGGCGGAAGCGTGCGGATTTCTCGCCCGCTTCGAGAATGCGGGACAGGTGGGTAAGAACCGGGCTCTTCGTCACCGGACGATCCAGCTTTTTAAGGTGGCGTCCTTCATTGAGATTCTCCCACAGCAGAAGCCTGACAAAGCGGGGGTGTTTCTGGAGAAATGAAAAGTAGGCGGAGACGGTTTGTTCCATCGCCCGCACGGGATCCTGTGCCGTATCGCGGGCATCGAAGAGGGCGGTTTCAATGACCTCGAGTTCGTCATAGACCGTCCGGAGAACCTCTCCGTAGAGCGCCTCCTTACTCCCGAAATAATGGTAGACCATTCGCTTGTTTGCGCCGGCCCGCGCAACAATGTCATCCACCGCAACGCCGTCGTAGCCGTGCTCCGCGAACAAAACCAGCGCGGCATCCAAAAGCCGCGAGCGCACGGATGCGGGAACCTTTTTCCGCTTGACCGCCTTGGCGCGAAGTGTAACTGTCTGGTTACTCCTATGACTGGTATCCATCCTTTGAAGCTGCCATGCGACCCCCTTCGAATCGATGACTTTCTCTCGGAACCGAGCCACGAGGTGGTGCGGGCGGCGGCGTCAATGGCGGCCCCGGTGGGGGTCTTGGGGGCTGGAGGAAAAATGGGGCTTCATGTGGCGGTAATGTTGCGCAAGGCACTGGATCGCGCAGGCCGCCCGGAGGTGCCTGTTTACGCCGTCTCGCGTTTTGGGTCACTGCGTTCGAGGGAGGAGTTCGAGCGTTTCGGCGTCCAGACCATCGCCGCCGACCTTCTGGATTCCCTCGCCTTGGAGTCCCTGCCCGACATGGGGACCGTGTTTTTTCTTGCGGGCATCAAGTTTGGCACCGGGGGGGATACCGCCTCGCTGCGACGCTTCAATGAAGAAATGCCACGCTTGGTGGCTCGACGCTTTCGATCGGCGGTGACGGTGGCGTTGTCGACCGGTTGCGTGTATCCCTTCACTGCCGTCGATTCTCCCGGATGCGCCGAGGATGTCGCTCCAGAACCGCCCGGGGAGTATGCCCTATCGTGCCGCGGTCGGGAATTGGCATTTGAAAAGGAATCCCTAGAGGCGGGGGCGCCGGTGGTTCTGATTCGTTTGAATTACTCGGTTGAGTTCCGCTACGGGGTCTTGACGGATATCGCGACGAAGATCCTGAGCGGTGAGGCTGTGGATGTCTCGACCGGCTGGGTCAACGTCATCTGGCAGCGGGATGCGGTCGATCAAATCATCCAGAGCAGCCAGATTGCCTCGAGCCCGGCGATACCTTTGAACATCACGGGCAAGCCGGCCTTGTCGGTGAGGATGCTGGCCGAGGAGTTTGGAGTGCTTTTGAACAAGCCTGTCGAGATTACTGGGAGCGAAGCGGGCAGCGCCTGGCTGAGCGATGCGTCGAAGTCGCACGCCCTCTTCGGCAGCCCCGCTGTGGATTCCCAATCCATGATGAAGTGGATTGCCGCCTGGCTGCTGGCGGGTGGCGCCACCCATGGCAAACCTACAAAATTCGAGACCCGTGATGGAAAATTCTAATCGCTCCGAACCCATGAATATTCGCGATCACCTCCTCGACGGCCACGCCATTCCCGCTCTGCCATTGGCCCTGGATGCCAATCGGAAGTTTTCGGAGAAACACGAGCGGGCTCTTGTCCGCTACTACGCGGCCGCTGGCTGCGGGGGCTTGGCTGTGGCGGTCCACTCGACACAGTTCGAAATCCGGGAACCGAGACATGGATTGTTTCAACCGATCCTGGAACTTGCGTCGCGAACGCTGGACGAGGAGTTGAGTGGCACCGCGCGAGCGTTCGCCAAGATCGCCGGAGTCTGCGGCAAGACTAGCCAAGCGGTCGGTGAGGCGATGATCGCCCGGGAGCTTGGCTATCACGCGGCACTCCTCAGCGTGGCGGCGTGGAACCAGGAAAGCGAAGAGGCAATCCTTGCCCATTGCCGGGAGGTGTCGCTGGTCCTTCCTCTTGTTGGATTTTATCTTCAGGCTTCGGTGGGAGGGAGGCGGTTGAGCCATGGGTTTTGGCGGGAGTTTGTCGAAATCGAAAACGCCGTGGCGGTCAAGATCGCACCATTTAACCGCTATCAGACTTTGGATGTCGTGCGCGCTGTGGCGGAGTCGGGGCGGAGCGACTTTGCCCTTTATACCGGAAATGATGACAACATCGTGGTCGATCTCCTCACGCCATTTCGGTTCGCGACTCCACAGGGAGTGGTCGAGCGACGGATCGTCGGCGGTCTGCTGGGCCACTGGGGTGTCTGGAGCCGCGCGGCGGCGGAGCTTTTCGCGAAAATCCGCGATGCGCGCCGGGGCAGCACGATTGGCTCCGAGTGGCTCGACATGGCCAATGCCGTCACGGACATGAACGCGGCGGTGTTTGATTCGGCACACCAATTCGCGGGGTGCATCCCGGGGATTCTTGAAGTTCTGCGCCGACAGGGTCTCGTGCCCACACGGCTCTGTCTGAACCCGCATGAAGATTTATCGCCCGGGCAAGCGGAGGAACTCGACCGGGTCACGGCAGCCTACCCCGAACTCACGGACGACGCTTTTGTGAGGGAAAACCTCGACAGGTGGCTTTCGTGATGAATGCCCTCCGTTGCCATGTTGCGATCTGTTTTTGACATCATCGGACCAGCCATGATCGGCCCGTCAAGCTCGCACACCGCAGGCGCCGTGAGGATTGGACTTGCGGCGCGGCATCTTCTCGGAGGCGAGCCCCGCATGGCCCGCATCGGTCTGCATGGATCCTTCGCCGCGACGGGTCGGGGCCATGCCACCGATCGCGGATTGGTGGCTGGGCTCCTGGGGTGGGCGGCCGATGATGAGAGGCTCAAGGACTCGCTTGAATTCGCCGCCAAAGCGGGGCTGGAGGTAGAATTCCATCACACGGACCTCGGGGAATCGATCCACCCAAATTCCGCCTGCGTCGATCTGAACGGCGAACTCGTGTGTGTGGCCTCCTCGATCGGCGGAGGGAGCATCGAGACGGTTTCGGTGGATGGCTACGCGGTGCGTTTCTCGGGATCGCTCGATACGCTGGTCATCTGGCACGAGGATCGGCAAGGCTTTCTGGCGCATGTCACCTCGGTGCTGGCCTGTATTGATTCGAATATTGCGAGCATGCGCACGGCTCGCGTTCGCCGTGGTGCCGAAGCGCTCACGGTGATTGAGATGGATTCCGCCCCGCAAGTGGAAGTTCCCGCCTTGTTGCGCAAGATCGACCACGTCAAGAAGCTCCGGATTTTACCACCTCTCCTATGAATTATCACTTCACCAAGGCCTCCGAACTGTTGGCTCTTTGTTCACAAAATCAAGTCCCGATCCATGAGATCACACTGAGGCGCGAAGAGGATGAGACCGGCCAAACCCGCGAAGCGATCATCAAACGCATGCAGGGCTATTTCGCCATCATGCGCGACTCGGTTCACAAGGGACTCGCGATTGAGAGTGTGTCATCAAGCGGACTTTCCGGTGGTGACGCGAAGAAGTTGCTCCGGTATTCGCAATCCGCGGCGCCCCTTTTCGGAGCGCAATTCGCGAAGACCATGGCCTACGGGTTTGCAGTTCTCGAAACAAATGCCGCTTTCGGCCGGATCGTGGCGACCCCGACAGCGGGTTCCGCCGGGATCGTTCCCGCCTGCCTGCTCTCGCTCCAGGAAACACACGGGCTTACCGAAGATCAGATCTCCAGCGCGATGTTCACTGCTGCCGGTATTGGCCACATTATCGGTGCCAACGCGAGTTTCTCGGGAGCCCAAGGCGGATGCCAGGCCGAGGTTGGCAGTGCCTCCAGCATGGCTGCGGCAGCAATCGTCGAAGCGGTGGGGGGCACTCCGGAGCAGGCGGTGAATGCCGCCGCCTTTGCTCTCATGAATACGCTTGGCCTGGTATGCGATCCTGTCGGCGGCTATGTGGAAGTGCCCTGCGTGAGCCGCAACGGCATGTTTTCCATCCATTCGTTTCTCGCCGCCACGATGGCCCTTGCCAACGCGCGATGTGTGATTCCCTTCGATGATGTCGTGATCGCGATGCGTGACATCGGCCGCCGCATGCCCCGGGCGCTGAAGGAAACGGCTGAAGCCGGACTCGCCACAACGCCGGCCGGACTCCGCTTCAAAAACACCCAGGCCCTCTCCTCCACCTCGGCGAAAAGCTGAATGCCGCGCCTCAATGAACCTGACCTCTGGAAACGCGTCAATCGCGCTGGGGCGGGGATTCCATGTGGAGTTTGAAAAACGCCTCCTCTTGGCGAGTGAGCTTATCGAGCGGAATAGTCTCTGCCAATTCGCGGACTTCCTGCACCCGGCCGTTCGCCGCATACACGGCAGCCACAACGCCCTTCTGGCAAGGGCTGAGAAGTTCCGGTCTCGCCAACACGTCGCCCTCCTCGAGCGTTAAGAGCGCCTTCACCCTGTAACCACCCCGCAGCAAGGCGAGGGAGTGTGTGATGCGGAATCCGGGATGGGCGGGGGACTCCAACTCTCTTGCCTCGAGTTCTTCGATGACCACCGGCCGGTCCAAAATCAATTCCGTGAAGGCCGCCTGATCCTTGTGCAAGGGGTCGAAGGCGAGGAAGCGCGCGCTCATCGTTTGCTTGAAAAAATCCGCCATCAGCTTCGAGTCCCTCTGGCTGCGAATCGAGGGCGCAAGCGCCTCGACGCCCTTGAGCGACCAATCAGGATCGTTGAGCAAAGCGGGAAGGTTCGCTCTGAAAAGCCCCCACTCGCCAGCCCGTGCGAGGTAGGCAAGGAGGTCCACGCGATCCATCTGGCGGTCGCCACAGTTTGCGAACGCCTCTTTCCAGAGCCTCTGCGCCTCGTTGCCATTCCCTTCGAGCTGTGCCGAGAGAGCCCGCAGCGCAAGGGTCTGAATGGGTCGCAAGGGGTTCGCAGGCAGAGCCAGTGCGGCTCGCACGGCCTCCCGTTGCCCAAGCACATTGGCGGCGTCGATCCACATCTCGAAAGCCTCCGGGTCGGTCATCGCGTCTGCCAAGGGAAGGAGTTGCTGAAGAGCTGCGGGTTCGTTTTTTTGCAAGAGCCAGCGACCGGCGGAGATCCTCTCGCGGGGCGGGGCGGTCGCCAAGCGGAGAACCAAGGCGGCAACCACCGCTGGCATTGAGGAGGGGTCACGCTGGATCTCGAGCTCATCGGCTCGCAGTTGCGACTCACGCGTGGCCGCGGGGTGGGATCGGTAGGCGGCAATCCATGAGGGCTGGTCCGCTGGCTCCAGAATCCCGGAAGTCAGCCCCAGCCTCAAGGCCTCCGCCCCGCCTGGGCTGTGATCGACTTCCGATTGCCTTCGCAACAGGGCAGTGGCTTCCGTCGCGTGCAGGTCGAGCTGGTCTTTTTCTGAGAGGAAAAAAGAGGCGAGGGCAGAGAGAGTCTCGGGAGATTCGCGCAAGGCGAGTGCCTTTCGGAGTTCGCGTTCCCTCTCGAAAACCTCGTCCGTGTTGGCAAGCAAGCCAGCTTTAATCAGGTGGGGATAGGAGGGGTCTCCCGTAATGTGGGCGACTTTGTCCGCCCATTGCATGGCCAGCCGAGTGCGCCCGTTCCTCATCGCCGAATGGGCTGCAAGCCGCAAATCCTCGATCGAGGCATCCGGGGACTCGAGCACAACCAAGTGGTATTCGGGCGCGCGGGGATCGCCGTCGCGATCATAAAGTTGCGCCGCCAAACGCGCAGCCTCAACGTGGTTGGGGCTCAGGCTGAGTGCGTTTTTCAGGTTGTCCCGCGCCAGGTTCTCTTGGTTCGCGGCGAGCTGGGTTTTAGCCAATGCCGCCAATCGCGTGGCCTCGTTCCAGGCGATTCCCTCCCGCACGGTCTCCACCACCTTGTGGATGGCAAAAACAACGAGACCGATAAGGAAGATGCGAAAAAGTAATCCCGCACTGATTCCCAAGTTCGGCCTCAGCCTGCGCTCGTAGAAAGCCGGTCTCACGCGTGGTCGTCACCCGACCCGCACGGCACGGGTTTTATCAAGCCTGAGCACCCCCCCACCCTCGGTTGAGGGAATGGCCTTTGGATCTGTGATCTTCCCTCCGCGCCACTGGACGCTCCCCCCCTCGACCAACCGGCGGGCATCAGACCGCGAGCGGGTGGTGTGAAAGCAGGCCGCAAAAGCCTCGACCACCAGGCTCACGATGTCTCCTGCCGTGCCGGGCATGAAGATGGGCAGATCGGCGGACTCCAGATCCCTCGCGCTGAAACGCGAGTTGAAATTCTCGAGCGCCTGCCCGGCCTCTTCTTCGCTGTGGAAGCGGGCCGTGATGCGGCGGGCGAGGCCTTTCTTGGCCTCCATCGGATGCATGTCGGCGGGCACTGTCTCATGAAGCAGCACGTCGTAGTAGCGCCCCATCAACTCATCGCTGATGCTCATGAGTTTTCCAAACATGTCGGCAGGGGGTTCCGTGAGGGCCACGTAATTGCCCAGGCTCTTGCTCATTTTCTGACGACCGTCGAGACCCTCGAGGATCGGCATGACCATCGCCACCTGCCGGGGCAGTCCCTCTTCGTGCTGCAGATCGCGGCCGACCATGATGTTGAAAAGCTGATCTGTGCCGCCGAGTTCGACATCGGCTTTGATCATCACGGAGTCCCATCCCTGCATGATCGGGTATTGGATTTCGTGGGCCCGGATCGGCAGGCCCCTGTCGAGTCTGTCGCGAAAATCCTCGCGAACGAGCATCTGCTGCAGTGTGACCCGGCTGTTGAGTTTGATGACCTCCTCAAAGCTCATGCCCTCGAACCATTCGCCGTTGAAGACGATGCTGGCACGACTGCGGTCGAGAATTTTGAAGGCCTGTTCCTGAAAACTCTTCGCATTCGCCATCACCTGATCATGCGTCAACTGCGGGCGTGTGACCGAGCGTCCGCTCGGGTCCCCGATCATCGCCGTGAAGTCGCCGATGATGAGAATGGCATCGTGGCCGGCATCCTGGAAATCGCGCAGTTTGGACAAGGCGATGCTGTGCCCGAGGTGGATATCGGGGGCCGTGGGGTCCACCCCCAGCTTGACCCGCAGCGGGCGGCCGAGTTTGAGCTTTTCGGCGAGGTCCTCCTCGCTGATGACTTTTGCGGAGCCTTTGAGAAGAAAATCAATATCGGACATGTCGGGTGGAGAAGATCATCGGGGTTTGTTCAACAACTCGCGCACTTCGTCAATCGTCATCTCCTTGGTGATCCGGTCGGAGAGTTGATCGAGGGCGCCTTGGGCGGCCCCCTTGTCGAGGAACGGGCGCACGGGCACTACAGCGGAAGCGAGGTCGGCCTTTCGCGCGGCCCCGGAAAACTCGTTGACCACGGCCTGCCTCACAGGAAAGGCGGAGCTGAGATTGGCCGACCCGCCGCGAGGGGAGAGGGCGGCACTCTTCGCATCGTAGACCTTGTTGCCGAACCAGGGATTTTTGAGTCCGAAGAACGAGCGGGTGCCCGCAAACTCCTTCGCCCCGGCGTTTGCCGTGCCGGTGGAGAAGGTCTTAAGCGGGGAGGAATCCTTGATCTTGAGGCTCCCGGGGTTGGAATAGGTTTTGCCTTGAAGCGGGTTCCCCATCTGCATGTCGGGACGTTGAATTCGCTCCATCAAGCCGCGCTCCTGCTCCTGCGCATTGAGGAAGGCAACCGGAGGAAGCAGAAAAAAAAGTGCGGAGGCGAGGGCAAACTTCACAGAATCGCGGGGGCGGGGGAACTCAGCGGGGAGTGATGAGTTTTTGGGCCGGAAAATCCGGATCGGCAGCCATCGAAGTCTCGATGGTGTAGGTCGCTCCGCCGCGCATCTCGCGGGTGGAAACTTTTTCCCGATACTCGATACGCTCCCTCGGATTGATCACAACGATCCCCTCGTAGGGCTGAAAAGCACGGTCGTCCGACCAGCGATCCACCACACCGCCTGTGGCATTTTTCGTCAGGATCTCGATGCGTTGACTGGTCGGAAATTCCAAGCGCGTCATTTGGCTGGAATTGTTGCGCACGGTGTAGGTGACGCCGAGTTCGCGTTGGTCGGCCAGAAGGGGAGCCTCGGGCTCGACCACCAGCGAAACCGTCTCGGGACCCGCTGCGAGACCACCAAAGCGGATCGGTGGAATAAGGTCTTTGAAAAAGCCGCGCACCTGCCCGAGAGCGGTGTCGGGAGCCTGGCGCACGCGCGGGTATCCGCTCGACGGGGACGTTTGAAGGCGTGACTCCTGCAATTCCACGGCGCGCGTCTCGGAGGAGGTGAAAAACGGACTAGACTCATCGGGCGGGGGCTCGGCGAAAGGTGTGGCGGCATCGCCGGGCATCGGGGTCTGCGCAAAGGCACAGGCAAGCGGAAGAGCGAAGAGGAAAGCGGCAAGGCGTTTCATGAAGCACTGAGTAACCAAGCAAGCACGCGGTTGCAATTCCTATCAACTTGCCTAGGCTTTTGGCGATTGGTGGCCGGCACCGAAAAACACCCATGAGACCCATTGCCATCTTCGCTCTGATCCTTGCCGCGCACACAACCCCGACGCTTTTCGCGGGATCAAAAAAAAGCCCGGAAGTCACGATTCGCCTGCATGGAGAGGGCAGCTCGGTCGAAGGCCCCTCGTTCTCCGCTGAGGTGCGACTCTCCAATCCGGACAAAAAAATCTTCATGCGCAAGGTGCCTGCCGTGAACGAGCGCGACATCACGGCCTTCTACCCGTTTCCAGGCAACGACGGCCTCGCGGGGGCGTATTTTCGCCTCGATGCGCACGGCACAAACAAGCTCCAGCAATTCGCCTTGGAGGAAAAGGGTCGTCTGGCCATCGTGCTCGTGAACGGCCGCATCGCCAGCGCGATGAGCATCGACGGGGCCCGCAGCGACGGTCTCCTATACGTCCCCGGTGGGATTCTTCCCGTCGAAATCGCCCTCCTTCAAAAAAAGTTTCCTGTGATCGGGAGTGAGTCCGCATTTGGAAAAAAGCCACGCCCGGCAAAGACGGAACCTGCACCATGATGCCTCGCCTCGCCCTGCTCCTTGTGTGTTTATCGACCGCTGCGCATGCCGGGCTATTCGACTGGCCCACAGAAAACCGCGCTCTTCTCGAAGGCCGGCCCGAGGCTTTCTACATGCATGTGGACCGCAATTTCGAGGGGGTGTCCAGCAAGCCTTGGCAAGGCGGCAGCTATGGTTTTGTGCGAGGCCCTCAACGCCAAGGAGGCGAAGTCGTCTATGCAACCCTCCACGAGGGGATCGATATCGCTCCGGTGCGGCGCGATGCCGCGGGCAATCCGCTGGATGAGGTCCGCGCCTCTGCCGACGGAACCATCGTCCACGCAAGCGCCGAAGCGGGCGCTTCGAATTATGGGCGCTACATCGTCATCGAACACAACATCGGCGGCAGTCACTTCTACACCCTCTACGCGCATCTCGGCGCGCTCGGCGTGAAACCCGGCCAAGCCGTCTCACGGGGAGACACGATCGGAAGTCTCGGATTCACTGGCGCAGGCATCAACCGCGAGCGGGCGCACCTGCATTTCGAGATCGCCCTCCTGCTCAGCGAGGACTTCGACGCCTGGCATGAAAAACACTTCAAAGGCAGCCCCAACAAGCATGGGCGCTTCAATGGCATGAATCTCGCCGGCATCGAGCCCTCCGCCGTGCTTCTCGAGTGCGCAAATGACCCCACCTTCAACCTTCACGAGCACATTCTCGCGCAGGAGGCCTTCTATAAAATCACCATCCCGAACTCGCCCGGCCTAGCCATTGTGCGCAACTACCCTTGGATCGTCCCGGCCGGCGAGCCCGCATCGCCGCACGCATGGACGGTCTCGTTCACCCAATTCGGCGTGCCGATCCGCGCCACGGCAACCGACCACCCGACCCCTCAACCAACGCTGGATTGGGTCCGCGAGACACCTGTCGCCTACCACCACGCCACCAGAGGCATCATTGCTGGCTCCAAGGGCTCGCCACGCCTGAGCGACTCGGGCAAACGCTTTATCGACCTCGTTTGCGGCAGCCTCTGAAGCCCTGCGGCTCCGGTCCTGTCTCGCTCTGCCCACGGGCCGCCGCGACAACCCGAAAAATACTCACCCCCGCTGCGCGTGGAACCTCATCGCTTGCTCGAGGACCCTACGAGCCACCTCATCCAACCCGACCCCGGTGGAGTCGAAACTGACATCCGCCAGGCCCTGATACACCGGGCGCCGCGCCGCAAGCAGACTGTCGAATGTCTCGCGCGGGTTTTCCGTTTGCAAAAGAGGCCGCCTTCCGCTCCGCATGGCCCGCTCGAAAAGCACCTCCGCATCGGAGTCGAGCCACACGACAATGCCCAGTTTTTTGAGCGCCACACGATTCACCTCGCGCAGCACAGCCCCGCCGCCGCTCGAAAGAATGATCCCCGCAACACCCACGAGGTCCTCCAATGTCCGCTGCTCGATGTCGCGAAACCCCTCCTCGCCCACGGCGGCGAATATCTCCGGGATGCTTCTCTGCTGCGATTGCGATACAAGCTCATCGCTGTCGACAAAACGATGTCCAGTAAGGCTTGCAAGCCTGCGGCCGACAGCCGATTTTCCGCAACCCATGAAGCCGACCAATACGAAATTCGGTAACATCCGGCCATCCTCTCACATCACTCCCGAGGCGGACAACATTTTGAGCCGCCCCCCGCGCGCGCTGGAGGAATAAAATTGCGCACAGCGGCCCGCACTGGTTATCACCTGCCCGTGTCTCTCAATTCACCCTACCTTCCCGCAGTCGGTCTCGTCGCACATCTTGAAAAAGAGGATCGCGACTCTCTCAGCTCCTACGGAACCTTTCACCTGGCAACTCCCGGCACTGTCGTCATCGAGCAGGGGAAACCCCACGGAAAGTTGTTTTTCATCATCAGCGGCATCCTCCATGCGCGTCGAGCCGACCAAGGCAACGACATCCTGCTCGGCCGCATCCAGCAGGGCGAGTGGATGGGCGAAGTGGATCTCTTCGACCCCTCGGCTGCCATCTGCTCGGTCGTCGCCATCGAACAATGCCAGTATTGGGTCATCACCCGCGACAACCTCGAGGAGTTCATCAACAACTACCCCAGCGCAGGCACGATGCTCCTCATTGGTCTCGCCAGCACACTCGGCCGCCGGATTCGCGATCTCACCAGCACGATCGCCCAGCAAGCCGAACTCTCCCAGCTCCGCGAAACCCTCTTCCAGCACTCCGAACTCCCTCCCGCCGGAGAGGCCTGAGCGCTGGCGAAAAATGCCAATGACCCGCTAGTTTTTGCGGTTCATCGCGGCGGTAAACCAGTCGGTCTGCGGAGCCGATTGGGTTGCGGGTTTTGCTTGGAAGCCGCGCCCGCCGCCACTGTCGCGCCCGCCGCGCGCCGGCGCCCCGATCTCCGGATTCGTTTTGAGCGATAGGCTGATCCTCTTCCTCTCCAGATCCACTTCCAACACTGTGGCCATCACTTTTTGCCCCACCTTCAAGACATCGGAGGGAGCCTTCACAAACTGGTCGCTTAGCTGGCTGATGTGCGCGAGGCCGTCCTGGTGCACCCCCACATCGATGAACGCCCCGAATGCCGCGACATTTGTCACAATGCCCGGAAGCTTCATGCCGGGCTTGAGGTCCTGAACCTTCATCGCCTCATCCGAAAACGCGAAAGCCTCAAATTGCTTGCGCGGATCGCGTCCCGGCTTGGCGAGTTCCTTGAGGATGTCCTGCAGCGTCGGCAGGCCCACCTCGGGGGTGATGTATTTGTCAGGCTTGATCGCCGAGCGCCGGGCGGGATTTTGTAAAAGCTCGCCCACCGAGCATCCGATGTCCGATGCCATGCGGTCGATGAGAGCGTAGCGCTCCGGGTGCACCGCACTCGAGTCGAGCGGATTGCGGCCGTTGCGGATGCGAAGGAACCCCGCAGCCTGCTCGAATGCCTTCGGGCCGAGCCCGGGCACCCGCAGCAAATCCTCGCGCGATTGGAAGGCGCCATTCTGGTTCCGGAACTCCACGATATTCACAGCCGTGCGGGAATTGAGGCCGGAGACATAACCAAGCAGATTCGCACTGGCCGTGTTGAGTTCCACGCCGACATGGTTCACGCAGGAGACGACCGTGTCGTCGAGCGAGCGCTTGAGGGCCGACTGATCCACATCGTGCTGATACTGACCCACGCCGATGGACTTGGGATCGAGCTTGACCAACTCTGCCAGCGGATCCATGAGGCGTCGACCAATCGAAATCGCCCCACGGACGGTGAGATCGAGGGTGGGGAATTCCTCACGGGCCACCTCCGATGCCGAGTAAATGGAGGCCCCGGACTCGCTCACGACCACAATCGTCACGGATGCAGGCAGGCCGAGGGCTCGCACAAATGTCTCGGTCTCGCGCGAAGCCGTGCCATTGCCGATCGCAATCGCCTCGATTTTGAAACGGGCCACAACCGACTTGATCACTTCCGCCGCCTCGGCACGGTCGCGCGCGCCCTTCTCGGGATAAACGACTTCATGCATGAGAAGCTTTCCCTGTGCATCCAGGGCGACAAGCTTGCACCCGGTGCGGAAACCAGGGTCCAGCGCGAGCACCGTCTTCTGGCCAAGAGGCGAGGCCAGGAGCAACTCGCGGAGGTTTTCAGCAAACACACGGATCGCCTCCTCATCGGCCTTTTTCTTGTAAAAAAGCCGAGCCTCGCCCTCCATCGAGAATCCCAACAGACGCTTGAAGCAATCGTGCGCAGCAAGCCTCACCTGAGCGGCTGAAGCATGCGCCCCCTTCACGAACAGGCAGTCCAAGATCGCCAGCGCCTCCTCCTCGGAGGGCGTGATGCGCGAGAAGAGCAACCCCTCGGTCTCGCCACGGCGGATCGCCAGAAAACGGTGCGACGGGCATTGCGCCACCGGCTCGCTCCAGTCGAAGTAGTCCTTGAATTTCACGGCCTCCTTTTCCTTCTCGAAGACGACCTTCGATTTCAGGACGCCCTTCGCGAGGTAAATCTCGCGGAGCTTCGCACGGGCCTCCGCGGAATCGTTGATCCGCTCGGCGAGGATGTCGCGGGCTCCGCCCAAGGCGGTCGCCACATCGGGCACTTCCTTGTCGGCAGCGATATATGCGGCGGCCTCGGCCAGCGGATCAGTTGCGAGAAGCTGTTCCCAGAGAATGTCCGCAAGCGGTTCGAGCCCGCGCTCCTTGGCGATGGTGGCCTTCGTGCGCTTCTTCGGGCGGAATGGCAGATACAAATCCTCAAGCGTCGAAAGATTCGGAGCGGATTCAATTTTCACCTTGAGATCTTCCGTAAGGAGATTGCGCTCCGTGAGGGAACCCAGGATGGATTCGCGCCGTTTATCGAGATCCTCAAGCTCCTGCATTCGGTCGCGGATGTTGGTGATCTGGACCTCGTCGAGTTCGCCCGTGCGCTCCTTGCGATAGCGGGCAATAAACGGAACCGTGGCTCCCTCCTCAAGCAAAACAGCGGTTGCGGCGACCTGCCGAGGTTGCAGGGAAAGCTCCTGCACGATCTGGATCAGATGTTTTTCAAGCATGATAAAAAAAGAGAGTCGACGGTTAGGCCGCGAGCACGACGTTGCCCAGCGGCGACAACTCGCGGAGCTTCGCAATCACCGAGGGGATCACCTCGCAGGCACGGTCGATATCTTGGATCGTCGTGAACCGGCCAACCGAAAATCGCAGGCTCGAGCGCGCCCGCTCGTTCGAGAAACCCATCGCCCTGAGCACATGAGAGGGATGCACCGAACCCGATGTGCAGGCGGATCCCGCCGAGCAGCACAGGCCTTTCTCATCGAGTAAAATAAGAGCCCCCTCACTCTCGATGCCCTCGAAAGAAATATTGGTCGTGTTGGGCAGGCGCAGAGCGGGGTCGCCATTCACGGAGGCCATCGGAATGGCCGCCAACAAGGTCGCCTCCAACTGGTCGCGCAGTGCCCCCCCCCCCGCGTTCCGAAGGTGGTCCATGGCCAATTCCGCAGCTTTGCCGAACCCGACGATCGATGCGACGTTCTGTGTGCCACCACGCCGCCCGTCCTCTTGGCTGCCCCGCAGCAGCGGCGTGAACCTCACCCGGCGGCTCACGTAGAGCCCGCCAACGCCCTTCGCCGCGTAAACCTTGTGTCCCGAAAAGCTCACAAACTGAGCGCCCATCCCCTCGAGAGCCAACGGCAGCTTGCCGAAGGCCTGCACCGCATCGATGTGCAGCACGGTCTTTTTCCGCTGTGTGACTGCCGCCATTTCCTCCACCGGAAAAAGCACGCCGGTCTCATTGTTCGCCCACAGCAAGGACACCACTGCCGTGTCCGGCCGGATGGACTCCTCCAGGCGGCCCAAGTCCAGCAAGCCTCTGCCGTCCACAGGCAGCCAGGTGATCTCGTATCCCCGCCGCGCGAGGTATTCGCAGAGCTTCACCGTCGCACTATGCTCCACGGCGCTCGTGACAATGTGCCGCTTGTCGGGATCCAGAGCCAGAGCGGACTGGATGGCGGTATTGATCGACTCTGTCCCGCAGCTGGTAAAAACAATCTCGCCACTCTGGCAGCCGGCTAGCGCCGCCACGCGGTCACGCGCCTCGTCAAGCGCCGCAGCCGCCTCCCGGCCCAGTGCATACGAGCTGGAAGGGTTGCCATAGCCGCCACGCAACCAAGGCGTCATCACATCGAAAACCTCCGGCGCGATCTGCGTGGTGGCATTGTTATCAAGATAGATCACAGAACTCATGTTTGATGTTTTTGAACTATCTCTTACGTTTCGCCATTGCAACCCATGCGTGAATCCCAGCGTGTCATCACTCCGGAAATCCTGGACTCCCTCGATCCGTCGGACCCACGCGCCATCCGCAGCAGACGAGACCTCCGACACATCGATGCCTTCCTTGGCAATACCCGCTGGGTTGTCCGCCAACTCCTCCCCCCCCACGCAGCGGGAACCGGCATCGTCGAGATCGGCGCCGGCTCCGGCGACCTCTGCGCCAAGCTGCAGGCCGCTCTCCCCGCAACCACCATCACAGGCCTCGACCTCATCGAGCGCCCGGACCCACTGCCCGCAACCATTCGCTGGATCAGTGGCGATTTCTTTGAAACCCTCCCCGGCATACGGGCCGGCGCCTGCGTCGGCAGCCTCATCCTCCACCATTTCCCGCAGAGCGTCCTCCGCGAACTCGGGCGCCTGCTCGCCACCTTTCCGCTTCTGGTCTTCTGCGAACCCCTCCGCAGTGCGTTCCCTCTCGCCATGGCCGGACTCGCAGCGCCCTTTGTCGGGGAGGTCACACGGCACGATATGCCCGCCAGCATTCGCGCAGGATTCCAAAAAGGCGAACTCGCCCCCGCACTGGGACTCCGCCCGGATACTTGGAACATCCAAGAGATCGCCACGCACCGAGGCAGCTTGCGACTCGTCGCCAGACGGCGATGAATACTCGTAGCGCTGGGAGTTTCCAGGCCGCCAAGTAGAGCGATCCCGCTTCAGCCCTCCCGTTTTGCGGCCTCGATGATGTCGACCCAGACGGGAAGCGCCAGCGAACTGCCGTAGCCGCCCGGTCGGATCGGCCTGGGTTTGTCGAAGCCGACCCAGACCCCGCAGGTCAGGTGGGAGTCGAAGCCGATAAACCAGGCGTCCAAATAGTTGTTTGTCGTGCCGGTTTTTCCCGCACCGTATCCGCTGAGACCGAACTCGCGGGCACGGGCGGCGGTGCCGCGTTCGACGACTTTCTCGAGGAGCGAGGTTGTCATTTTTGCGGCGGCGGGATTGAGCACGGGAATCCGGCCATGGGTGGATTGGTAAAGAACATTGCCGGTGGAATCCAAGACACGCTCAATAAGGTAGGGCTGCAGTTTCACGCCTCCGGTGGCGAAGACCGTATAGGCGGCGGTGATTTCCTTGAGGCTTGTCTCGAACGCTCCGAGGCAAATTGCGGGGTAACGCGGGGGATCCCCTGCGATGCCGGCACGGATGACGGTGTTTGCAATCCGGTCGAGGCCGGCACGGAGACCGAGCCGCACCGTCATAGTGTTGCGCGAGTCGACAAGGCCTTCGCCGACCGGTTGCAGCCCCCGGTAGTCGCCATCCGAATTCGAGGGGTCGTAGCGCCCGAACTTGGAGGGAATCTCACCCGCTTGGATGCGGTCGTCGGAGACGGACTCCGTAGGGCTCACGCCGGCTTCGAAGGCGCTGGCGTAAACGAAGGGCTTCACAACCGAGCCTGCTTGACGCTTCCCGTAAAGGGCGCGGTGGAACTTGCTCTTCGAGTAATCCCGCCCGCCGACGATCGCTCGGATTCCACCGGATTTGTTGTCCAAAGCGATGGCGGCGGCCTGGAGGTAGGGCGCGGACTTGGCGCCATCCAGATTCGTTCCGTCAAAATCGCTCATCGGCTTGTGGGGGTAGCCGGCCTGAGCCTCCACGGTGATCAGGCGATCACGCACCGCCTGCTCCGCCGCTAGTTGCAGGGGCCCGTCAATGGTGGTGTGAATCTTGAGCCCGCCGGCGTCGATTTGGCCGGACTCGAGCACCAGTTCCAACTCCCGCAGAATGGCATCCATCGCCCAGTTTTCCTCGGGGGATGTCTTCCGGCGCGGCATGGCCATGAGCGGGCTGGCCGAAGCTTCATCGTATTGGAGGCCGGTAATGAGTCCGAGGTCGCGCATGCGGCCGAGCACGGTGTTGCGCTCGCGGATCGAGCCCTCCGGATTGCTGAAGGGCGAGAAGCGGTTGGGGCTGCGAATGAGGCCCGAGAGCGTTGCCGCCTCCTGCAGATCGAGGCGGGCTGCGGGTTTGCCGAAATACGTCTGACTGGCAGCCTCGACGCCGTAGGTTCCCGAGCCGAAGTAAATCCGGTTCACATAGGCCTCGAGAATTTCCTCCTTGGTGAGTTCGGTCTCAATGCGGAAGGCCAGCGCGGCCTCGATGAGCTTGCGGTGGAGGTTTTTCCCTCCGAGCGGAAAACTGTTGCGAGCGAGTTGCTGCGTGATCGTGCTGGCGCCTTCGCGAAAGCCCCCGAGAACAAGGTTGCGAACCACGGCGCGGGCGATGCCGATGGGATCAACACCGTGGTGTTGATAGAACCGCGTGTCCTCGCGGCTGATGAGGGCGTTGAAAAAATTGTTCGAGACCTTGTCAAAGGGAACCACCTCGCGGTTCTCGCCGGCGAGGCGCGAGTAGTATTTCCCATCATGGTCGAAAATGACCGAGCGCTCGTTCATCTCGTGAATGCCCTTGAGGTCGAATGCCAGCGCCCAAGCGTAGTAGGCGGCCGCCACCACCGACCAGAGCAAGGCGGTGACGAAACCGATTTTGAACAGGGACACCAATAGCCCGTGGCGCTTCTTGCGCCGTTCCTTCGCGAGGGGTCGCGGCGTGCGTGCCGACCGGCGGGACTTGTTACTGGATTTGGGCTTGGGCACGGGACAAGATTAAAGCACTTTGCAGGTGGTTCCGACACGCAATCTTCCTGCCTTCACGTGAAAATTCAAATCCTCACCATCTTTCCAGAAGTCTGCCGCTGTGTCTTCGCGGAGAGCATCCTCAAGCGGGCGCAGGAAAAAAACCTCGCCACTCTGGAGGCTGTGGATTTGCGGCGGTGGACGACTGACCGCCACCGCACCGTGGATGATGCCCCCTATGGAGGCGGGCCGGGCATGGTTATGAAAATCGAGCCCATTGACAGCGCGCTCGCGGCGATTCGCTCACCGCAGTCGAAGGTCGTCCTTCTTGGCCCGCAGGGGCGGAGATTTTCCGATTCCATCGCCCGCCAGATGGCCCGCGAAAGCGACCTCGTTTTTGTCTGCGGCCACTACGAGGGCATTGATCAACGCGTCGCCGACCATCTCGTGGATGACGAGATTTCCATCGGCGACTACGTCCTCACCAGCGGAGTGCTGCCCGCTTTGGTCCTTACCGACGCCATCGTGCGCCTCATCCCCGGGGTGCTCGGCGATAGCCAGTCCGCGCAAGAGGATTCCTTTGCGGAGGGTCTTCTCGACCACCCCCACTACACGCGGCCAGCCGAATACAAAGGCTGGAAGGTTCCGGACGTCCTTCTCGGCGGCAACCATGCAGCAATCGCGTCTTGGCGGCGCGAGGCGGCACTGGAAGCCACTCGCAGCAGGCGACCGGACCTGCTCGGGGACGGGGCGTTTTAGAGCAGGTTCACCCTCCAGACCACATCCCCCTGCGGATCGATCTCCAGCCACGCCCAACTCGCGGGAGCACCTTTATTCGCCTTGCCAACCGCCCCGGGATTCAGAATCCGGCACCCATCGACCTTTTCCTCGCGCGGCACATGGGTGTGCCCGTGCAGTAAAAAATCACACGCAGGCCACCGACGCGGAGGGATGTGGACAAGATGAAAACTCCGTCCGCCGCGCTCAAGGAGAAGTGACGGGGGCAGGGCGAGGCCGGTGTCGTTGTTGCCAAGCACAGCGTAAAAGGGACGCCCGATCGCCTGGCAGGCACTCAGTGTGTCGAGATTGCAAAAGTCCCCCAAATGCCAGACCTCGTCGGCATTTTTGAGATGCGGGACGAGCTTGCCGGGCAGCTTGCCGTGGGTATCCGCGATCACCGCGATCCGCATGAGAGGGAGGGGTAGTCGGTGTATCCCCCAGGGCCTTGGGAATAAAAAGTGGCGGCATCCGGCACGTTGAGCGCAGCGCCTTCACGAATGCGCACGGGCAGGTCGGGGTTGGCCAGGAAACTTGTCCCAAAAGCCACTGCGTCCACCTTGCCCGCGC
>Ga0247843_1000345_pt1 | contig 111844 bp, 92 predicted proteins | sample LaCruzMarch2017__FD_192420 | JGI IMG/M metagenome (GOLD analysis project Ga0247843, IMG submission 192420) | Freshwater microbial communities from meromictic Lake La Cruz, Castile-La Mancha, Spain - LaCruzMarch2017_8m | ecosystem: Environmental > Aquatic > Freshwater > Lake | place: Spain...
AGGAAAAAATCCTCCAGCTTTTACATGCCCACCCGATGAGTAGCCAGTAGCAGGAAGTTCAAAATCGCCGCAAAACCTAGTGTTTATGCGGCTTCCAGCTTGTTCTGGGCTTGGAACTTCAGTCTAAATTTTCCAGAGCTGAAGCACGCGGAGGTAGTTGGCGCGCTCGAAGGCGGAGGGATCCGGGGAGTTCCTGTGGCTCAGGCATCCGCGCATCTCGGACACATCCTTGTATTCGTGCTCCTGCATCCAGCTTGTGAAGTCCTTGATGAGGGTTTCGAGCGACTGCGGGCCGTGCCTGAGGATGAGGGAGACGATCTGGAGGACATCCGCCCCGGCCATGACGCCCTTGATGGCATCGTGGACCTTGTGCACCCCCCCGCTGAGTGCGAGGGAGAGCGGGGATTTTCCGTGAAGGATCGCCATCCATCGCAGGCGGAGCAGAAGTTCCGAGGATGTCGACAGAAAGAGCTTGGGCTCGACGTTGAGATCCTCGATGTCGAGGTCCGGCTGGTAGAAGCGGTTGAAAAGAACGAGTCCGTTCGCCCCGGCAAGGTGGATGTTTTTGGCGAGGTTTGGAAGCGAGGAATAGAATGGAGACAGCTTGACCGCGAATGGGATCTTCACCTTCTCGCGGACCCCGGAGATAACTTCCAGCACGCGAGCTTCCAGCTCCGGGCCGCTCTCCTCCTGGTCGGTCGGGACATCGTAAATGTTGAGCTCGATCGCATCCGCACCGGCCTCCTCCATGAGCTTGGCGTGGCCGATCCAGCCGCCCGGAGTGCGGCCGTTGAGCGAGGCGATCACCGGGATCGAGACGCGCTTTTTCAGGCGGGCGATGTGGTTGAGATAATCCTCCGGCCCGAGGGCATATTCGGCGGATTCCGGAAAATAGCTCAGGGCCTCAGCGTAGGATTCCTCGAACGACTCGGTGAGGGCGGCAACGGCGGCGGACTCGCTGGTGAGCTGCTCCTCGAAGAGCGAGTGCATGACGATAGCGGAGGCGCCGCAATCCTCCAGCCGCTTTGCCATGTCCGGATCATCGCCGAGCGGCGAGGCGCCGACGACAAACGGGGACTTCAGTTCGAGGCCGAGGTAGTGGGTCGTGAGTTTCATGAGTTTTTCTCCGGCAGGCTGCCGGCGGCCATGCGGCGGTAAATTTCGTAACGCGCATTGACGTGGTCCTGCGCGATGTGGGCGAGCGCCGTCGCGCGTTCCTTGTTGGTCGCCTCGAGGAAGCGGTAGCGGATTTCGTTTTCGGTGAAGCGAGAGAGCGGGAGCTTCGGAGCGGGCGAGTCGAGGACAAGCGGGGTGAGGCCGGCATCACGGCGGCGCGGATCGTGCCGGTAGAGCGGCCAGTAGCCGGTATCCACCGCCAGCTTCTGCTGCTCGAGACCGTGGAGAAGGCTGTATCCGTGGGCGATGCAGTGGCTGTAGGCGATGATCAGCGAGGTGCCGGGATAGGCCTCGGCCTCGGCCAGCGCCTTCACCGTCTGGGAGTCCTTCCCTCCCAGCGCAATCTTGGCGACGTAGACATCGCCGTAGCTCATCGCATAAAGGCCAAGATCTTTTTTTGCCTGGCTCTTGCCGGAGGTGGCAAACTTTGCAACCGCGCCGGTCGGCGTCGATTTCGATGCCTGTCCGCCGGTATTGGAATACACCTCGGTATCCAGCACCAGGATGTTGATGTTCTCGCCAAGCGAGAGGACGTGATCGAGGCCGCCGAACCCGATGTCGTAGGCCCAGCCGTCGCCGCCGATGATCCAGACGGATTTTTTCACGAGGTAGTCGGCGAGCCCGTCCAGGCGGGAACGAAGGTTTTCGGGTATCCGGCCGAGCCGGTTGCGGAGCTCCACGACGCGGTCGCGCTGGGCGGCAATCCCGGCTTCGGTGGACTGGTCGGCAGCCAGGATTTCCGCGACAAAGTCGGCGCCGAGAGGATCCCGGAATGCGGCGAGCATCTCGTGAGCCTGGGATTCCTTGTCGTTCACCGAGACCCTGAGGCCGAGGCCGAATTCCGCGTTGTCCTCAAAGAGCGAGTTCCCCCAGGCCGGGCCGCGCCCGTCGGTGTTGACCGTGTAGGGGGTCGTGGGAAGGTTGCCGCCGTAGATCGACGAACAGCCGGTGGCATTCGCGATGATTGCGCGGTCGCCGAAAAGCTGGGTCACCAACTTGATGTAAGGGGTCTCGCCGCACCCGACGCAAGCGCCGGAGTATTCGAAGAGCGGGGTGAAGAACTGGCTGTCCTTCACGATGTCCGTCTTCAGGCGGGTGCGGTCGGGGGCGGGGAGGGACTCGAAGAATTCAAAGTTCAAACGCTCCTTGTCGCGGAGCGGGGCCTGCGGTGCCGCATCGAGCGCCTTGTGCTTGGCGTTCGTTTTATCCTTGGCCGGACAGACGTTGATGCAGAGGCGGCAGCCGGTGCAGTCCTCAGGTGCAACCTGGATCGTGTAGCGCTGGCCGCTGAGATCGGGGGAGCGGAAGGCGACGGACTGGAATGTTTCCGGCGCGCCGGCGAGCGCCTCTTCCGGATAATACTTCGCGCGGATCGCGGCGTGCGGGCAAACGATCACGCATTTATTGCACTGGATGCAGAGCGCCGAATCCCAGACTGGAAGCTCCTGGGCGAGGTTGCGCTTCTCCCACTTGCTCGTTCCGGTAGGCCAGACGCCATCGGGCGGGAATGCGCTCACCGGGAGCTCGTCGCCGCGCCCCGCCAGCAGGGTCCCGGAAACCTCGCGGACGAATTCCGGGGCCTCGACCGGGATCGGGAACGGGCGCGGCATCGTCGCAGTGACCTGCGAAGGGACAGCAACCTCATGGACGCCCTCGACCGACTTGTCCACGGCGCTCCAGTTTTTCTGCACGAGGTCGGCTCCCTTGCGGGCGTAGCTTTTCTCGATGGCGCTCTTGATTTCCGAGATCGCCTGGTCGAGCGGGAGGATGTCGCAGAGCGCGAAGTAGGCGACCTGCATGATCGTATTGATGCGCGCGCCCATGCCGGTCTCCCGGGCGATCTTGTAGGCGTCGATGACATAAAACTTCAGCTTCTTCGCAAGGATCATCTCCTGCGTTTCATGCGAGAGATGGTCCCATGCCGTGCCGGCTCCGTGCGGGGTATTGAGGAGGAAAATCGCCCCATCGCGGGCGGCTTCGAGGACCGGCTGCTGCTCGAGGAGGTGGTATTGGTGGCAGCCCACAAAGTCGGCCGACTCCACCAGATAGGGCGCGTGGATCGGCTCCTTGCCGAAGCGGAGGTGCGAGACCGTCACCGCGCCCGCCTTCTTCGAGTCGTAGACGAAATACGCCTGGGCGTGGAGGTTCAGCTTCTTCGCGATGATTTTGATCGTGTTCTTGTTCGCCCCGACCGTCCCGTCCGATCCGAGGCCGAAGAAGACCGCCTGGTTGAACTTCTGGCCGGGAAGCCGGAAGTCCCTGTCATACCGGAGCGAAAGCCCGCTGATGTCGTCTTCGATGCCGACCGTGAACTCCTCGCGCGGGGACTCCGCCTGCATCTCGGCAAACACAGCCATCGCCATCGCCGGGGTGAATTCTTTCGACGCCAGTCCGAACCGGCCGCCGGTGACGCGGGGAAGAGTTGGCCACTTTGCAGCCCCCTTGGCACGAACGACGGAAGAGACGTCCAGAAAGAGGGGTTCTCCGGGTGCTCCGGGCTCTTTCGTGCGGTCCATCACCGTGATGTACTTCACGCTTGCCGGGAGGGCGTTGAGAAATGACCAGCTGTCAAAAGGACGGTAGAGGCGGACCTGCAGCACTCCCGTGCGCTGGCCGGTGCTGTTCAGGTGGCGGGACGTTTCGCGAAGCGTTTCCCCGCCGGAACCCATGACCACAACCACGCGGTCGGCTTCGGGGTCTCCCGTATAGTCAAAAAGGTGATACGTCCGCCCGGTGAGCGAGGCAAACCGGAACATCGCCTCCTGCACGATGCCGGGAAGCGCGGCGTAAAACGGGTTCGCCGCCTCCCGCGCTTGAAAGAACGCATCGGGGTTCTGGGCGGTGCCCCGGATGCTCGGATGGTCGGGCGTCATCGCGCGCTTCGCATGAGCTTGGATCGCGTTCTCATCCATCATCGCACGCAAGACGTCGTCGGAGAGGATCTCAAGGTCGTTGATTTCGTGCGAGGTCCGGAATCCGTCGAAGAAATGGAGAAACGGCACACGCGAAGGAAGCGTGGCCGCGTGCGCGATGCAGGCCAGGTCGTGGGCTTCCTGCACGCTTGCCGAGGACAGCAGCGCGAAGCCGGTCTGGCGCACAGCCATCACGTCCGAGTGGTCGCCGAAGATCGAGAGCGCGTGGGTCGCGAGCGATCGCGCGGTCACGTGCATGCAGAACGGGATCAGCTGCCCAGCCAGCTTATACATGATGGGAATCATTAAAAGCAGCCCCTGGGAGGCGGTGAACGTGGTGGAAAGCGATCCGCCCTGCAGCATCCCGTGCACCGCGCCGGCCGCACCTGCCTCGGACTGCATCTCCACGATTTTCGGGACGTGGCTCCAGAGGTTTTGCGTCCCCTTCGACGCCCATTCGTCGGAGATTTCCCCCATCGGCGTGGAGGGGGTGATCGGGTAGAGCGCGATCGTTTCGCTGAGCCGGTAGGCGACGTATGCTGTTGCCTCGTTTCCATCCATACTCCGCCGTCCCCCGCCGTTTTGAGTCTGCATGGTAGTATAAGTTGCGCTAATACATGCGTCTGTAAAGGAAAAACGCTGTTTCCTTCTGGCGGCCGGTGCCGCGCGCTGGTCTACTCGCGGGATGATGGAGGTGAATGTGCTGGCCAGCGGAAGTTCCGGGAATGCGCTGCTGATCCGGAGCGGCGGCTGCTCGGTTCTGGTGGATGCGGGCCTGAGTGCGCGGCAGCTTTCGTTGCGGCTCGAGGCCTGCGGCGTGGGTGTGGCCTCCCTTTCCGGCATCCTTCTCACCCATGAGCACGGCGACCACACCCGCGGGCTCAAGGTGCTGCTCTCCACCCACCGCGTTCCTGTTTTTGCCAATCCACTCACGGCCGATCATCTGAAGCGGGCCGGGGTGGGGGCGGACTGGAATTTCTTTTCCAGCGGGGCGGCGTTCCCCCTGGGCGATTTCGAGGTGCTCGCCTTTTCCGTTCCGCATGACGCTGCAGACCCTGTGGGTTTTGTGCTGCGCTCCGGAGGCACCGCTTTTGCCGTGCTGACCGACCTTGGCTACGCGACCAGGCAGGTGGTGGAATCCGTGCGCGGAGTCACCGCGATGCTCATCGAAACGAACCACGACGAGGCGCTTCTCCAGCAGGACACCAAGCGGCCGTGGTCGGTGAAGCAGAGGATCCTCTCCCGGCACGGGCATCTCTCCAACACGGCAGCGGCTTCCGTGGTAGCGGATGTGGCGACCGGCGACCTCACCCATGTGCTGCTGGGCCACCTGAGCCGGGACTGCAACTCCCCGGATCTTGCCGTCGGCGCTGTGGACTCCTGCCTCCAGGCAAAGGGTCACCGGCATGTGAAGGTCCGCTGCGCATCGCCGGAGGATGGGGCGCCTGTGATGACGGTATCTGTCTGAGACGTCAATCCACCCTGGCGGAGTCGGGGTCGCCGAAAAGCTGGCGGTAGCCCTGGCCCCATATCATGTAGGCGAGAGGAGCGGTTGCCAGCATCCCCACACAACAGAGGAGAAGTCCGCTCATCCCCACAAGGCCGACCAGTATTAGCAGCCCGAAGGCTGAGAACCAGTTGGAGTGAATGGTTTTCATGGCGGTGGTCGTCGCCTCCCAGAAGCCGATTCCCCGGTCAATGATCAAAGGAAAAACAAACTGGAATCCGATGCATAGGTAGATGGCAATGATTGCGCAGAGCGCAGCCGCGACCATCAAAGGAACCTCCGACTTGGTGGTGGATGTTACGAAAATTGCCGGGCCGATAAAGACCGCCAAAAGGACAAAAATCGCAATGACTTGGACCAGTCCGGCAAGCAGGAGCTGAATCCAGTTCGACGAGCGGAACCCGGCAAAAAGGTCATCCATGTTCGCTTTCGTCCTCAGGGCTGAGACGAAAAAATACAGGTATCCGGGCCACAGGATGTAAGAAGCGGCCATGGAGATGACGACAAAAAACAGAAGGACTCCAACGGAACCAGCCAGCAGCAAAGGATCAGCGCCTTTTGGTCCCGCGAATTTCTCCAAGAGCACCTGGGAAAGTTGTGCGGGCAATTGCACGACCACCGACAGCACAAAGAAAACCAGCGTCGAAACGATGCAGACGCCCCAGTTCTTAGCGAAGCACTCCCACCCCTTCGTGAGGCATTCGTCGAAACGGATTTTCCCGGGTTTCACCCGGTTCGGTTCAAGGTTTTTGAATCGTTCGGGGACGCCGGTTTCCAACGGCGCCGCTCCCGGAGGAGGCAGGTTTTCAAATGAGGAGAGCGGCTGCCAGGAGTCCATCCCTTCCTGCCAGGCCAGGTCGCCCGGGAGAAGCTTGCCGCTGTTCAGGGCGTTGGAAATTTCCTGCTCGGTGAACTGGCCGAGGCTCTCCCGGTCACGGTTGACGAAAATCATGCCCATGGTGCGCCGAGTATAGGCAGATTGCCCGCTCTGCGTCAAACCCTCCGGTTCAGACAAAATCCGGTTCCGGGGCCGTGGATTGCAGAAGGCCGCACTCGATGAGCAGGCTGCGGAATTTCCGGATGGCGAGCTTTTCGGGTTCGCCGATTTGGTAGCGGATCGATCGGGTGAGGTAATCGAGGGCGGCTGCTGGATCGGGCTCGAGGGCGGCGATTTCCGGCCGTGCTGCGAGACCGGATTGCGCGGCGGCCCGGAGGATGTCAGCGGTTTCGGCCGGGGCGTTTTCCGCGAGCGTCCACGCGGCAAAAACGAACGGCAGCCCGGTCCATTCCGTCCACTCCCGGCCGAGGTCGAAGATATTCCAAAATGCATCCGCGCCGCGCTGGAACTCCATCGCAGCATCTCCGATGATGAGCCTTGCGGCATCAGGATCCGTGGAATTTTCCACCAGCTTCGGAGCGGGGAAGCAGCGCTTTTCCAGGAGCACCCGCAGCAGGTTCGCCGACGTGCGGGAGGCCGGATCGAGAACGATCTCCGAGACTTTCGTTAGCGGCTGCCGGTGGGCGACGATCACGCTGTAGACCGGGCCGAGCGAGCAGATCCCGAAGCCGTCAACAATCCGGACGCCCGGCAAGCGGAGGGATTCGTAGGTCGGAATCAGTGCCGCATCATACAGGCCTTCGGCAAAGCGGTCCGCGAGGCGCGCCGGCGTCTCCAGGTCCGGGCGGAGCCCGTGGAGCAGGGGCCGCGCGTTCAGGTAAGGAACACAGCCGAGACGGAGAGCTCTCATGCGGCGGGCTCCATCCGCCGGTAGAAGCTGTCGCGCTGCGCCGGAATGCGGCCGGCCTCGCGGATCGCACGCACGAGGTTGTCCTTCGTCTGCAGCTGCGGAGTCAGAGCGCCGGCCATGTGGAAGATTTTTTCCTCGAAGATCGTGCCGTGGAGGTCGTCGACTCCGAAGGAGAGCGAGATCTGGGCGAGCGGAAGCCCGAGGCTGACCCAATAGCCGGTGATGTGGTCGATGTTGTCGAGGTAGATCCGGCTGATCGCGAGGTTGCGAAGCTCCTCGTGTGCGGTCGCGTGAGGAATCCCCTGGAGCGCCGGCCGGGCGCCATCCGGCTCGAAAGCAAATGGAACAAACCCGGTGAAACCGCCGGTTTCATCCTGGAGCTCGCGCAGGCGCCTCAGGTGGTCCACCCGGTGGGCCGCGTTTTCGATATGCCCGTAGAGCATCGTTGCCGTGCTGCGGCCTCCGATCTGATGCCACGTCCGGTGAACCTCCGCCCATTCTTCGGCGGTTTCCTTGCCCTTGCAGATCTGGTCGCGGATTCCCGGATCGAAGATCTCGGCCCCTCCGCCGGTGATCGCCCCAAGCCCGTTTTCGCGGAGCAAAACCAATGTCTCACGGACCGGCATCTTGAAGACCCTGCCGGAAAGGTGGCGGATCTCGACCGCGGTGAAGGCCTTGATCACGAGCGCCGGATCCAAATTCCTCAACCCGCGAAGCAAATCCAGATACCACTCACCCGGCAGGGTCGGGTGCAGGCCGCCCACCATGTGGATCTCGGTGATCCCGAGCTTCAGCGCATCCCGGACAGTCGCCACGATCTCGTCAGCGGTCAGCTCAAAGGCATGTTCCTCGCGCTTCTTCGCGCCGAACGCACAAAACTGGCAGGAGAGCAGGCAGAGGTTCGAGTAGTTGATGTAGCGGTTGTGGATGTAGGTGGCGGCGTTTCCGTTGATCCGCTCGCGGACGATGTTCGCTATCGCACCGATGCCATTGAGGTCGCGGTTGGCATAAAGCTCCAGCGCGTCGGCATCGGAAATCCTCCCGCCCGCGAGCACTTTTTCCGCAATCGGACGCAGGCCGGGGTCGAGAAGACGAGGATTCATGTGGGATTCCATCCCAGAATACGGCCTGTTTGCGCAAGACGGATTCTACTTGAGCGGCGAATTCCTCCAGGCCTGACGGCAGCCCGGCTGTTCACCGGCTCCCGCCCGGGGGCCTTCGGACGCCCTTGTCGAACCAGTCGAGAAACTTCTCCAGCGCAGCCTCCGAGCTGAGGATGGGAAATCCGCCCGCCTCTGCCACCTCCCTTGCATCCTCCGCCTCAAAGATCCTGGCGACGACAGGCACTCTTCCCGCGAAGCGCACGATCTTCACCACGTCGGCCGGGCGCGGCAGCGTGGCCACGACCAGTCGGGCTTCCTGCACTCCGGCCCGGCGCAGGAGCCGGGGGTCGCATCCGTCGCCACGCAGGCAGGCGATCCGGTTGCGCTCGCACCCCGCGATCACGCTGGCGTCATCATCAATCACCAGCACCTGGTGGCCGGCGTGCTTGAGTTCCTTGACCACCCACATGCCTGCGCTGCCGAAGCCGATGACCACGGCGTGGTTTTGAAATCCGAAAAACCCATCGCTCGCCTGCCGGCCGGGATGCCAGTGGAGAAGTTTCCATGTGACCCGGTCAGTTGCGAGGAACGGCGTGAGGATCATGGTCAGCGCGCAGGTCAGCGCGATCACCGAATAGCTTTCGATACCGAGATGTCCGCCCGTTACGCCAACCAGCCCGAGAACGAGGGAGAGCTCGCTGGTTTGCGCGAGGAGCAGTCCGCTCTCGATGGCGCTACGGGAGGAGAGCCCCTGCCACTCCGCAAGCAAAGTCACGACCGGCGGGGTGATCAGCAGCACCAGTAAGGCAAAACCCAGCGCCTGCAGGACAATCCACGGCGAGGTGAAGACGGCGATCGAGCCGAGCGTCGCAAAAAATACCGCCTGAAAAAATTCCGCGAGCGATCCAAGCAATCCCCTGACCAGGCCATTGACGGGGGCGACGGACAAAACAAATCCCGCGAGAAACGCACCCGCAATGAGCGGGATCCCGAGCGCGTGCGCAGCCGCGAGAAACGTGAACAGCAGGGCCAGCGAGATCATGAGAAGAGTCTCCTCATCGGGCCGCAGCGTGGATTCGATCCATGGAAAAACCCGGAAGTGAAGAACCGCCGCCACCGCCGCAAGAGCGACCACACTTCCCGAAGCCTGCACCATCGCCATTGGGCCTGCCCCCAACCTCCCCAGCACCACCATCACCAGGATCAGCATCATGTCCTGAACGAGGAGCACGCCGGTAACCAGCCGCCCGAAAGGTTCGAACATCTGCTGCCGGGACTTGAGCTGCTTCACAACAATGAGCGTCGAGCTCGCCGCCGTTGCGAATGCCATGTAGAGGGCGGGGACCGTTCCGTAGCCGAGCCACCTCGCCGCGGCAAACGCGGCGAGCCCGATGATGGCGAACTGGCCGATGGCCACCCACAACACGGGTCGCGTCTGGCGGAAAAACCTGCGCGGGTTCAACTCAATGCCTGCGGTAAAGACAAGAAACGCCAGCCCGAATTCCAGGATGAACTCCGTTGTGACCCCCTCTGGCTTGAGGCCAGTGAGGGAAACCGCAAAGCCGAGCACAAGGAGAAGCGGGATGACGGGCAGGCGGAACCGCTGGGAGAGCCCGTATCCCACGGCTGCGGTCGCCAGAAGCACAGCCAGTCCGTTCATTGAGGATTCCCTCCGAGAAGGCCCTGCTCGCGCAGCAGGGCGGACTGGTATTTGATCACATCCACCTTCGGGAGCATGAAATAGGCGACGTCATGGGCGAGCAGGTTTTCCATGACTGAAAGATCCACAGCATGGATGCTGCACGGGATGCCAGCCTCCTTGCACCGGTAGGCGATCAGGTCGTTCGTGTCCTCGATCCGGAGCGCGCTCACGACGAGTTTCGCATGCGCCAGACCCTGCTCCTCAAGTACGGCGCGGTATTCAATGTTGGCATGCAGCGTCCGGCAGGGGAGGCCGCGCATTTTTCGCGGGTCGGTATCGATCGCAAGAACGACTTCCCCGCGGCGGTGGAGCGCTTCCGCGATCCGGCGGCCAAGTGTATTCATGCCAATGACGATCACGTGGTTCTTGAGGGAGGTGGGTTCCGGTTCGTCCTCCTTTTGCGAGGCCCTCAAAATGCGCAGCAATCCCACCCGGTGGCAGAGCACGTAAAGCTGTTCGCCGTAGAGAAGCATGTAGGACGAAACCGCGATCGTCACGATGCCGACGAGGGCGGTGATGGCCGTGGCCCTCGCTCCAACCAGCCCGGCAGCGGCCCCCATGGCGACAAAGAGAAAGGAAAACTCGCCGATCTGGGCAACCGCGACGCCGGTTTTGAACGATGTCCGTTCACCAAACCCGAAGCGCGCGACGGCCAGCATCGAAATCCCCGCTTTTCCGAGAAGAACGAACAGCGAAAGCACTACAGCAGGCAGCCACGCATTGCCGATTTCACCCGGGGCCATCTTCACGCCGAGCGAGACGAAGAAAACCGCGACGAAGAGGCTCATGAGCGGCTTGATCCGGTGCTGCAGGTCGTGCGTGTAGGGCATCTGCGCGAGGCCCAGCCCGGCAAGGAAGGCGCCGAGCTCAATCGAGAGGCGGAAGAAATGGGCCGCCGCCGCCACGAGAAAACACCATCCAAGGCTCCAGATGAAAAGCGTTCCCGGTGAGGATGACGCCCAGGCGAACGGCCGCGGCAGAAGATACTTTGCGAAGGCTATTCCGCCACCCACGAGGATCACCATTCCTCCCACGGCAAGGGAAAGTCCTTTCCACTCCATCCCCTGCCCCTTGGAAAACCCCGCAAGGAGTGTCAGCGCGACAACGACTACAAGATCCTGCACGAGCGAGAACCCCACCGTGATCCGGCCGTAAAGCGAATCCAGCTCATCCTTGTCGGAGAGCACTTTCACGAGAACAACGGTGCTGCTGATCGCCAGCGCAAAGGCGAGGCAGAGCGACTCGACGGCCCCGAAGCCCAGCAGGCGGCAGATCAGGTATCCGCCCGCCACCGTGAAGGCCACCTGCCCGAGGCCGACCGCAACCGCGACCTTCCCGACCTCCCGGATCCTGTCGATACTCAGCTCCAGCCCGACGAGAAAAAGCAGCAGCACAATTCCCATCCCGGAAATTTCCTCGATCGCGGGCGATACCTGGATCAACCCGGTCACCGGACCCATGAGCAACCCCGCCATGAGGTAGGCGACGATGGAAGGGAGCCGGATCATGCGCGCCAGAACCCCGAGGCACGCTGCCCCGAAGATCATCAGCCCCAGATTTTGGATGAGCCCGGATTCCAGCATGAATGGATTCTATCAGGAATCCCTCATCCGGTCGCTACTTGATCACCGCGGATTTTTCAGCCCCGGATACAATGGCCGTGGAGAAGATCTACTTGGGAGGGACCCCCGCAACCGCTCCCGCGAGCGCCACCACAAGAAAGGCCGTTCCGAAAATGACGCCGCAAAAAAGAACGAATACGAGCCCGATCGCGGTGATCGACCTCCAGAGGTCGGTGCGGTGCGTCACCTTCAGCGCAATAGCCGCATAAAAAATCCAGGCGATCGTGGAGATCCAACCGCCGCACAGCGGGATCATCTGAATCACGGAAGTCGCCCCTCCGGCATAGCAGAGCGCCCTCAGTGTGGCCTCGAACGGCCTTTTTGCTCCCCCCACGAGCATCAGCGCCCCGTGCAGGAGCCCGGAAGAGACAAATATCCCGACCAGCAGGATCAGCGGCATCAGGACGATCGCGGACAAGAAGATCCAAGGCAGCAACTTTTCCGGAATGCCAGCCGCTCCCTCCTGAACAAACATGGCCGGGTTGACCAGCGCGGCCGCCAGCTGGACCAGGATCGCAACCGTGCTCGTCAGCCAGGAAACCAGGAGGTAGAACCTCAGGGGCCTGCCGAAGCCGCCGGTCACGGGCATCGCCTGGAACGTCTCCGTTGGCGTGCCGAGGATTTCCTTCACCGACTCCACTGTGGAGGAGAAAAATCCCGGGGGTTCCGGCTTTTCCCAGGTCGGGAGGATCCCCGCCTCTTCTGCGGCCGGTGCCGGAACGGCCGGCTGGTCCGGAACGGACGCCAGATCGGCAAAAGTCGAGAGCGGCTGCCAGGAGTCCATTCCCTGCCTCCAGGCCAGATCGTCGGCGAGGAACCTCCCGCTCTGAAGCCCGTCGGCCACCTCCTGCTCGGTGAACTGTCCGAGCGACTGCCGGTTGCGGTTGATATGAATCACAGCCCCGTGCCTACACGATGCTGCCGAGCTTGGGCAATCGGATTTCTTCAATCGTCAGGATTGACACGTTTGGCGAAGTTGCTACTTTCTCCCTCCCGCCAAATTTACAAATCAAAGCCATGGCCCAAACCGAAATCATCCTTACCGCCAATATCCCGTCGCTCGGCGCGGAAGCCGATATTGTCAAAGTCCGTCGCGGCTATGCCCGCAACTTTCTTCTTCCCCATGGCAAGGCACTCGAGGTGACGAAGAGCTCGCTGCGCCAGATCAACCACCTGAAGGCGAAGCGTGCGGAGCGCGAGGCGCGCGAGGTCACGGCGGCCGAGGAGGTCGCCACCAAGATCAACAAGCTCAAGCTCGTTTTCACGCTGGAGACCGGCGAGACCGGCAAGGCGTTCGGCTCGGTCACCGCCAAGGACATCCACGACCGGATTCTTTCCGAGCTCAAGCTCGAAGACCTTCCCAAGCATGCCGTCGTCATCGACAAGGCGATCAAGGAGACCGGTGAGCATGAGGTGAGCGTCAAGCTTCATCCGGACGTAACGGCGACCCTCCACCTCAAAGTGGCGGCACCCGTCGTTGAGAAAAGGGCAGAGGAAGAGGAATCCCAGGATTCTGACAGGAAGCCGCGCCGTCGCACCACCACGAAGGCCTGATGCCCTCCGATTCTCCGGCTCGCGCTGAGGAGAATCCCGCTGCTGCCAACGGGACCGGCTCGACCAAGGGCCGGGGCCGGAAGGGTAGTTATCCCCAAAAACCGGCAAGTTATCTGCCGGATATTCACCGGGCCCTGCCGCAGAGCCTCGATGCCGAAAAGGGACTGCTCGGATCCATCCTTCTGTCGGGCAACGTGCTCGACGACACGATCGCTCAGATCACGGGCGACCATTTCCACCTTCCCTCCCACCAGAAAATCTTCGAACTCCTTGTCGAGATGCGGAACGCGGGGCGTCCGATCGACCTGATCTCTGTCACCCAGCTTCTCGAGGACAGAAAGCAGCTGGACGAGGTGGGCGGCGCCTCGATCGTCACCGATCTTCTGACCTTTGTTCCGACGGCAGCGAACGCCGACTACTACCGCGAAATCCTCCGCGAGAAGTATCTGCTGAGAAAAGTGATCACCGTCTGCACGGAATATGCGGCCCGTTCCTACGAGGAACAGGGCGACGTCAAGACCCTGCTCGACGAGGTGGAGGCGAATGTCCTCAACATCGGCGACGAGCGGTTCAAGTCCGCCATGCCGACGATGAAGGAGATGGTCAATGAGGCGATCACCAGCATCGAGCAACTTGTCAAAAACAAGGGCGGCATCACCGGGCTCTCGACCGGATTCCGCGCTCTGGACAACATGACGAGCGGGCTGCACGCGGGGGAAATGTTCGTCATCGCCGCCCGTCCCTCGATGGGCAAGACCGCGCTCGCGATGAACATCGCCGAGCATGTGGCGCTCGATGCCGACAAACCGGTCGCCGTATTCAGCCTGGAAATGAGCTCCCAGCAGCTCGTCCAGCGACTCCTCTGCTCCCGCGCCCGCGTGGATTCAAAAAAACTCCGCGACGGATTCATCGGGAAGCAGGAATTGGGCAGCATCGGCTCAGCGGCCGGCCTTCTCTCCAAGGCAAAGATCTTCGTGGACGACACGCCCGGGCTCAGCATTCTCGAGCTGCGCGCGAAGGCGCGGCGGTTGAAAAACCGCGAGGGCATCGAGCTCGTCGTCATCGACTACCTCCAGCTCCTCCGCTCCCCATCGCGCCGGGCGCAGGACAACCGGCAGATCGAAATCATGGAAATTTCCTCCGGGGTGAAAGCGCTCGCCAAGGAGCTCAAAATCCCGGTCATCGTCCTAGCTCAGCTGAACCGCAATCCCGAATCCCGCACCGGCGACGCCAAGGGCCGCCCGCGCTTGAGCGACCTCCGCGAATCCGGAAGCATCGAGCAGGACGCCGACGTCGTCGGGCTCCTCGTGCGCGAAAAATATTACGCCGAGGACGAGGAGGCCCGCAAGGAGGCCGAAGGCAAGGCGACGCTCATCATCGCCAAGCAGCGCAACGGCCCGACCGGCGATGTCGCACTCACATTCCTCGAGGATTACACCCGGTTCGAAGAGCGCGCCGAAGAACGCCGCGAGGATTAGCTGCCTCGTCAGGATTTGCACGGTAGGGGCAGATCACCGAGGTGCCCCACTTTTGATCCAATAAGACGGACGGCTCGGCGAGCCATCCCTACCGGCCCCGGACGAAGCGCCGACGTTCCAATGGTAGGGGCGCATCGCTGACGCGCCCGATTTTTGAATCCATCCTCACAAAAAATGTAGGGACATCCTGCCCTGCATTCCCTCACATTTGATCGCGTCCCGGAGCATGAATGTTCCTTCTTGCCAAAATGCCACGACCGGGACCAGAATAAGCACAGCTTCTCCCTTACAAACCACGATTCCCATCTGCACGCGGAAAGTCGCGCGCCTCTTACGAACAAAAAGAAAAAACCACCGATCAGCCGATCTGCCAGCCAGAGGTTGAATTTTCCCATCGTTGGCATCGGCGCATCGGCCGGCGGACTGAAGGCGTTTGAGGCGTTTTTTTCCGGCATGTCCGCGGACAAAGATCCGGACATGGCGTTTGTGCTGGTACAGCATCTGGCCCCCGACCACACGAGCATCCTCTGCGACCTGATCCGGCGCTACACCCGCATGGAGGTGTTCGAGGTCGAAGACGGAATGACGGTGCGGATCAACTGCGTTTACGTCATCCCGCCTGGGCGCAGCATGGCGTTTCTGAACGGCTCGCTCCAACTGCTCGAACCCGGCGAACCGCGCGGCCACCGCCTGCCGATTGACTTCTTTTTCCGTTCGCTCGCCCAGGACCTGCACGAGCGGGCGATCGGCATCGTGCTCTCCGGCACCGGCAGCGACGGCGCATCGGGCGTGCGGACCATCAAGGGCGAGGGCGGCATGGTCATGGCTCAAAAGCCCACCTCCGCCGAGTTCGACGGCATGCCGCGCAGCGCGATAGCCACCGGGCTCGTGGACTACGAGCTGCCGCCGGCCGAGATGCCCGCCCAGCTCGTCACCTATGTGACCCACGCCTTCAGCAAACTCCCCGGACTCCCGTTGGCACCGAAGAGCGAGAGCGCGATCAAGAAAGTCTTCGTCCTTCTGCGGGCGCGGTCGGGACACGACTTTTCCCAATACAAGCCGAGCACGATCGCCCGCCGGATCGAGCGGCGCATGGCCGTCCACCAGATCGAGTCGCCGGACAGCTACCTCAAATTTCTCCAGCAGACGCCGGCTGAGATGGATGCGCTGTTTGGCGACCTGCTTATCGGGGTGACGAATTTCTTCCGCGATCCGGAGGTCTTCCAGATGCTGGAGGACCAGGTGATCCCAAAGATTTTTGCGGGCAAAAACGCTGGCGCGGCGGTGCGGTTCTGGTCGGCGGGCTGCTCGACCGGCGAGGAGGCGTATTCGCTCGCCATCCTCCTGGCGGAGCACATGGATGCGATCAGGCAGAGTTTCGCCGTGCAGGTGTTCGCGACCGACATTGACAGGCGGGCGATCGGCGTCGCCCGTGCCGGCATCTATCCGGCCGGCATCGCGGCCAATGTTTCGCCGGAGCGCCTCGCAAGATTTTTTACACCCGAGCCAGACGGCGGCGGCTACCGCATCCACAAGGGGATCCGCGACATGGTGGTCTTTTCCGAACAGAGCGTGATCAAGGATCCGCCGTTCTCGAAGCTCGATCTCATCAGTTGCCGCAACCTCATGATCTATCTGGGGACGGACCTGCAGAGGCGGCTCATCCCGCTCTTCCACTATGCGCTGAACCCCGGCGGGATCCTGCTTCTCGGCACCTCCGAGGGCACGGGCGATTTCGATCATCTCTTCGCCGTGCAGGACCGCAAAATGAAACTCTTCCGGCGCAAGGAAAAATTGGTTGAGGTCCAACTGTCGGGCTCGGGTCTCTTTCTGCCGCCGGTCCCGGCACCGGGCCTCTCCTTGCGTCCATCCGGCGGCAAGTCGGCCTTCCCCGCGAGATTACCCTTGCGCGAACTGACCGAACAGGCGCTCCTGCAGCAGGTCATCGCGGCGGCGGCGCTGGTCCACAGCCATGGCGATATCCTCTACCTTCACGGGCGCAGCGGGATGTTCCTCGAGCCGTCCACCGGCGAAGCGGGAGTCAACAATATCCTCAAGATGGCCCGGGAAGGGCTTCGCCAGGCGCTGACCTCGTCGCTGCGCAAGGCGGTTGAAACCAGGGAAACTGTCCAGGCCCCCGGCCTAAGCGTGAAAACCAACAGCCACTTCACCCAGGTCAACCTCACCGTCCGCCCGGTGTCGAACGCGGCGGACCCGGATTCCCCACTCTATCTCGTCATCCTCGAGGAGGCCCCCGAACCGGTCCAGCCGGACTCCGAGCCCGGCGGGGGAACCCGTTCGCCCGACGCCGATGCGCTCATCGCCGCGCTCAGGCTCGAGCTTCGCCACAAGGACGAAAACCTCCAGTCTGCCTGCGAGGAGCTGGAAAGCTCGAACGAGGAGCTCAAATCCTCGAACGAGGAAATGCAGTCGGTCAACGAGGAGCTTCAATCCACCAACGAGGAGCTCGAGACGGCGAAGGAGGAAATGCAGTCGGTGAACGAGGAGCTGGCCACGGTCAACGCCGAGCTGCAAGCCAAGATGACCGACCTCCGGCAGTCGAACAACGACATGAACAACCTTCTGTCCGGCACCGGCATCGCCACGATCTTCGTGGATTGCCACTTGCGCATCCTGCGCTTCACCCCCGCCGCCAGCCAGATCATCAATCTCATCCTCAGCGACGTCGGACGCCCGATCGCCCACATCGCCTCAAACTTCGTCAGCTACCAGACCCTGGTGCCGGACGTGCAGTCCGTGCTCGACTCGCTGGGCTCCAGGGAACTCGAGGTGCAGACCACCGGCGGCGCGTGGTTCAACATGCACATCCAGCCCTACCGCACGCTCGATAACGTGATCGAGGGGGCGGTGATCACCTACGCGGATATCACGGAAATCGTGCGGGCGCGGGACGCGCTTCAAAAATCCAACGAGCTGCTCCGCCTCGCCGTCGTCGTCCGCGACGCGCACGATGCCGTCACCGTGCAGGACCTCGACGGCCGCACGATCGCGTGGAATCCGGGCGCCGTGCGGATGTATGGATGGACGGAGGCCGAGGCGCTCGCGATGAACGTTCGGGACCGCATCCCGCAGGAGCTGCGCGAGGGTGCGCTGGACAAGCTCGCCAAGCTCAGCCGGGCACAAATCCTCGAGCCGTATCGCACGAAGCGGATCTGCAAGGATGGCGCGGTTTTGGATGTCTCGATCATCTCAACGGCCTTGATGGATGAAGCCGGGAAAATGTATGCGATCGCGACCACGGAGCGGGAAACAAGGCAGGACAATCTCCAATAACCAACAAGGAATATCCAATCATGAAGGCCAGACCGACCGCGAGATTCCGACCTTGGAACTTGGAAGTTCCTTGTTGGTTATTGGACATTCTTCATCTCCGCGAAAATCTGCGCAATCTGTGGATGAAACAGGTCTTTATCCGCAGATTTCACAGATTCCCACAGATTTCCGGGGAGGAAGATCGCGGGGGCAGGCCGGATTTGACACGAACCCCTAGCATGATAGATTATCTCTCATCATGAAAACCGCGACTGTCGCAGATTTGCGGAACAGCTTTGCCGCCGTTTCGAAGTGGATTCACAACGGGGAGGCGGTCACGATCACGAAGCGGGGGCGGCCGTTTGCCACGCTCTCCCCGGCGAAGAAAAAAAAGGCTCCCGCGCCGGACTGGCCCGACCGGGCGGCATGGCGGCGGCGCATTTTCCCGAACGGCCCGACAAGCGGTGATGTTCAAGACGTGTTGGATTACGACCGGGGGGACACATGAACGGATCCACTTACGTTGACAGCTCGCTTTTCGTCAAAAGCTATGTGGACGAACCAAACTCACAGGAAGCGGACGACCTCCTTCGCGAACTGGGAACCCCCCATGTGTTTTCCCACCTGCACGAGATCGAAATCCCGAACGCGATCCGCCTGAAGCGGTTCCGGGGAGAAATCACGCGGGCTCAGGAATCGGCGGCCATCCGCGCCTTTCAGTCGGACGTGGACGCGGGGCGAATGGAGCGGCCTTCTTACGACATCGGGGCGGTTTTCATCCGTGCGGAACAGCTTTCCGCACGGCTTTCCGGCGACATCGGAACACGCAGTCTCGACCTTTTGCATATCGCGGCAGCCCTGGAAGCCGGCTGCTCGGCCTTCGCCTCCTTCGATGCGCGGCAGCGAAAATGCGCGGCCCTTGCCGGGATCAAAGTGGTTCCGAAAATGCACGCCAAAAAGGAAAAATGACGAATCAGGACAATATCCAATGTCCAACAAGGAATATCCAATCATGAAGGACAGAACGTTCGACTTGCAGGATCGCCTGGTTGACTTTTCGGTTCGGATCATAAGGCTTTCCGAGGCCATTCCAGAAAGCAGAGCGGGAAAGCATCTCTGCCTGCAACTACTGCGTAGCGGAACATCTCCCGCACCCAACTATGGAGAGGCACAGAGCGCGGAATCCAAGGCGGATTTCATTCACAAGCTGAAGATCGCGCTGAAAGAACTGCGTGAAACAGAGATCTGGCTGAAGGTCATCGTCCGTGCGGAGTTAATCAGACCGCCGGAACATCTCGCCCCGCTTATCAAAGAAACCGACGAGTTAATCGCGATTTTATTCAAGAGCGTCGAGACGGCGAAAACCTCCAAGGAGCGGACATGAAACATTTGAATTTGGAACCCGCGATTCCGACCTTGGAAATTGGGAGTTCCTTGTTGGTTATTGGCCATTCTTCCCCTCCCCATTCGCCATGAGCAGCAAGGATAAACTTCCTCCCTCCAAGTTGTCGCTTCGCCAGAAGGCCGAGGCGATTTTCCGGGAAACGCTCGACAGCTCGCTGGAGCAGCTCGATTCCCTGTCGCCTGAAACCCTGCGGACAGCTCTTCACGAACTGCGCGTCCACCAAATCGAGCTGGAGATGCAGAACGAGGAGCTGCGGCTGACGCAGGAGGAGCTGGATGTCTCGCGTGCCCGCTATTTCGACCTCTACGATCTCGCACCCGTGGGCTACATCACCATCAGCGCCGAAGGGCTGATCCTGGAGACCAATCTCACGGCTGCCACGCTGCTGGGCCTGAACCGCACCGACTTGCAGATGCACCCGCTCTCCCGGTTCATCTTCAAGGAGGATCAGGAGACCTACTACAGGCACCGGCGGAAACTCTTTGAAACCGGCGAGCCCCAGCAGTGCGAACTTCGGGTGGTAACCCACGACGGCACGATCATCTGGACGAATCTGGGGGCCGTAGCCGCGCAGGACGAATCCGGGGTGCTGACTTGCCGTGCCGTGCTGAGCGACATCACCGGACGCAAGCAGGCGGAGGCATATCGGGCGATCGGCAGTGAGATCCTGCAGATTTTCCTTCCGTCGGACGATTTGCAGAGTTCCATTCAACGCACGCTCACAGCCTTGAAACAGGGAACCGGGTTCGATGCCGTCGGCATCCGGCTGCAGGACGGGGATGACTTCCCGTATTTTATCCAAGAGGGCTTCCCGGAGAAATTCTTGCTCACCCAGAACTCGCTGCTATCCTGATCGGCGGAGGGCGGGGTCTGCCGGGACCAGCAAGGAAACGTCTGCCTGGAATGCACCTGCGGGCTCGTCATTACCGGTCGGACCGACCCCTCCAACCCGTTCTTCACACGCGGCGGCAGCTTCTGGACAAACGACTCGTTTTCTCTGCTGGACATCCCGTCCGACAAGGATCCCAGGTATCATCCCCGCAACCAGTGCATCCACCACGGCTACGCCACCGTCGCCCTGATCCCGATCCAGACCAAAGATCAGATCGTGGGCCTGATCCAGCTCAACGACCGGCGCAAGGGCCGCCTCACCCTTGAAACCGTGGAAATCCTCGAAGGAATCGCAGGTCACATCGGAGAGGCCCTCATGCGGAAGAAGGCTGAGGCGGACCGGAACGAAGCCCTCTGCCGGGCCGAGGCGGCCGCCCATGCGAAGAGCGAGTTCCTCGCCGTGATGAGTCACGAGCTGCGCACCCCGCTCAACGGCGTGCTGGGTTGCGCCGGGATCCTGTTCGACTCCCCGCTCGACGACGAGCAGAAATCCTTTGTGAGGATGATCAGTTCGAGCGGCGAGCACCTCCTCTCCCTCGTCAACAATATCCTCGATTACGCCAGCATGGAACACGGGGCCCTGCCGATCCTGGACGCGCCGTTCGTGATCGCGGACCTCGTGGAGTTTTCCTGCCAAACCATCAGGCAGACCGCCGAGGAAAAAGGGATCGGGCTGGAATGCGAGATCGCGCCCGATGTGCCGGAGCAGATCCTCGGCGACGAGCGCCGGCTCCGCCAGATCCTCATCAACCTTCTCAATAATGCAGTGAAATTCACCTCAAAGGGATCGGTCGTCCTCCGCATCGCGCCCGCGATGGATGGCTTGCGGTGGTTTCTGGACTTCTCCGTCGAGGACAGCGGCATCGGAATTTCCCCGGAGACGCTCGCCCGACTGTTCCAGCCGTTCACGCAGGGGGACTCGAAAATGAACCGCGCGTATGGCGGCACCGGGCTCGGGCTCTCGATCTCCAAGCACCTCGCCGAGGCCATGGGTGGCTCACTCACGGTCGTCTCCACGCCGGGCAAGGGCAGCACGTTCACATTCCGCTTCCCGCTGAAGTTTTCCCCGGCCGATTCCCGGCCGGGTTGCCCCGACAAACCAAACGTCGGGACGCTTCCTGGTGCTCCGGTCCTCGTCGTGGATGACCTCGAAAACAGCCGCAAGCTGGTCGGGAAAGTTCTCCAGAACCTCGGCTATAGCGCCGAATTTGCAGCCAATGGCGACGAGGCGATCAAGGCCTTCGCGCCGGGAAAGTATGCCGCCATCCTCATGGATATGGCGATGCCCGGGATGGATGGACTTGTTGCCACGAGAAGAATCCGCGAGATCGAAATCACGGCCGGCGGCCATGTGCCGATCATCGCCCTGACCGCAAACGTGTTCGCGGGCGTGAGCGAGCAGTGCATAGCCGCGGGCATGGACGACTTTCTGGGCAAGCCATTCACGAAAGAACAGCTCTCCGCCCTGCTTGGCAGACTGGCGCGGGGGCAGGTCAAGATATAGTTGTAGTCGCCTCGCTCTGTCGAGGCGCAGCATCGACACGGCGACAGAGCGCCGTGGCTACACCTCTACGAGGACCAGCGTCGGATTTTTGCGCCGCTCAGGGCTTTTTGACGCAGTGGCAACCGCCGCAGGCGTTTTGATCCGCGCGCTGCCTCGATTTCCGCACTCCCCGCGCGATGAGGTAGGCCACGGCGGCTGCGAGGGCGACGGCAATGGTGAGGGATTCGATCACAGGCGGCTTCCGATCTGGTAGATGAGGACGGCGGCGGCCCAGGCAAGGGCGGTCATAGCCGCGAACGAACCGGCCGCCCAGCCCCAGTTCAACTCCCTGGCGACGATGGCCACGGTCGCGCCGCACTGCATGCAAAGGGCAAAGAAGACCATGAGACCAAGCACGACAGGCAGCGTGTAAACCGGCTGTCCGGCCCTCGGGCCGTCGTGCCATTTCTCCTGAGCGAGGATCGATCGCAGGGATCCCTCGTCCACATCTGCCCCCAGGTTGTAGATGATTCCCAGTGTCGCGATCATGACCTCGCGGGCCGGAAAGCTGGAGAGGATGCCCACGGTGATTTTCCAGTCGAAGCCGGCGAGATCGAAGACCGGCTGGACGGCTTTGCCGAAGCGCCCAAGGTAGCTCTGCTCGATGTAGGCGCCGTCGATCCGGTGCGAAAGCTTCAGCGAAAGTTCGGAGTCCGGATTGGCGAGCGCGGCGGCCACCTCGCCGGCCGGCATCGTGGCCGACTGGACCGCGACAAATGTCTCCCGCGCTTTCTCCGCGACGGACTCGGATCTCGGGAAATACAGGAGCGCCCAGATGATGACGGAAAAAGCGAGGATCACGGTGCCGGCGCGGATGACGAATTCGCGGCCGCGTTCCCACATCCGGATGAAAACGTTCCGGAAGGTGGGGACCCGGTAGTCGGGCATCTCCAGAATGAACGGCTGGGCGTTGATTTTCAAAATGCAACGGTTCATGAACCATGCCAGCGGCATGGCGACGGCCGCGCCAACGAAGTGCATCACGAAGAGCGTCCACCCGGCGACGATCGGTCCGTATACCGGCTCGACGAACGCGCCGATGAGCAGGACATAAACCGGCAGCCGCGCGGAGCAGCTCATGAAGGGAGTCATGAGGATCGTGGTGATCCGGGCCTTCGGGTCCTCGAGCGTTCGCGCGGCCATCACGCCGGGAATCGCACAGGCGTAGCCGGAGAGAAGCGGCACGAAACTTTTCCCGTTGAGCCCGCACCAGCCGAAGAGCTTGTCCATAAGGAACGCCGCGCGCGCGAGGTATCCGGTATCCTCAAGCACCGCGATGAACAGGAACAGGAGGAGGATCTGCGGAAGAAATATCAGGACGCCACCGACACCCGCGATGATGCCGTCGGTGACAAGGCTCTGGAGCATGGGTGTCCCGGCGAGCAGCGGGGAGACCGCCTCCCGCACCAGGTTCGTTCCGGCGTCGATGAGATCCATCAAGGGTCCGGCCCAGGCGTAGAGGCTCTGGAAGACGACATACATGACGCCGAAGAAGATCAGCGTTCCCCAGAACCTGTTGAGAAGAAGCGCGTCCACGGAATTCCGCGTGCGCGCGACCCGCCCATCGCCTCCGATCACCCCGTCGAGCAAGGCCTCCAAATGACGGTAATGGAGGACCGCTTCCACCGAGGCGGGATTCATTCCGCGCGAACGGATGATCTCGCGGGCGGCCGTGAGAAGCCCGTGCAGTTGGTCCTTGTGTCCGATCTTGTCCGCAAAGGCGCTGTCGGTGTCGAAAATCATCCGAAGCGACTCGGGCCCGGTGACATCGACATCGAGCTGCGCGAGTCCGTCGCGAACCAGATCGCGGGCCTCCTCGATAAACTCCGGCCAGAGGATGCGCGGGATCTGGCGCGGCTCGGCGAGGGCATGCCCAATGGCCTTTTTCAAGTCCTCCAGCCCGATGCCGCTTTTGGCGACTGTCGGGATCACAGGAACGCCAAGCCGGTCGCTGAGGAGTTCGTGGTTGATCAGAAGGCCATTCCTCTTGGCGGCATCCCATTGGTTGAGGGCGATCAACATCGGAATCCCGAGCTCGGCGGCCTCGGAAACAAGGAGCATGTTGCGCTTGATGTTGGTGGCATCCACGACGCAGACGATGAGGTCCGGAGCCTGATGTCCGAAGCGCCCGCCAAGCGCATCCATGACGACGCGCTCGTCCGGCGAAGCGGCGGCGAGGCTGTAGGTCCCCGGAAGGTCGATCAGCTCGATCTGCCGGCCGGACAGCACCATGTCCCCGGTCTTTTTCTCGACGGTGATCCCGGGGTAGTTCGCGATGTGCTGGCGAAGGCCGGTCAGGCGGTTGAAAAGCGTGGACTTTCCGGTGTTCGGATTGCCGAGCAGGGCGATCCGGACCGGCCGTGTCGGAGAGGCGGCGATCATTTCACCTCCTTCACCTCGATGAGGTCGGCCTCTGCACGGCGGACGCTGATCTCCTGACCTTCCATCTCGATGGAAATCGGATCTCCGAGCGGCGCGACACGCGAGACGCGAATCTTGCATCCCGGGAGAAAGCCCATGGCGGCCAGCCGTCCCGCGCGTCCGCAGTCGCTCGCGACCGAGACGATCTCGAGTGGCATGCGGTGGTGGATTTTCCCGAGTGTCTTCATGTTAAAAGGTAACCGATGCACGGCCCCCGACAACAAACGCGTTGTTGATGCTGTTGGATCCCCCCGGGTTGATGATGTATTGCAGGTCGGGCTGGATGACGAGCCAGCGGGCAACCTGCGCCTGGTTGGTGAATTCGACGACCATCTCGGCACCGGTCGGGTTGGAGCCGTCGGCCGCGGGCGAGTTGCGCGCGCCATTGCCCGCATATCCGAATCCCATTCCGACGGTGTCACCGTCCCGCGTCGGGATGAGTCCCTTGTAGCTCAGCCCGGAATCAAAGTAAAAGCTGAAGAAATTGCGGTCCGCCGGGGCGAACGAGACGCGACCGAACCAGCCGAGGCCTTGATCGGACTTTGAGACATGGACCAGTGCCTTGAAGCTTTTCCCGTCCTTGCCGGAGCACTCCACCTCTCCGGGTTCGCGGAAAAGCATCTGGTCCACAATCGCGTAGTATCCGGAGTTTCCGGAATCCGTGCTCTCCGCCAGCGCATCCGCCGAGGCTCCGGTCTGGAACCATGCGCCCGCCTTGAACTGACCGGGCAGTCCAGTCTCCTCCTCGCGCTGGTTCCACCGGAATTGTGCCTCGTTGAGAAACGTGTAGCCGGTCGTTGCATCCAGCCTCCAATGGAAGCCATGCCGGTTGATGTCCGGCGCGAAGACATTCCCTTGGAACACCGCGCTCTGAAATGTGACCCAATCGGCGGGATGCAGCGCCAGCCTCGCTCCAGGCGCTCCCATCGGGTAGGCCGCCCCCCCCTCAGGAATGTTCATGGAGGCGGACGCAGGCCATCCGAACGTCCCGTTGATGAAGAGCCCGGAATAGTCGGAGATCAGAAATTCCGAATCCGCTGCAAGCTGGCCGAGGCGCACGGAAATTTTATCGCCCATCAGATCCTGCTGAAACCAGAGCTCAAACATCCGCAGCGTGTTGAACCCGGCGATATTCGAAACCGTCAGGAAACTCCCTGTGAGGTCCTCGCTCGCGTCACGCCCGCTGAGCCATAGCCATGTCGTTCTCAAGCTGGCCCCTTTCCAGCCAGCCATTTTCTCAAGATCCACTTCGGCCCCGAAATCCAGAAGTCCCGTATAAACCGATCCTTTCTTGATTCCGCCGCTTGTGTTCCCCCAGACCTCCACCGTGTATCCCACAAAAATCCCGATTCCCCGATCGGACAAAACCGGTCGCGCTCCCGCCCACTCGCCTGTCACTTGATCTCGCTCCAAAATGGATTGCGCATTCGTGGACTGCTGGGCCATGACAGCCTGGCTTCCTGCCAGGGCAGCGGCCAAAAGGATGGATTCCCATGTCTTCATCGCGCCGGACACTGACGCGACGCGCTTCAACCGTCAAGGACTTTGTGAGATCAAGTCTCATTAGCTGCTTGGACGGGCTCTGTGCCTCAATATTCAAAAGCGGAAAGCTGCGGCATTACTCCGCCTTTTTGAGAATCTTTTCAAAATCCTCGAGGACCTTGCGCGGGCCGACATACTGGCCGTTGACATAGGACTCGGCGACCGGCTTTCCGGCTGCGTCAAAAATCACGAGGCTCGGGATTCCCGGGCCCCCTTTTCCGACGATGGGATTTCCCATTTTGATGGAAGCGAATTCCAAGGCTGGCCAGGGCATTTTGTCATCTGCCATATATTCGGCCATCTGGTCCGCCGAGCGGTCTGCACTCACGAAGACGAGATCGAATAATTCGGATTTGGGTTTGTTCCGCTTATACCATTTCACAAGATCGGGAGTGAATGCCCGGCAGGGCCCGCACCAGGCGCCGGAATAATACACCGCGAGATATTTTTTGTTCGCCAGGGAGCCCGCCTCGTAGGGAACGAGCTTTTTACCATCCAGGGCCACAAGGCGGGTGAGCTTCGCGCCGATGACATTTTCGATTTTGGGCGTCGGGGCAGGAGTCGGGGTGGCGGTTACCGAAACGGGCGTCGGGGCAACTGCAGCGGCGGCGGCCTGAAGCTTTGCCTGATATGCGTCGCGGGCAGTCTTCACGGCAGCGGATTTGACGAGCAGATCGGTTTCAGCACCGGACACTTCCCGGAGCGAGCCGCCCACATCCACGGTTACCGTTTCAATGCCGACTGCCATGACGGGATACTCGCGGCCCGCAGGAAGCCTGATGGTGCCCGATTGCTTCCCGCCGACAATGACTGGCGCTTCGATCGGAACAGACGCGATCACGGTTTTCGGCCAAAGCATGCGGTCGGCAGAAATGGAGTCCTGCGTCAACTCCTGGCCAAATGCGACGGACGTTGCGATCAGGATAGCAAACCCGGGCAAGGCGGATTTCATATGGGTAGGCTTACACCAGTCCGGCTCAGGCGGGCAATTCCAAAACGGGTGCCCATTCTCCACTCCAGCAATCCGCATCAAGATTTCCGGCAGGGCGGCAGGCTCGCGGTGAACGTGCTCCCTCTCTCGGGTTTGCTCACGATTTCGGCTTGCAGTTAGCCAATTTCCTTGCGCCATCCCCGCGCGACACCCCGCCCCGCACATTGATCATCCTAAATGGAAAAACGGGAATGAACCGCGGTTTTCACGGAGCGCACGGAGTGAGCATGTTCCAGCAATATTTGATGCAAACACGCATCCACCTGTCAGGTGAGGAACTCCGATTTTAGAAGGCGATCCGTGTATATCCGCGAAGCGGTCAGGGTTGCCGGGGTGATTTTGTTTTGCCCGGGTCTTCCCGTGCAGGAAGCAGGGCTCAAGCCGCGCTGTCACTCCGCCGGCACAACCGTGAGCGAACCCTTGAGCTTTGCGCGGTCTGGCGGGCCGATCCGGTTGGGAAATTTTCCGAGGCGCTTGGGTCCGGCGGCTTGTTTGTAGGGGATTGCCCCCCGCTGGTAGAGGTATTCCGAGAGGGCGGCGTTGACCTCACGGGTCGTGCGGATCGTGTCGAATGTGATCCCGCTGCGAATGCCGTCCACCACGTTGAAAGCGGAGGTCAGCGCCATGGGCCCGGAAACAAAGAACGTGGCCATCCCCCCGATTCCCGGAGAAATATTTGAACCGCCCGTTGTGACAATCCTGAGAAACGGCCTGGGAAGCGGACCCGAGAGATCGTAGACGATGACCGTCGTATCCATGAGAGTGGCGCCGGCGCCGAGCCCGACAACCGATCTCAAAAAACGGCTGCCTTGATACACGCGGTCGAAGTTTCCGCGGATCAGCCAGAAATTTCCCTGCGGGAGCGGCGCATTCGATGCGACGGCGGACGCGGGACCCACGTATTTCGGCAGCCGCATCACCATGTTTCTGGTCATCATCTCCCGGAGCTGAAATTTGAAATTTTCCAAATCCGCGCCCTCGCGGTCCACGCGTGTCTCTGACTGCGTAAATGAAAATGGAGCAACGAAGACCTTGTCCGGAAGGCGTGACGGGGAGTCGGGTTCCAACCGGGCGACATCTTTCACGCTGACCGATGCGCAGGAGGTCAGGAGGAGAGCACAGAAGAGCCAGAGAATATTGTGGCGGGATTTTTCCGGAATGTTTCGCATGCGGGGCTTTGTTCTTGATGAGGTGCGCCGTCCTGTCCATTAAAAAGCGCAATGTTTGCGTTTGTCTCATCGAGGACAGGGATGATGGCTGCTGTGCATCCCCTGTTGTTTCTGGTATTCTTCATGGTGTTCGAGCCACGCGCAACCATCGCCGCATCGCTTTCTTCACGGCGGGTTTCTTGATTCCATGCCTACGATTTACAAAAAGCCGATCTATCCCGTGCAGCCGGGCCTTCGCGAATACCTCGCGCGCTGCAACCGGGAAATCCCGCTGCCGCTAACCTACTCCGACCTTTTTTATTTCACGGTCAGCGGACCGCTGCTCGACAAGCAGGGCCGGGACACGTTGTGGCAAACAGTTGGCTATCACTCGTTTGAGATGCCCCGCATCTACGAGTCACTCAAGGAGATCTATGCGCTTTTAAAAAGCGGCGGCGACCGCTCGGCGCTCGATCACCTTTACGTCGACCGTGTGGACTACTGTTCGTTTGGAAACACCCAGCCGTTCCGCGTCCGCATCGTCAACTCCTACAATGACAACCAGGATTACTTTTATATCAAGCGGGCGGATGCGTCCCGCGTTTACGGGCTGGAACTCGAGCACCTTCTTTCCCCCCACCGGATGCATTATCTCACTTGCGGAAACACGCTTGTTGAGGAGCATGTCGCGGGAATTCCCGGCGACCTCTTTGTCAAGGAGTGGCTCCACAACCCGCAGGTCAAGATCATCCGCCTCGCAAAGGAGTTGGTGAAGTTCAACGAGCGGTGCTTTGTCCGGCTGCTCGGGGACATGCGGGCCTGCAATTTTGTCATGGATATGACGCCGGACGTCGAGGAGGTCCAGATCCGGATCCGGGCGATGGACTTTGACCAGCAGAGCCACAACGAGCGCAAGAAGTTTTACCTTCCCCAGTTTTTCAAGGAGAACCGTCCGCTGGTCCTATACTGCACCAAGCACCTGAACCTGCAGACCGCCATGCAATACCAGCGCGAGGAACAAGCGCTCATCGTCCGCCGCATGAACAGCATCCATGACCGGCTGCGCCTTCTCCTCGACAATATGGTTTCGGAAGATCTTGCGCCGGACCGCAATGTCCACCATCTGCGCGCCGAGCTTTCTGACCACTACAAAAACCCCCGCTTCGAAAAGTGCGAGAGCATGGGGGATTTGGTGCGCGTGAGTCTGGAGAGCCTGATCGACCGCCACGGCCATCCAGATAGCTTGAAACTTCACCCTCCCACGACCGACACGGACCTTTTTGTCTGACGGTTGCCGGTGTTGGGAAAACTTTGGGAATAAGTTGTGAGCCCCGGTGGGGATTCGCCAAAAACTTTCTCTTTGTGGCCTTTTGTTGGGGGCCTGTTTTGCAGGACCCGTTTTTGTTCACACCGCCGATTCGCCGTGGAACGCCCGTGGTGAAAGCGAGGAACAGCCGGAGGGCCTGTTGTTCACATCCTTAAGAAGAAGAAGAAGGTGGACGTATATATTCTCTTCTTAATCTAGATGTGAACAAGCACGTTCAAATCGCGCGGGCGATCTCGTCGGCAATCTTCAGGAAAGCGTCCCTTGGTGATGCTGCGCCCGTGATCGGACGGCCGATCACCAAAAAGTCAGCGCCGCTCCGCACGGCGTCCCCGGGTGTCATCACCCGCTTCTGATCGGCAAGATCGCTGCCGGCCGGCCTCACTCCCGGGGTGACGATCACCAGGCTCTGACCGAAGGCCTCCCGGAGCATGGCGATTTCATGCGGGCTGGCGACGACACCCCGCAGGCCGCAGAGCGACCCCATCTCCGCGAGATGAAGAACCTGGCCGGCTGTTGGGCGGGCCACACCAACGAGAGACAGCGTCTCGTCGTCCATGCTCGTCAGGACGGTAACCCCCAGAACCAGAGTATTCGAATTCCCGGCGGCGGCGACCGACTCCGAGACCATTGCGGGACCGCCTGCGAGATGGATTGTTGTCATATCCACACCGAGAGCCACCGCGGACCGGACAGCCTCTTTCGCGGTGTTTGGAATGTCGTGGAACTTCAGATCCAGAAAGACGCGTGCGCCCGTGGACAACACGTCCTTGACGAAGGCCGGGCCAGCGGCAGTAAAAAGCTGGAGACCGATCTTGATGATGCAGCCCTCCCCAGAAAGTGGCTCGATCAGCGCGAGGGCGGAACAGGCGTCGGGCGCGTCCAGGGCAATGATGATTTTTTCTTTGGCTGAAGCAGACATTGGCAGAGAATGTTGAGCGCATGACAATTCAGGCCAACGCCAAAGTCAACCTCGTGCTCCGGGTTCTGGGAAAACGCCCGGATGGATTTCACGAAATCGAAACACTGATGGTTCCAATCTCTCTGGCCGATGAGCTCGATGTCTCCATTTTTCCCGGCGGGGGGATTGAGATTTTGTGCGACGAACCGGGCGTCCCCGACGATCCCACCAATCTGGCGTGGCGCGCAGCGGAGGTTTTTGCGCAGCATACCAGATTGACGTTCAAGACAAGGATCTCGCTCCGGAAACAAATTCCCCACGGAGCCGGACTTGGCGGAGGGAGCAGCGACGCAGCAGCAGTGCTCAAAGCCCTGGACTCACTTCACGGCACCCGCCTCGGTGAAGGAACTCTGGAGAATCTCGCCGCCTCGATCGGCTCCGACATCCCCTTTTTTATCCGGAACCGGCCCGCCTGGTGCCGGGGGCGCGGGGAAATCATGGAAGACGCCCCAAGCGACACCCGTCTGCAACTCCTGCTTTTCAAACCGCCCTTTCCTGTCTCCACCGCATGGGCTTACAGGCATAGTACACAAAATGTCCCACGCCGTGCGGAGGCTGTCGGCGGGATCGATCTTGTCAATGATCTCGAGGCTCCGGTTTTCAGCAAGCACCTCCTTTTGCCAGCCATAAAGGACTGGCTCCTCAAACAGCCCGAGGTCCGGGCTGCGATGATGTCCGGCTCAGGTTCGACGATCTTTGCAGTTTTGAATGGCGAAGCAACCCCTCTGGCCGCCCGCGCCAAGTCCCTCTTTGGCGATTCTCTTTGGACCCGCGAGTGCCGGACCGAATAGACGGCTACTCGCGAGCCCGCTTCTCGATCTGCGCGTAGGCATTGTGGTTGTGGATCGACTCAAAGTTTTCCGCCTCGACGCGATACCAGAGAATATTGGAGTCTTCCTCGCACTTCAATGCGACGTCACGGACCAGATCTTCAACAAACACCGGGTTTTCGTAAGCGCGCTCCGTGACGGCTTTTTCGTCAGGGCGTTTGAGCAGGCTGTAAAGCTCTGAGCTGGCGGCATCCTCCACCAGGCGAATCATGTCTTCCAGCCACATTGGCTTCCGACAGCGAACAGCCAGAGTCACGTGCCCGCGCTGGTTGTGTGCACCCATCTTGCTGATGGCTTTCGAGCACGGACACAAGGTAGTCACCGGCACCACCACCACCACCACGAAATCCATCTTTCCCCGCTCGAGGGTCGCTTGGAACTTTACGGAGTAATCCATCAAGCCCGGCGCCCCTGTCACCGGAGCCTTTTTTTCGAGGAAAAACGGAAAGTCAAAATCCAGGTGCGCGCAATCACTTTCGAGCCGCTTCGTGAGCTGCTCAAGAATATCCCGGATGTTTGCCACATGGATTACCGGACCGTGTGACCCGAGAACCTCAATAAACCGGCTCATGTGCGTGCCCTTGAAAAGATGCGGGAGATCCACCGTCAGCTGAACTGTTGCGATTGTGCTTTGTGTCGCGTGGTCTTTGTCCCGGACCTGGATGGGATATCTTAGAGACTTGACCCCCACACGATCGATCGGCATACGACGGTTGTCCGGCTCGCTTTGCGTGTCTTTCATTTCCCGCACTATAGGTGCATGCCAGCTCCTCGGAAACGCAAAAATATCTGATCCCGACAATGTCTGGTTTCGACTGTGTTCCACGTGGAACATTTATGGCCGGCCAAGGTTTTTTTTGCGGGCAAATTGTTCCACGTGGAACGGAAAGCGTCCATCAAAACAAAACCGGCGGGTTTCCATAATTGACGTCGGTTTGGCGTGCTTTCCATTAAGGGGTCAATCATCATCCTGAAATCTTTAAAAAAATGACCCAAGAGAAGCTGAAGAATATTTCGAGCAAAGCGGGTTTTGACGCGATCGGGGTGGCCCCGGCCCTGCGCGCCCCGCACGCGGAGCCGTTCATGGAATGGATTGGGGAGGGGTGCCACGCCACGATGGATTGGCTCGCGAAGGACCCGGAGCGCCGCTGCGATCCGCGAATTGTCCTGCCGGGAGCGCGCTCGGTCATTGCGCTCGCGATGAACTACTATCATCCCGATGCGCCAAAAGCTGTAGGGGTCGCTTTTGGTCGGATCGCCCGCTACGCCCGCGGGCGGGACTACCACCATCTCATTAAAAAACGCCTTCGCGAATTCGACCGCGCTCTGGCAGGGGAGGGGGGGCTGCAAAAGTGTTTCGTCGATACCGGGCCAATCCTCGAACGGGACTTTTCCTCTCTGGCCGGAATTTCCTGGCATGGGAAAAGCACGCTCGCCCTGCACCCGGAGCTCGGAACCTGGTTCTTTTTGGCCGCAGTGATCACAACCCTCGATTTGGAACCATCGAGGCCAATGCCCGACCGGTGTGGAAAATGCACCCGGTGCCTTGATGCTTGTCCCACCCGGGCGATCGTCGCTCCATACAAAGTTGATGCCCGCCGGTGCCTCTCCTACTGGACCATTGAACACGAAGGAGCTCTTCCGGAATGGATCCGTCCACTCCTCGGCGACCGGATTTTCGGATGTGACGATTGTCTGGACGCCTGCCCGTGGAACCGGTTTGCAAGAACCGCGCGCGAGGCGGATTTCGCCGCAAGAGAATCATCACAATGGACTCTCCAGAAATATCTTACTCTTGATGAAGTGGCATTCAAGAGCTTGTTTGAAGGTTCGCCAATCCGACGCGCCGGACGTCAGGGATTCCTTCGGAACGTCTGCACCGCGCTCGGAAATATTGGCACAAGCGCTGATCTTCCAGCACTCGAAAATGCCTCCCGGGATGCCGACCAGGTCATCTCCGAACACGCCACATGGGCGAGCAATCGGATTTCTTCGCGCGGCGAGTAGCGGGCCGATTACGTGTCGCTACCACGTTACAAAAAAGCTTCAGTGCCTGTGATTGACTCGTTTGGTTGAACGAGCATCATCTCGCGACTTTCCGCCGCGCATGATCGAGAACCACATTGTCAAAATCACCAGGGAGCTGAGCCTTCAACCCCGGCAGGTGGCCGCCGTAGCGGTTCTGCTGGAGGAGGGGGCGACGGTGCCATTTATCGCCCGCTATCGCAAGGAGCGGACGGGCGAGCTGGATGAAGTACAAATCACGTCGATCCGGGACCGGATCGAGCAGCTTGGCGATCTGGACAAGCGGCGGGAGTCTGTCCTTTCCTCACTGGAAGAGCGCAAGCTGCTCACTGATGAGCTGAAGGCAAAAATCGGTGCGGCGGAGACGCTCTCCACGTTGGAGGATATCTACCTGCCCTTCCGGCCGAAAAAGCGGACGAAGGCAACCATCGCCAAAGAGCGCGGGCTGGAGCCCCTTGCGGAGGTGTTGTGGGCGCAGGACGCCGCCACAGATCCTGAGACCGGGGCGGCCGCATTTGTGGATCCGGAAAAGGAAGTCCCGGATGTCGCGGCCGCCCTGGCTGGCGCCCGCGATATCCTCGCTGAGAGGGTCAGCGACGATGCGGAAGCCCGCGCGAAGCTCCGTTCCCTCTATCTCGCAAAGGGTGTCATCAAATCCAAGGTCGCATTTGGCAAGGAGGAAGAGGGGGCGAAATTCAAGGACTACTTTGACTGGAGCGAGCCGGCTTCGACCGCTCCATCGCACCGCATTCTCGCAATCCGCCGGGGGGAGGCGGAAGGGTTTCTCTTCTCCCGCCTGACTCCGCCCGAGGACGAGGCGGTCGCGATTCTCGTCTCGCAATTCGTTCGGGGAAATTGTCCGGCCTCGCAGCAGGTGAGGCTTGCGGTGGAGGATTCCTACAAGCGCCTTTTGGGTTTTGCGATGGAGGCGGAGGCCCGGATGTTTTTCAAAAAGAAAGCCGACGAGGAGGCGATCCGCGTGTTCGCGGAAAACCTCCGCGAGCTTCTGCTGGCTTCGCCCCTCGGACGCAAAACCACCATGGCGATCGACCCGGGATTCCGCACCGGCTGCAAAGTCGCGATCATGGACCCCCAGGGGAAGATGCTTTACCACGATGTGATCTACCCGGAGAAGAGCGCGCGCGAGCAGCTCGAGGCGGCGGAATTTCTTCACTCGGTCGCAAAAAAATATCAGATCGAAGCGATCGCGATCGGCAACGGCACCGCCTCACGCGAGACCGAGGCCTTTGTCAAAAAGTGCCGTCTTCCGGGCGCGATTCCGGTGGTCGTCGTCAATGAATCGGGCGCGTCGATCTACTCGGCGTCCGAGGTGGCAAGGGAGGAATTTCCCGATCTGGACCTCACCGTCCGCGGGGCCATCTCGATCGGGCGCCGGCTCATGGACCCGCTCGCGGAGCTCGTCAAGCTCGACCCGAAATCCATCGGCGTCGGCCAATACCAGCACGATGTGGACCAGAACGCCCTGCGCCGCTCGCTGGACGACACGGTCGTCTCGTGCGTAAACAGCGTGGGCGTCGAGCTCAACACCTCGAGCAAGCACCTGCTCGGCTATGTGTCCGGACTGAATGCCCGCACGGCCGCCAGCATCGTCGAACACCGCGACAAGAACGGCCCGTTCCAATCCCGCCAGGAGCTTCTCAAGGTTGCGGGCCTCGGACCGAAGGCGTTCGAGCAGGCGGCGGGATTCCTCCGGATCCGCGATGGAGCCCACCCGCTCGACGCGAGCGCCGTCCACCCGGAGCGCTACCCGCTTGTGGACGCCATCGCAAAAGATCTCGGCTGCACGGTCGCGGACCTCCTTCGCGACAAGGCCGCCCGCGACAAAATTGTCCCGAAAAAGTATGTTACCGATGAGATCGGGCTCCCGACGCTCAGCGACATCCTCCAGGAGCTCGCCAAGCCCGGGCGCGACCCGCGCCAGAAGTTCGAGGTCTTTTCCTTCGCGGAGGGGGTCGACAAAATGGAGCAGCTCCAGCCCGGGATGAAGCTCCCTGGCATCGTCACGAACGTCACCGCCTTCGGCGCCTTCGTGGACATCGGCGTCCACCAGGACGGGCTCGTCCACATCAGCCAGCTCTCGGATCAGTTTGTCAAAACCCCCGCCGACATCGTTAAAGTCGGCCAGCGCGTCCAGGTCACCGTCCAGGAGGTCGATCTCCCCCGCAAGAGGATCGCCCTCTCGATGAAAACCGCCCTTGTCCGGACCAAGCCCGGCGAGCGGCGGAGCGAGGGTAATACAAGAGATGTCCTACGCCATGGCGCAAAGCCCGCCCCGCAGGTCGATTGGTTCACCGCTGCCATGAACAGGAAAAACTGAACCCGAAGGCAGTTTTAGAAAGAAGGCGGCCAACAAAAAGCCCCTCCGTCCGGCGGAAGGTCAGTCGCGGCGATCGCTTTTCCGGGAAAGCCAAACGCCAAGGGCCCATGCGGCCAAAGCGGGCAGCAACCACTGGACAAGGATCGCCGGATTGAAAAACAACTCCCAATACATCGCCAGGTGCTTGGCTGGAACCAACGCCGAGCCCGGCAGCCGATACTTCAGCTCTCCAAGTTCCTTGGCGGCAAAAATTGTGGCCACCACCCCAAACCTCCACCCGAATGCCGCGCGCATGCCCGCGCCAAGCACGACATGCATGATGGTTCCGAATATCAGATACGTGGAGACGGCAGGCAGAATCATGGGGATGGGCAAAATGATGCCCGCCGCCACAGGATAGAAAAAGATTCTTCCGAAGGTTCTTGCACGGCACGATCCGCCGCGCCGGAAATCCCCAAAAGAACCGGCGTTCCGGCCACGACGACGCCCTTACCTGCGGATCCGGTGCCGGCCGTCGCCGACGCTGAGCACCTCGATGCGCACCGGGCAGAGCCCGGCCTTGTGGAAGCCGAGGTCCTTGGCCACCCCGGTTGTGACATCAAGTGTCCTATCCCCGATGAACGGCCCGCGGTCGTTCACCCGGAGCACGGCCTTGCGTCCGTTGCGCAGGTTCGTGACGCGCACCTTGCACGGAAGGGGCAGGGTCTTATGGGCCGCCGATCGGGACCAGGAATACTGTTTTTCTCCGATCGCTGTCTTGCCGGGGAAAAAGAAAAGGAAGCTTTCATCATAGTGCGAGGCCTCCCCCTCCTCAACGTAGCCGACCGCCTCGCGCGGTCCCATCGGAAAATACTGCACTCCCCGGACCGTGTAGGGCTGATACTTGTAGCCCTTGTAGCTGCTGCCGCAGCCGGCAAGGAACAGGCACGCCAGGCTGAGCGTGAGGGCATTTTTCACGGGTCAGCGCGGACGCATGTGCGGGAAGAAGATCACGTCGCGGATGCTTTCCGCGCCGGTGAGCATCATGACGAGGCGGTCGATCCCGATCCCGATGCCGCCTGCGGGAGGCATCCCGTATTCGAGCGAATGGAGAAATTCCCCGTCGAGCTTCTGGGTCTCGCCGCCGCTCTGCTGCTCAAGCCGCTGGCGCTGGATGTCCGGGTCGTTGAGTTCGGAGTAGCCCGGCGAAATTTCCTGACCGTTGATGACGAGTTCATAAACATCCACCACCGAGCCGTCCTCCGCATTCTGCTTGGCGAGGGGAACGAGTTCCTTCGGGCAGTGGGTGACAAAGAGAGGATTCATCGTCTTTTCCTCGACGAGCTTCTCGAAGACGTGCTGGGTGACCTCGAAGTCCTCGACGCAATGGGTGATATCGAGGGCGTTTGCGGAGCACCACTCGCGGCGCGCGGCGGAGTCGAGCTCATACCAGTCGCTCTTCACTCCGCGGATAAGGTCGGAGTAGCGCTCGCGGCGCCAGGGCGGGGTGAGGTCGATCGTCTTGGCGACGGCTCCTTCTTCCGCAGGGTGCCCGATGACATACCCTCCGCAAACCTTCTGTGCTAGATGGCAGACCATCTCCTCGACCAGCGAAGCCATCTGCTCGAAATCCGCAAACGCCCAGTAGGCCTCGAGCATCGTGAATTCCGGGTTGTGCCGGCGCGAAATTCCCTCGTTCCGGAAATTCCGGTTCAGTTCGAAGATTTTCGTGAAGCCGCCGACGAGGAGGCGCTTGAGGTAAAGCTCCGGGGCGATGCGGAGAAACAGGTCCACCCCGAGCGCGTTGTGATGGGTCTGGAACGGCTGGGCAGCCGCCCCTCCCGGGATCCGCTGCATCATCGGAGTCTCAACTTCGATGAACCCGCGGTCCTCAAGAAACCGGCGGATCTCGCGGACGATCGCGATGCGCTTCTCGAAAATTTCCCGCGACCCCGGATTCGAAATCAGGTCGAGGTATCGCTGGCGGTATTTGATCTCGGTATCCTGGACCCCGTGCCATTTGTCCGGAAGCGGACGCAGGGATTTCGAGAGAACCGTGAACGAGGACGCCTTGATGCTGGGCTCGCCGGCCTTCGTCGTGAACGTGTCGCCCTCGACTCCGATCCAGTCCCCGATATCGACCAGGTCAAAAACCGCCGCGGCTTCGGGGCCGACCTCCTTCGCCTGCAGGTAGACCTGGATTCTCCCGCTGCTGTCGGACAGATCCAGGAAATGGCTTTTCCCCATATTGCGGTGGGCGGTGACGCGCCCGGCTGTGCGGACATGCCTGGCCTCTTCGAATGCGGAGCGGATCTCCCCGGGAGGAGCGGTGATGTCGAAGCGTCCGCCGAAGGGGGCAACCCCCGCAGCGCGCAGCGCCTCAAGTTTTTGACGGCGAACCGCCAGCAATTCAGTGTGGTCTTCCATGAAAATCGGGCGCTCCGTAACGCGCAAAAAGGCAGCGGGTCTCAGGAGGGAACGGCCATCCCGAGAATGATCACGAGCGCTGCCGCAAAGGCGAGGACAGCGACCCCGGCAACGGCGTAGAGGGCCATGGCCACAACATCCTTTTTTCTGGGATTCTTCGGGACCGGCGAGGAGCTGACGAATTCCGGGGGCCTCGCGCTCAGCTTGGCAACCGCCGCGGTCGCTGCGGTGGATTCCGGAAGGGGTTGCTCAGGGGCTTCCTCCTCACCCTGAAACACCGTCTCGACCATCCCGAAACGGACTTCGTCGCCATGGCGCAGGATGGCATCGGTCACCTGCTCGCTGTTGACGAAGGTGCCATTCGTGGAGCCCAGATCGTGGAGGTGGCAGGCACCGTCTTCCATCACAAGTTCGGCGTGCTTGCTCGACACCGATCCGTCATCGATTTGGACGACGTTGTCTGCAACCCGCCCCACCGTCGTTTTTTCGTCGGTGAGGTCGTGAGAAACCTGGGTGCCGTCGGGGAGAAAAATCTGCAGCTTGGCCATAATCTTTTCTTATACGCCCGATGCCTTCGCGGCGGCAACCTCTTTGGCGAATTCCTCGAAAAAGTAATCGGCGTCGTGCGGGCCCGGACTGGCCTCCGGATGGTATTGAACGCTGAACGCGCGCCGCGCGGCATGCCTCAGGCCGGCGACGGTCCCGTCGTTCAGATTCACGTGCGTCACCTCGACATCCCCGGGCAGCGACTCCGGATCCACCGCGTATCCGTGGTTCTGGGACGTGATGGCGATTTTCCCGCTGCGAAGGTCCTTGACCGGCTGGTTGGCGCCCCGGTGGCCGAACTTCAGCTTGAACGTCTTTCCGCCGAGCGCGAGCGCGAGAACCTGGTGGCCGAGGCAGATCCCGAAGATCGGCTTTTTCCCGATGAGCGAGCGCACGGTCTCGCGCGCATAACCGAGCGCCTCCGGATCGCCTGGACCGTTCGACAGAAAAAGCCCGTCAGCCCCGACCGAGAGAACCTCGTCCGCCGTGGCGGTGGCCGGAAGCACGGTCACGTCGAACCCGTTCCTCCGCAGCGAGCGCAGGATGTTTTTCTTCATGCCGAAATCCAGCGCTGCAAGCTTGTGGATAGCAGGCTTCAGCTCCTCGAAAACATTGCCTTTTCCGTCGGAAATTTCCGGCTCCTCGGCACTTTTGCGCAGAATCCATCTCCGGCTCAACTTCTGTTCGGGATCCCAGTGATACGCGGCCGCTGGGGTGACTTCCCTGACAAAATCCACCCCGGCATAAGGGACCTCGCGCGCCTGCCTGACCGCCGCCGCCTCGTCGGTGATTTCCGTTGAAAGGCACGCCCGCATGGCTCCGCGCGTCCGCAGGTGCCGGGTCAGCGCCCGGGTGTCGATCCCCTGGATGCCCGGAATCCCGTTGCGGACAAGGTAGTCGTGCAGGGACATGTCGCTGCGCCAGCTGCTTGTCACCGGGCTCAGTTCCTCGATGACAAATCCCCGCACGTGCGGCTGCCCGCCCTCCACGTCAACCTCGTTGATCCCATAGTTCCCGATCTCGGGATAGGTCATCGCGACGATCTGCCCGCGGTAGGATGGATCAGTCAAAATCTCCTGATACCCGCTCATCGAGGTGTTGAAACAAATCTCCCCGGCGGCGGTCCCGGCCGCCCCGAAACTCTCCCCGCGAAAAATCCGCCCGTCTTCCAATGCCAAGAGTGCAGTCATTCCCTGAATCCTTAACACCGCCCGCCACTCCGTAAAACAAAATCCGGCAGGCGTCCTGCACAAAGCTTTTCACTACCCGCAGGAATGCCTTTGCGTCGGGCGTCGGGCGCGGGTATTTATCGGCGGATGATTTCCGGGGTATCGAGAGGATTGGTTCTGTCCGTGTTGCTCGGCAGCGCTGCTTACGGGCAGGTGGGTTTGACGGGCACCGAACCCGGCTTGGAAGATGCGGTGCGATGGAAGTGGAGGCAGTCTCCCTCGGATGCGAAGAGCTGGGGGTTGGAAATTCCGGAGCCCCCGCCGGAAGTGCCTGCAGCGCCTGCCTTCCCGGGCGCGCCCCCGGTTTTGAACCAGGAAAATTCGTATGAGGTCCGGAAGGGAGATGCCCTGATCCTGATCGCCAAAAAGCACGGCCGGACGGTTGCGCAGCTGAAAGCGGCAAACGGGCTGCAGAACGACATGATCCGGATCGGGCAGGTGATCAAGATCCCGACGATCCAGGAATGTATCGCGCTCGGACTTCCCCCCGAAAAGCCCGCGGCCCCGAAGCAGAAGCCTTCCGGAAAAGGAACCCCCGATCCCGGCCTGGATATGGAGGCCCTGATTCTTCAGGTGTTCCTGGACCGCCAGAATTTCTCGGCGGGACCGATCGATGGAAAGTCGTCGCCCGCATTCCAAAAGCTGGTCTACCTTTATCAGACATTCAAAGGCCGCGATTCGGTCGTGGCAGATGCCCGGACAGCGGTCGGCGATCCGATGACGCGATACAAACTGCGGGCGGAGGATTTTCGTTTCATCGCCCCACCGAAGGCCGAGAGGCCGGTCGAAAAATCCCAAGCCCCTCCCGGGCCTCTCAGGCAACCGGCTCAGGTCTATGCGGAGATGACGTCATCCCCGATGATGGCCTACCGGACGCCCTGGGAGTTTGTCGCGGAGCGCTTCCACTGCGATGAGGCGCTCTTGAAGGCGTTGAACCCGGACATCAAATCCGTGCCGATGGCGGGCATGGAATTTCAGGTCCCGAATGTCCGCCCGTTTGCCATCGAAAGCGCACTGAATCCACCTCTTCAGCCGGCAGCCGACCCGCGAGATGCCATCACCGCCGCCATCGTGGACCTGTCGCGCCTGGAGATTTACCGCAACGACCAGATCGAGGCGATCCTGCCGGTCTCGCCGGCCCGGCCCGGCCTCCGGGGCAAGGGGGAATGGAAAATTCTGGATGCCATCCCCCGGCCCCGCCTGGCCACGCTTCGCGAGCCCCGCGATCCGCCCAAGCCGGTCAGCTCGTTTTTTACGGGTGAAAACCCGCTCCCGCCATCGGAGATGCTGGCATCCGAGGAATTTCTCCCGCCCGGGCCGAACAACCCCGCCGGGATCATCTGGATCAACCTGACCAAATCGGACAACCCGGAAATCCTGCCTTACGGACTGCATGGAACCAGCATCCCCGGGAGCATGAACAAGCTGGCGAGCATCGGCGGATTCCGGATGCCGAACTGGGACATCGCGCGCGCAGCCCGCATGCTCCCGTCGGGCACAACGCTGTTTTGGAAGCAGTCCTCGGCACCGACGGCCGCTCCGGCGGCCCCGCCAGCGCCATCCGCCGAGCCGGCTGCGTCAACGGCGGCCCCGCCCGCTGAAGCTCCAACGATGCTGCCATTCCGGCCATCCGCTCCACAACCGTGACCCCCGCCTGTCCGCCGCAGGTCAACCTCCTCGCGCCTGCCGGCGACTGGAGCTGCCTGCGCGCGGCGGTCGCAAACGGCGCTGACGCTGTCTATTTCGGGATGCCCCGGTTCAACGCCAGGATGCGTGCCGACAACTTCCGCGATGACGAACTGCCCGACGTGGTCGCATTTCTTCACAACCACGGGGTCAAGGCATACGTCGCACTGAACGTTCTGATCTTCACCGATGAGCTGCCCGATGCCGTCGCTGAACTCCGGTCGCTTCACGCTGCGGGGGTGGACGCCGTGATCATTCAGGATGTCGGCCTCGCCGATATTTCGCGGCGGATGTTTCCCGACCTCCACGTGCATGCGTCCACCCAGATGACAATCTCCTCGCCGGAGGGCGTCCGCTTTGCCGGGTTGCTCGGTGTCCGGCAGGTTGTCCTTGCCCGCGAGCTCTCGCTCCGGGAGCTGGAAAAATTTCCGCCCATCCTCCCGCTGGAGGTTTTTGTTCACGGGGCCCTGTGTGTCGCGTATTCCGGGCAATGCCTGACAAGCGAGGCGCTCGGGCGACGGAGCGCGAACCGTGGCGAATGCGCCCAGGCCTGCCGGATGCCATACGAGCTGATCGTGGACGGCGCCCTCCGCGATCTCGGCGACAGGCGCTACCTTCTCTCGCCGCAGGATCTGGCTGCCGTCCGGGAAATTCCGGACCTGATCGCCCGCGGAGTCGTCAGCTTCAAAATCGAAGGACGCCTCAAATCTCCGGAATACGTCGCAGCCGTCACCTCGGTTTACCGCAAGGCGCTGGATGCCGCGCTGGAGAGCCGGGCGAACCCGGTCACGGCCGACGACCAATACCGCCTGGAGATGACGTTCTCGCGCGGGCTCTACAGCGGGTGGATCCACGGGGTGAACCACCAGGAGCTCGTCGGAGGGCGCTTCGGAAAAAAGCGCGGGGCCTTCGTCGGGCGGGTCACCCGGTCGGAAAACGATCATGTGGAACTCGATGCCCGCGCCGTCCACCTCAAACCCGGCGACGGCGTCGTTTTTGATACCGGCGGAAATACCGAAACCGAGCAGGGCGGGCGGATCTTTGAAATCAGGGGGCCGAAGGTTTTCTTCGAACATCACAAGCTCGATTTTGGCGCCATCCCGCCAGGCACACGCGTCTGGAAAACCGACGATCCCGCGCTCGACCGCGAGCTGCGCAAATCGTTCGCGGGAAAACTCCCGGCACGCCCGTCTGGAAAGGCCGCCTTGGATTTCACGGTCGGCGGCTCTGCGGGAAGTCCCCTCACTCTCGAGTGCCGAGGCGTCCGCCTCTCTTCCACCATTCCGCTTGAACCGGCCCTTACCCGCCCGCTGACGAACGACTCGCTCTCCGCCCAGCTCGGCAAGCTCGGCGAGACCCCATTTGCCCTCCGAAATATCATCAATCGCCTCGAGGGAGCCGTCATCCTCCCGGTTTCCGAACTCAACCGGCTCCGAAGGGAAATGATCGCCCGGCTCGCGGAGCGGGGAAGCGAACCGCTCGTCTCCCTGGAGGACATCCTCCCCTCTTTTGCTCCGGCAACCGCGGCAACCCCGTCGCTCATGGTTCTGTGCCGTTCTCACGAGCAGCTCCTCGCCTCCCTCGATGCCGGAATCCGCGAAATCGCGGTCGATTACGAGGACATCCGCCGATACAAGGACGCCGTCGCCGCCGTGCGCGCAGCCGGCTCCGCACAGATCCTCCTCGCCACACCCCGAATCCAGAAAGCGGGCGAGGAAGGATTTTTCAAACTCATCGAAAATGCCGGCCCGGACGGGGTGCTCATCCGCAACGTCGGCGGGATCGCCCATTTCTCCGGCTCGCCCCTGCGCAAAATCGGGGACTTCTCGCTCAACGTCGCCAACCCGGCCACGGCCGCCGTTTTTCACCGCCTCGGGCTCGAGCGCCTCACCATCTCCCACGACCTCAACACCGGCCAAATCCTCCGCCTCCTCCGGCAGGCCCCGGCGGATTGGTTCGAGCTCACGATCCACCACCACATGCCGATGTTTCACATGGAGCACTGCGTGTTCGCCGCCTTCCTCAGTGAGGGCACCGACCACACCAATTGCGGACGCCCCTGCGACCGCCACCGCGTCCACCTCCGCGACCGCGTCGGAATGAACCACCCCCTCCGCGCCGATGTCGGTTGCCGGAACACCCTCTTCAACGCCGTTCCACAATCCGGCGCGGAATTCTTTCACGACTTTCTCGCCGCCGGAATCCGCCGCTTCCGCATCGAGCTCCTCGAAGAATCCGCCGGGGAATCCCGCCGCATCATCGACGCCCACCTCTCCCTCCTCAATGGCTCGGCCACCGGCACCTCCACTTGGAAATCGCTCAAAGCCCGCAACCAGGTCGGCGTCACCAGAGGGACCTACTAGAGTAGTCCGCCCAACGGATAGCGGATGATGTTGTAGAGGCGGTTGTGCCAACCGCCTATGGATTTTCCACAGACCCTTGGCACAAGGGTCTCTACAATAAGCCCTGTCGCGCGATAGGGATAATATGTCCTCTGCTTGGCGGACTACACTGGTCTCAAAATAGAAACATCTTTCAACAATGCTTGCCCCAGCCGGGACAAGCATTGTTGATGCGCATTGCGTCGGGAAAGCGCATCTGAACAATTTTCAGACGAACAATACCATCGAAGCCCTCATTCATTACGACCGCGATAAATACAGGCTTCGCATTTTTCCCTGGCTCCGATAGAAAATCACGGCGATGAAACCTGCCACCGAGGAATTCCTCTACGCATTGCTCTGGACGACGGATACCGCCGCGCGTCCGGCATGGAGGAAGCTGGGGGATTCCTGCGAGGGCTGGGCCTATCGCCACGGGCTGCTGAGGCGGATCCGCCAACTGGAAGCGCAAGGGGTCATCGAGGTGAAGGATTCCCCCGGCGAGGGGCGCGCTCTGCGTCTCACGGAGAGCGGCCTGCAAATCGCACGGAGGGGGGTTCATCCGCCGGCGCTCTGGGCGCGCGAGTGGGACGGCCGCTGGCGGATCGCATTTTTCGACCTCAAGCAGGACAAGGTGCGCGCCAGGCTGCGCCGGGTGCTGCGGGACCTGCGGTTCGGGTGCCTCCAGCGGAGCGTGTGGATTTCTCCGGACTCCTCCGCCTCGATCCAAGTCGCCCTGGCCGGGGAGGAAATCGATGTCGCGAGCCTGGCAATTTTTGACGGACACCCCGCATCGGAGAGCGCCGAAATCGTCAAGGCCTCATGGGATTTCGATAAAATCGGCCGGCTCTACCAGGCCTGGCAGCGCCATGCCGCCTCGGTCGAGACCCCGGGTGCCTGGGAGCGCATGATCCCGTCCGATCGGAACGACTGGTTTCGAGAGGAGCGACGCATCTGGGCCGCGATCATCCGCGTAGATCCCTTCCTTCCAGCAACCCTGCTGCCCGCCGGCTATCCCGGACAGGCTGTCTGGGAGCAGCGAATGACGCTTCTCCCCCGGCTCTTTGCGTGAGCAGAAACCACGGATGGCAAGCAAGCCCGGTCGCGACGCGAAAAGGCTTTGAAGATCGCTTCTCGCGAAATGTTCGACTCCAGAGTAGGGTGTATCTTGTGAAACCTCTGCTGCCGGTCTTGGTCTCCTGCATCTGCGCTGCTTCCGTCTATGGGCAGACGCAGGAGAAGAAGCTCATGGACCGCATCAAGAGGCCGGATATGGAGATGTCAAGCCCCATGCAGGGAAAGGCATTCGGAGGAAAGACCGGGTCCCTCGCGCTGCGGCAGGCCGGAGAATCCAAAGACAGCTACGCCGGGGTCCGGGACGCCTACATCAAGGACTTCCCCTACACGCGCTCGTTCCTGGGAATCAAGAACCCCTGGTTCGGCGGCAAGGTGTATGATTCCAAAACAGCGGACACATTCTCCAAATCGGTGATCGTGAACGCGGACCGCGAGGTGCCGGTGAGGAAGGCGGAAGCGTCCGGCTACTATGACGCGGCGAAGGGCGCGAACTTCGGCTCCCCGGTGGTGCCGGTCCGCCAGTATATTCCCCAGCCATCCGCGCAGGGGGCGGTTAACAAAATCACCGACAAGATCAACAACAAGATGACGATTGACGAAGTGCGGGAATTGCTGAACAAACCCCGTTGATTCCCATGTCCACAATTTCTTTTCTCACCCGGGGTTGCGCAAAAGTTCACAGCGAGACCGAGTTGGAGGCGAAGCTCGCGCTCGGCCGTCCGCTGCGGATCAAGCTGGGCGTTGACCCGACCGCGCCGGACATCCACCTCGGGCACGGCGTCGTCCTGTCGAAGCTCCGCGAGTTCCAGGATGCCGGGCACGAGGCGATTTTGATCATCGGGGATTTCACGGCGATGATCGGCGACCCGAGCGGCCGCTCGGTGACTCGGCCGCAGCTCACGCACGACCAGGTGCTCTCGAACGCGAAGAGCTACCAGGAGCAGGCGTTCAAGATCCTCACCCGCGAGCGCGCGAAGATCGTCTTCAACGGAGAGTGGTTCGAGGCCATGAGCTTCGAAGAGGTGATCAAGCTCAACAGCCGGGTCACGCTCCAGCAGATGCTCGTCCGCGAGGATTTCCGCGACCGACTCGACAAGGGCCAGCCGATCCGCGCGCACGAGATCCAGTATCCGATCATGCAGGGATGGGATTCCGTGATGATCCGCTCGGATGTCGAGCTCGGCGGCACCGACCAGCTCTTCAACATCATGGTCGGACGCGACCTCCAGCGCGAGGAGGGCCAGCCGCAGCAGGTCGCCATGACGATGCCGATCCTCGAGGGGCTCGACGGACACCAGAAGATGAGCAAGAGCCTCGGCAATTATGTCGCGCTCAACGAGGCGCCGGGGGACATGTTCGGAAAGCTCATGAGCATCAGCGACGAACTCATGGCGCGGTATTACGAGATCCTTCTCCATGAGGCGCTGCCGGCGGATGTTCACCCGATGGAGGCCAAAAAGGCTCTGGCCCGCAGGATCACCGAACGCTTCCACGACGGGACGGCCGCGGCCCGGGCGCTCGAGGAATTCAACACGCGGTTCAGCGCGCGCGATCTGGAGTCCGCCGAGCTGCCCGCCTATGCTCCCGGCGCGTCACGCGATTTTGTGAGCCTCGTCGTCGAGGCCTTCACGCAGTGCTTCAAAATTTCCCGCTCGCGTTCCGAAGCCCGGCGCCTCATCGAAGGCGGAAGCATCCAGTGGCGCGGGGAAAAGGTCTCTGATCCCAAGTCCGTTCTCGCCGAAGGCGAGACCGGCGTCCTCAAGCTCGACAAAACCCGCGCGGTGAGGATCCAGGGCTGAAGGGGCCGGGCGCTGTGTTTATTTCCGGAGGGATCAGGCGCCGATGGCATCCTGAATGGCGGAGGCAATTTTATCGGCGTGGGCGTCGATGACGTCCTGCTCGCGGCCCTCGATGAGAAGGCGGATTTTCGGTTCGGTTCCGCTGTAGCGCAGGAGGACGCGACCCTTGCCGGCCAGGGCGGATTCCGCGGCGGAGAGGAGTTCGGGGACGTGCTTGAGCGAACCGACCGGAGGCTTTTCGCGGACGCGGAGGTTGCGCTGGGCCTGCGGGAATTTTTTCAGGACCTTTTTGAGCTCGCTGAGCGGCTTTCCGGAATCGACCATGACCCGGAGGATCTGGAGCGCGCTGACGATCCCGTCGCCGGTGGTGGCGAAGTCGCGGAAGATCATGTGTCCGCTCTGCTCGCCGCCGACGTTGTGTCCGTCGCGGAGCATCGCTTCGATGACGTAGCGGTCGCCGACCTTCGTGCGCAGGATGCGGCCGCCGTGCGTGGAAAGCGTCTCGTCGAGCCCGAAATTGCTCATGACCGTGGCGACAAGTGTGTTGCCCTCAAGGCAGCCGCGCCTGAGGAAATCCACCGCGGCGATCGCCATGATCTCGTCGCCGTCCACGAGCTCGCCGTTCTCGTCGCAAAGGAGGACGCGGTCGGCATCGCCGTCGTGGGTAATTCCGACATGCGCGCCGGTTTCCCTGACCAGCCGCTGGATCTCGCCGGGATGGGTGCTGCCGCAATCCGCATTGATGTTCGTTCCGCTGGGCTGGTTGTGGAAGACCTGCACGTCGGCGCCGAGCTCGCGGAGGATGCAGGGCGAGGATTTGTAGGCGGCTCCGTTCGCGCAATCCAGGGCGACCTTCAGCGACTCGATCGTCCTCCCGCGCGGGAAGCTCTGCTTCGCGAATTCCACGTAGCGCCCGAGCGCGTCATCGATGCGGAATGCCTTGCCGATTTTCGTCGCGGTCGGCCGGATGTTTTCGATCTCGCCGCTGAAGACGAGACCCTCGATCCGGGCCTCGATCGCGTCGTCGAGCTTGTATCCGTCGTGCCGGAAAAATTTGATGCCGTTGTCCTCGTAGGGATTGTGTGAGGCGGAGAGGACGATCCCCGCGTCTGCCCGCAGCGAGCGGGTGATGAACGCCACGCCGGGGGTCGGGAGCGGGCCGATGACAAGCACATCCACGCCGAGCGAGGTGAGCCCGGCGACCATCGCATTCTCCAGCATGTATCCCGAAAGGCGGGTGTCTTTTCCAAGAACCACCTTCCGCTTGGCCCCGTTCGGATGTCCCGGCGCGCCGAGTTCGGAAAAGACATGGGCCGCCGCGCGGCCGAGCTTGAGAGCGGTTTCGGCGGTGACGGGCTCGATGTTTGCCACTCCGCGGATGCCGTCGGTTCCGAAAAGTTTTCGCTGGTGCTCGCTCATGATTTGGATTTTTTGGAAGGGGTGGGCTTTGGTGAGGGCGAGGGTTTTGGAGAGTCTGCCGGCTTCGGGGCTTCCTCCGTCTTCGGTAGGTCGGCCTGAGGAGGGAGGAGCCTGGCGGTCTCGTTCGCGCGGTCGCGCGGAAACTCAAACCGGGTGCTGGCCCGCTCCACGTTCTGCCGGATGAGATACCACAGGGCCGTGGCCAGGATCAGGCACGCGACCTTCGCTCTCCAGTTGTTGAGGATGATCTCTTTCATACTTTTCTTGCAGAAGAAGCTGGCTCAGCCGACGCCGGAACTTTTCCAGGCTCAGATTGCGCTCGATCAGGCCGCTGTGGCAAATCGAAACCTGTCCGGTCTCCTCGGACACGATGATCGCGACGGCGTCGGACTCCTCGCTGAGCCCGAGCCCCGCGCGGTGGCGCAGGCCGAGGTTCCGGTCGAGGTCCTCCCGCTGGGTCAGCGGAAAGATGCATGCGGCGGAAACGATCCGGTCCCCGCGCATGATGAGCCCCCCGTCGTGCAAGACGGTCTTCGGCTGGAAAATCGTGAGGACCAGCTCCTTGGAATACTCGCTGTCGATCAGGACGCCCGTGTCGGAAAGCGCTTTGAGGCTGAGCTCGCGCTCGATGGCGATCAGCGCGCCGAATCCTTTGCTGGCCAGCTCGAATACGGTGTCGGTGATTTCCTCGATCGTCTCGCGCTCCTCGAACACCGAGGTGAAAAACCGGTGGCTCCCGAGCTCGGTCAGCGCCCGCCTCAGCTCGGGCTGGAAAATGACCACGAGCGCGATCGCCAGAAAGACGGAAAAGCTTTTCAGGATCCACCCGATGACCATGAGGTTGAGCAGCTGGGAGACGAGCGTGAGGGTCAGGAAGACGAGCGCGAGCCCCATGAGGATGCGAGCCCCGTGGGTGCCGCGCAGGTAGAGGTAGATGTAATACAGAACGACCGCGAGGATCAGGATCTCGATCCCCGAGGTCCAATTCTCACGAAAGAATTTTCCAGCCGTTTCAAGCACCGCCCAGAATCGCTTCCGTCATCCGGAGCGCCTCCCTGTGGGGTTTGACATCATGCACCCGGAAAATCGCGGCTCCGCGCTCGCGGCAGAGGCAGGTGAGAGACAAGCCGGGCCAGAGCCGGTCCTCCGGATCCTGTGCCCCGGCAATCCAGCCAAGGAAGGATTTCCGGGAGACTCCGATCAGGAGCGGGCGCTGGAATTCCAGAAAGGATGACAGCCCGGAGAGCAGCCGCAGGTTGTGCTCCGGGGTTTTTCCAAATCCGATTCCTGGGTCGAGGGCGATGCTCATCGGGTCAATCCCGCATTCTACCGCCCGCTGCATGGCCTGTCGAAAAAAATCCCCGACCCCGGCGATGACATCCTCATAACGGGGGTTCTGCTGCATGGTCTGCGGGGTTCCCTGCATGTGCATGATCACGACCCCCGCCCCGCTGCGTGCCACGACGCCGGCCATTGCCGGATCGCCGCGCAGCCCGCTCACATCGTTCACGACATCCGCTCCGGCTTCGACGGCCGCCTCCGCGACCGCCGCTTTCGTTGTATCGATCGAGAGCAGAGATTTTCCGCGCAGCCCGCGGATCACCGGAATCACCCGGCGGAGTTCCTCATCCTCCGGAATGCTCCGGGAGCCCGGCCGCGTGGATTCGCCGCCGATGTCGATGAGGTCGGCTCCTTCGGATACCATTTGCAACCCGTGCGCGACCGCCGCCTCCGGCTGGAGAAATTGTCCCCCGTCGGAAAACGAGTCGGGCGTGGCATTCAGGATGCCCATGATCCAGCCGCGCCGCGAGAGCTCGTGGTCGCGGCCTCGAATCCGCCAGATCATTTTTCGAGCCGGATGCCGGCCGACCGCCCGTGCGCGTCGAGCCCCTCAATCGAGCTGAACGTTTCGAGGTAGGGCATCGAGGCGCGGAGCGAGGGCTCGTCGAACATGACGACGCTGGTGCGCCGCTGGAACTGGTCGGCCGTCAGCCCGGCAAACGACTTGCCGGCGCCCCCGGTCGGCAGCTCGTGGCTCGGTCCGGCCAGAAAATCTCCTCCCACGACCGGAGAGAGCCCACCGAGGAAGATGGCGCCCGTGGTGGTGAGGCGCAGGGCGATCTCGCCCGGCCGCGCGGTCGCGATCGAAACGTGCTCGGCGGCATAATCATTCGCCAGTTTGACCGCCGCATCCATGTCGGGAACGAGGACAAGGGTGGCATTCTTCAATGCGGCGGCGAGCGCCTTCGGGCGCCGGGAGAGCTTGGCCTGCTTGCCGAGCGCCTTCTCAACGGCGGAGAGGATTTTTGGCGAGTCGGTCACGAGGATCGACTGGCTGCCGTGGCCGTGCTCGGATTGGGCGAGAAGATCGGCCGCGATCCATTTCGGATTCGCCGTGCTGTCGGCGATCACGAGCACCTCGCTCGGGCCCGGCAGCAGATCCACGCCGACCCGCCCGAAAACCTGCCGCTTGGCTTCCACCACAAAGGCATTTCCCGGCCCGAAAATCTTCTGGACCGGCCGGATCGTTTTCGTCCCGCAGGCCAGAGCCGCGATCGCCTGGGCGCCCCCGACACGATAAATTTCCGTCGCCCCGCATTCGGCGAGCGCCGCGAGGAGGGCGGGGTGGACGACGCCGGATTTTCCCGCGGGCGTGACGGCGACGATTTCAGGGACTCCTGCCGCGGCCGCCAGCGTGCAGGTCATGATGGCGGACGATACCAGCGGGGCGGTTCCGCCGGGGACATAGATGCCGACGCGCTGGAACGGGTCGAACCGCTCTCCGACCACGGCGCCCTGGCGGTTTTTCATGAACCAGCTTTTCCGGAGGCTGCGGCGGGCGAAGTTCCGCACATTTGCGCGTGCCGCCGAGATGGCCCGGCGCACGTCGGGATCGAGCTCGGCGATCGCGCGCGCAGTTTCGGCCGGCGCGACGGGGATTTGTGCGGGAGTCAGGGACGGGCCACCGAACTTCTTTGTGTAGCGGAGGAGCGCCGCGTCTCCCTTCGCCACGACATCCGAGAGAATTTTTGCCACGACCGTGCGCACTTTGGGGTCGGGGACCAGCCGGCGGTTGAGCGCTGCGGCAACGGACTTTTTGTAGCCTTTGTCTTTGGGGCGGAGGATCTTCATCTCAGCGAATGTAGGCGATGAGGAAGGCGGTGACGAAGATGTTCACCAGGGCGAGCTCGAAGAAGAAATACCATCCGAGCTTCATCAGCTGGTCGTAGCGGAACCGCGGGAGCGTCCACCGGACCCAGATGAAGAAGAGGAGCAGGGCGCACACCTTCGCGAAAAACACGCCGATGTTGACCAGGCCGAAGAGAAGGCCGGCGAGCCCGGGAAGGGAGCCGTCCGGAACAAGCGGGAGGCTCCATCCTCCGAGGAAGAGCGTGACGATCACGCCGGATCCCGCGATCATCGCCGCATACTCGCCGAGGAAAAAGAGCGCGAACCCCATCGAGGAATATTCGGTGTGGTAGCCGCCGACGAGTTCCTGCTCAGCCTCCGGAAGATCGAATGGCAGGCGGTTCGTCTCGGCGAACATTGCGATCAGGAAGATCGCAAACGAGATGATCATCGGGATCGAGAGGAGGAGGCGCTGGAGCGACCAGCCGGCTGCGAACGTCCCAAGAACCGCGTCCCAATCGCCCGAGAGGATCATCGGCCAGTCGAGCCCCTTCGGCCACCACGGGGCGACGAGCCAGCCGTTCTTCACCTGCCAGCTGACGATGTCGGGAAGGCTCAGGGTCTGGCAGATCATGAAGACCGGGATGACAGAAAGCCCGAGCGCCAGCTCGTAGGAGATCATCTGCGAGCTCGACCGGATGCCGCCCAGAAACGGGTATTTGGAATTTGACGCCCAGCCGGCCAGCACGATCCCGTAAACCCCCAGCGAAGACACCGCGAAGACGTAGAGCACGCCAATGTTCACGTCGGCGATCACCATCGGAACCCCCATAAGCGACGAGCCGAACGGCAGCACCGCCAGCACCAGGATCGGCGGGATCATCGCCAGCTTCGGCGCGATGTAGTAGTAAAACTTGTTCACCCCTCCCGGCATGAAGTTCTCCTTCAGGAGGAGCTTGAGGGCGTCGGCGATCGGCTGTCCAAGGCCGAAAAAAGGAATGTCCTTCTTGAACCCGAGCAGCGTGAGAGGGATCCCCACGCGGTTCGGCCCCACGCGGTCCTGGATCAGGGCGCAGACCTTCCTCTCGGCGTAAACCGTATAGGAAACAAGCCCGAGGATCACGGCCAAAAGCCCGATCGTCTTGGCCAGCGACGTCCAGACCAAAAAGACCTCCGGAACGAAGAGCACACTCAAAATGTCCATGAAATCTGCTTATCCTTCCGCGCCGCCGCCTGTCGAGGATCAAAAGCTTTCAGCGTCCCTCGCGGGCTCCTGCCGGCTTGCGGAACAGGTAGTGGCTCACCAGCCACTCGTTGCCGCCGCGATATCCCCACAGCTCGGCGCACGACATGAAAAAGACCCTCCAGTAGGCGCGCCATTTCGCCGCCTGGTCGGCTCCGTAGGTTTTCTCCAGGATCGGCGTGATCGCCTTTTCGTTGGCATCCATACCTTGCAGCCAGGCCTCGGAGGTCCGCTGGTAGTGGGTTCCATTCACCCGCCAGTGACCCTCGATCGAAAGGTCGTCCTGGAAATAGAGGAGAAGATCGTCCGAGGGCATCGTTCCTCCGGAGAAGAAATATCGGGTGATCCAGTCGGAGGGATCGGCGCCTTCGAAGTGGTAGGCGAACTCGCGGTGGGTGAAGATGTGAACAAAGAGCTTCCCTCCCGGGCGGAGCCAGCCGGCGACCTTCCCCATGAGCTTCTGGTAGTTTTTCATGTGCTCGAACATCTCGACCGAGACGACGCGGTCGAACCCCTCCGCCTCCGCCTCGAACGAGTTCATGTCGGCGGTGAGGATCCGGATGTTCCCGAGGCCCCGCTTGGCCGCCTCGGCCTCGATGTGAACTTTCTGAGTTGCGGAGTTCGACACCCCGGTGATCCGGGAGTGCGGATAGTGCTCCGCCATCCAGAGCGTCAGGCTTCCCCAGCCGCAGCCGAGTTCGAGCACGTCCTGGCTGTCGGCGAGCTCGGCGCGGCGGCAGGTGAGTTCCAGCATCGCCTCCTCCGATTCCGCAAATGTTGTTTCCTCGCGCGGCCACAAGCCGCTGCTGTATTTCATCCGCGGGCCGAGGACGAGGCGGAAGAACTCCGTCGGGACCTCGTAGTGCTGCTCGTTGGCGTCTCCGGTCTTGATCGCGATCGGGCTTGCCTTGAGGTCCCGGATGAATGCGGCCAGCGACTCTCCCTGTTCCTCCGCGCCCTCCCGCGTCTCCTCCCGGATTTTTTTGGCGAGCAGGTTGCGGATGCCGATCCGGATTGCGGCATCGGGCAGGAGGTTGCGGGCGAGCAGGTCGTCGAGCGAGATCATGATGTTTTTGGAAACCAGGGAATAAACGCGCTTGTCCGCCGCTGGTAGTCCCGGTAGGCGTCGCCGCGGGATTTGAGCGAATGCGCCTCGGAGGGGGGGATGCCGGTCACGCAGGTGAGAAAATACAGCATCAGCAGCGGGCTCAGCGCGCCGGTCCATCCCCACGGGGACCCGAGCGCGAAGACAAAATAGGCGACCCAGACGAGCCATTCAAAAAAGTAGTTCGGGTGGCGCGAATACCTCCAGAGCCCGAACCCGCAGACCTTTCCGCGGTTTGCGGGCTGTGCGCGGAAGAATGCCAGCTGCGCATCGGCCACGGACTCCCCGCCGATTGCCACCAGCCAGATGAGCAGCCCCGCCACCTCGAAGGCCCCGATCGTGCCGTTCGGATCTGCGCAGGCGAGCGCGACCGGAAGGCTCAGCAGCGCGATCAAAACCCCCTGGAGCTGAAAAAACCCGAAGAACATCAGCCACGTGTGTTTGGGAAACTGGTTTCTGAGCTCCGCATACCTGGGGTCCTCCTCCGGGTGGTGCGACATCACCCGTCTGTAGAGATGGGTTCCCAGGCGGAAGCTCCAGGCGCAGACCATGGCCGCGATCAGGCCGTTCCTCAACGGCTGGCCGCTCCCGAAAATTCCGCAGAAGACCGCCACCGGGGCGAATCCGAACGACCACCAGATGTCCACGATCCCGGCATTGTTCATCCGCTTCGCAAAAAACCACACCACTACCATCATCCCCATCGCAATCGCGGCGGAACCGCACAATAGAAAGACCGGTGTCATCAGAATTTATGCGGCCAAAGTCTCATGGCGAAATGGAAAACTTTCCGCTCCCGACCCGGACCGCAGGCGAAATGTCCGGCGGGGTCGCGTTTTGCTCGGCGGTCCCCACCCACGACCGCTTTTGATATCCGTCGCTGGACGGATAGATCAGGTCGTTCCAGCCATCCGGCCAGGTGCAAAGCGCCCCGTCCTTGGTCTGCTCCCACTTGCCCTCGGTTCCGCCTGAAATCGTGCTGAACGCGCGTCCCGAGGACTGCAGGGTGATATAAAGATATTCCCCGTCCGGCTCCTTGTTCAGCTGCCAGACTCCGGCGAAGCTGTCGCCCTCGAGCTTCCGGGCTGGCGCTTCGTTTTTCCATTTTCCCGTGAGATCCGCGCCGGGCTCGAACCCGCGGTGGAGAAAAGTTTCCCCCTGTGCCACGATGACATCTGTCCAGCCGTCCTGAAAAAACACGATGAGCCGCCCCCCGTCGGTGCGCCAGAAGCCCCGTTCCCCGCGGACCCCTGATGGCCCCTTCACCCACGTGCTGACCGCCTGGCCATCGGGAAACACCACAATTTCAAATTCCTGCCCCTGTTCGTCCGTCGTGGCCCAGGTGCCCGCGAATGCAGCGGGATCAACCGCCACGGCCGGCGGCGCCTCGGCTCGTTTCTCTTCCACCGGAGCCTGAGGTGGTGGAACAGCCTCCGACGGAGCCGGGCGTGAACATCCACACAGAAGAAGTGCCGCGAGGAGGAGAGTGGGCGCAAATTTCATCCGGAGGCGATTCTCCGCGTCCGCAACGCGGGGTGCAACCCCTTTCTGAAGAGCCGCCGGAGAACCCCACAGCCGAAGCGGTATTATAGCGCGGTCGCTTGTTTAAAACGCATCGCTGCGTAGGAGGTTGAGATGCACGAAGCTTGACGGGGCCGGATTTGTTTCTGATAGCCTGTCAGGTTCATGACATCCCACGAATTGTTCGCCCGGTTTTCGTCCGGGGAGGCGGCAGAAGTTCTTGCATGGCTGCAGGAGAATGACCGGGCCGCCTACAAGACGATGGCGGGGCTTTTGGCGACCCGGCGCAAGCTGCGCCCGGTCTTTGTGGAGCGCAAGCCCCGGGAGGAGCGGAACCTTTGGATCAAAGACGCCCTCGGCAAACCCGCCAACGCCGACCTCGCCGCCGAAATCCTGCAGGCCTGGATCATGGGCGCGCACGGGCAGATGGTTTGCAGTTTTTTGGATTCGCTGAAGATTCCCCACGACGGCAAGGGGCTCATCGAGTCCCTTCCTGCGGAGCCCGCCGCCGGAGACGTGGAGCGCGCGGTGGAGGAGCTGTTCTCGAAATTCCCTGCTTCCGCTGTCCGCGCCTACCTGCATCTTTTTTCCTCCATGGAGATGACCGAATGGCCCCGCCTGAATGAGATGGTCTCCACCGATTCCCGTTTATGCCCAAACCCGCAAACCCCGTAACCCCGTTCGGCCAGTCGCTTCACGACGCGCTCGAGACATTCCAGTCGCTGGGACCGCTCGAGTCCGAAATCAAAGTGGCGGCCGCCCTGGTGCTCGATTGCCTCAAGTCGGGGGGAAAGCTGCTCTTCTGCGGGAATGGCGGGAGCGCTGCGGACAGCGCGCACATCGCCACGGAGTTCACCTGCCGGTTTTCCGGTGACCGCCGCCCCTACCCGGGAATCGCGCTCACGGCCGATGGCGGGCTTCTCACCGCGATCGGGAACGACTACGCGTTTCAGGACATTTTTTCCCGTCAGGTCCGCGCCTACGGACGCCGGGGCGACATCCTCATCGCCCTGACCACCAGCGGGAAGTCGCGCAATGTCCTTTCGGCCGTTGAGGAGGCCCGGCGCATCGGGATGAAAACGATCGTCTTCCTCGGCAAAGGGGGCGGCTTCACAAAAGGCGCGGCCGATATCGAGATCATGGTCCCGGGAACCGTCACCGCGCGGATCCAGGAGGCCCAGAAGTTTTTGCTCCATGTGCTCTGCGAGCTCGTCGAGCCCGGGCTGGAGAAGGAATGACAACGCCTCTCGGAAATCAATTGGCTGATGCGGCGATCAGGGAGAACGGGCGTCCCGCCCGTTTGGGCACGGACCATGCAATTTCATGCTGGGATTTTTCACAGGCGGGACGCCTGTGCTCCCTGTGTTGCTCCGGCAACAAACCTTTCCTGGAGAAGGAATGACAACTCTCTTCGCGGCATTTTCCGCGGTGCTCGGAGCGGTTGTTGGATCGTTTCTCAATGCCTGCATCCACCGCATGCCGCGGGGAATCAGCCTGTCGAATCCGAAGCGCTCGTTCTGTCCGTCGTGCAACAGGATGATCCCGTGGTATGAGAACATCCCGGTGGTGAGCTGGGTCGCGCTCTGGGGAAATTGCTCGGGCTGTGGAACTCGAATCTCTCCACGATATCTGTTTGTCGAGGTGCTCACGGCGGCTTGCTTTTGGGCGCTCGCGATGCGCTATGGGCTGCCGCTGGCCCCGGCCTACTGGATTTTGATTTCGCTGCTCATTGCCGCCACGTTCATCGACATCGGGCACTTCATCATCCCCGATGAGATCACGCTCGGCGGCACCGCGGCCGGGTTCCTTTGCTGCCTGGCCCTGCCCGGGCTCATGGGCACGTCGTCCCTCCTCGTTTCGGGAGGGCTTTCGCTTGCCGGCGCTGCGCTGGGGGCGGGACTCCTCTGGCTCGTGGTCGAGGGCGGCAAGCTCGCCTTCGGAAAAAAGAGGCTCCGCTTTGAGAAGTCGGAGGAATTCTGCTGGGTCCGGGATGGCGACCGCGCCGACCTCCACATCGGCGGCGAGACGAACCGCTGGGAGGACATCTTCAACCGTGAAAGCGACCAGCTTGTCCTCAACCCCGACGGCCCGGTCGTGTGCGACGGGCGCGAGCTTCCTCCGGGACCGCTCCGGTTCCATTACGATCGGGTGGAGGCGGGAGGCGAAAAGTTCGAGCTCGACAAGCTCGACCGGATTTCCGGAAACCTCGCCTCGGTCGTCATCCCGCGCGAGGCGATGGGATTCGGCGATGTCAAATTCCTCGCCTGCATCGGCGCCTTTCTCGGATGGCAGGCCGTCCTCTTCACGATTTTCTCCTCCTCGATCATCGGCTGCATCTTCGGTGTGGCCGGCATCCTCATCGCAAGGGACAAGGCGAAGGCCATCCTCCCCTACGGCCCCTACCTCGCCCTCGGCGCCGCCATCTGGCTCTTCGGCGGAAAGGAACTCACAGACTGGTATTTTTCGCAATTCCACGGAGGGTTCGCCCGATGACCGGGTCTCCCTCCCCGGCATCCGGCAGGGATGCCGAATGTCCCACACGCAGGATGCGTGCGCTCCCACTTCCGACTTCCATTTAGATGTCCAAACAAAAAATCCCGTTTTTCCAGTTGTTGCCCGCGTTCTGGGCTCCCTACCTGCGGCTCGCCCACTACCTCAAGCCCTACCGGAAGCGCTTCGCCATGGGCCTTGTCTTCGGGGTGCTCGCAGGGGTGCTCAACGGCGTGATCCCGCTGGTCATCAAAAAGGCGAGCGATGCCATCCTGCCGGCCGGCCAGTCGCTGGACCCCTCGCAGCTGATGAAGCCCGGAGGATTGGATTCGGGGCCGGGCATTGAAAACGTCCTCTGGATCAGCATGCTGATCCCGGCGGTGATGGTGACGCGCGGGATATTTTCCTACCTCAACTCCTACTGCCTCGCCTGGGTGAGCTTGCGCGTGCTCCGGGACATCCGCACCCAGCTCTTCTCCCACCTGATTTCGCAGTCGCTGGGATTTTTCAACCGCTCGAAGGCCGGCAAGCTCATCTCCCGGGTCATGAACGACACCCGCATGGCGCAGAACGCCCTGACCTCAATCTCGGGCGACATCGTCAAGGACCCGATCGCCGTCATCACCGGGGTCGTCGTCCTCGTCTCGATGGACTGGAAATTCGCGCTCTCGACGCTTGTCCTGTTCCCGATCTGTATCGTCCCGGTCGTCGTCTTTGGAAAAAAAGTCCGCCAGGCCGGGAGGGCGGAGGAAAACGAGGCGGGTCAGATGGCGGTCATCCTCCAGGAGACGTTCGCCGGGATCCGGGTCATCAAGTCGTTTGCGCGCGAGGACTACCAGGGTGACCAGTTTGCCAAATCCAGCGAAATCCAGTGCCGGAACAGCCTGCGCGTGCGGAAGAGCACCGACATCGTCCAGCCGCTCATCGAGTCGGTGTCGGCGTTCGGCGTCGTCCTGGCGATCCTCTACGTCTATTACTTCCACATCAGCTTCGGGAAATTCGCCGCCCTCTGCGCAGGAATTTTCCTTCTGTATAACCCGGTCAAGTCGCTGAGCAAAATCCCGATGCTCATGCAGAAGTGCATGGCCTCGGCGACGAATATCTTCGACCTGCTGAAAATGAAATCCGACATCCAGGACAAGCCGGGCGCGGTCGTCCTGACCCGGTGCACCGGGCGGATCGAATTTGATCGCATGAGCTTTTCCTACGGCGTGGACAAGGCCGCCGTCGAGGACATCACGCTCACCGTCGAGCCCGGGAAAAAATACGCGCTGGTCGGCTCGAGCGGCGCAGGAAAAAGCACCCTCCTCTCGCTGGTCCTCCGCTTCTATGATCCACAGAAGGGCCTCATCCGGGTGGACGGGCACGACATCCGGGACATCGCCCAGCGGTCGCTCCGCGAGCAGATCGGCGTCGTCACGCAGGAGACGTTCCTGTTCCACGACACGATCTACGAGAATATCCGGTATGGACGCCTCGACGCCACGCGCGAGCAGATCGTCGCCGCCTCGCAGTCGGCCTATGCACACGACTTCATCCTCGCGCAGCCTGACGGCTACGAGACGGTCGTCGGGGACAAGGGTTGCCTCCTTTCTGGAGGGCAGCAGCAGCGGCTCGCCATCGCCCGAGCCCTTCTCAAGAACGCGCCGGTCCTCCTCCTCGACGAGGCCACCTCAGCCCTCGATTCGGAATCCGAGCGCATGATCCAGGCCGCCCTCGAGCGCCTCTCCGAGGGACGCACCGTCATCGCCATCGCCCACCGGCTCTCCACGATCCTCAAATCCGACTGCATCGTCGTCATGGATCACGGGCGGATCGTGGCCATAGGCACCCACCACCAGCTCCTCGAAAGCTCGGTCCTCTACCGCAACCTCTACGAACTCCAGTTCCACCACCACGAGGCTCCGGTCGTAACCTGACGATGCCTGCGGCTTGACATGTGCAATCATTGATTGCACATTGAATCCATGGCGCAGCTTGTTGTTCGCAGACTGGAGGAAGTTGTTGTCCAAAAGCTCCGGATGACTGCGGCGAAAGCCGGGATTTCCATGGAGGAGCAGCATCGCCGTATTCTGAGATCCGCTCTCGGATCCAGAGCGAAAACATTCAAGGAACATCTCCTCGCAATTCCGGCCGGCGGTGACGATGCCATTTTTGATCGCAAGCGCACAAAGGGTTCCAGACGATTGGAGTTTTGATGCCCGGCTACCTGCTGGATACCAACGTGCTCTCCGAACTTCGCAAGGGCCTGGCTTGCCATCCGAATGTCCGGAAATGGTTTGACAACCACGACGGGTTTTTTGTCAGCGTGATCGCCATCGCGGAGATCCGTGATGGCATCGAGCGGTTGAAACCCCGCGATCCCTCCCAGGCAGCGCGGCTTGAGAAATGGCTCAGGGAAACGGAAAGAAATTTTGGTGAAAGGATTCTTCCCGTCACCGCTTCTGTCGCCGATCGCTGGGGGCGTTTGCGCACACCCCAGCCGATGCCTGACTTCGACCGGTTGCTGGCGGCGACCGCAGCCGAACACGGGCTCGATATTGTCACCCGCAATACCCGCGATTTCGAGCGCCCCGGGATTTCCGTCGTGAATCCCTGGATTGGCCCTGCCTAAAGATTCGGTTGGCGGCAGCGCCCGCCCCGTGCGAAAATTTTTCCATGAACCTGCAGCCATGGATGGTTCCTGGCGACCTCGCGCCGGGCGATCAAAAATCCCTTCACCGCGACTGGTCAGGCGTCGATCTGTGCCGGGTCGGAAGCACGGACGATCCGATGTTCGATTTGGCCTTCGGCGCGCTCTGGTCGGAGTTTGGTTTCATCGGAGAGATCGAGCAGGCGCCCGTGCTGGGCATGAGGATGACGTGGGATCCGTCACAACTCGTCGACGGGTGCGCGATGAGCTACCGGATGATGCTCGCCACCTCCGGAGGAAAGCTTGCAGGGGTCCGCGACCACACGGCCATCGTTCTTGCGGATGAACCGGGAGCGGTCGTCCACCTGTCCCACAATCTGGTCGCGCCGGACTGGAGGCGCACGGGCCTCGCCGGTTGGCTCCGCGCCCTCCCGATGACGACGGCCCGCAATGTCCTCGCCGCTCAGAACCGGCCGCCGGACTCCCCGGTCACGCTTGTCGGGGAAATGGAACATCCGTCGGATGCAGCGAGCCGGGCCCGCCTCGCAGCCTACGAGAAGGCGGGCTATAAAAAAGTCGATCCCGCGCGCGTCGGATACCTTCAACCGGATTTCCGCGCCCACCACGAAATCGACATCAGCGGCGGCCCGCAGCCGATTCCGCTCGCGCTGATCATCCGCAGAGTCGGGCGCGAGGACGAGGACTTCGTCACCGGCGCGGAAGTCCGCCGCCTCGCCGCCTCGCTTTACAAAATGTATGGCGCAGGATTCCGTCCGCGGGACATGGAGGTCGTCCATGCCTCCATCGAGGCTTACCCGCCGCCGGACGAACGGATCCGCCTCATCCCCCCGTCTGCACCATGACGCTTTTTCACGATTACGGATTCGCCGCCCCGCTCGGCGACCACATCATGCCGATCTCGAAGTTTGCTCTGGTGGCGGACGAAATCCGCCGCGAGCTTCCCTCGATCACCATCCGGAGCCCGAAGCCGGTCACCGAAGCGGATCTTCAAAACGTCCACACGGCAGGCTATATTGAAGCGGTCCGCACCGGCAGGCCCCGCGGGCTGGCCGAATCCCAGAAATTTCCCTGGTCGCCGCAGCTCTTTCCGAGTGTGCTTTTGACCAATGGAGGGCTTCTTTCTGCCGCCACGCAGGCCCTCGACGAGGGTTCGTCGGGCGCGCTGGCCAGCGGATTCCACCACGCCCACGCAGGCCACGGGGAGGGATTCTGCACCTTCAACGGCCTGGTCGTTGCCCTCGAGGCGCTGCGCTCCTCCGGTCGCATCCGCAATGCCGCCATCCTTGACCTCGACCTCCACTACGGGAATGGCACCGCATCACTGGCCGCCACGCGCCCGTGGATCCACGCCCTCTCGATCTACGGAAACGACTATTGGGAAAACAAACCGTTCCGCGATGTCTCCATCCGCCGCCACGCCGACGGCGCAAACCACCTCTCCATCCCGCTCATCCCCACCGGCCAATCCAACCGCGACATGATGCTCGAAAAACTGACGGCCTCGCTGCCGTGGATCCTCACCGGCGGAAAACCGGACGTCCTCCTCTACCAGGCCGGCGCGGACCCGTTGAAAGACGACCCCTACTCGCCGCTCTGCCTCACCCACGACGACCTCCGGGAACGCGACCGCATCGTCTTCGCCTTCGCAAAAGCTCACCAGATCCCGATCGCCTGGGTCCTCGCCGGCGGATATACCCCCGACACCTCGAAGATCGTTGCCGCCCACCTCAACACCTCCCGCGCATGGGCGGAGGCCTTTGCCTGAATCCCCCGCGTCTGATAAAAGGGCTTTCAAATCAATCTCCCCCGGAACCCCTGCCGAGCCACACATTCACAAAACTTTGATGCGGCCGCATCAAAGTTTTGTATGCCTGCCGGGGAAGGCTTTGGCCGAGCGGGGCAGGAAGTTACGGGCTGGGAGGCCGGGAGCAATGACCCTTTGGAGGGATGTCCGCCGTGGTGTCCGAAATCCCCCAATCCCACCTCCTCATTGAGCGCATAGCGAGCCAGAGCCGTCGCTGAGGGAGCATCGCTCCAGCATTTCCTCAAGTCTCCAGCGACTCCAGCCAGGACTGCGGAGAGAAAGCCGTGACGACACCGGCCAGGCGTTCGCGGATTTCCAAGTCAAAGGTGACGAGGGGAACCCCTTTCTCACGTGCGAGCTGACAATAGACAGCATCCGTTCCGCGGAGAAAACATCGTCCAGCCAGTTTGGCGGCGGCCCCGGCGGATTCCTCGGTCAGCGGAAAAAACCTGGCACCCGCGAACCGCCGCATCCGCGAGACCGCCAGATCCGCCTTGTCCGGATCGCGCTTCCTCCGGGACACCCCTCCCGCAACCTCCGCCAAGGCGAGGGTTGGGAACAGGATTTGATGTTTCCCAGTCTCGCAATGTGCAAAAAACCTCGCCGCCTCCCCATGCTCTTTCTCTTCAGGAATCGCAAAGGCCAGGAACACGCTGGCATCCACCACAATTTTCACCGGCGTCCCTCAAGAAGGTCGGCAACGGCTCCCTCCCCGAAAACCGGCCCGCGCATGGATTCCAGGAAGGCCGACTCCTTTTCCACCCACTCGCGAATCGTCCGCTCGTCACGTTTTTTCAACAATCGCACCGGGGGGGGCATGCCGGAGGGTCGGCTCAAGGCGGATTCCAAGGCGGAGGCAATGAGTTTTGTCAGAGTTGATCCCTGGCGTGCAGCCCGGACCTTCAACTCGCGGTAAATCTCGTCAGGAATGTCCAGCGTCGTTTTCATCAGACACCAGATTTCCAGATTTCTGTCAATCTGTCAATCCTGCGCACTCAGGGAAAACGCATCAAAATCCATCGTCCTTGAGAGCCCGTAACACCCATTGTGCGAAGCTCTTTTGCTGGGGAACACACGCGTCCCGCGTGTCCGGGTTGGCGTCCCGCCGACACGATTTTTCGTCGGGACGCCGAAAACCACACCCGAGCCGAGTGAAACCGGCTAGCCATGTGGCAACAACAGGGCTACAACGAAATCATGAGTAAAACAGCGACCATTCGTGCCCGGATCGAACCCGGACTGAAGAGCGAGGTCGAAGCCATTCTTGCTGAATTGGGGCTGACCGCTTCCGAGACGGTGCATCTGCTCTACCGGCAGATCAAAATTCAACAGGGTTTGCCCTTTGAGTTGCGAATTCCGAACGCACTGACCGAACGCACGCTCAACGCCAGCAAGGGGGGCAGGAATGTGAAGCGGTTTGCCACCAAGAAAGAACTCTTTGCCGATCTGGGCATGTGAGAGCATTCAGCCGCACCAGCCAGTTCACAAAAAGGACGCCAAACGCATGGACAAGCGGGGCAGCGACATGGCGAAGCTCAAGGCCGTGCTTGAACTGCTCATCGAAGGCGCTCTTTGCCGGAGCAGTTCAAAGATCACCCGCAGCGCGGTCATTTCGCGGGCAGCCGCGATTGCCATATTGAGCCGGATTGGGTGCTGATCTGCACGCTTTCGGAAAATGACATGCACGTTTGCTTCGAGCGCACCGGCACGCACAGCGATCTGTTCCGCTGACAGCCTTGCTGGAGGGACTGTGTCGTCCGATGAATCGGGAAAAGTCGGCGCTGACAGAGCATCGCCCTTCAGGATGCCACTCCCCATTTCCACAGTGCTCCGCTTCGCTCCGGTAACAGTTGACTCGTTCGCCCCGCTCATCTCGCCCTGCGGGCTTTCCTTTGGAAGTCTCCCGTGCAGCTGCCCTTGCTGCCTGGGTGTCCTCCCTGGGCCAAACATTCGACTCGATCCCATTTCACAAAGCGCCTCCGCGCTGGTTTTCCGCATTGTTCTTACGCACTCCACCCGAAGGGCGGCCTTTGTGACGAAAACGTAACAAAACGGCCCTAGCCAGCGCTTGGGAATTCGGCGATTTCTCGGCGCGTCAGTGGGCGAAGAGTCATGCTTGTTCGGATGGTTTGAGCCGCTGCCATACAAACCAAAACATACCAAAACAAAAAACTACATGAAACGAATCCAATTCAAGTTGCGTGTATTGGCTCTGGCCGCCGGATCGCTTGCGATCTCGACGTTCAGCGCGAATGCCGCCAACTCGTTCTACGCGCCGGGCGATCTGGTGCTCTTCTTCCAGCAGGATGGAGGCACACAGACTGTCTATGCGAATCTCGGCAACGCCGCCACGCTTTACCGCGGGGCCGGAACCGGAGCTGCTGATGGAGTTAACAACATCAACTTCCTTGATATTCACCTTACTCTCGAAGCTGCCTTCGGACTTAACTGGGCGACCGATCCGACCCTGTATGCCGGCCTCGCCGGTGTTTGGGGAACCAGTGCGACCAACAGCACACTTCAAGACGGCGATCCTCATCGCACTCTTTATGTGTCTGCGGCGCGCACAAGCGTGGGCACCCTCGGGCAGGCGAACTCCTCGCCGGCAGACATGGACCTCGCCGGGAACGGCGCGATGACCGGTGCGGCCTCCGGGATCTCGGCACAGAACAACGTGCTGGAGAACAGCTACACCACGGCGGTGGCCCAGTCGCCTAATGCCACGTCGCAAATTGACAACCAGAACACCTTCTCTCTGGGGATCCAGAATGCGGCGTTCGGTGGCAATATCGCAGGCGGCGTCCAGCAGCAGGGGTCTGCCGGGGTTTTCTCCGCCAGCTTCGGTTCAGCCGGTTCGACAGAGTTCGCCCTCGACCTCTATCGCTTCCAGGCAAAAGACAATATCGCCACCCAGGTTGGATTTGGCGAAGGGCTCCGCTTGGGAACCTACGAAGGCACAGTCACAGTTGGAACCGACGGTCAGGTTTCCTTCACCGCTGTTCCTGAACCATCCACCTATGCCCTCATGGGCCTGAGTGCGCTCGTCATCGGATTCGTCGTCCGCCGCCGCCGCGCTCAAAACCTGTAATTCAAAACTCTAAAAAAACCAAAAAATCAATTCTATGAAACTGAAATTCATCACGGGCGTTCTCGCCCTCTCATTCGCAACATCGGTATTTGCCGACGTAACAGTTGATATCACCGGAGCCACCGCGTTCCGTGCAGCAACACTGGATGCCATCAAGGCCAAATTCGAAGCCTCAGGTGCAGCCTTCCAGTATTCACACGACCAGGCAGCAGGAGGATTCAACGGTGCCACAAAATCGCTCTGGAAAGGCACCTTTCCGGGTGTTACCGGCGTCACCACCATCCGCACCTCTTTCAACGGCTCGGTTGAAGGCATTCGCGCGTTGGTGGACAGCCCGGCCAGCGATCCCAGCTACTACACGGATATCGCCGGCAATCTGGTGACCGCAGCGGCCATCGGTGGCGGAGAAACCCACAAGGACACGGTTGGATTTGCGAAGACGTCTGCGACATCGCAGTCGGAAATCGCCTTCTCCGACGTGAGCAAGGCGGTAACTCCTTACGCTTCGATTGCACTTCAGCCAAGCAATCCGGCGTGCGGGGTCGTGGTGTTCACGATGCTGACCAACGAAGGCTCGCCGATCACGAATGTGACCGCGCAGCAATTCCGCGCTCTGGCCACTTCTGGCTTCACACCGCTCAGCATGTTCACCGGAGATGCTGCGGATACCACCAACGTGTTCTTGACCGGTCGCAACGACGGCTCCGGAACCCGCACGACCTACATGGCCGAAACCGGCGTGGGCGTGACCACCCAAATCAAACAATACGTGACGGTGGACTCATCCAGCACGGCCCTTGAGGCCATCCAAGAGGTGCCTGCAACTGGCACCAACGATACGGATTTGGTGACAGCCGGCATCCAGCTCCCAGCGGGCTCCGATATCAAGGCCTATGATGACGGTCCCCAATCCATCACACAGCTCGCGGCCAACGCCTCGACCGTGTGGGGGCAGGATGTGGACGGCAACGGTGGCTACAGCAGCGGTAGCACGCTCCGCACAGACATGGGCAAGACGGGCACCTCCGGTGTCACTGTTTTCGACGCAACCGGAGCAGACGCTTTCGGCTCTACCGTGCGCGCCGACCTCGTGACCTGGCTCTCGCTGAACGACGCGGTGACCGCCCGTGGAAACGGAGCGATCTTCTGTGGCTACAACGGTGTGAAGCTTGATGACATCGCCGTTTCGGGCACTACGATGAGTGCCGCCGACCTGGAAAAAGTCACAAACGGCGTCTATACGGCCTGGGGCTTCCAGCAGATGTATCGCCGCAACGACATCACCAGCGGTGATGCCAAGACGGTTTATGACGGCATCAAGGCCTTCATTCCCACGCACCTCGCGGCGGCAGGCGTCGCCCTTGGCGACATGAATGTCGGTCGTCCCGGCGACGGCGGCACGGTGGCTCCCTAATAAAACCTTGTTTCCGCGCCGTCCCACGATGGCAACTGAAACATAAAACCATGCGACTGGCACCGGATTCCCTCCGGTGCCAGTTTGCTTTTTCGCCATCAAGGGGCTGCGCCGTCACTGCCCATTGAAATAAAGAAATCGGACGACACGGCGGTCGTCCCTCCATTATTATGAAAACCATTTTGTTCGCAATACTCGGGGTCCTGGCCGTTGCCGTGATCGGTTGGGTGGTCAAGTCCCAGCTCGATCGTCCGGATTCCCAGGCCGCTTTGGCTGAAGCAAAGAATCCGGCCCCCCCCCCATCCAACTCACCTCCAACAAGCGGACCGCGAATCCCTTCCACAGGGCAACCCCATGCACCGATCCAAGTGCAAACGAAGGAGAGAATGGAAACCGTGTGGACGACACCAACAACCCGGCAGGCGGCGGCTACCCCAGTTTCCTCCCGGACCACGGCAGGACCTGCAAGGCAGCCGGCAAATTCAGCCGTCCCGCGAAATGCGCAGCCAGCCAGCCCGACAAGCCCCGGATCGCCAGCCTATTCCTATGCCCCGAGCAGTTCCAATCCTTCCACGCTGGCAACGCCAAGTGTCAACCCTGCGGTTCTCTCCGGTGCCGAACCGGTCATGCAGGAACAGGGGCCCGGCGTTTCCGTTCCAGCCGGTCTTCTTCCAACCGGGGGATCAAGCCAGTCGCCTACAGTCGCTGCCGCCCAGCAGCAGGCAACGCCAAGTGTCAACCCTGTGGCTCTCTCCGGCACCGAGCCGGCCACGCTGGAACTGGACCCCGGTGTTCCTGTGCCGGCCGCCCTCCTTCCAGCCGAGGGGGAAAGCCAGTCGCCTACAGTCGCCGCCGCTCAACAGCAGATCGCGGATTCGTTTGTGCAGGAAGTGGACAATGCGCTCTCCCAGCCCGAGACGGCCAACAGCGATGAGGCCGCAAGCGAAGCCTACTATGATTCGCTCACAAGTGCGAACGAGCTGTATCGCGCCCTGTATGGCGATCAAGCTTACAACAACAGGACCATGCAGGCGACTCTGGAGTCCCAGGCAGGCAATTGAAGAAATCGCCGGGCAGATCCTTGATTGGGACGACCGCCGTGTCGTCCGACTTTTTCAACAAGTGCAGACACCCTGATGCCATCCGGAGAAAATGGTGGAGCGAGGAAAAACCAACCCGCGATGGCAGGGGCACCTCGCCGGGGTGCCCGTCGAGAAAAGTCGGCGGGCTCGGCGATCCCGCCCTGCCAAACATCGTCTCAGCCGCTTTCCTCCCACCCCAGGATGTCTGAAGTGGGTGCTGACGGCGCAGCACCCTCCAGGGAATTTACTTCGATGCCGCCACCGCGCGGAGTGATTTCTCCACATCACCGGCAAGCCTCTGTGCCTGGGCCATGTCGCCCTGGTTGATCCCGGGTTTGATTTCCTCCAGCATTTTCTGGGCTGTGATCTCTCCCTTTTTGGCTGCGACGAGCAGCCATGTCAGGGATTCCAGCCTCCGCTCCCGGTCTTCGACTTCCGGCCCCAGCAGACGTCCGAGACTGCTTTGTGCTTTGCGGTGTCCCTGTTTGGCTGCCCTGCGATACCATTCTTCGGCGAGGGATGCGTCCAGGCCAACCCCTTGGGCGTTTTCGAGCATGGAGCCAACGGTGTTCTGCGCTTCGGGATTTCCGGCTTCAGCCGCCTTGAGGAGATACGGATAAGCGGCCACGTAATCCACCGCCTGACCATAGTCGCCGAAGAAATAGATCGCTCCCATGGCATAGGTGGCATCCGGTTGGCCCTGATCTGCTGCGGCCTTGATCCATTTCACCCCCTCGACTTCATTTTTTTCGGTTCCTTTGCCTTCGGCGAGCATCTTGCCGAGATTGAGCTGCGCCTTCGCCCCTCCTGCTTCAGCTCCCTTGCGGAACCACTCGACCGCGTTGGCTTCGTCCTTCGGGACCGCAGTCCCGCTGGCGTAAAAGTAACCGACTCCACCCATGGCCTCAGCGTGTCCTTGGGTGGCAGCGGAAGTCATGAGTTCCAGTGCACGCACGGCATCTTTCTTCACTCCATCGCTCCCTTTGAGATAGACGCGCGCCAGCTCAAACTGCGCAGCGGCGTCCCCATCCCTGGCTTTGGCTTCGAGTGAAGGGATGTCCGCTGCAAACAATGTGGAGACCGATAGGGCGGTAACGACTGCGAAAAACGGTTGGATTTTCATCACCGAAAATCTACGAAAAATCGGAAAAATCCGCATGTGAAAAAATTGTAACAATCCGGGACATGCTGAAGCTGGTCGGATGCCGGGACTACAGCAGTTGCCGCCCGGAGCCGGGCAAAGTCTCATGGAAGGACTTCGAAAACCCGGACCGTTTCATCCGGGATGCCAAAGCCATCCGGAATGGGGTAGGGATACTCCCGAAGCCAGGCCGGATGGACGGTTCCATCGAGGACCCCTTGGAGATAAGAAGGGTCAGCGATTCCCAGAAGCCTGCCGTAGGCGGAGAGATCGGCAAAATCGTCCCAGCTGGGAAGCACAATATGGGTCACTCCGGCCTCCAAAAGCAGGGAGTGGGCACCCTCCCCGGTGGGTGCGGAAAAAATTGCGGCAGCGCGCTTGAGCCCCTCAAGGTTTTCCCAATAGAGGGTTCCAATGGTTGGGATGCCCCCATAGTAGGCCAAGTCGGTCGAGGAGGTCGGGTCTGAAAGAACAATCGGGATCCGGCGGGGGTTCGCTTCAACCAGTCGGCGGGCAATATCCCTGAGAAGAATTGACGGAACAAGGCTTTGGGGGAGGTTCTTTGAAACATCCCCGGCATGGAAAGACGCAGGCACGGACCAATACGGAAAGGCGAGGAGCGCGGCCAGTCCCCAAGCTCCCAGGAGCGCAAGGATCCAGTTGGGAACTCTGTCGCGGCAGGGCCGTTCGGACAATATCACGAGCAGGATGAGGATGCAGACCGACCAGAGAGCGATGGCGAGCCCGGACCAACGAACCTGAAACAGGGCGAGAATCTCGATGGTCCCGGCGCAGGCAAAGGAGAATGCCAAAACCGGATGCCAGGATTTTCCAGGCCTGGCAATGAACAGGGCGACCGCAAGCGATGCCAGAGCAAAGACAGGCCAGGCAAGATAGGCAAAAATATCCGGCAAACTTCCCTTCCAGCAAACAAACTCCCACAGCGGCGCAAACTCCCGGATGTGTTCTTTGTGAAGAGCAACAAGAAAGGGGTCGGAAATCAGCAGCCAGGACGACCGGTTGAGAATGACAATGGCCGGCACCAGAAAAATGCCAGCGAGCGCAGACAGGCAGAGAAGAATGTCTGAAAGACCGCGACCCATGAACGGCCCGCCCGAAATTTTTCCGGCGGTTCGCGACAGCACCTCCCCGCCTGCAAGCCAAGCCAAAGCATAGAGAGGATGGTTCGCTTCCAGCCTCCACCCCATGTTTTCCGGAAAGTATTCCAGGAGATAAAACCCAACCGATCCCACGGCACCCCAGAAGCCCCAAAGCCGCCAGAAGGCCGGGTTGGCGGTCGCCCTTGCTTCAGGCTTCAACCAAGCGGCCGCAACGGCCCCAAGCCCGCACCCGGCAAGCACGGGAATCATGGTGGCCGCGCTGACCCACATCCCTGCCGCCCCGCTCATGGCGGACATAATAAAATACTTCCGGGCGTCAGCGATGGACGGAATCGGGGCCGGGCGACCATTGCCCGACGCGCTTGATTTTCCCTTAACGGACCAGCCAACCCCGCCGCAAACGAGCCCCAGCACGCAGCCCAAAGCGAAAATCATGGTCAGGCCATGGTGATCCGCATCGCCCGCCCGGAAGGCTTCATAAACCGGGAGCGAAGCGGCGTAGAGCAGAATGAGAAAACCGGCATACCCCCACCCGAATCGTGGGGCAATGAGGAGGGTAACCACGATAACCAACATCAGGAACGCCACCGGCCCGAACCAGAGCGGCGCGCGCTGAACTTCCTCCAGAGGCGGGTTTCCGGAGAACAGGGCCATTGTTCGGGCGATCACACCAAGCAACCAGACAGGTCCCGAACTCCAATGAACCTCGCGGCCAGACGGAGAATTATCCTGACTGGTGAAACGAATCCGACCCTCCCTGAGCCCTCTTTCGGCGTGGATCACCCACCATCTGGCATCAAGCGCGGTCGAGGGAAGCACCGTGACTCGCTGCCGATCTCCGAAGGAAGCCGCTCTGGATCCAATCGGGGTATCGCTTGTCTCAACCCTCGTGGCTGCCTCGACAAGCGCGAACCGCGAGACGACATCGCAAGCAATCAGCCCAATGGCCAGGGAGACCAGAAGAAGATAGAGCCCTTTTTCGAATGCGGGTGAGGAAGTTTTCAAAACAAGCCAGGCTAAACCGGGAGTGGCAATGGATAACTCAGACGCAGTCCAGCAAAGGGTGAGGCGAAAACGAGTGAAGCACTTCGGCAAATCCCGCCAGAGACCACATGAGACCCGAACTCCAGTGGACCTCCCGCCCAGCAGGACTGTTGTCCTGGCTGCAATCCCTGACCCGGAAAGCCCCCGCGCGGAGCATTCTCTCCGTGTGAATGACCCACCATTTTCCGTCAATTCCGGACACCGGCAGGACAACTTTGCGCTCACGCGTTCCCGGTGGAATCGGAGTCTGCCCGATCTCCGTTTCCGACATCCGCATGTTGGAGGCGCGCCACAGCGGTGATGAGACCGCATAGGTGTCGAAAAAATCCATCACCAACATCAAAAGAGCGCTTCCACAAAACAAAAGGAAACCCCACCGCCTTGGTATCTTTGGAGCCGGAGGTTTCGTGGATCTCGCTACCCTCGCGATTTCTCCCGACTTCCTGATAAGTGCCACTCTCACGACAGCTCAGAATTGCTTCACAGGCTGGTTTGGCAATGAGAATAACTGTCCGGCAATGTCCCGGCATGTGACAATTTCGTCACAATGAGGTTATCGGATTTTTCCTGGAACCACGCGGCTTGTCCCGGGCAGAACGGACGGGCGTGTTCCCAGCATGAGTGTTTTGATGTGTCCCACGGAAGCTGGTTCGGTGGCCTGCCAGAGAGGAGTTCGGTGTTTTATGGAATTTCGGCGGAAGGTTTCCATTGCTTCCCGGATCCATTCCGAGGTGGAGCGTTTCAGTCGATACTGGTTCCGGGCGGCGGGGGAATGCCCCCACATTTCAAGCCGAAGATTTTGCGTTGATCTGAAATAGTATCATGATACTGTTCAATCTGTGCCCAAGAAAGTTCGGGAAATGGAAAAGCTGATTGCGAAGGCCGGGTGGATCTATCGCGGGGGCAAGGGCAGCCATCGCAATTGGCTGCATCCGCGCACCGGCTCGATTGTTACCGTCTGTGGCAAGGCTGGAGATGACTGCCCGAAATATCTGGAGCACCAAATCAACAAAGCACTGGAGGAGAATCGATGACAATCAAGGAAATTGCGGATCGTTATGCCAAAGTTGTGGAGTGGAGCGATGAGGACGGCTGTTTTGTGGGACGAATTCCCGCGCTCTCATACGGTGGGGTCCACGGAAAAGACCGCGCCAAGGTCTTTGCCGAGATCTGCCAGGTTGCAGAGGAAATTGTTGCCATTCACATGGATGATGCGCGTCGGCTTCCTGCTTCCAAGCCGAAAAAATACAGCGGGAATTTCCTCTTGCGGATCCCCCCCGGCCTGCATGAAGCCCTGGCTCTGGAGGCGGAAAAGTCGGGGAAAAGCCTGAATGCAATCGCCGCTGACGCCCTCCGCTCCGGTCTCCAGACTGCGTAGGAGGACTGCGCGGCATCCAGAAAAAACACGCATCTTTGGATGGCTTCAAGCAATCCGGCAAGATGTTGCTTTTCGGCGGCCAGATCTCTCATGGCAGAAGAGACGCACGGGCGCGGGTCATGGTTTGAAAAGGGGTCAAAACACTCCCTCTCCGCACGGCGACGACATCAAACGGCAACTTGAGACTCTCCTCTGTCCAGCGACAATTGCAATTGGTTCCTAGCGACAATTATAATCGACCGCTGGCGACAATTAGAAATAGACCATCATTTTCAGGGGAAGGAATCGCTATTTTTCGCGTAGGGAACCCCGGAGGGAGGCGGAGCCGACCGGAGGGTGACCGGAGCGAAAAATAGCGACGGCGGTAGGCCCCCCGCCGGTTTTATTTTTTTGGTTTGGGTTCCTCCGTGGCCGGGTTTTTTTTCATGCGGAAGCTGCTGCCGTCGAACTCCAGGATGATGGCATGATGCACGAGGCGGTCGATGGCGGCCATGGTGGTCATCTTGTCTTTGAAGATCTGGTCCCACTGCGAGAAGACCAGGTTGGAACTGATCATGACGGGGCGGCACTCGTAGCGTTCGGCCAGAAAGGTGAAGAGCACCTCCATTTCCTCCCGGTTCTGCTGGACGTAGCCGATGTCGTCGAGGATGACGACCTGGTAGCGGTCCAGTTTTTTGAGTTCGGCTTCCAGGCGCAGGTCGCGTTTGGCAGCGAGCAACTGCCCGACGAGCTTGAACGTCGGGCGGAAGAGCACGCGCATGCTGTGGCGCAGGATCAGTTCCCGGCCGAGGGCGGCCAGGAAGTGGGTCTTGCCTCTTCCCGGCAGGCCGAAGGCCAGGATGTTGGTGGAGCGGGACACGAACCCTCCTTCCATCAGCGCGGGCAACTGCCGCCGGATTTTGGCCGGCAGCAGGGCCTCGTCGAGGTTGCCCAGCGTTTTGCCCTCCGGCAGGCCGGACTCGGAGAGCAGGCGCCCGATGCGGCGTTGTTCGCGGTCGGTCGCTTCGCTCTGGCAAAGATGTTCGAGCACGTGACGGTGGCTCCATCCTTCCGCTTCGGCCCGCCGCATTGTCGGTTCGTAAAGCGCGGCCATGGTGGGCAGGTGGAAGCCGCGCAGCAGCATCTCCACCGTTGTTCCCTCGTGGTCGGACTTCATAGACCGCCTCCCAGAAGCCCATCATAGACCTCCAGCGACACCGGCATGGCCTCGCGTTCCCGGAAAGCCATCGCTTCATCCTCGTAGGTGCGCAGCAGCGCGGAGACCTCCGCCGCGCTCACCACAGGCTTGGGAGCCAGGAGCAACTGTTCGACAATGTTCTCCACCGTGCCCAGGCCTTCGTCAGCCGCCAGTTGCAGGATCTCCAAATAACACACATCGGCCGCGTGGGCGTCATGCCGACGGCAGAGGTGATCGTAGGCCGCCCGCCAGACCAGCGACGGGAACATCGCCTCACGCCACCGGTATTCGGAAAACGCTCCCGGCTTGCGCACAAGCCATTTGATGACGTGCCGGAAATCGATCACCGCTCCCCGGTCGCCTGCCCGCAATGGCAGCTCGGCCAAAACCACCATCCCATCCAGGAGCACGATGTGCGTCTCGTGGATCCGCGCCCGCAGCCGGCTGCCGATCAGCTTGCTCGGCACCGAATACACCCGCTTGCACACCCGGATCGTCGAGTTGTTGTTCACCCGAACCATCGTCTCCGTGTAGTCGGGCAACTCGGGGGCCAGGTGCTCGCGCATCGCGGCCACCTCCTGCGCGAACCGCTCGCCCCGCAGCCCGTTGGCTCTTTCCAAAACCCCGATCACGAAGCGGTCATACGCCTCTTCGCTCTCGAAATCCCGGCTGCCGCGCAGCAGCAGATGCTGCTCCAGCCGCCTTTTGAAATGCCCGTGCATCGCCTCACAGGTCCCGTTCTCGTGCGGGCTGCTCACGTTGGTCGTGCGCGGGCTCATCCCGAAGTGGGCGCAGATCGAAAGGAACTCCTCGTTGAACCCCCGCCGCTTCCCGTCACCGGAAAGCCGGTGCGTCGCCGTCGAGGAATTATCGATGAGCAACTCTTTGGGAACACGGCCTAGCCGTCCGATGGTGGCTTTGAGCCCGGAACGAACCGACAGCAACGACTCGCTGCGGCTCCTCACCGCCCATTGCCAGTTCGAATACGGCAGCACACCATGGAACATCAGGTGGTCGAGCTTCACCCCGCAGATACTCACCCCGAGATCCCTCATGTCCGTCCAGTCCACGGCCAGAACCGCACCCGGCCGCGCTTCCTGCGAGAAAAACACCTCCTTCTCCTTCCCGTGTTCCAGCCGCCACTGCCGCACCCGGCGCTGGAAAGTCCGCAAAACGCTCTCCTCTATCCCGCCCACCGTCCGCTCGCTCAGGTGCTCCAAAAGCGCCTTCGCCTGCAGCTCCGGAGCCGTCTCCAACATCCCTCGCGCCGCGCTCCAGACGGCTTCCAGCGGATCTTTTCGGGTCCGCCAGTCGTGGGGTTGCTTCTCCTGTTTGCTCGGATCTGCCTGCCGCAGATACTTCCGCGCCGTGTTGCGGGAAACTCCCGCTTTTATTGCACTCATGGTGATACTGACTCTCCTGTTACGCTCGTAAACGAGCTGGTTGATTTGACGACGATTTATCATTCAAGGCCGCCACTTCAGGCTGCCCTCCGGCGTGAATGCCACGCCGAAACCACCACCACCCATTTTACCTGCCGCAGGGGTGGTCAGTTTTAATCGTCGTCAGGAGTCAGTTTTAGTTGTCGCTACACACTCCTCCAGTCGGGCGGTGATTCGGGATGCCAGCAGAAGATCCAGAGGCCCGTTTGTCTCGATATAAAGATCGAATTCCCCATTCGCGCCACCGGCGCGCCATCACCCTTCATCGCTGTCCCCTCACGCCAGCATCAAGTCATGCGTGGTGAACGGCAGGAAATCCGCCTGGTTGCTTGTCGCCAAGGGAGCCCCGACACGAATCGCAATTGCCGCGATGCAACAGTCTGCGAAACTTTTGGAACGGCGTCCGGTCAGATTGAAAAGGCTCGCCGCTGACTCGGCATCCGAGCGCTCCAATATCTCAGCGTCAGGTAGAAGTTGTCGCGCAAGAGATTCCGCTGCAATTGAGATGGGTCCGCAAAGAAATTCACCCCAAGCCACGGTGCTGATTCCGAGCGTCTCTCCTGCATGGAGCCAACCGACAACCCGGGCCTCCTCCTTACTGCCGGGAAGAAGCGCGTCGATCAGAAAATTCGTGTCAAGGTGGATCACTGTGCTGGATGCTTTACCGTCTGGCTTCCGCGACGGCTTGCTTCCATGCAGTGGCACCAGCTTGGGTCAGACCCACTGTCTGCTGCAACTGGCGGAAAACTCTCAACAGATCTTCCGAAGTCTTCGCCACGGGCTGTGCCGCATTTTGCACGGCACGCTTCACAGCTTCCTGCGGAGGCACACCCCATCGCTCACTCAGGCGACGGAGCGTTCTGGCTGTCACCTCATCAAGGTCAATAGTCAATGCCGCATGAGTCATGCTAAAACTCTACACGCCGCGACGGTTTCCGACAATATGAAACTCGAATTCTGCCAGTTTGAAGTCCGGAGCAATGCCTGTATTTCCGCTTTCCCCCATTTCGAATTCCCCATTCGCGCCACCGGCGCGCAATCACCCTTCATCGCTGTCCCCACCGCCGTAACCGAGAACCTCGACGGTGATCGTCGAGGGGGTTTCAATCTGCTCCTGCGATTGTTTGGCACCCTGGTTGGCAACAGAGTCCGCGGCGGATGATGCGGCTGCGGTTGAGCTGGAGCCGGAGGTCAGTCCGGAGATATTCGGGGCAGCAGCAACTGGTGCCGTGGGGACGCCGGTTTTGGTTCCACCCGCCGAAATATTGTCCGCATTGAGCACGGCCGCAGCGGCAATCTTGATGTCGCCGGTTGCCCGGATGCCTGCGTCGCCTGCATCCACCGTGCCCACCGGCGCGATGAGATAGACTTGCGCGGGTTCGATTCCTTCGACCGATGCCAGCGTTCCGATGCCGCCGCCGGTGACAAGCCCGCCCAGATCGGTTGAGACATCAGCGCTGGCCGTGTCGATGATCACGCGTGTCGGCGGGGCCGTCACGACCGTCTTTGGAGATGTTCCCGCCGCAATGTCGCCGGTGGACGACCAGATCGTCATGTCGCCCCCGCGCAGAGTGAAAATCCGGAGTCGCCCGATGTCCACACTGCCATGGCTGAAGATCGAAACTTCCCCACCATATTCGGTCACGATTCCCGGGGGCGGCTCGGGATTTCCTGTGAGATCGGAAGCCATCGTCAGTCCGCCCGATGGGGAGGCAATCGTAATGGCTCCCCCGGTCGAAGTTCGAATATTCCGCGCCCGCGTATAAATCTCCCCGCTGCCTGTCACGTTGCCAAAAAGGTTTTCGATCGCTGTGAAGCCGGTGGCATACGAGCCGGTTGTCTCAGATTCCGCGCCCGCCTGCTGGAGAAGTTGGAAGAAGGTTCCGAGCGTGTTGATGTATTCCAGTTCTTTCGTGGCATAGGTATTCTTCGCAGTGCCCTCGATCGAGATTTCTTCGAAGTCCAGATTGCTTCCGGCGAGTCCAAGCGCGGCTCCTCCGCTTTGTCCCTGCACCCCCGCCATGGCGATGATCGAAGCCCCCTCAAACGGCAGGAACGGATTCCGGAAATTTCCGATGCTGGTGATGCCGGCCCCGGTCCCGTCCGAATAGCTCGATCCGGTGCCCAGATCCAGGTTCCGCCCGGCAAGAACCTCCAGGAATCCCTGCCCGTTGATCTGAATGTCTCCGGCGAGCGTGATGTCCTCGTTGCCCAAAGCGTTTTCTTTGTCAATATTTGTGGCCAGGCTGCGCAGAGGAGAGTTTTCGTTGTAGGGAATCACGTCGCGTCCGGCGGAAACGATGGAAATGTCGCTTTCCGAAACATTCTGAAGGTAGAACGAGATGTCGGTGATATCGTTCTCGGCGATGGCCCGTGTGAATTTCGGCGAAAACAGGGTCAGCCCGGTGATGTCTCCACCCGCAGCGTAGAGGAGCACGGGGTGGGTATCGTCCTTATGAAGGAGGCTTCCAGAGTGAAGTGCGCGTTTGACCTCGACCAAGGCCGACCTCGCGTCGGTGTAGGAGCCGGTTTCCTCAAGCGAGAGGTTGACTTTGACAAACGGGTCCTGACTGCTTTGCGAGGCGACAAGGCGTTCCCGAGTCCCCAGCTGCTGGTACCCGTAAGGGCTTGTGATCCCCGGAAAAACCTTCGGGTCCGCATCCGAAACGTTGACCGTCGAAGCCGTCCAGATATTGAGGCCCGAGACTCCCTCGATCTTGCCCTCACCCGTGGATTGGATCCCGATGATTCCTCCGGAAGCGACCAACTCCAGTGTGCCAGTGGTCGACGGGAAGAGCGTCATCGGGCCGACGATGTTCACGTCGCCACTGAATGCAGAGCTCGTTAAAGAGGGTGCCACCAGGCCGAACACCCCGTCAAAGAAGCCCACTCCCGTTTCCGCAAGCCGGAGCCAGGGCTGGTAGTTCGAGGCGTTGTTGGCAATATAAAGATTTTGTGTGCCGAACCACTTGGAGAGGATGTTTGTCGGCGTGGAGTCCTCAGGAAAAGTGACCGCCATACGATGCGTAACGCTCCCGCCGAACGAGGCAACATCAGCGCCAGCATCCTCAGAATACGTGTTGAAATACGTCTTATACCAGAACTTGTTGTTCATCCCTTGGGGAAGAAGGAACGGGTTGACGACGGGACCGATGAGGACATCCTTCAACGCGCTGACATCGAAGCGCGACTTGCCGACGAAAAGGGTCGTCGGCAGCCATGTTGCTTTGTCGTAAACAACCCCTCCCTCGCTGTCGAAGATATCGAGAATTCCCAACTGGGCGGACCGGGCGGAATTCGTGGTGATGCTTCCACCGGCAAACAGTGTCCCTTCACCATTTTCAACATAGTAAACACCTCCATCAATGTTGTTTCCCGCGCGGACGACAAGATCGCCTCCGCCCAGTTCATGGAGATTCTCGTCCGACGGGCTGAGGTTAGTGCCTGTGAGCGGGTCCCGTCCCGCCATGCGCGCGTTCGTGGGAACAAAGGCATCCACATTGACAACGTCATTGCCTGCCAGCAGCGTGACGTCACCCCCTCCCAGTGCCCCGACCCCCTCGAAGAAATTGCTGAAATCGATCCACCAGGCGGTGGACGTCGAGGGGTCGTTGATCGTATTGGCAACACCGTCCTCGCTATTGATGCCGACCCCGCCATCGGAGGCAAATATTTTAGCATCGCCCACGCCGGAATCGACCACGTAGCCGCGGCGGTAGAGCCAGTTTGTCGGCATCTGCCGTGAGGAGTCCTCCTGCAAGCTTCCTCCGACCATCGTATAGTGCCCGATATTGTTCTGCGCGGAAATCGTCACATCGCCCCCCGCCATCGACCATGTCGGGGCATAGGTTTGTTGGTAGGCACCCAACTGGGGGGCAGACGGCGTTTTGTTGAGGATCGGAACGACAAAATCGTTGGGCTGATAAATTCCCATCGTTATCACGTTGTTCACGCCATTGATGACTGCCGTCGTGGTCGGGATCGCAACGCCTGCGGTGTAGATCGTGGCGAACTGATTCCGAAGCTGGACGTCGCGACCCGCCTGGATCGTGATGTCTCCCGTGCCGGTCCGGATGACTTCATAGCGGGTCCCAAGATTTGAATTGTTAACCTTGGATATCCTGATCGTGTTGGCTGTCAGTCCGGAACTACCAGTTGCCGGGGCGATCCCCGAGTCCGTGGCGTTTGGAACAGCGTCATAAAATTCTCCGACGAGGATCGACCCCTTATCGGCGGCGAGGCTGGCTTCGGACAACACCGAGCGCGCATCGGCGGCCGAAAGATCAGCGCCGGCTGTGAGACGGAAGGACCATGATTGGGTGTTGGTCGGCAGGGTGGCGACGATGGTCTTGAGCGGGGCAAGCCACATGGAGGAGTTGCCGTTGCCAAAGGTGTTTGCAACAGGGGTGAATCCATCACTCAGGGTGTTGTTGAAGACCAGGTTTTCGGAAGTGCGAAGCGTCAGGACTCCCGGAGCCCGCTTCGGACCATAACGAAACGCGGAGAGATCCCAATCTGCCTCGCTGGTGGCAGCAATGTCCGACGACGGGTCCTCGGAATTGTTTGCAGTTCCCAGAGTCAGATCTCCGGAGCGGTTGATGATTTCGACGCCCGGTGCGATGACCAGAAGCGGAGAGATCGCCGCCTGGAGGCCGGTGAGTGAGCTGAAAATCTCATTGTAATTCGATGCGTTGCCTCTGCCGAAGAAGGCGATGCTGTCCATGTGGATCTGCTCCCTGACTCCGGTTGACGCAACAAGGGTGCTCGCCGATCTTGTGATGGTTCCATCCCCCGTCAGATTGATGTAGCTTCCCACCGGGACCCGGACATTCGTCGTCCTTGGAATGGAGATGAAAATTTCCTCGGACCCGTTGTTGAACTGAAGGATCCCACTGGAACTCAGCTTGACCTTTGCCCCCGCCTCAAGAGATTTTTCAGTGCCGAGCGGCAGGATTTCCGTTGAGCCATCAGCATGGGTGATCGTGGACGCCACAGATGCCTTGATCGTCACCGTCCCTCTGGTGCCCCAGGGGAACGTCACTGTCTGCGAAGTCAACAGATTGATGGTGGTGGCTCCCGCTGGCACGTAGGCTTCGGCGACCACGGAAGTTCGAATTGTGTTGGTGCCCGAAAGCGAAACGATCCTGACGATGGAGGAGTCGGGAATCACTGCGGATGTCCCACCGGTGCCGGTGAAGATGTTCGTTGATGTCAACGAACCGCCGGTTGGGGTGAGATCATAAGTTTTCACCGCCTCGACCAGAATGCTGGAGGCCCCTTTGATCGTGCTTTGGATCGGATCAACAGCCACGCTTGTGTCGCCGGCAATCCGGGGGGCCCGCAGATGAAGAGTGCCTTGAAATTGTCCGTTGAATGCGCTGCTTGTCGGGTCGGTGTAATCGCCAATTTTGAACTCCGCGACGGACAAATCGATCTCCGAGGCCGCCAGGCCGTCGGAAGTCCCCAGGCCGTCGGAAGCCCCCAGGAGTTTTAGTGTTCCAATGCCAACACCACCTGCGGATGTCCATGCACCAGCTTCGAGATAGATTTCCCCGCCCTTCCCCGCGTCGCTGAATTTCTGCGCCGCGACGGTCAGCAATGATCCAGGATGCAACACCAGGTCATTGTGGGCGATCAGGCTGATGGATCCGCCGGTGACACCGCTGGCATCAATACTGCCGGTGACATGGATGCTGCCACCGTCGGCAGAAAGGCTGAAGAAGCGTGCATGCGAGGTTCCATCAATGAGGATGCTGCCGGTGCGCACCCGGATGTTGCGCTCCTCGGTGAAGCCGCCGGTTTCAAGCGGGCTGTTGACGTTTGCAAAGGATGTAATGGATCCTGCATCGAGCAGGAAGGATCCACCCTTGGCACCTTCCGACGCGGAACCGAGGAGCTTGCCGCTGTTGACGAACATCCCAAATCCGGAGCGAATATCAATGGTTCCCGCATTCCCGCCATCGGGGTGTGCCGAAACGTCAAGAAGGCTTCCCTCGCTGAGCGTTACGCTCCCGGCATCGGAGATGAGGCTGATATTTCCAGCGTCAACGTAGCGGGTGATGTCGAAGAACGTCTTCGCCGAGCCGCCCACGTTGATCTCCCCTCCGACAGTTACGTCGCCTTCCACCCCGGTCGCGTGAAGTGTGAGGGATCCGCTCGGCAGGTTTATCCGGGTGTTGGAGGTAACCGAGCTGCCGGTGAAGGAAAGGCTGACTCCCAAGCCACCCGCGAGCGTGGAGGTTTCGTCGTTGCTCAGGAGAGTGATCGAACCACCCGTGGACGTGAAACCATACGTGGCACCATTGCTTCCGGTGATGAGCGGGGTGAGAGCGGTGAAAGACCCCCCCACCGTCAGATTGCCTGATCCGGAAGCAATCAGGCCATTGGTGGCTGTGATGTTCAGGTTCTGATATCCGGCGACGCGGAAATCATTCGCGCCAAACCGCATCACACTGGTGATGATATTCAGATCGCCGGAAAGCGGAGGAGCCGGGTCGGACGGGTCGGACGGGGTGGTTCTGTTGTTCGGATTCGCGACGGTGACATCGTCCGCTGTCAGGGTGACGGTCCCGCCGTTGTAGCCCCGGATTCCCGAGGCATAAAGGTTCAGTATTCCCAGATCCGACGAACCGAACGTTCCGGTCCCGTAGATGTCAATCGTCCGGTAGCTCGAAAGCGTCAGGGAATCAACAGCCTGGACACTCTTGAGAAGTTGGCCTTCGAGAGTGAGGTGTGGAGAGACAAAGGGGTCGGTCAAACGGTCGGACGTTTCGTCGAGCACGATGCTGATCTGACCGCTGCTCAGGGTGAGATACGAGGCTTCGAGGATGGCATAGGAACTCAGCGAGGTGGCATACGTCGAGTCGAGGATCACGCCGGCTCCGGAGATGGTCGCTCCCCTGCGGATGGTCATGACCGGCTTGATGGAATCCGTGAATGAAGATCGAATGATGGAACTGAGCTTGTTGCCGCTCACGCGGAGAAGCGTTCCCTCCCCGCCCACGAGAAGGGTTTCTGAATCCTGGGTCAAATTTCCGGACGAGACGATCTTTGAGTCCACCGTGACGGTGAGGTCGCCATTGGCCACCAGCGTGATCTCCGGTGACGAGAGAGAAGAACGCGGATTGTCAACCGTTACCGACCTGGCACGCACGTTCACCTTCGTGCCATCCTCCGTGGTCTGCCGCAAACCTCCGATCAAAAGGCTCTCGGCACCCCAAGAGTTCAGCAGATCCCCTTTCAGGACGGCTTTGGCATCTGCGGGCGCACTCCCAGCACCTGCGATAACATATATGTCCTCATCGCTGCTGATGTCGATGCTGGCGCCTCGTCCGCCCGAGGGATGGCTTGTCAAAACCGAATTCTCGAGCTTCAGTTCACTGTTCCCCTGGATGCCAAGGTAGCCCGAATCCATCGGCAGGCGCTGGACAGTGCCCGTATCGAGATTTGAGGCAGCTTTTTTCATGAACTCGTTGGCCCCGTAAACCTCATATTCCGCACGTTCGCCAACCACATTGGGAGAGGCCACCTCAAACAATGTGAGGGCTCCCGAAAGCCGGGCGGTGGTGTCGAGCGAGTTCACCAGTTGACCGCTGGTATGGGCAGCCCCCTCCGGAGTGTTGTATCCGGCAAACGTTCCGGCGGATTTTCCGGTCACACGATAGCCGCTGGTGGTGAGGGCCTCGGATTTTGTTCTGAAACCGGCGAATGTTCCGCTCGACTTCGGCGTGACAAGATAAGCGCCCGAGAGCAGCGCATACCGCTTCGGCAGCAGCGTGTAAGTCCCTGCCGCCAAACCCTCCACTCCGTCAATCACGATTTGATCGCCAAGCTTCAGCGAGGAACTTGTGTAGCCGGGGTCTCCACCGAGATTGTTCGAGTTCTCGCCTGAATTGAATGCGATGCGCGGGGCGTATTCCGCCGAGTAGCCCGGCACGACCGCATAGGAGTCTTTCACCTCCGTCCAGTAGATTCCCGTCTCGGGCTTGGGAGTGAACGGGGTATCGTTTGATGTGTCAGCATCCAGTTTTTTGGCTCTCGCAAAAGCGCTCTTGGCCAGCCCAACGGCGGAATCCCTGAAACTCTCCGGGTCGATCAATCGTCGTGCAGCCCAGGTTTTTCCCTTGTAAGTGACCAAAGCACCCGCACCGTAATATTCACCAAGAGTCCATGCGCTGGCCCGGGTGTCGCCGAGGAGGAGATCCCTGCTGCCTCCATTCCCGGAGGCCCAGCGGTAGGCAAGCAGATCGCCCCCGCCCCGGATGTCAATGACAGATCCGGACTCCGTGGTCACACTGTTGCCGGCGATGGAGACCCGCTTCTCCGGCAGGCCGCTCACCGTGACATTGACTCCGCGCGGGTCATACCAAGACAGCCCATCCGTGCTGATGCCATATGGAATGGAGATGCCAACTCCCGTGACCGGATCAACAGCAGACACAGACGTGATGCTTCCCGTTCTCAGGACCACCGAGTCGGTTGTCGGAACCGGCAAACTGGCACCGATGACGGGCAAGCTGGCACCGACGACGGGGTTTGTGGGGGAATCGACATCCGTCGTGGAAAGGTCGAAATCGGTGCCGTCCCAGCCGAGCGTGATCGAGCCAAACGGTGCGCGGAGTGTTCCGCCTTGGATGATGTTTGAGGCGAAAATGTTGATGCTGCCCCCGGCGGAATACGGCATCGGACGGGTTCCCGATCCGACAATCGTCACAGATCCGTTTCCGGTCGTTCCCTTGTCCGCAGGGTAGTCATAGGCGAAGACATGGAACTCCGCGAGAGTCGCCGGATAGATCTGCCCGGCAGTCATCGTGATGTCCCCCGCGACGCTGAGCGTGCCGTCACCCCGGATGTCCCCGTTGGCGGCCGTGAAGGAGACCTTGCCTGTCGTCTCAAAAACTGTTGTGCCGACATCAATCAAATTGGCAGAGAAGTTGACCTCTCCGGTGGTTCCATACGTGGGTTTTGGGTAGTAATTATTCCTGTCCTCCAGTCCGTCGCCATTGTCATCTTTGGTGGAAGCCAACACCTGACTGAACGCGATAAAGGGGGAATCGGAGGGATTGACCGGCTCGCGGAATTTCTGCCCTACGGCGATATAACGCGCTGTGAGGTTGACCGGGGAATCCGCCCGGATGATCCCGCCGCCCGCCACCCGCAGGCTGCCGTCGGCCACGATGGTGACGGGACCGCGGAACTCCACATTTCCTCCGTAGCGAATCGGGCTGGGGCTCGCACTGCTTACCTCGAAATATTTATAGCCCAGATCCAGAGAGGCGAAGCCTCCCTGCTGGAAGCTGTCGGCGGCAAAATATCCCATGGCAGCCAACGCGTCCCCTTTGGAGTAGGCCTTTGAATAAAATGGTGCATCCTTGGCATACTTCACCTTGAGCCCAACACCACGATTCTCGTCCGCTTCCTTGAGCGAGAGGTCTGATTGGGTGACGATCAGGTTGATATCTGCGCTTGTGCTGGAGTTCGCGTCGGCAAGCTTGTAATAGCGTCCGGAGAAGATCGAGAGTGTTCCGCCGGTTGCCGTCGGCCCGCCCGCTCGACCGAGGAGCGAGGCATCGGTGAAGAGCATCTCCGATCCTTGAAGATCGAGAAGTCCGCCGCTGCTGTCGAGCTGGGTTGGAACAGTTCTCAGGCTGTAGGCAAGGGAGTTGAGGCCCGAGGTCACCGGCACCGGTGTTCCCTGTGCTTTGGCCAGATGGGATGGGTGGATGTCAAAGATTGCGGAGGCTCCCGACACATCGAGCACGGCGCCGGCTTCCGCAACAATGTTTCCATGGATGCTGATCGTTCCTCCGGAATAGAGAAGGCCGATCCGGCGTCCGAACGCGTCGGGTGTGGAGACCATTTTTCCTGCTGTCGAAATCACAGCCTGCGGCCCGATGTAGATCGTCGGAAGGGAATACTCCCGGATGGCTTTGACATCTTGGGAAAGAAGGAACTCTCCACGAGTGTGAATGGCGACCGTCCCCCCCGGGGCAATAATGGAGCCTTCCATGGAAACAGTATCGGCCAGATTCAGACCATCTCGGAGTGTTTCATCGGTGCCAATCAGGACGCTGGCACCGGCATCGGTTCGTATGATGGACCCTTTTTCAATGACAATGTCGCCGCGGGCTTCCACAAAATCTGTCGTGTAGGAATCATCGGCACCGAGGGCGGCAAATTTTATCGAAACTGGGTTGCGTTCCCCCTCGGATTTGAGGACCGGCTTGAGGGCAAATTTTCCGCGGGTCTTGCCGAATGGCTGGCGCTGCAACTGTTCGGCCACCGGCTCGATGACCGTGCCTTCGACAATCCGGATTGCAGGGATATAGGTATCCTCCACAGGATCTTCTCCAGGAACCGGAGTTGGCGCGGGAGTCGGATTGGCAACCGCCTCCTTCTTTCCCAACGCGTAACGCGCCGCTTTTGTGGATGCGCCAATACCCGTCAGCGAGTAGCTGGTAAACCCTCCGGTGCGGAAGAATTCCGGGTCGAGAACGAGCATGGTCGTGTCGCTCGCCTGTCCGCCGATCTGGATCAGGTTTGCGCGGATCGAAAGCGCTCCTCCCTTGTTCGCCGAGTAGGCGGTGAGGGAGCCCTTCAGCGTCAAGCTTCCTCCGGTGATATTGGTCAGAATGGGGTCTCTTCCTGCCAGAATGCTGATTTTCCCTCCGTCCCCATACGTGAATTTGTCTTTTCCCTTGCTGTCCACCTCGACGAGTGCCCCGCCGGAGGCGTCAATGCTGCTGCCTTCCTGCATGTTGATATCATAACCCTCCAAGGCAACCGTTCCGCCGTTCAGCACACGCGGAGAGGTGACAATCTCTGTTGAAGTTGGGCGGTCGTCCACCAGCATGCCGGACACGTTGATTCTCGCGGAACTTCCGAGCGTGATCGTTCCCACCCCGAATTCCGGGTCGGGATATGGTTCGAGCTTCTGCTCCTCACTTGTATGGGTCATTTCGAATTTCAGACGCTTGTAGGGGGAATAGTTGTAGGCGGTCAGTTCAACTGTTCCTCCGGGGGCGGTGATGGTGCCATCAAGGGTGATATTGGATGCCCTGGCTGCCAGCGATCCGCCAGCCGGGAGTTTTACCTCCATCCCAGCAGGCAGGGTGAGGTCCCCGTCGCGATTATCCAGCAGGATGTGGCCGAATCCCCCCCCCTCGCTGCTCCACCAAGAGGTGCTGATTTCAAACTGCGAGGTCAGGTTCTCCGGAAGGCTTTCCCCCTCGGCAAGCAGTTTTCCGTATACGCGCGGGATTTCCGCACTCACCCGTATCTCCGGCGGAGTCGGGGAAATTGCATATTGATTGATAACACCGGTGGGCAGTTCAAATCTGGCTTCAGATTGGAATTTGAAAGAGAGGGAAGACATTTCTGCGGGCTTGGACAGTTGTTTTGGTCCAGTGATTGTCTGTCCGGCAAGATTGCCGCCGATGATGTTGGACGGGGCAGTGAGGCTGATCGAGCCTCCGTTGGCACCCGCAATATGCTCCTGATCGGTGTACCCGCCCAGCGGTGCGAGCGCGTTACTGTAGGTTTTCGTCACACCCCACTTGGCCGATGTCCTCGACGTCCTGCCGTCATAAATCCCGTCGTAGGTGACATCCGGAGTTGCCTTCGCGATGTTGATGAGGTTTCCGTTCCGCAGGAGGCGGGTCTTTTGCACGCGACCGCCTTCGTAAAGGTAATATCCGCCAGAGACGTCCACGGTGGAGCCGGGCTGTATGACAATCGAGCCGCCGGCCTGGATGTCAACCGTGCCGCCTTCGGCCGTGAGCTGGGCGGCGTTCCGCTTGATAACGCCAGCAAGAGAGGTCAAATCCCCGAGCGGGGTTCCAACCCAGGCAGTGCCATTGAATTCTCCTGTTTCCCGCAAATCCACGACGAGGTTTTTTCCCCGGATCGTCGAGTCGCGTTGAAGCGGAGAGTCGGCCAGTTCGGTTCCACGCAACTGGACGGTCACAACATTCTGTGACAGAGGGATAAAGACATCCGTGCTGCCACTGACATCAACCATGCTGCCCGAATCGAGGTAAACCTGACCGTCGGAGTAGAAAAACTTCTGCGTATTGAGCTTGGTGCCCAAGTGGTCGGTGATGTCTGGCTCAATCGTTCCCGCAGTTGCAGTTCCATTGTAGGTGATTCGGTTGTTATCCACGTCCCGGTAGGCGAAATTCCCGGCTTGAAATGTCACCCCGGCATGCGGAGCCAGAAGAATCGCGGATCCGAGCATGGCAATGGAGTGCCCCTGGATATTAATCTGGGAGTTCTCCGGAAGGGAGGTGCCGGGAACTGTTGCTTCACTCTCATAGTCAGGCAGGATGCGCGTTATGCTTTCGGAGCCAAAATTCACGGTTCCAGTAAACTGGGAGAGAAAGGGCGCCCCCCCAGTGTCATCAGCTCCATTGCCATCGAAAGCGGGATTTCCCACCGCCCCATAGCTGGCTATGAGATCAATGCGGCCGTTCAGACTCACCGAGGTCGAGCTTTCAATGACCCCGTATTGGTTGACGCTCTTCCCCGCCATCCAGGCACTGCCGGTGTAGGCTTCGATGATGCCATAGTTCGTGACGATGCCGCCATAGGATCCGACATCGCCGATCCAGACATCCAGCCCGCGGAGGCTCGGGTCGGTGCTGTCATGCGCCTGGACCCCGACCTGCAGTCCTGCTGCGAGGATCGTCTGCCCGCTGGGAGTCGATATCGTTCCCTCGTTGTAAACGTTGGCACCAACCAGCATGACCCGCCCGCCATTTCCATCCGCACTGACCGGCCCGGAAATCGTTGCTCCGGCCTCGACCACAACATCCCCGCGGTTTCCAAGAAGGGTCAGCGGTGCATCCGGAGTGAATTCCTTTGTCCCATCGGTTCCGCCCGGAACCGGGAGTGCCGAGAAAAGAAATTGCGCGTCCTTGTTGTTCAGCAACCCCTGATTGATCAGGTTGTCGTTGATCGGCAGGGAGGAGGCGACGAGGGTGCGGGTATTCACCTGGCTGCCAGCCCCGAAGATGATGCCGTTCTGGTTGATGATATAGACTTGGCCTTCGGCGTTGATTTTTCCGCGGATCTGGGAGGGCCTTCCGGACGGGTCGAAGACCTTGTTGAAGGCGATCCATTTGCCGGAGTCGTTTCCGCCTGCGGTCTGGTCGAAGTTTACGGTCGTGCCGCTGCCCACGTTGAATGTCTCCCAGTGCAGCAGGGCTTGCTGCTTGGTTTGCTTGATGGTAACCGCCGTCCCGTTCTGCACCGGAAAATCGGCTCCTTCCCACTTGGGAGAGGCCGCTTTTGTCACTTTGTCCCACAGGTAAACATCCCGCGTCAGGGGTTTGAGTCCACCCTGCGGATTGTTTTTCGCATCGTAGAGTCCGTCAGCGGATCCCTTGTTGCTCCCTGCCGTATGGGCCGACTCCTGCATCTGGCGCATGTCGTTGATGGCCTTGGTGGTGCGGGCGAGCCGATCCTGGGCTTTCGCCTTGGCGAGAGAAGCGGCTTGGGCACCGGCGTTTTGGCGGGCCTCCGAATTTTTGCGGGCGTCCCCGGCAGCCGCTCCGCCGCGCAGGATGTCGCCGGCGTAAATGACCTGGGCACAAACAGAGACGATCAGCGCGCAAAGGAGAAAGACCCATCCTCCGCGCCTCCGCGCCTCTGCGTGAACAAACCTCCCTTCGCGCCTTCGCGGCATCGCGGGAAAATCCTGCGCAGGCGCGCGGTATGGGTCGGTTTCTGGCATGGGCAAAATCGCCCAATAACTTCCCCGCACTTCCCACCCCGCGAAAGGAGCCGTTTGTTACGATTTCGTCACAAAAGCCGCCCCGGGGGCGGAGCGCTCAGTTTTCAGTGGTTCAGTTTTCAGCGGAGCAGCCTGAAGGGGGCTTTCTGCGGGAGTGGAATGCCGCAATTTTGTCACATTTCGGAGTTCCTCAAAGAAGAGGAGCCAGAGCCCACGGCTCAAAGTCGAAAACATTGAACAGGACGAAATCCCCCGCGTTGGCGGTGGCCAGCCTCCGAATCCCTCTTTCGTGATACGTCGCGGCGAGATAGGTGTCCAAAATGCGTTTTCGTCCGAGGCGAAATTCTTCCATCCACGACCAGGCCTGCTCCCATGCGCGATCTCCCGGGTGGCAATGAATCACTTCCGCCGCCTCCCACCAGGCGCGGCATCGGTGAAGGGCCTCATTCATTGGAAGCGGACGCTCGAAGCGTTTGGAATCCGTGACCACATGAAGAAACTCCTGCAAAACCAGCGGGGCCAGTGCGTATTGCTCGGACCCCGCCCGGCTGGCCGTCGCGATATGTTCCCTCACCGTGGCGTGCCCCACTGCTTCGCGAAGCTCGTAGGCAAGCAAAACCGTTGTATCCAGCCCGATCATTCCCGGTCAAAAAAGCCGCCGGCCAAATTTTCTCGCCCCGTCCACGGAACCTTGATGTCTCCCACGGAAGCTGGTTCGGTGGCCTGCCAGAGAGGAGTTCGAGGTTTTGCTGAGCTTCGACGGAAGTTTTCCATCGCTTCCCGGATCAATTCCGAGGTGGAGCGTTTCGTGCGTCGCGCAAGCCTTTGGAAATCCCGATAGACGGGTTCCTCAACATGAATGGTTACCGACTTCATATGTTACGACATATGCCATAGATGCTGATTTGTCAAGACAAGAGGCTCTGGCAGAACGAAACCCGGAACCGGCAATTGCCCGCGAAAGAGCGTAGCCGCCCTGGAGAAGATGGGGGATCAACCCGGGGAAAATCCGGCCTGTTGTTCTTTGCAATATTATGCTCCGCGCTCGATTGACAACCAAAATGATCACATTATTGTGATGATATGAAAACCGCGACGGTGCGTGATTTGCGCTATGATTTCCCAAAGATCGAGGCATGGATTGCTGGTGGCGAGGAGATTGTGATCACCAAGCACTCCAGGCCGGTGGCTAAAATTTCGCGTTGCGGCAACTTTTCGACAACTGAGCCGGTGGCTTTGCCGGATTATGAGTCCCGCTTGGAGAGAATCTGGGGCGACCGGGTTTTCACGCAGGCCGAGGTGGATGAGATGCGCGCCTTCGAAACCGGCGAGCCATGATCGCATATCCGGATACCAGCTTCCTCTGCTCGGTTTACCGCAAGCAGGTTCACACACCTGCGGCCCTGGCCCATCGCGGGGCCATGAATGAGCCCCTGTATTTCACGAGTCTGCTGGAATTTGAGTTCATCCAATCCATCCGGCTGCAGGTCTGGCTTCATGCCCGGGACCGGGCGAAAGGATATTCCATGCGGGAAGCGGACCAGATGCTTGCGGACTGGGAGGCGGATGCCGCCGCCGGGGTGAATGTTCTGGTGCCGTGCGATGCGGATGCCGTGCTGCGTCTGGCGCGCTCTTTTTCGCTTCAGCACACTGCGTCCCAGGGCCACCGGACACTCGATGTCATGCATGTTGCAACGGCCGTCCATCTGCGCGCGAAGCAATTCCTTACATTCGACGACCGCCAGCGTTCACTCGCCCTCCATGCCGGGCTTGGCGTGCCGGTATAGGGAATATTGATTTGCCTTCAATCCTTGCTGTCCAGATCCGGTTTTCTGACTAAAGTATCCGCTCGATGAATTCTCCGCGCCGACACGTCCTTTTTGTCTGCACCGGCAACATCTGCCGGAGTCCGATGGCGGAGGGGCTTTTCCGCAAGATGGGGATCCGAGGAGTCACCGTGGAATCCGCCGGCCTCAGCGCTTCAGCAGGACAGCCTCCGAGCACTGATGCCGTGCGGGTGCTCGCGGCTGACGGGATCGACATCTCGAAATTCCGCAGCCAGCCTGTCACCGAGGAATTGCTGGACCGCGCAACTCACATCTTCGTGATGACCCGCGACCACCTCAGGATCCTGGACCTGTTTTTTCCCGAGGCCACGGACAAGGCGGCTCTCGTTCTCGGCGACGAGCCGGGGAGCCCGGACGTGCCGGACCCGATCAGCCAGGGCCGGGCGGTCTACGAAAAATGCAAGGACACGATTGCCCGCGCCCTCCCATCTCTATTAGAAAAGATCAACGCATCACCCATGACGACACCATCCACCGAATTCCCAGCGCTCGCCGCAACCGATCCGCAGATCGCAGAAGCCATCGCCCATGAACACGGGCGCCAGTTCGAACACATCGAGCTCATCGCCTCCGAGAACTTCACCAGCCGCGCGGTCATGGAGGCGCAGGGATCCTGCCTGACCAACAAATATGCGGAGGGCTATCCCGGACGCCGCTGGTATGGCGGGTGCGAATTTGTGGACGTCGTGGAGACGCTAGCGATCGCGCGCGCGAAAGAACTTTTCGGCGCCGACCATGTCAACGTCCAGCCGCACAGCGGGAGCCAGGCGAACATGGCGGTCTATTTCAGCGTCCTCACTCCCGGCGACCGGATCCTGACAATGGACCTCGCCCACGGGGGACACCTCACACACGGACACAAGGCGAACTTTTCGGGAAAGCTCTACGAGGTCCACCACTACGGGGTGAGCCGGGAGACCGAGATGATCGACTACGACGCTCTCGAGCGTCAGGCGGCCGAGGTCAGGCCGAAGATGATCACGGCCGGGGCATCCGCATATCCCAGGACCATCGATTTTGCGAGGATGCGGGCGATTGCGGATTCGGTCGGCGCGTATCTCTTTGTCGATATGGCCCACATCGCCGGGCTCGTGGCGGGCGGCGCGCATCCCTCTCCGGTGCCCCACGCGCATTTCGTCACCACCACCACGCACAAGAGCCTGCGCGGCCCGAGGGCCGGCCTGGTCCTCTGCAAGGAGGAGTTTGCCAAGAAGGTGGATTCCCAGACGTTCCCCGGCGTGCAGGGCGGACCGCTCATGCATGTCATCGCCGCGAAGGCCGTCTGCCTGCTCGAAGCGCTCAGGCCCGAGTTCAAAGATTATGCCAGCCAGGTCGTCAGCAATGCCAAGGCGCTCGCCGCCCAACTCGCCCGGCTCGGCTACCGGATCGTGTCCGGCGGCACCGACAACCATGTGATGCTCGTGGATCTCCGGCCGCGTGGAATCAACGGCGCGGAAGCCCAGACAACCCTCGACAAGGCGGCTATTACCGTGAACAAAAATGCCATCCCGTTCGATACCGAGCCGATCAGCAAAACCGGAGGCATCCGGGTCGGCACCCCGGCCATGACGACACGCGGGCTTGGCGAGGAGGATATGATGCAGGTAGCGGATTTCATCCACTCGGCACTGGAGATCCGGAATGACGAATCCGCTCTGGCCGCGCTGAGGAAAAAAGTCACCGCCTTCACGGCGAAGTTTCCTCTGCCCTGACAAACGTGGAAGCGATCCTCTTCGATCTCGACGACACGCTGATCGTGGACGAGGAGATCTCGAATGACGCCATGAAAGCGACCGCGCGCCTTGCCGCAAAGATTCATGGCGCGGACTCCGGCCGCTTTCTGGCCGACGCCAGGCGGATTTCGCAAACCCTCTGGCGCGGGAACCCGGTCCTGGATTATTGCGCGGATATCGGGATCACCGCCGAAGAATGCCTGTGGGGGGAATTCGCAGGACAATCTTCCGATCTCACTGCGCTGCGTTCCTGGTCCATGGAGTTTCGGACTGCTCTTTTCGATGCGGTTCTCCGCGAGCAGGGGCTTCCCGGAGATGACGGATCGCTGGCCGCGAATTTTGCAGACGCCCGGCGCAGCCTCCAGCGCCTCATGCCGCAGGCCGGAGAAACCCTGTCCCTCCTCAAGAACGGCTTCAAAATCGGCCTTCTGACCAACGGGGCCCCGGACCTCCAGCGCGAAAAAATCTCCGCCTCGGGACTTGCTCCGGTTTTTGATGCCATCGCCGTTTCGGGCGAACATGGAATAGGAAAACCACGACCGGAGATCTTCCACATTCTCCTCGATTCCCTCCGAGTCCCCGCAGATGCCTCGGTCATGGTCGGCAACAGCCTCGCCCGCGACATTGCCGGGGCGCAGAAGGCGGGAATTGCCCGCACCATCTGGCTCAAGGTCCCCGGTTCGGAGGAATACGCCGACGTGACCCCCGACCACACGATCACCGGTCTTCACGAACTGGTCCCTCTGCTGCACCCAACAAAACTTTGATGCGGCCGCATCAAAGTTTTGTTGGGTGAAGGACCGAGCCGGTCAGCATTCGAGCAGTTGACAGAGCGAAGTGTAAGATGATATCTTACCCGAGACATGACGACGTGCGTTTCCAGCAAGGGCCAGATTGTTCTACCTGCGGAAATGCGCAGGGAGGACGGGATACGTCCGGGACACGTCTTTGAAATCGACCGCCTCTCCTCCGGAGATTATCATTTGAGGCTGAAAAGGTCGGGGCGATCCCGCAAGGGGCTGGCGCGATTGCTTTTGTCCTGCCCCGAGAAAAATTGGTTTTGCCCGGTGGCCTTCAACGAATCCACCGATTCCATATGCCCTTCCTTGTAGACAGCAACGTGCTGAGCGAGGTGACCAAGCCGGAGCCGGATGAAGGGGTTGTTGCCTGGTTGAAAGACAACGAAGAGGAGATTGTTGTGGACCCCATCGTTATCGGGGAACTCCGAACCGGGATCCTGTGTCTCCCTTCCGGGGCACGGCGTAAGCGGCTTGAGGAATGGTTTCGACGAGTTTCCACCTCATTGCATTGCCTTTCATGGGACTTTGAAACCGGCATGAGATGGGCTCAACTCCTCGCTGACCTGAGAAAAACCGGAAAGTCCATGCCGCTCAAGGACAGCCTCATCGCGGCATCGGCATTGCAACATAAACTCACTGTCGCCACTCGAAACGAACGGGATTTTCGTAAAGCCGGGGTCCGTGTCCTGAATCCCTTTTCAGGGTGACTTGCACGGATCGCATCGCACTGCTACAAAGCCGCGCATGTTGAGAGTCCGAGCATTTCAGGGGCTGAGCCCGAAACCCGAGTTGGCGGCCGATGTGGCCTGCGTGCCGTATGATGTCGTGAACCGCGGGGAAGCGGCGGCGCTGACCGGGGGCAATCCCCACAGCCTGATGCATGTCGACCGCGCGGAGATCGATCTCCCACCGGAGACCGATCCCTATTCAGACATCGTCTATGCGACGGCGAAAACCAATCTGGATTCGCTGGTTGCCTCGGGCGCGCTGGCTCGCGAGTCCGCGCCGGTGATCTACCTGTATCGCCAGCAGATGGGAGAGCATGTCCAGACCGGCGTTGCGGCGGTTTGTCATATCGAGGACTACGAAAATGACATCATCCGGAAGCACGAGAAGACCCGGAAGGACAAGGAGGATGACCGGACGCGGCTGATTGGAACCCTGGGTGCGGATACCGGGCCGGTTTTTCTGACCTACCGCGGACGTCCCGAAATCGATGCCTTGGTGGCTGCGGAAACCGCGCTGCCTCCGGCTGTGGATTTCGTGGCGCCCGATGGGATCCGGCATTCGCTCTGGCGGATGCGCGACAGCGGTCCGCTTGAAAAGGAATTCGCCAAAGTCCCGCTCGCCTATGTCGCTGACGGCCACCACCGCAGCGCGAGCGCGGCACGCGTCGGACGAGAGCGGCGGGCGGAAAACCCGAACCACAACGGAACCGAGGAATACAACTGGTTCCTCTGCGTCCTCTTCCCTGGCGACCAGCTGCAAATTCTGCCTTACAACCGGTTGGCCTGCGACCTCAACGGGCTCACCCCGGAGGAGTTTCTGGAAAAAGTCCGGGTGATCTTCGATGTCAGCGAATCCGCTCCCGCCTCGCCGGCATCACCCGGTCAGGTCAGCATGTTTTTTCAAGGCCGCTGGACCGGGCTTTCGTGGAAGGCGGATGCCGCCGCCGATCCAGTTTCACGCCTTGATGTCAGCGTTCTCCAGGACCGCCTGCTGGCGCCGGTGCTCGGCATCGACGATCCCCGCACCAGCAAGCGCATCGATTTTGTGGGAGGAATCCGCGGGACGAAGGAGCTGGAAGACCGCGTCACCAGCGGCCGCGCCGCCGTGGCATTTTCCATGTTTCCCGTCACCGTGGACCAGCTCATGGATATCGCCGATGCCGGGCAGATCATGCCGCCGAAAAGCACCTGGTTCGAACCAAAGCTGCGGTCCGGGCTTTTCATCCACACGTTTTAGCCGCGGTTGACGACCAGCGCCCTGGGCTCGGTCATCTCCTCCATTGCGTAGCGGATGCCCTCGCGCCCGAAGCCGCTTTCCTTGACGCCGCCATAGGGCATGTTCTCCACGCGGAAGGTGGGAACCTGATTGACCATGACGCCGCCGACCTCAAGCTCCTCGAAAGCCGAGAGGGCCTTGCGCAGGTCGCCGGTGAAGACTCCGGCCTGGAGACCGAACGCGGAATCGTTGACCATGGCAAGCGCATCGGAAAACGATGTGTAAGATTGGAGGACCGCCAGCGGCGCGAACGCCTCCTCGCAAAGAACGGAGCAAGCGGCGGGGACATTCTCCAGAAGAACCGGCCCGAGCAGGGAGGCTCCTCCGATTTGCACGGGAGTCAGGAGACGCGCGCCCCGGCGCTCCGCATCATGGAGCCAACCGAGAATTTTTTCGCGCTCGGCGGCATTGATCATCGGGCCAACGATTGTGCTCTTATCCGACGGGTCTCCCGCACGGATATTGTCGTTGACGTGGGCGACGAGAGCTTTGCGGAATGCGGAATGGATGCCGGCATGCACGAGGATGCGCTGGATGCTGATGCACGACTGGCCGGCATACCCGAAGGCGGCCGCCGCAATTTTCGGGATGGCGGATTTCCAATCGCAGTCGGGTTCGACGATGACCGCGGCATTGCCGCCGAGTTCGAGGGTGACTTTCTTCCTGGCTGCGGTGGCCTTGATCTGCCATCCGACCGCAGCGCTGCCGGTGAAGCTGACCATTTTGATCCGCGGGTCGATGAGGAGGGGCGGGATGAGTTCGTGGTTGAAAGGAACGATGTTGATCTGTCCGGGCGGGATGCCGGCGGCATCGAGAACCTCCGCGAGAAGAAGGCTTGTCAGAGGAGTCTTCAGGGCGGGTTTGAGGACCATCGCATTGCCGGTGGCCAGGCAGGGGGCCACTTTGTGGGCGACGAGGTTCAGCGGAAAATTGAACGGGGTGATGCCGAGGATCACGCCCATCGGAAAGCGCCTCACCAGTCCGAAATGCCCGGCACCCGGCGCGCTTGCATCCATCGTGATTCCATGACCCTCGTCCGAGAGGGCGAGCGCGGCGGCAAAGCGGAATGTCAGGCGCGCCCGCTCGGTCTCCGCTTCCGCGAAGGTCACCGGCTTGCCGGATTCCGCAACAATCGTGGAGACGAAATCCGACCTGCGCTCGGCGATGAGCCTGCTGATGCATTCCAGAGCGACAGCGCGCGCATCGGCGGAGGTTTTCTGGGAAACTTCAAACGCGGCCCGGGCGGAGGCCACCGCCTCTTCGACCTGCCCGGCATCGGCGAGACACACATCGGCGAGATGGGCTCCGTTCCACGGGTTGCTGACGGCGTGGCTTGATTTTGAAATCACATGCCGTCCGTTGAGATAAAAAGGTTTGGCTGTCATGGATCTCAGATTCTTTCCACCTCGCGCTTTTCGACAAAGATCGGGAGCCCCTCGCGGGTGAAGCTGTTCATGAGCTCCTCCGGATCGAGCGCCTCCGGCATCATGACTCCGCGCTCCGGAATTTTTCCCGTGGCGAGCAGCTTGGCCGTGAGGGCCGGCGGAATTCCCGTCTGCACGAGAGTGAGCGAATAGCCGTATTTTTCATACGTGTCGCGGTGGCTGTCCATCGAGTAGACAAAATACTCGACCCGCTTGCGGTCCTTGGTTCCGCGGACCTCGGTGCCGACGCATGAATACCCATCCACCGTCGCGCCGAGCTGGGCGGGTTTCGGGAGGTGGGCGCTGGCGACCCGCACCGGAGCGACATCGACCCCGTCCACGCGGACTTTTTTCCATGTGTCCAGGTTGAGCAGCTGAAGCGACTTCGAGATGTTCACCACCTTGTCCGGAACGCTGTATTTGAAAACCGAATACCGGACGCCCTTCTCCACGAATGGCGGATAGATTCCGAGGCTGACCCCTTCTTCGTGGGCGACCGCATAAGTTTTCTGCAGCCCGATCGGGTCCGGAAAACGGACCCACTCGACCTCGGTCTCAAGCGGTTTCCCGCTGATGACGCGTCCGTCCTTCACATAGTAGGGAGCCGCCCCGAGCTCCTCGAAGAATGTTTCCGGCGAGAAGAGCACCGCGAACCGGTAGCCCTTGACCTCGGCATTGTCGGCATCGAGGACCCTGATGCTCGAGGCGGTATCCAGCCGGTCGATCGCCCAGCGGGCAAAGACATTCACAGCGCCCGGGTCCATCCCCATGCAGAGAATTCCCGCGAGGCCGCGGTCAAGGAACGGCTGGTGGAATTTTTCGATCTCCGCCTCGAAGGAGTTTTTGCCCGGCCGCTTGACCCCGGGGGCGGAGTAGATGTCCGCGGCCATGTCGAGGTAGTGGGAACCCGCCCGCAGGCAGGCTTCGAGCACGGAGTGGTTCGTCTGGCACACGCAGGCGTTGCACGTCACCGTGACCGAATGCTCCTTCATGAGGGCTGCCAGGCCGTCGATGTTCATGGCATTCGCCTGGACGACGACAAACCGGCTTTTGGGTGTCCTAGCCGCGAGCTGCTGGGCAAAAACCGTGTCCACATCAGCCAGAACAATCCGGTCGAAACAATCATACTCGTGGAGTTTTTGACCGATGACGGAGCCGACCCCGCCGATCCCGATAACCATTGCATTCGCCATAATGTAGCGCCCTTCGCGCTGCACCAGCTTAGCCCAGGGCACGGGTTCTGGCAAGCTTGCCACATTCTTTTGAAGGCGACCTCATGGCACCACTCCAAACGAGGGCAGGCGCTGGTTTTGAGGAGGGCAATATCAACCTGAAGACATCCTTTGCTCTGGGCATCCGCTACAATTTTCTGGCCGCAATGGGCCTCGGTGTTGACCCCCCCGCCCCCGCCCTGTCGGGCTGTCCAGCGAACAGTCTCCCGCGATCGTTCCCTCGAGCCGGTGTTGTCAGCGCTCGCCGGCGGATTCGCCTCGCCCCTCCGCGGGCCCTATCGGCCGGCATCTTGCGCCGTCTCTTGCCCTCCAATGGGTTTTCGGAGTTCCCCCAAAGCCCTGCCGAAACCTCCCCCTGAATCGTCCAGGCGTCCTTTGCATGCTTGTCATCCCTCCGTATTTCACGCCTCCCGGCTTCTCAGGCATTCCGGTTCGAATGTTGCGGCTGTGAACTCTTCCTGCTTCGTAAGCCCAGCGCGTCGTAGATCGGATCGGAATTAAGGAGGGTGGGAACGAGGTAGGCCCCGAGGCAGGTGGTGAGCATCGGGAAAAACAGGGAGTAGCAGCCGGTCATCTCCAGGCAGATCACGATGCCGGTGAGCGGGGCGCGGATGGTCGCAGTGAAAAATCCCGCCATCCCGGCCACGGTGAATGCCAGGGGAACAGGGACCAGATCCGGCATCCATGCGTGGTGAAGAATTCCAGTGGCTGTCCCCACAAGGGCCCCCATCGCGACCACCGGGGCGAAGAGCCCGCCGGGAGTTCCCGCCGCGTAGGATAGAGGGCCGAGAAAAAACCTCAGGAGTGAAATTCCCAGAAGAAGCGCCAGCCCGGGGTGTCCGGCCAGGATGGTTTGGGTGAGCTCGTCGCCACCGCCAATCCAGCCGGGCGCAAACCATCCGGCCGTGCCGACCACGAACCCGATCGCGGCGGCCCTTACTGGAACCGGAACGACGCTCAATTTTTCCGACAGATCCAGAAACCCGATCAGCAGCCGGTTGTAGAGAAGGCCAAGGACACCGACCGTAAGCCCGAATAAAAAAAACACCCAGACCGACGCAGGAGGAACCGCAGGGATCGCGGGCACGGCATAGTCCTGCGGCATGTGAAAGACCGCCCGTTGGAGAAAGACCGAGACCGATGCCGCAGTGGCGGCGAGGAGAAATGTCAGCGGAGTGACTTTTCGAAAAACCTCCTCGAGGATAAAAATCGTGCCCCCGACCGGCGCGTTGAATGCCGTGGCCAAGCCCGCTCCCGCGCCGGCCGCCATCAGCGATTTCCACGCGCCGCGCAGGCGCGGGAAAAACCTTCCGGTCTTTTCCCCGATGACCGCCCCAATCTGGACCAGCGGGCCTTCGCGGCCAAGAAGCAGACCGGCAGAAAGGGCAAGCCAGCCGAAGACAAACTTCACCGGAAGCACGCCCGCGTGATGCGGACTGGCCTTGCCCCGCAAGACATTTTCCACATCGGGAACCCCGCTGCCTCGCGCGTTCGGCGCGAAGCGCCCGACCGCCCACGCAGCGATGGCAGCAGCTGCAGCCACGATGCACGAAAGCGTCAGCCATCCCAACACCGGCGGCCACTCCGCCAAGAACCCTGTCAGCTTCCCTCGCAGTCCATCCCCGGCTTTGAGCAAAAAAAGAAACCCGATGCCGACCAATCCGGTCAACGCCCCCACGACCGCCGCTCCCCCGAGAAGAACCAACACGGCGCCCGGCGGAAAATCTTCGGGAATAAAATCCACTTCCCCGGTCTGGCGGTCGCTGTCCACAAAACCAGTTGGCTGGAAATCCCGCACGGAATCAACAGCAAAGCGCTAAGGAATGTGACTGCGCACGAGGACGCTTCCCAAACCGATGACAGCGGTGGCGCCAAGAACAAGAAGCGTAAATCGGCGGAGCACGCGGTCGCCAAGCGAGAATGCCAGCGCCGCCTTCATGATCGAATTGGCGACCGCAGCCAGAACGATCCCCTGCGCCGCGAGGGTCATCGTGACCTGGGTGTCGCGGAAAAGGTTCGAGAGCGATAGGGCGATCGCATCGAGGTCGGTCAGCCCGGAGAGGAAGCTGGCGATCAGCAGCCCGGCACCGCCGAACCACAGGACCGCAAGCTTCACGGCGAAGACGACCGCGGCATAAAGCGCGCCGAACTGCAGCGCGACTTTCAGGCTCAGGGGGTTTTTATAAACTCCGGATGCCTCCGATGAGGCCGCTCCGCAGCAGAACCTCCAGCCGGCAAAGACTGCCCCCGGAATGCTCATCAGCAAAAAGTCTGGCAGCAGGACAAGCGCGAGCGGCGGGCTGATCGCCGCCACGAGCAACTCCACGCGCCAGAGCATGATCGTGCAGGCGATCAGGAGCGCGAGAGTGCAGTCCCTTGCCAGCTCCGGGCGCTCCCGGCTGAGCTTGCTCATGCTCAGCGTGGTCGCCGTGCTGGAGGCGAGGCCGCCCGCAAGCCCGGTCAGCGCGATCCCCCGGGACGTCCCCAGCAACCGGACCGCAATGTAGCCGGCAAACCCGAGCCCGGAGACGATGACCACCATCAGCCAGGTGGACCGCGGATTGAATGCGCCGAGAGGCCCCATGTCGGTGTCGGGAACCAGCGGGAGCACCGCGCCTGTCACCGCGAGGAACTGCAGGGCCATTCGCGCGTCTTCGGCGGTGAACTTTTTTGAGAGGCCGTGCAGATAGGGTTTTCCCGCGAGAAGCAAAAGCGTCCCAACCGTCACGACCAGCGCGACGCGCGCCTCGCCGGCCACCACGAGCCCGCCGAGAAGATACGTCAGCATGCCTGTCGCCGCCGTCGTGAAGCCGGCCCCCGGCTTGGCCATGTTCTGGGTGTAGACAAATATCCCCAGCCAGCAGACCATCGCAATAATCCCCGCGATGAAGGCATGCGGCTGCCCGTGTCCGGAAAGAAAGGCGCAAATCGCACCGAGCAGTGCCCAGAAGGTGAATGTCCGGACCCCTGCCGCCACGCGCTTCTCCGGGTGCCCGAGCTGACGCTCCCATTGGCGCTCGAGGCCGATCAGAGCCCCGAGCGAGCCGCTGACAAGCAGGCTGGCCAACAAATCGTTCATGATTGCGCTCCAACGGCATCTTCGGGCCGGAGAGCGGGTAATTCAATAACGAATACCTGCGGGCAAGGTTGAATGCCTGATGCCAAATATTGTAGATACGCGGACTCTTTTGTAGTCACGGCGCTCTGTCGCCGTGCGCCCCGACAGAGCGGGGCGGCGACAATGCTCTCCGTGACAGTCTAGATGTTCAGTCCCTGAGCTGCCGTGCTCTCTTCCTCTCGGGCAGCCCGGAGGTCTGCCCTTACCTTAAACGCGGAACCGCACCCGGATTCCTCCTAGGCGACGATCTCGGAGCCAATGCCCGCGTTCGTGAAGATCTCGAGGAGGAGGCCGTGCTGGATGCTGCCGCCGATCAGGTGGGTTTTTTGGACTCCCTTCCGGAGCGCTGCGGCTGCGGACTGAACCTTCGGGATCATCCCGCCCGCGATCACCTTTTGTTTGATCAGCGATTCGGTCTGCTCCGCGGTGAGAGACGGAATGAGGGAACTTTTGTCCTCCGGATCGCGCATGATCCCGGGGACGTCGCTGACAAAGATGAGCTTCGTGGCCTGAAGCTCCGCGGCGAGAGCGGCGGCGGCGACGTCGGCATTGATGTTGAGAACCACTCCTTCTTCGGTCGCGCCGATCGGGCTGATGACCGGGACAATTTCCTTTTTGAGTGCCAGGCGGATCTTGTCGGTTTTCATCCCGGCCGCTTCCCCGACGAACCCGATGTCGATGGCCGAGCCCTCCTCCGTCGCCTGCGGTGGAAGCTGGCGCGCAATGAAAACCGATTTTCCGGAGAGCCCGGTGGCCCGGCCGCCGAAGTCCTGAATCGTGCGGACGATCGCCGGGTTGATCTCCCCGTCGAGCGTCTCCTCGACAATCTTGATGGCGGTCGCATCCGTGACGCGCAGGCCGTTGACGAATTGCGCCTTGAGCCCGGCCTCGCGCATCCGCGATGTGATCGCCTTGCCCCCGCCGTGAACGAGCACCGGGTTGATCCCCACCGCCTCGAGGAAGACGACGTCGCGAAGGAACTTTTCGACGATCTCCTCGTCCTCCATCGCTGCGCCTCCGTATTTGATGACAAATGTGTGCCCGCGGAATTCCTGAATATAGGGCAATGCCTCGATCAGGCTTTCCGTGCGGGCTTCCGGCGTCAGGCTGCTGCTCATTTATTCTCCGAGATTGAGGCGGACATATTCCTCCGTCAAATCCGTTGTCCAGACCATGTGGGAGGCCTTCCCGACTTTGAGATCCACCGTGACGCGGAACGCCTTCTTTGCGGCGATCTGGCGGAGCTTTTTCACCGGGGTCTTGGAAACGACGCCGCCCAGCGCGACCGGCAGGTCGTCATAAAAAATGTCGGTCTTTGCCTCGTCCATCTTTGCGCCGCAATATCCGACGGCATCGAGGATGCGCCCCCAGTTCGGGTCGCCGCCCGCCCAGGCGCATTTGACCAGCGTGGAATTCGCGATCGCCCCGGCGGCACGGCGGGCATCCGCCTTGCTGGCCGCGCGCCGGACCTCGACCTCCACGAACCGGGAGACCCCCTCGCCGTCCTCGACGATCATGCGGGCAAGCGCGCGGGTCACGATATCGAGCGCATGGCGGAAAATTTTCGGCGACGGGGAGATCCGGCTCGCCCCGTTGGCGAGGAGGATCACGGTGTCATTCGTGCTCATGTCCCCGTCGATGGTGATCCGGTTGAAGGAATCCTCCACCGATTCGCGGAGGGCCGTCCGGAGCGCCGGGCCGGACAGGATGGCATCGGTGGTGACCACGCAGAGCATGGTGGCCATGTTCGGGTCGATCATCCCCGCCCCCTTGGCCATGCCGCCGATCCGGAAATGCCCGTCATGGGTCGTCACCTCGAGAGCGATCTCTTTCGCAAACGTGTCGCTCGTCATGATTGACTTCGCTGCGGGTGTTCCCCCAGCACGGCTCAGCTTGAGGGAGGAAATCCCTTTGAGAATCGCACCCATCGGCATCGGCACGCCGATGCGTCCTGTCGAGCAGACAAGCACCTGGGACGATTTCACGCGGAGGAGCTTTGCGGTGGCAGAGGCCATGGCGCGGGCATCGGCCAGGCCGTTCGGTCCCGTGCAGGCATTCGCATTTCCGCTGTTGAGCACGACCGCGCGGGCGCGGCCGGACCGGATGTGTTCGGCGGAGATCCGCACCGGAGCCGCCTTGACCTTGTTCGTGGTGAACGTCGCGGCAGCGACCGCCGGAACCTCCGAGTAGACAACCGACAGGTCGTCACGCGTCACGCTCCCGGTTTTGATCCCGCACCCCGTTGCGCCCGCGACGAACCCTTCGGCCGCGCACACCCCGCCTTTGATCTTTCTCTCCTTGTTCATAGAAACAATCCGGCGGTCTCCACGAGACCCGCCATCAAATTGAAGTTTTGCACCGCCTGCCCGGCCGCGCCTTTGACGAGGTTATCCTCGGCAGAGAGCAAAACAAGCCGCTGTGCGCGGTCGTCGTAGCGCACGGCAATATCACAGAAATTCGTCCCGTTCACATTTTTTGTGTCGGGAAGAGCCTTCCCGACCCGGACAAACGGCTCGTCCGCATAGGCTGCTTCCAGCGCGGGCAGCACATCCGACGGCGAGGTCCCGTCCGAGAGCCGCGCGAAGATCGTCGTATGGATCCCGCGGGTCATCGGAGCGAGGTGAGGAACGAAGGTGATCGCGACCGGGTGCCCGGCCGCAAGGGAAAGCTCCTGCTCGATCTCGGAGAGGTGCCTGTGCTTAGGAAGCCCGTAGGCCCTCAGGCTCTCGTTGCATTCGCCGTAGAGGAGGGAGGTCTCCGCCTTGCGTCCCGCGCCGCTTACCCCGCTGGCGCTGGACACCGCAATGTCATCGCCCGGGACGAGCCCCCGCTTCAACAGCGGAACCAGGGGCAGGAGAATGCTTGTCGGATAGCATCCGGCGGATGCCACAAGGCTGGCCTTCCGGATCTCCTCCCGGTGGAGTTCCGGCAGGCCGTAAACCGCATCTTTGAGCAGGTGCCCGGCTCCATGGGACCCGCCATAAAATTCCCTGTAAACCTCCGCGTCCCGCAGACGAAAATCCGCGCTCAGGTCAACAACCCGCTTGCCGGCCGCGCAAAGTGGAGCGGCAAACTCACCGGCCAGACCGTGCGGCAGCGCCAGAAAGAAAAACTCCGCGCCGCTCGCCAGAAGGTTCTCGATGGACGGCTCCGAGAACACCAGGGAGGAAAATGCCCCGCGTCCGGCCAGCCTCGGCAGCACATCGCCCACCCGCTTTCCCGCATGCTGGCGTGAGGTCACGGCGACAACTTCCACCGAGGGATGCCGCGAAAGAATTGCGCACAGTTCCTCTCCGGAATACCCGTTCGCTCCGACTATGGCCGCCTGGATCATGCGACCGGGATTGTTCCTTCCCCACCCCGCCCGCGACAAGAACGATTTTCTCTCCTCGCGCTCAGGGATGAAGTTCATACCAAACGCACGGTCTGCCGGGTAAAATGTCGCGCCGCGCCGGGACGTCGCTCCCTACCATCGGCACAGGCAGGGGCGGGCCTCCGGACCGACCGCAGGCTCCCGTCAGATTCCACCCGGTTCGGTGTCAAAATCGTATCAGATGAGTTCCAAGCCATCGGCGACAAATGGCTCGAAGTCCGCGCGGTTGTTGGTCGCGAGTTTGGCCCCGGCGGCAATGGCTGTGCCGGCAATCATCGCATCCACGCGCAGATGCCGGGGAGTCTTGATGGACCGGAAATTCCGGGCGGAGATCCGCGCTTCCCTGTCGTCAAACGGCCGAAGCCCGCCGGTAAGAAGTGAGAGCGCCAGCTTTTCCTCCTCGTCCGTGCTCCCGCAGAGAAACTCATACCATGCCACAGTTGGAAGGATGATCGCTTCCCCTGCTTCAATCCACCGCTCGAGTTTCCCGGCATCCGGCGTCCCGGAAATCAGAGCCCGAATGAGATAGTTGGTGTCCAGACAGATCATCTGCCGCGCCAGTGCTTGCGATCTTCCCGGATGTCCGCAATCCATTTTTCGGCGCGAGCCGGGTCGAGCCCCCCTTTCGCATGAAACGCCCTCAACATCGCGATCGGATCTGTTTTCTCAGGCTCGCTTTGCTTTTCCGCGCGCTCGACCGACCTGCGGACGACTTCAGCTTGCGAGACACTCCACCTGGAAGCGAGGCGCTTGAGTCGTTGCACCGTTCCCTCATCCAGCGCGAACGATGTTCGGTGAGTCATGGTCGGCATACATTAATTACATGCCATAACGCGGTAATTTGTCAATGAGCAGGTGATCCACCAGAATGTTTTATTTGACCTGCCGGGCGAGGAGGCGGATTTCCGGCGGAAGTTCCGCCAGGCGGTCTTCTTCACTCATCCGGTCGATGAAAAGAATCCCCTGCAGGTGGTCGAACTCATGCTGGACCGCGCGGGCGAGGAGTCCGTCCGCTTCGAACTCGATCTCCTGACCGTCAATCGCCCGGGCCTTCACGCGGACGGAAAGCGGCCTGGGGACATCCCCGCGGAGACCGGGAAAGCTCAGGCAGCCCTCGCTTTCGACGCGGATCCTTCCGAAGGTCTCGACGACCGGGTTGATGAGCACGAGAGGCATCAGCGCCTCGAAGTCGGCTGTCTGTCCAGCGATGCGCATCACGCTGGGACGATCCTTCATTTGTTGAACATCGAGGACGAAGAGCTGTAGCGGACGGCCGACCTGCTGGGCGGCGAGGCCGATCCCCTCGGCTTCGAGCATCGTGTCGATCATGTCCAAAGCAAGCTCGCGGATCCTGTTGTCGATATCCGCGACTTGTCGGCCCTTCGTGCGGAGGGCAGGGTGTTCGTGCTGGGTGATTTCGAGGAGCATCAGTTCCGGGCTTCAGGCTGGGTGAATGCGGGGATGTTTTTTATGCCGGCCTGCTTGAGCGCGTCGAGCACCCGGACCACGACCCCGAACGGGGCTTCGCGGTCGGCTTGCATGGCGATCGGCCGGTCCGGATTTGCGTCGCGGGCGCCCTTGAGGGTCGCGGCCAGTGCCTCCAGCGTCACCGGCTGGTTATCCAGCGTGATCTCCTCGGCGCCCTTGACCTGAAGCAGGAGCGGCTTCTGGTTTTCCGAGGCGACCGACTCTGCGGATTTCGACTCCGGGAGGTTGATCTGAAGGCGGGGCTGTTCTTTCCGGAACGTCGTGGTGACGATAAAAAAGATGAGCAGGATCGCGAGGATATCAATCAGCGAAACAAGGATGATGACCGGAGATTTGCGCTTGCGCGTGTAGAACCGCATAGGAGCCGTCAAAAAATTAAGGTGGCAAGATGGCGCTGGAGTTTTTGGTCTCTGGCAAGGCGCGACGAAGGAGCATAGCCCATGCACTCTGTGACTGAGACTCGACGAAGGAGAGAGCCAGGGTGCTCGGGGGATAACCAACGCCGCCAGAGGCCAAAAGAACAAGCCAGGTTGATGCCTTTATTTTTTGACGGCTCCATAGGTCACCAGTTCACCTGCTTTTCGACCTGGGGAAGTTCGCCGTGGGGGTAGCACTTGGCCAGGAGGTCGGAGGCCATGCACTCCATCGTGATCGCCATCACCTCGACCTTGCGCTGGTAGTAATTGTATGAGATCAGGCACGGGACCGCGACAGCAAGGCCGACGAGCGTCGCGTTGAGCGCCTCGGAGATCCCTCGCGCGATCAGGGCCGGGTCGCCGGTCGAACCGAGCGCGGCGAAGATGCCGACAAGGCCGGACAGAGTTCCTAGAAGCCCCAGAAGCGGGGAGACGCCGGTGCTGATTTCGAGGATGACGAGGCCTTTTTCCATGTGCGTGACCTCGTGGCGCGCGCGCGTCTGGACCGCCTCGAGGTTTTCCGACTTCGGCCAGTTGAGGTGAGCGATCAGCACGCCGAGAACGCGGGAAATCGGCGACGGGTAGCGGTCGATGGCAAATTGCAGGAGCCCGATGTCGTCGCCGGGGGCCAGCTTCTCCAGCGCGATCCCGATCTGCGGCGGGATGATCACCTTCTCGCGCAGCGCGCGCCCGCGAAGGATGATCACTGTGCAGGAGATGAGCGAAAGGAGCAGGAGGAAGACCATGAACGGTCCGCCTTTGACGAAGAAATCAACGGTGTGTGCCAGAAAGGATGTCATCAGTTGCTGAGAATAGTAAATGAGTAGTCAATTTCGAGACGCCCGTTGTCGAGGAGTTTTGCAACCTCGGGCGGAATCGGGGGAATTTCCGCCTCCAGCACGGAGGTGATGCTCACGGAGGCGAAGCTTTCGTTCGAGGTGTTCGAAATGACTTTGACTCCCTGAACTTTTCCCTCCGGACCGACCTGGAACCGGATGTCGACGGTCCCGATGTTCAGGAGCCCGATCTGGCTGTTCACGTAGTAATACCACCGGGATCCGATTGCGTCGGACACCATTTTTTTATACCTTCCGAGCGGCGTCGCGGCGGCATCCACCGATGCCCTTCCGCGGTTGGAAATGTTCCCGCGGATTCTCGTGACGCGGGTTTCCGGCTGGAACCCGGATGCGGCGGGTGGTTTCGGCTGTGCGGCCTTGACCTCGGGGCGTGGTTCGCGGGGTTTTGCGGCATCCGGTTTGGGCACCTCGCGCAGGGCGAGTTGGGCGGCAGGTGCTGTGGCTTCCGCTGGTGTGGGTGCGGGCCGGGCCGGCTGCTCCTGGACCGCCTCCGCCGCCGGCGGTGAGGGCTGGCCTTGCATTCCAGCCGAGTAATTCCGGTTTTCGAGATCGAGGGCCGGCGATTTCTCCCCGTCAACTGATGGCATCGCCTGCGCGCCCGAAGGAGCTGCCTCGCTGGCTGCGCGCGTGTTGTTGTCGGACTCGAACGGCGCATTTTCCGGCGCCTCCTGAACGTTCTGCGGCGCCGTCCGCACGTAGGAAGGATCGGATGGTTTCGGCGGCTCGGCGGGAAGGATCGTCATCTCGATCGGCTCCAGATCCTCCCGCGGAACCGGGAAATGCCAGACAGGGAGCGTCATGGAAAGGGCGATCGCCACGACAATCAGGAGATGGATGAGCACGGAGGCGACAGCCGCGGCGATCGTCTCGCGGCGGTCATCGTCCTGGATATACATGGCGCTCATCCCATCTATTTTGACGAAACCCGCGCCCGATGGAAGAGGTATTGTTGGACATACCCCGCATAGGGACCGAGTCGGCGGCGGGCGTATCGGGCGAGTTGCGAGGCCGTCCCATCCCGGCCACGCCGCATGGAAAGCAGCACGCGATGGATCCAGACATCGATCGGCACCGCGTCGAGCCGCTCGTAGGCAAAAAGCAAAACGCAGTTGGCCACCTTCCCGCCAACCCCCGGGAGTGCCGTGAGCTCACGCCGGAGATCCTCGGTTTCGAGCCGCGAAAGCGCCTCAAGATCAACCTTTCCGTCGGCGACCTTCCGGGCTGTGGCAAGCAGGTTGGCTGCCCGATAGCCAAGCCCGCAAGCGCGCAGGGACGGCTCATCCGCACCGGCAAACACCTCGGGACTTGGATACGCAAAGACAGCCTCCCCGATCTGCGGCCCGAACGACTTCCGGATCGCCAGCGACATTGCGCGGATGTGGGCAACCTGCTTCATCGAGGACGTGATAAATGTGGCCAGGCACTCCCAGCGCGGCTGCCGGATGATCCGCATCCCTCGGCACATCTCCAGCGCCTCGCGGCTCAGGGGGTCATCGGGAAATGCGGCGTAAATCTCATCAAGCGGATGGTCGAGTGAGAAGTAGTTGCGGACCATCCCGGCGCTGCCACGGTCCGTCTCAAGACCCCCGTTTCTTTCCCTGACCCGCACAAACCTGTCGCCGATGAGCCCGGCCCACGTGCCGTCCTCCAGCCGGTCCCAATGAAAGACCTGTCCGCTCCGCAGCGTCAGATCCAGCGAGATGGGGCCGCCTGCGACCGATAGGACTGGTTTTCTGGCTCGTATTCCGGAATCCATCAAAGGAGATCGCGCAGCGCCCCCGCATAACGCAAGGGGAATTCTTTACCCGCCCATCTGCCGCCGGACCATCAGAAAACCCCGCAGGCGCGTTTACGAGTGCCTCCCAAGTTTGGCGTGGCGGTTGATATTTGTCGCGGGAAAGGCCTTTTATCCTTTGATTTTTGAGGGGACCGCGACGAGATCAAAAATACCTGCGCGGCAAACAATCGGCCCGCAGAACCCATCCGGCTGTTCTTTTCCTGACCGCGGGAGTATTGTCAGAAATCTTCGCCCGAATCTTTTCGCTCTCCAAATACAAAGAGGGAAGAACCGGCATGCCCTCACTTTGAGAATATGCAGCATTCCTCCTTGTTGCCGAAACGGCATTCAGAAAGCGCCAGAACATGCAAACTTCGGCTACTTTCATTATGACAACCGCGGAAAGGTGTTCGATAAAATGAAGTGGTAAATGAGGGAGTTCATGAGGCGATGGCTGTGGATAAACACGCCAAGACCCAAGTGCAGTATGGGAACGCCTGCAGCAACGAACGACTCCAAGATCACCACGGATTGGTCAGCTTCCCTATGCATGCCAAACGGCAAGCCTCAATAAGCAAACCAAAGAACAGCACTCCGAGGGCCGGATGCGAATAATCCGCACGTCCGGTTCGATGAGGGGGAGTCCCAACGACGGTCAGGAGCCTCCAATCCTCTCACCCCGTCTGGGCCCCATCACCCTGCTGAGTGCTACAAGCCGTCCTGATTAGATCGGACGGCTTGGGTGCAGGGCAAATTTCTTCGCGGTATCACCAAAGTGGTTGAACTCTCCCAGCCCAGGGTAGCTTCGAAACCCCGGGTTCCAAGATCCAGCCGAGCTCCGGCTCAAGGAGTTGCGTTGTTCAAAACAATTGTCCGGGCAAACATCTCATTTTTAAGGCATCAGAATTTTGTCCTGCCCTGACCCGACGCCGACTTTGAGAAAAAGTTTGACTTTTGCCCGTGATTCTCCACCCTGACAAACCCGCCTGCGCCAGAGGGGTTGCAGCCTGATGGATTTTTCCGTCGGGTGGCGGAACACTCAACAGGAACCATCAACATTATGCCAGACTTGCAGGAATTGATCGCCAGTTCGATCAAGAATTATCGTGAAGGAAGTATCGTCAAGGGACACATCCTTGAGATCAGACCCCGGGAATTTCTCGTGGATATCGGATACAAGAGCGAGGGAGTCATCCCCGCTGTCGAATTCGAAGACCCGGATGAAGTGGAGATCGGAGATGAGATCGAAGTCCTCCTTGAGAGGCTCGAAAACGACGAGGGAATGGTCGTTCTCTCGAAGGAAAAGGCCGCCCAGCGCCAGAACTGGGAGAAAATTGTCGGCGTCTTCAAGGGCGACGGCCTGATCAAGGGAAAAGTCCGCTCGGTTGTCAAGGGCGGGCTGACAGTCAACGTCGGCGTCGAGGCCTTTTTGCCGGCCTCCCAGATCGACATCATCCCTCCGAAGGATCTCCAGCAGTTCGTCGGAAACATCTACGATTTCAAGATCGTCAAGATCAACGAGGACCGGAAGAACGTGGTCCTCAGCCGCCGCGAAATCATCGAGCAGGAACGCTCGGAGAAGCGCCAGAAGTTCCTCTCCGGAGTGAACATCGGCGACCGGATTAACGGCACGGTCAAGAACATCACCGACTTCGGTGCTTTCGTCGACCTCGACGGGATTGATGGTCTTCTCCATGTCACCGACATGTCGTGGGCTCGCCTCAACCACCCGGGAGAAATCCTCAAGGTCGGCCAGCAGCTCGAAGTCCAGGTCCTTGATATCAACAAGGAAAAGGAACGCGTCTCGCTTGGTCTCAAGCAGATGCAGTCGAATCCCTGGGACAAGATCGAGGAACGCTTCCCGGTCGGCCAGAAGGTTTCCGGAAAAGTCACGAACCTCATGCCCTACGGCGCATTCGTTCAGATCGAAGAGGGCGTCGAAGGCCTCATCCACGTCTCGGAGCTTTCCTGGACAAAGCGGATCGCCCGCCCGTCGGACGTCCTCACCATGGGCCAGGAAATCGAGGCAATCGTCCTCGGCGTCAACAAGGACGAGCAGAAGATTTCCCTCGGCGTGCGACAGCTCGAACCGAATCCATGGGATGAGATCGAGCTCCGCTACATGATCGGCAAGCAGGTCAAGGGCAAGGTCCGCAACATGACCGCCTACGGTGCGTTTGTGGAGCTGGAAGAGGGAATCGACGGCATGATCCATGTCTCCGACCTTTCCTGGACCCGCAAGATCAACCACCCGAGCGAGATGCTCAAGAAGGGCGACGATCTCGAAGCCGTGGTCATCGACATCGACAAGGCGAACCAGCGGATCAGCCTCGGCATCAAGCAGCTCGATACCGATCCTTGGAAGGAAATCGACACGCGGTTCCGGATCGGCGACCTCGTCAAGGGCACGATCAGCAAGCTCACCAACTTCGGTGCCTTCGTCCAGCTTCAGGATGACATCGACGGACTCGTCCACATCTCGCAGATCAGCGAGGACCGCGTCGAGAAAGTCAAAGACGTCCTCAAGGTCGGCCAGGAGGTCGAAGCCCGGGTCATCAAGGTGGACAAAGCCGAGCGCCGGATCGGTCTCTCGATCAAGGCCGCCAATTACGGCGAGGAAGCCCTGCGCAAGGAAGCCGAAGCGTTCGACACGCTCCGTCCGGGCGAAGACATGGTCGGACTCGACCAGGCCTTCCAGTTTGCGGAAGAGGAATACCGCCCCGGCGAAGGAAAAAAGAAATAATCAACAAAAGCGCCGCCGGTTCATACCGGCGGCGCTTTTTTTTGCCCGGAAAACTTCGTGGCTGCGACAACGCGCGGGAAATGGTCTTCGGCCGCGTCCTGTTCCATTTTCAGCCCCTCAAAAAGGTGACGCCCGATCCTCGCGATCCGCTGCGCGGGGATGCGGAGGCCGCTGGATTCCACGGCCCGGTCAACCGTGACGCTTGCCGCGAAAATCCAGAACTCTGGCGCGAACCGCGGCCCGAACGTGCTTGAACCCGAGCAAAGGCCGTTTCCGGGTGTGCGCCGGGGAAGCCGGCAGCCACGTGGGTGAAAGTCCCACCGGTCGAATTAGACGGTTCACGACCGAAAGAGATGTCCAGAAAGAGGCCGCGAGGCTGAATCCGCAAGCGGGGCATCTACTGAACCAGCAGGCCATAACGAAAGTGAACT